>Ga0209429_10000114_pt1 | contig 53756 bp, 45 predicted proteins | sample BarGraNGADG00212_3_FD_184493 | JGI IMG/M metagenome (GOLD analysis project Ga0209429, IMG submission 184493) | Arctic peat soil microbial communities from Barrow, Alaska - Barrow Graham LP Ref core NGADG0004-212 (SPAdes) (version 2) | ecosystem: Environmental > Terrestrial > Soil > Wetlands >... | reverse complement strand
TGTAAAAGCATATTCACGGCGTCCTGGATGGACCCGGCGTGCTTGACCTCGCCGGCATTAACAAAAAAGATATCGTCGGCATTTTCAATCGTGTTGAGACGGTGCGCGATGATTATTTTTGTTGTTCTGGCCGGAAGTTTGCTCAGAATCTCTTCCAACAATTGTTCCGTGACGGTATCGATGTTAGCCGTGGCCTCATCTAATATCAGGATATCGGGCTGGCGCAGGGCGGCGCGCATAAAAACGATTAGTTGTTTCTGACCCAAACTGATGGCCTCGCCGCTGGAGGCGATAAGGGTATCCAAACCTTCCGGAAAACGCGCCAGTAGGTTAATTAAATTAGCTTTCGCTAAAGACAAAGTCAGTTCCTCATTGGTCTGCTTTTGATATTCCTCGTTGCCGTATAAAATATTCTCCCGCACCGTACCCGTAAAAAGAAAAGGCTCTTGCAGGATGAAGCCGATCTTCTTGGCGCGCTCGTTCGGTTCATACAAGCGCAGGTCTTTCCCGTCCAGAAAAACCGTGCCCTGGCTAGGATCATAGAGGCGGGCCATCAGCGAAGCAATGGTGGTTTTGCCGCCGCCGGTCGGCCCCACTAAAGCATAGGTCTTCCCGGCTTGCAGAGAAAAATTTATTTTCTTTAAAACATCCTGTCCTTCCAGGTAGTGGAAGCAGACATCTTTAAACTCCAAGACGCCGGGCATGCTGGAATGGCTTTCGTCGGTCTCCCGCGGAATAGTGATGATATCCGATTCCAGGGCTAACACTTCAGAAATGCGATCCAGACCGGCTAAAGCCAATTGCAGCGAAGGCCAGACCGAGGCCAGCTGGCGCAGAGGATTATAGAAGCTGTTAACATAGAGCAAGAAACCGATTAAAAGACCGATGGTGAGATGGCCTAAGCTTATAAAATAAATGCCCGTGGCTAAAACAGCTAACTGCGCCAAAGTGGAGGCTAAAACATAAATGGGATTAAAGACATTACTGGCCACGCCAGCGGAAATTGAGGCGGAGTAATTTAGGTCATTAGATTTTTTAAATTTATCGCGGAAGTAATCAAGCCGATTGAAAGCGACAATGACTTTAAAATTATTAATGCTTTCTTGAATCTCGCCGCTTAAACCGCCCAAGGAGCGAAGACTGGCTAAGCTGGTGCGCTTTACCCAAGGGGAAAGCAGCTGCGTCGCCAAGAGAGCGATAATCGCCGGCACCAGGGCAATAAGACCCAACTTATAATCAATAACCAAAAGAAAAGCGCCCGCGCCGATGATCAAAATGATATTACTGATAAATTGGATCAAAGCCTGCGAAAAGAACATATTCAACTTATCGGTGTCATTATTGATGCGCGAGATAAGGTCGCCGGCTTTGTTCTGATTAAAAAATGCCACGGGCAGTTCTTGCAGTTTATTAAAAATCTTATTGCGCAGGTTGAATAAAAGGCGGCGGCCCACGCCGCCCATCGTTTTGACTTGCAAATAATTGGCGGCCAAACCCGCGATAAAGATAATTATCAAGAGACCGGAGTACATTAAAACGCCGGCAAAATTCTTGTTGACGATATCCACGTCCACGACATGGGCGATAATTATCGGTACAATCAGAGCCGCGGCCGAATTGATTAAAATAGCAATCATGGCAATAATCACGGCGCGCGTTTCTTCCGCCATTAAGGGCAGCAAACGCCGCCAAGCCGTAATTAAGACGCCCTTCTCTTTTTCTTTTTTGCTGTCCGGTTTGCTCAGTGAATAGTTCATAATATCCCTAAACTTTATTTATTCATATTGGCTCGTGCTGCGCTGGGACTCGTAAATCTGGACATATTCCGGAGAAGAGTCCATCAGCTCCGCGTGTGTTCCTTTGGCCAAGAGTTCCCCCTCCATTAACAGGATAATTTGCTCGTAATTTTCAATCGGCGCGATTTTCTGCGTGACCGAAATCAAGGTTAGACCGGGATAATTTTTGGCCACATTATTCAAGATTTTGCTTTCCGTCTGGGCATCAACGCGGGCGGTAAAATCATCCAAGAGCAAGACTTTCGGATTAAGCGCTAAAGCCCGCGCCAGCATGATGCGCTGTTTCTGTCCTCCGGACAAACTGGTCCCCCGCTCGGACACGATAGTTTCCAATTTTTTCGGCAAAGCCTCGATATAATCCGCGAGTTCCGCGGTGGCGATGGCTTTCTCTAGATCCTCATCCTTCACCACTGAGCTAAAAGCGATGTTTTCGCGCAGGCTCAGATTGAACATGACGCTATCCTGAAAAACGAAGCCGACTTGCCGGTGCAAACTATCTTTTTCATATTCATTAATCTCGTGGCCGTCATAATATATTTGGCCGGCGCTGGGCGCCAAAAGACCGGTTAATAAATACAGAAGCTGGGTTTTTCCGGCAGCGGTCGGTCCGATAATCGCCGTGCGACTGCCCGCCTTGACCGAAAACGAAACATCTTTGACCGCTGTTTTTTGTCCAAAATTTACCGTCACATTTTTCACTTCGATCTCGCCGCGCAGTACGGCCTTAAGACCGCCGGTTTTTTTCTCCACCGGCGCGTTAAGCACGACCAGAATACGACCATAGGAGGCTTGCGACTGAGCAATCACATTGCTCATGAAGCCGATAATTAGGATTGGAAAAATAAGGATGGCCAGATAACTGTTGAAAGCGGTGAAATTACCCAGGGTCATTGTTCCTTGAATGACAAAATGGCCGCCCAAAAGGACGATGGCCAAAGTGGCCAGGTTGGTAAAAAAAGTGATGACGGGGATTAAACTGGCAAAAAGATTTAATATTTTCAGGCTGACCCGTTTCGCTTCCGTGTTGGCGCCGATAAATTTGTCGTATTCCGGCTGATGCGAATCGAGTAAACGGATCAAAGCCGCACCCAAGATGCTTTCACTGATTACCTTATTCAGCCAGTCAATCGCTTCCTGCGACTCCAGAAATAATTTCCGAACTTTAGAAAAGACGAAAAAAATAGTTAAGGCAATGAAAGGCATGATGGCCAAGATAGTCAGCCCCAGCGCCCAATCAGTAATCAGGATTAATACGGCCACAGCCACAATCAGAAAGATTGAGGAAATAATGGAGGCGATAGCCACCGAGACAAAAGATTTGACCGCATCGACATCGGAAGTCAAATTAGTCAGGAGTTTGGCCGGCGTAACAGTTTCAATGTAGGAATAAGGCTGAACCGATATCTTGGCGACAATCTCGTTACGCAGATCACGAGCCACCCGCTCCGAAGCATAGACCTGCACCACGCTTTGCAGATAGGTAAAAACGAAAATAAGAACGGCGACAATCGAAAATTCCCAGATCAGCTGGTTTAATATGAAATGGCCGCCGCTATAAGTGTCAATCGCGTTGGCGATGATTTTCGGAATCACGATACTTAAAGCGCTGGCGATTACGGTCAGGCCGACCAAAAGGCCGATTAGACCGGCGTAACGGCGCAACAAACCGAACAGGCTGGGTGCCGGCAATTTCTTATCTGGGCTGACTGATTTTTTTTCGACAGAAACACTCATAAATCTTTCAATAAATACCTATTTGTTGCGATGGGAAACGCGCCTTCTCTAAGTAATACGAGATATCATCTAAATTTGGCTGTTCTAACCATAATTTCGTCTAAAGTCTCTCGTATTTTATCTAATTTTAAGCTATTTGTAAAGAAAAAAAGAAAGCCGCTATTTGAAAAACAGCCGCCTTTCATCTACCGCTATTTATCCCATTTAAATCCGTTGCCGAAGCTTCCCCATTTAGCGACTTCTTTATACTGCGGCTTCTTTAATTCCAGAAAAGTAATAATGCCTTGGGGGGTTAAATTGTAGCCCGTAACTTTAATCACATTTTTTATATCATGGCTATCTGTGACTTCCGCCGTGGCCATAACCGGTTCGGCGACGCCGATTGAATAGGCTAATTTGACCAAGACTTCTTTGGCTTCATATTTTTTAAGTAAATCCACGGCGATCTTGCGAGCCATATAGGCGCCGGAGCGATCGACCTTAGTGGCGTCCTTGCCGGAGAAAGCACCGCCGCCAATCGGAATTTGCGGGCCGTAGTTATCGCAGGCGAGTTTACGTCCGGTAACGCCTGTGTCGGCACTGAAGCCGCCTTGAGACCAATCGCCGGCCGGGTTGAGATAGATATTGTTGACCGCCTCAATGTTCATCTGTAATAGCCATTCATTGACCAGAGCGGCGAGTTCGGCTTGAGTAACCGCACAGAAGCTAGCGACAATGGTTTCTACTCCCCCATTGTTAATAGTAATCTGGACTTTACCGTCTTGAGGATGAATTTGATAGATGAATCGGCAAAGACTTTTAGCTAAATAAATTTCTTGAGGCATTAAGGTTTCGTTTTCGTTACAGGCATAGCCGACCATAATTCCCTGATCGCCAGCGCCGCCCGTATCAACACCTTGGGCTATTTCCCGACTCTGCTTAACGATATTTGTCTGGATGCCAAAATTATCACCCACTATTTCCCGGACGATGGCGGGAATATTCAATTCCGCTTTGGTCGTTAACTCTCCGGTAATGGTAATGATATTATGGCCGCCCATCGTTTCTATGGCCACGCGGCTATTTTCATCCTGTTCAAGACAGGCGTCTAAGATAGCGTCGCTAATACGATCACAGAGCTTATCCGGGTGTTGCGGCGTTATTGCTTCGGCTGTTTTTAACATAATTTTTATTTTTAATAATAAAAAAATCTTTCCCGAAGCAGGAAAGAGTTTTTATTTTGCTAATAAAAAATCGACCCTCATCTTTCCTTCTTCAGGCTAGAATTAGCACCTTCCAGATGGTTTCTTCTGGGGTTGCCGGCAGGTCATCGGGCTAGTTCCCTCGCTGCTCTCTTGATAAACGATTATTCAGTTGTAATTATATTATAACAAAACCTGGAAATAAGACAACTGATTCTATAAATAAAAACAGGCCATACTCGTTAAGCCCTGCAAACCGGATAAATGATTGCCGGCGATGGTAATCTTGTTGGTGGTGGAACTTTCTCAAAATAATAAATAAAGACAAGCGTTTGCTTGTCTTTATTTGGTAGCTCGCTTGGAGGGACGGCTTTCGAACTTGGGTGGCTAATATTAATTAAACTTTTACAGATTTTTTTTCTTTTTTTATTTGTTTTGTTTGTTTTGTTTCTATTTTTTTGGCCGTGTTTGCTATATCACTCTTGGCTGCTAGAACTGAGCCGCTAATCGTCTTCCAGTGTTTTTTTAAATCCTGCGCCAACTCTCTTATTTCTTTAGGACTAGATTTTAGCTCTTTTTCATATTTAGCAGCTACGGCATCAATTATTTCATGATAAACAGGTTCGCTGATATTACGAGCTGATTCGAGTTTTTCTATAATATCACCTTTCATTTTAATTGCCCAAGACTTAACTTGTGTTTGCTCTTTTTTCCCTTTTGATTCCATTAAAAAATAAGCGGTAGCAGCTAAACCAGCCAAACCAGCGCCGATTTTAAATAATTTCATTGCGCTTGAACTGCCTTTTGTTTTCTTTTTCATAGTTTTAGAAATTAGTTTATTTAAAATTTAATTTTTTTGTTGGAATATTCATATGTATTAAGTATACTCTATATCTTTTAAATTTTAAAGACGAGAAAATAGGCAAAGGGATTCGAACTTTTTTAAGCCAATAAAACCAACCTATTTGCTAAAATAGTAAAAATATAGCGTTATTTTTGAAATTAGAGTATAATTGGAATCTAATTTATTAAAATATGATAATATGACAACTAAAAAACATATTACAATAAAAGAAGCAAAACTCACGGGTGAGCGATTAGGGATTAAATGGGATAAATTTAATGTTGACCAGTTTAAAATTGGCATGGAAGTAGAATTGGAGCATGGAACTATTAAAAAATTGACGAATATTAGTAGTGACCATTTATTAACGACCGGTAAGATTGCCCTGGCGCATCTAAATGAAATTCCCGATTACTTCACTCGTTTATTGAAGATGGAAAAAGAAGCCAAAAAACAGACCAAGAAATAATTGGCTCGGGGACAAGGCTTTACCCCTACACTCCGCTTCGAGGCATAAATTTCTTATCCGAGCTCTGAGTATAAAAAATAACTCTCAAAAGAGAGTTATTTTTTATTGCTCCGCGAACTGGAGCTTGTTAGAACCTGTCTGAGTAATAAATAGTTTGCCTACGCCTTAATTCACTTGGCGTATAGTTGAAGCAGTTTTAAATAGTTGAGCTTTATGCTTAACTACTAATTATTCCGTCGTTTTTCCGTCAAATTCTTCTGCGTTCTTCTCGGCCTCTTGTTTGGTTGCACGAATAATACCATCCTTATGATGCGCCGGAGAGTAAATGGTATAAAGCTTTAAACTCTCTGAGTTTGAAGTATTAATAATATTGTGTTGAGCGCCAGACGGCACAATTATAGCCGAGCCATCGGTGACCTGGTATTCGTTACCGTCAATAATGCACTTGCCCTGCCCTTTTTCAAAACGGAAAAATTGGTCATTATCCTTGTGTACCTCCATGCCAATCTCCTCGTTTGGTAAAAGGCTCATTAGTACTAATTGGCTATGTTTAGCCGTATACAAGACTTTACGAAAATTATTATTTTCTAAAGTCGCTTTTTCGATGTTGATGTTAAATCCTTTCATAAAATTAAGTTTAATTATTAGCAAATTTTCTTATTACATTATAGCCCGCCTGTCCTATGATTTGAACGAAGCTTTGAGGTCGATAACAAAACGGTAGCGCACATCTTTATTTACCAGGCGATCAAAGGCGGTATTAATATCTTCCATTTTGATGAGTTCGATTTCGGGAGCAATATTATTTTTTGCACTGTAATCAAGCATTTCTTGAGTTTCTTTAATCCCTCCAATGAGCGAGGTACCGATGCTCAAGCGCCGGCCGGCCATATTCATACCGTTGATTCCCGGCTCTATCTGCGTTAGTGCACCGACGATGATCAGGGTACCGCCTTGCTTCAACAGATTAAGATAAAGCTGCAAATCATGGCTTTGCGGAATGGTGCTTAAAAGAAAATCAAAGCTGTTTGCCTGCTCTTTCATGGCTGCCATGTCAGTAGCAATAATGGCGCCGTCCGCGCCAAGCTCTGCGGCATCGGAAGCTTTTCCGGAAGTCGTTGTGATCATATAAACCTCAGCACCGAAAGATTTTGCGTATTGCACCGCCATATGGCCAAGACCGCCGATACCTACAACACCGACTTTATGTCCCGATCCGACTTTCCAATGGCGGAGCGGAGAATACGTCGTGATACCGGCACAAAGCAACGGCGCGGCCTTGGCGGGATCTATTGATTTCGGGATATGCAACGCGTAATTTTCATCAACAACTTCTGTCTGTGAATACCCTCCCTGGATTTTCAGGCCGTCAATCGGATCAACGGCATTGTATGTTTGCAGCATGCCGCGTTCACAATATTGTTCAAGACCGGCCAGACACGCAGCGCACTTACGGCATGAATCCACTATGCAGCCGACACCCGCCATGTCATCAACTTTGAATTTAGATACCTCTTTACCAATACGCGTTACGCGGCCGACGAGTTCGTGGCCCGGTACCATCGGATATACTGAAAGACCCCATTCATTACGCGCTTGATGAACGTCTGAATGGCAGACACCACAATAGAGTACGTCGAATTCAATATCATGAGGACGCAGTTCGCGGCGTTCGAATTCGTAGAACCCCAATGGTTTATCCGCGGCAATCGCCGCGTAGCTTTTAATTTTTTTAACCATATAAGTTATTTTAAAATATTACCTACTAATTATACAGACATTATATCACAAAGTTAACTTAAAAACAGGGAGCGGGATTCGAACTTTTTTAAGCCAATAGAATCAATACCCTCTGTTTTATTTTTTCGTTGCTCGCTTGGAGGGACTGCTTTCAAATTTGGGTGGCTAATTATGGAGAAAATTTTAACTTCACAAAAAAACACTAACCTTAGTTAGTGTTTATATTTATTGCTTTAAACCGCCAAATTCTGTTTATTAAGGCTGAAGAATATCTTCGCTGCGACCGTTAATGGAGATAATTACATCTTTAACACTTGAAAACTGCTTGAGAGTCTCGCTGATTTGAGCTCTGATTGCCGTTACTTTGCAAGAGCCCCCGACTTGGGCTTGTAGCTGTTCGTTAAAATCTACTTTAGCCACTCCGTTTTCAATAGTTAGGGCTTGAATTTTAACATCAGGATTGAGGCTAGTCGTAAAACCCGCCTCATTTTCAGCTCTAGTCTCCCCCGCTAAAAGCTCAGTCAAGGCGGCTCGGGCGATGGCCGAAGTTTTTATTATTTCTCGCTCTACCGGAAAAACCTTATTGCAAGAAATTTCCGGATCTAATTTATTATTGTTGAAAAAAACTTTTATCTTTATTTTTTCTGATTCAATCGGAATAATAAGTCCGGTACACCGCCAATTTATCTCGGCGGTTTGTGTCTCTTCACTAACCACGCAAGCCGGATTACATCCCTCATGCACTGAGTTCAGGTTCGCATCAAACCACCAAGTTTTAGTATTCTCATTATATACTCCAGTTGAAAGCGCTTCCCCTCCTTTAATGCACGCCGGCTCCGCAATCAACCGCGCTTCAGTCTCGGTCAATAATGATTTGGGAGTAATAGCTTCCGTAAATCTTTTTTCGCCTAAAAAGGAATTCCCTCCATTCATGAAATCAAAGCGAATAATACCAACTATAACGACAATGATAAATAAACCGAGGACTATACCCAAAGTGACTAAAATTGATTTTTTCATATATCTGTTATTATCTGTTTCCATTATATCTTATATATCTTAAAACTACCATTTTAAAAACAGGCATCACTGTCTGTTTTTTTTCAATGCTCGGTGTTTGGGATATAGTTGGAACTTTATTTATTCTTTGATTTTCTTAATTTTTCCTTTAGGGGATCGAAAAGGGCAAATTCTATGCCACCATCAACCGCTTCATCTATATTTATTTTTCCCCTAAGATGAGCCTCTTCGTGTTGATAAAGTCTTGCCAAAAAATTATCAAATCTATCTTTATGTCTTCTTCCTTCTACATCTGACCATTCCATTATTATCCACTCTGACCTTTCTACGTCAGCCGCCATTATTCCTGAGCTCAAACAAAGCTCTCGATAAAAGTTAGTTTTAGCAGATTTGCTCACTATTTTGGGATTAATAAAAGTCTGTAATTGATTATCAACAAAAGTTACAAAGACTGATTTATTTTCACCTATTTGTGGTGCCGCAAAACCTCTGCCATAACCAACCTCCTTTCGATACTTTAATAAAACCTTGCTCAACTTATTTCCAATGCGAATCCCATCCTCAATGGAAACCTTTTTTGTAACTTGTCTAAGAACAGGGTCGCCAGCATATTTTACCTCAGGAAACTTATTCAAAATTATTTTAAAATTGTTAATTATCTTAATTATTTTCTTTAACATAAATATATTTAGAAATTATTAATCTACGTATATAACAAAAATAGCACGAAAAGTGCTATTTTGTCTATTTGCTCGGGGATAGGGATTCGAACCCCAATAGCCAGGACCAGAACCTGGAGTCCTACCGTTAGACGATCCCCGAATATTTTGCTTAGCTGTAACCAAAAAGATTATAACGATGAGGCCGAAAATTGTAAAGTATCGGCTCAGTTTTTGGGCCGCATCAGCGGAAAAATCTGGCATTCCCGGGCTGGACGATCCATTAAAAAGCTAAAATATCTTTCACTCATGCCAAAACCGCAAGTCGGGGGCATGCCATATTCCAAGGCTTCCACAAAATCATAGTCATGGGGCTGAGCCTCTTCATCACCCGCTTCTTTCAGTTTCTGCTGTTCCTTAAAGCGTTCTTCCTGGTCCAGCGGATTATTTAGCTCGCTATAGCCGTTACCTAATTCTGAACCGGCAAGAATGACCTGAAAACGCTGGGCAAGCGCCTGATTCTCGTCATCTCTTTTCGCCAAGGGGGAAACGGCAATCGGCGTGCCCACTAAAAATCCCGGACCGGCGATTTGCTTGCGGCAATATTTCCAGAGGTTATCAATCGCCCGCGTAATATTGAAACCCTTGAGATCATAACCGACTTTAAGTTCATCCAGCTTCGCTTTTATTTCCTTCTCGGTCGCTTGCAGAATATCCACGCCGGTATATTTCTTAACGGTCTCGCGATAGTCATATTTTTCCCATTTTTTTCCTAAATCAATGTCAAAACCGCGAATCTTGAATTGCAAAGTCGCAAAAGTTTCCTGCGCGATATATTTATATAGTTCTTCCACCAAAGCCATGCCCTTTTCATAGTCGGCATAGCCCCAATAGAATTCCATCTGGGTGTAGTCCTGCAAATGCTCGGCGTCCATGCCTTCATTTCTAAACTGCCGGCCAATTTCAAAGGTCTTATCCAAACCGGCCACCATTAATTTCTTCTGCCATAGTTCGCCGGTGGAAATGCGCAGATAGACATCAATATCCAAAGCGTTATGGTGCGTTTTGAAGGGCCGGGCATCGGCGCCGCCGGCCATCGTTTCCAAAACCGGCGTTTCCACTTCGATAAAGCCGCGGTCCAATAAAAACTGGCGCGTGGCTTGCCAAAATTTCGCCCGCTTTAACACCAACTGCTTGGTGGCCGGGTTCAGGAGAATGTCCAAATAGCGTTTCCGGAAGAGCTCTTCTTCGTCCTTGAGGCCGTACCAAGCGTCCGGAATAGCCCGCAGCGCTTTCGTTAACAAGCGCCAATCCTTGACCAACAGGCTGTTTTCACCCTTATGGGTGGTAAAACAAGAACCTTGGACTTGGATAAAGTCGCCGCTGTCTATTAGTTTAACAAAGTTTTTATACTGATCCCCCAAATCTTTTTTGGAAAGAGCAATCTGGATGTTGCCGCTCGCGTCTTCCAAATTGGCGAAAGTCAGATTGCCGTGGCCGCGCACATTTTTTAAACGTCCGGCGATATAAAAAGCCTGCCCGCTCTTCTCCAGAGCCGAGAAATCATGCAAAACGTCGTTGATTAAATAGTCGCGCTCCGCTTTGGCCGGATAAGGATTGATTCCCAGCTTCACCAATTCGTCTAGTTTTTTCAAGCGGTCGGCGCGCTCACTGACCGGCGCCTTCGTTTCTTGTTCCGCGGACATATAATTGAAACTAATTACTCAATCTTAATAATTTTATATTTCACCACGCCGCGCGGCGTTTCCACTTCCACGCTGTTTCCCGGGCGCTGGTTTGAAAAAGCGACGCCCAGCGGCGATTCATTGGAGATCTTGCCGCTTACCGGATCAGCCTCGTTAAAGCTGACGATCGTATATTGCTTTTCTTTCCCGTCCGCTGTCTTCACCGTCACTTTGGAACCCATGCTCACTTCTTCATGCCCCGTGCCGTTCTGAACCACGGTCACATTCTTTAAAGTATTGGTTAATTCTAAAACACGCCCCTCATTTAATGCTTGGGCGTCTTTGGCCTCGCTATATTCCGCGTTCTCGCTTAAATCGCCGAGCTCTTTAGCGCGCTCGATTCTTTCGGCGATTTCTTTGCGGCGAACAGTGGCTAAATTATTTAGTTCATCCTGGAGCTTGTCATAACCCTCTTGGGAAATGATTTGATCGTTCATAATTTTATAATTATTAAACAAGATATTAATGTTTAATATACTCTATCCGCTAAAATTAAACAAGAGCTAAGCAGGAGAAAACCGATGCCCAGCGGATGATTTAGAAAGGGTGTAAAAATATTCGTCACGGCTAAAAATATCACGCCCGTGGCCAGAGCGAAAGCTAGATTGTTCGGCCCGGCGCCCTTTTTCGGCCAACTATAGACCATGATTTTGAAGAGGAGAAAAAGATAGGCTAAGAGGCCAAAAATACCTAATTTCAGCCATAAGTCTAAATAGCCCCACTCAAAAGCGTAGGTCGTGTACAGACCACTGGGATTTTGCTGCAAGACGCGCGGATCGCGAGAATAATAAGTCACGGTCGCGCCGAAGCCCTGTCCCAAAAAGGGTTCCCGCTCAATCTGTTTTAATAATACCGGCCAGAGGGACCAGCGCGAAGCCACGGCCGCGTCATTTTGGCTTTTTAAGCGGGACAGAAAGTCGGCGTTAAAAGCGCCGGGAGTCGGATAAGGGAAAATAGCGACCAGATAGATAATCAAGAAAGCGCCGGCTCCGGACGCTAGCAGCCAGAACACGGCACGAAGAGCAGCGGAAAAATTATAGAATCGCTTAATTAAAATCAAGGCAAAAAGAAGCGCTGCCGCTAGACCGACCCAGAAACTGCGCGAAAAGCTGATTAAGATGGCGCTGAGAAACCAGGCGGCCGCGGCGATGAGTAATAAATTCTGACGCGAGAAGAATTTCCGAACGGGAGTCACAGAACGGCCCGACCAAAAAACAAGAAAAAAAGCCAAGGCCGAATAAATCTGGCTTTGAATAAAAATACGCGGCCAGCCGCTTAAAGTCGGCGTCACTTCCCCGACAATCGTCCGACGGAGCCAAGCGTAAATATCCGGCGTAAAACTTAAATTATGAGTGAAGGCGAAAAGAATGAATAAAGTTTCCAGGCTCAGCCACAAAGCCGAGGCCAGAAAAACCAAACGCAAATGGGAAAATACTTCTGTGGCGGGCTGGCGATAAACCGCCAAAACCGGAAAAAGCAGCAGAAAATATAGCCAGGCGTTAAAATCGCTGAAGATCGTCATGAATCCATGTCCATGCAGCAAACCATTAAGCAAAGCGATGATGATAAATAAAAATAAGAGCAAAAAATACTTCAAGAGCGGCCAATTCTTAATCTTCTGCCAATAGGCGCTCTGGGATTTTTCTTTAATCAGCTGGCCGATAAACTTTATCACATAAGCCAGCAGCACAATTCCCCACAGGACGATGCGCAGCGGCACTTGATAAGAGCCGACGGTAAAGTAGAAGAGATGGCCCATTGAGCCGACAAATAATTCCGCCAAAACTAACAGCAAGCCATATTCCAGGCGATAAAAACTCAGACCGAGGGCAACCAGAGCTAAGGCGCTGAAAATATAGGGGCTGATATCGGGAAATAGAAAACTAAGGTATGACAAAACTTCCACCAAAAGCAGAAGGGCCAGCAACTTAAATAATTTTCCCAAATTAATATTCCACATAGTCGCCTATCTTAATTCCCTGCTTCGTCGTATAATGGCCGTTCACTTCCAGGACGGCATCGGCCGGGGCCACGCTGGCGTAGATATTTTTCGGACTAGCGCCTTCGGGCGGCAAATCAACGGCCATGTTAATTATTTTATGACGGCTGATAAATATGATGTCCAAGGGAAATTTCATCTGGCGCATGACGAATTCCAAGGGTTCTTCGCCGGGAAACAGGAAAAGCATGCCGCAGTCGGCGCAGAGAGAGGGCCGAAAGCTGAGGCCGCGATATTCACTGGCGGCATCGCTGGCGACTTCCGCTTTAATTATTTGACCGTTTATTTTGACATTAGTCGTTTTCCAATCAAATGTCAGAAATTGGCGGCGCACCAGACGGCTGGCCGGAACAACCAGAATTAAGAGAACAATAATGACCGTGAAGACGACACGGCGTTTGGTTTTAGAGTAAGCCATGTTTCTCTTTAATGATTTTCATTGCTTGCTGATATTTTTTAACCGTAGGCAAAAACGGCAGCAGTTTATAAGCGAAACTCGGCAGCCAGGAACTAATCGTCCCGCCGGTCCGCACCGTGAATAAAACCTCCGGAATAAACACGCCAACTTTCCCCGCTTCTAACATGGTCAGCCACAAATCCCAATCCTGAAACTTTTTGATGCTCTCATCCCAGCCGGTCGCGGGAAAATCAGTCCGCCGAATCAGGGCCATGGTATGGATATAGGGCGTTTTCTTTAATTTATCCGGGTCGAAAGCCTGGCCTTTGAATAATTTCCGGCCCCAATAAAAAGAGGAATAAGCATAACTGGCTTGCGGATTATCCTTGAGTGCCTGCCGCATTTTCGACAAGGCCTCCGGTTTTAAAGTGGCGTCATCGTCGCAGAACAGCAAATATTCGCCCTGCGCTTCCCGCGCGCCACGGTTCCGGGCGGCCGGTGCGCCTTGATTAGTCTGATTGATAAATAAATAATGATTATTTGTTTTCAACTTTTGATAATAATCGCTGAAGACCTTTTCCACGTTATCAGTGGAGCCGTCGTTAACGATAATCACTTCAAAATCGGTCTCGGTCTGGGCCGCGATGCCCCGCAAAGCGGCAGTCAGTATTTTGGCCCGATTATAAACCGGCAGAATAATAGAAATCATATAATATTTAAAACTAAGCGCGTGGCACTTCGCTCTTGATTGAATCAGCTATCTTGGCAATCTGTTTTTCCCAATTAAAATCTTGTTTGGCTCGCGATGCTCCTTGCTGGCCGAGTTGCGCGCGCTGTCCGGGATTATTGGCTAATTCCACAATCGCCTCTTTAATCTCAGCGGCTGACTCCGGATTGACTAAGAGTCCGCTGAATCCGTCCTGAACAGCATCGGCTGTGCCGCCGGCCCGACCAGCAATAACCGGTTTGCCGCAGAGATTAGCCTCCAAATAAACAATACCGAAACCTTCAAAGTCACCGCTAATATCGCGCGCGGGCATGATAAAAATATCGCTCAAACGCAGCCAGGCCCATTTTTCTTCTTCCTTTAATTCATCCAGGAAAATAATTCTCTGCACCATTTTTTCCGGAATCAAACTCTTTAGATATCCTTTCTCCGGTCCAACGCCGGCAATAAAATATTGTAAATTATGGCTTAATGGTTCGGGAATAAGCGCCAAAGCCTCTATTGTTTTGTCCACGCCCTTACGGCGTACCAGACGGCCTAGGGTAAATAAAACTGTTTTATCTTGTAAGCCGTATTGTTCTTTTAGACTAGCGATTAAGCTTTCATCAACGACTGGCGCCGCGCTCTCTATGCCCGGATTAACCAGCACCAACTTGTCCGCCAGGTCGGGCCAAAATTCTCCGGCTTGGCGCAAAACATAACTGTTAGCGACGATAATTTTATCCGCCCGCTGAAGAATACGCGCCGCTAACCAGCGCTTGCGCGGCGTACGCACCGCATAGGTGAAATCCATGCCATGCAAAAAAACAGCATAAGCCAGGGGACGGAAAAATGATAAGAGCCAAGCGACCGTGCCCAGCGGCAAAATCTGTCCGACGAGCACATAGTCAATCTTGAGTTGTTTTATTTTCCGCCGCAAAACAAAGATTGACGGCAGCCACGCTAAGAGGCCCGGCCAGTCGCGGTTAATAATTTCCGCTTGGTTATTGTTCCAGACGGCCAAGGACTCGTCAATCGGCCAATATTTAGCCAAGTGACCGTAGTAATTAGCCACACCGCCTTTAAAAGGCGGGTATTCCAGGGTAAAAAGTAAAGTCTTCATATCGTGGTCAGATTAACGTCGCTCTCCGGTTCGGGTTTGGCGCGCCGGAAAGATTGCCAGACGCTCATAATATCGGCCCGGCTGAAACCGCCGCAGGAAAATAAGGCCACAAAATAGATCAGCGCGCCGATAATAGTTGTGATAAAGACATTTAAATAATTTTTTCCGAGCCAAATAATCAGGCCCATGGCCAGCGAGGAAATAAGGACTTTTAAGAGAACCGCTAAATTCTTCTTCGACTTATAGGGGATAATTTTTCTGACCCAATAAAGCCCCAAAGCGAACATCAAGATATTGGTCGTTAAAACGGTTAAACTGGCACCCACCGCTTTGAAGTGCGGTATCAAAGCTAAATTCATCAGGACGCTGAGAACCGTGACGATCCCCATATTCCAGGTATTACGCCGTTGGCGGTCGCAGGCATTCAAGAGCGAGCCGACCGGGAAATTCAAGAAAATAAAAAATAAGGAAATAATAGAAATTTCCAGGGGCAGTTTGGCGCCGCCGTAACCGGCCTTAAACAGCCTAATTATTTGGTCGGATAAAACAATACAGCCGACAATAATCGGCAAAGAAATAATAATCAGATAATTCATGGCTCGCTCAAAAGAGATGGCGAGCTGAGCGCGATTGGAATGCCAATAGGCGCTCATGGCCGGGTATAAAGAAGCCGTAAAAGCCATCGGTAAAAACTGCAAAGCGAAAATGATTTTAAAGGCGACCTGATATAAGCCGACTTGCTCGTCGCCAGCCAAGACGCTTAAGAGGACGGAATCGAAATAAGTATAAAGGCGCTGGAAGATGGCATAGGCGGCAAAAGGCCAGCTGATATTCAGAATTTCCTTGACGAGCGGCTGATCATACAGTAAGCGCAGGGGAATCTTTATCTTTTTGACTACAACGAATAAAGAATAAGAAAAATTATAAAGGCTGGCCAAAGCTAGCGCCGCCAAGGCCCAGGTCAGTCCCTGTCCCATCAGGAGCGCTCCATAGCCCACAACCAAGACCACCAGCTGAAAAATAATTGAAGAGATACTTTCGTATTTCAAATTATGAAAGCCGCGGACTGTAGAAAAAAAAGTCGTGGTAAAAGAATCCAGCACCATGGAAATGGCGGAGATGTAAACGAGCGTCCTGGTTAAGGGGTCGTAGTTAAGAAGATTGATTAAAATAAAAACCGCAGCCAAAGACAAAATGGCGAGCGGTATTTTTAAAGTCAGAATATTGCCCAGCCAAGAGGCGGCGCGTTTCTGATCCTTAGCCACTTCCCTGGTTAAGACATTAGCAAAACCGAGATCAATGAAAATGGCGAAGATGGTGGTAAAAGAAATGGCAAAATAATATTTACCCAGACTGGCCGGGCCGACATAGCGTGCTAATAAGGTAAAGTAGGTAAAAGAAATGATTTTTTGCAAAATCAGGGCCAAAGTCAAATATGAAGTATTTTTCGCGATATTATCGATTTTGGTCATAAAAACCGCCGAGAGCTTAGGGCTATTTACTGGTTTATTATAGCAACTCTTGATTAAATTTAAAAGTTATGATAGCATTATATTACCATAAGTTGGAGATATTCAACAGGTATATTTTCTATTAAAAATCATTAAGATTTTTTTATTTTATGAAAAAAGATGTCCACCCTAAATATTACCCGAACTGCCAAGTAACTTGCGTTTGTGGCAATAAATTTTTAACCGGCTCCACCGAACCGGAGATTAAAGTTGAGCTTTGCTCGGCTTGCCATCCTTTCTATACCGGCAAACAGAAATTAGTCGATACGGCGCGCCGGGTTGAGAAGTTTGAAGCGAAAGTCAAAGCTAAAGAAAGCGTTAAAGGCCAAACGGGCAAAAAAGTGAAGAAAGCGGCTCGGGCCGTAGCGCGGGCGAAGAAAGAAGTCGTGGTGAAAACCAAGGACATGAAGAAAATCGCTCAAGTCAAATTAAACAAGAAATAGATAAGAAAAAAGCAACCGTCTTTTAGATTTTAGCATATTTGTGCTAAAATTTAGAAAGTTGGTTGCTTTTTTGGTACGCAATTGGTTGTCTGACACCGCTCAATCAGGACTTTGCCTTTCTGGAAATTCCTCGCGGCATTCTTAGCGACTTCCTCCGTACCACGTAAAACTCTAAAATCAATAATATCTTATCATAATATTAGAATTAAGTCAATATGTACGAAGAAATTAAGCTAAAATTCCATAATATTGAGGAAAAATTAGCCGATCCGGCTCTTTTAACAGATCAGAAAGAAATGATTAAAGTTTCCCAGGAACACGCCAGTCTGAGGAAGGCTGTGGCCTTGGTTTTAGAGTGGGAAAAAGTGACGGTTGATATTAAGCAGAACAGCGAACTGATCAGCCAAGAAAAAGACGGCGAGCTGAAAACTATGGCCCAAGAAGAACTAATCGGCTTGAACGAAAGAGCAGAAAAATTAACGGAAGAAATTGACGAGGAAATTCATCCCTCCAGTCCGAATGACAAAAAGAACGCTATTATTGAAATCCGCGCCGGAGCGGGCGGCGATGAAGCTGCTTTATTCGCCGGCGACTTATTCCGCATGTACGCCCGCTACTGTGAGCGGCGCGGTTGGAAACTGGAACTAATTAATTCCAGCGTGATCGGTCTGGGCGGTTATAAAGAAATTATTTTCAATGTCAAAGGCGAGGGCGCTTTTGGCTTATTAAAATACGAAGCCGGCACGCATCGCGTCCAGCGCGTCCCGGAAACCGAGAAACAGGGTCGGGTTCATACTTCCACGGCGACCGTCGTGGTTCTGCCGGAAGCAGCGGAAGTTGATATCGAAATCAAGCCCGGTGATATCCGAATTGATACCTTCTGCTCCAGCGGCCCGGGCGGCCAGAGCGTCAACACCACCTACTCGGCCATCCGTATCCTTCACCTCCCCACCGGTCTGATTGTCAGCTGCCAAGACCAAAAATCCCAGCATCAGAATAAAGAAAAAGCTCTGCAAGTCTTGCGCTCTCGCCTTTTGGCGCGCCAAGAAGAACAAAAACGCCTGTCCGATTCCAGCGCCCGTCAGACACAGGTCGGTGCCGGCGATCGTTCGGATAAAGTCCGGACTTACAATATTCCCCAAGATCGCGTGACCGATCACCGGATTAACCTGTCCCTGCACAGCATCAACCGGTTCATGGACGGCGAAATCGAAGAAATGGTCCAAGCCTTAAAAAAAGCGTCCAGGACCGGACAACCGGCAAAATAAAATGAGCTATGACCGTAAGTCAAGTTATAAAACAATCGGCCCTGCCACGTGTTGAAGCGGAAATTCTTCTGGCTTTTGTCTTAAAAAAAAATCGCGAATATTTGTTGACCCATCCGGAAGCAGCAATTAACGTTCCCGCGAGCCGGATTTTTTTCTTTCTGGAAAAGAAGCGATTGAAGAATTGGCCCATCGCCTATTTAATCGGGCATAAAGAATTTTACGGTTTAGACTTTAAAGTCTGCCCGGCCGTGCTAACACCGAGGCCAGAAACCGAAATAATAGTGGAAGAAATTGTTAGGCTAAGCCAAGAAACGGAGCGTCCGCTCATTATTGATATTGGAACCGGCTCGGGGGCGATTATTATTAGTATTGCCAAAGAGTTGAAACGGCTTGCTCCTTCCATATACGCGAAAAGTGAATACACTGGTTTAGATATTTCCGCACCTGCGCTTAAACTGGCCAGAGTTAACGCGCGACAGCATGGCCTGGATAAAAAAATCATTTTTAAATACGGCGATTTACTTAAACCAATTATTAAAACCATCCCTGGACGCGATTTAGTTATCGCCGCAAATCTTCCCTACCTCACACCAGCCCAAATCAAGCGCGCTCCATCCATTAGCCGCGAACCGCGCTTAGCTCTAAACGGCGGTTCAGACGGCCTTAAGCTATATCGGCGCTTGCTATCACAACTCATAAAAGCCAAGGCGCGGTCTATCGCCCTAGTTTGCGAAATTGATCCCACACAAGCCCGGCCGCTAAAAGCCATGATGAAGAAGCTTTGGCTAAAAGTTTCGATTAAAATACAGCCGGATTTGACGAAAAAAAACAGATTCGTTGTTATGAGCCTAAAAAATAGCTAAAATAAGCTATTTTTTATTAGTCTAAAACCATTGACAAACAGGTATATATATGATAATGTAAATCGTTAAAGATCTTTAATAATTAAATTAAGTATTCACTAAAAAGGAAAAAAATGAAGAAGATTCTGATTGTCCTCTTACTTATGCTCAGCGGAGCATCAATAAATCTTCAAGCTCAAATTGAGCTGGAACTCTTAAAAGCCAAGGGCGATTTGACTATCGCGAAAAATCTTGATCCGGTAATTACTTCTAACGTTGATGGCTTTCTGAACTTCTCCATCAGGACATACAGCGATAAAAAAATCTTCAATATTGTTGGAGAAGATTGTTTATCCAGCGGTTCTATAAATCTCGGCAATAACTACGTTGTGTACAAGTGGTACGCCTACTGGCTGGAGATTAACAGCCCCTTAACCGTTAGCCTTAGCGTGAAACAAGGCAATGATTTCCAAACCCTGGTATTTACTCGGGATCAATATGGTCAAGGAGGTTATTTTATCTTGGATGAAAACGGCCCGATACTCTTTCGTGGAAATCGCTACTCGCTACAAAGCGCCGCACAGATTTTAACTTTTCAAAATAATCTTCGGGAAATTCTTAAGGCTGTTAAACTGGCCGTTCTGAATAATCAGGCTAAAAACTTATCTACTCTGGGCTGGGCGAAGCCGGACAAAAGGATCCGTTTGATAAAGCAGAAAGCGACATTTGGCGATTATCCTTACCATACGAACATCATTCTGTTGGAGAAGTACGAACGGGACTCTCTGTTTTCGGACATTAACAAGCGGCCGCCAGATACCATTCTGAGCTATCGCGATATCTTCAAAATAAAAGAATGGTATCTTGATAAGAATAAGCGCATGGCCTATTTGTTGACAGAAGAACCCGGAGATGGCGGATACATTACTTTTCAGGATAAAAGTCACCGATATCTGCTATATCTACAAAGCAATAAAATGGACATTTTGTATCTTCGACTGGACAGTCATTCCTTTGGAAAAATCGGCGACACCCGCTTGATCTCTTTCCGTCGCTGGTTCAACCTTGGCATTCCTCAGGCTAAACTGAATATGATCAAGACAGAGCTCTTCGCTGGTCTCAAGAAATGAAATAATAGTTAAGAGCTTACAAAACAAAAACCCCGACAATTTCTAATTATCGGGGTTTCTTTTATATAGAGATGAAAATCTAATTTATTTCTTCCCTTCTTCCTTTTTCTTTCCTTCTTCCTTTTTCTTTCCTTCTTCCTTCTTGGCTTCGCCCGGTTTAGCTTCCGCGCCCGGAGTTGCTCCCGCTTCCGGGGTTGTTTCCGCGACCGGAGCGACCACTGGTTCTTCTTCCACCTTCGGTTCCATAACCGCCGCCACCACCTCGTTGGTGTGATGGACTAAAGCCAGACCAGCCGGTAATTTTAAGTCATTGACTCTAATGGCGTCATCATAGGTATTAAGAACGGAAATATCGACATCAAGGTGATCCACTAAATCGCCCGGCAAACATTCTACGGCCAATGTATCCATATCCTTAATTAAAGCGCCGCCCAATTCTTTGATGGCTTTGGATTCGCCGATAAAATGCAAAGGGATTTCGGCGGTAATCTTTTCCTTCATGTTGACCTGATAGAAATCAACATGCGTAAAAAAACCTTTCATGACGTCTTTCTGAAAATCCTTGACCAGAACTTTGACGGTTCCGGCTTCGGTTTCTAAGTCTATCAAGTTTGATTCCCCGGCCTTAGCAAAGGCTTTTTCGAAATCAACTTTTTTAATCTTTAAATTCTGGTTGGTCACACCCTTGCCGTATAAAACCGCCGGGATGAAATCCGCGCCAAATTTTTCTTTGCGAACGCGCGGCTGCGCCGTTAATTTTAAATTCATAAATTTAGTAGCTGATTCTTGATTTAATAATAATATTTTCAATCATCCCCACCAAGAGGAGCAAGGAGATCAGTGAACTGCCGCCATAGCTGACGAAAGGCAGGGGCAGTCCGACCACGGGCATAATGCCCATATTCATACCAATATTAATAAACATTTGAATAAAAATCAAGCCGCTGGCCCCAATCAGGAAATATAGGCCAAAATCGTTGTTAATTTTCTTCATTACCCGGAAACAGCGGAAGAAAAAGATGAAATAAAAGCTCAAAATCAAAATCACCCCCAAAAAGCCCAATTCCTCGGCAATGACCGAAAAAATGAAGTCCGTATGCGCCTCGGGCAAGAATTTCAGCTGCGATTGCGAGCCGAAACCGACGCCCTGGCCGGTCAAACCGCCGCTGCCCACCGCAATCATGGCCTGTGAAATATTGTAGCCGGATTCCAAGGAATTGGCGGTCGGATTCAAGAAAGTGAAAATTCTCTCCTTTTGATAATCCTTAAGCAGAAAAAACCAGCCGGAAGTCGCAATCACGACCAGGACCAGGCCGACAATAATAAAATATTTTTTTTTAAATCCGGCCGCGATAACCATAATCAACCAAACCGCTCCTAAAATCAAGGCCGAGCCCAAGTCGGGCTGCATCAGCACGAAAACGATTAACAGGCCGGCGCTGAACGCGGAAAAAATGAAATGGCGCGCCACTTTCACCTTGGTGGCCAGATTGGCGAAATAACGCGCCAGAAATAAAATTAAAATAACTTTTACGAACTCGACCGGCTGCAGGTTAAAACCGCCCAAGGTAAACCAGCCCTGATGGCCTCGGATATTGCGGCCGAACACAAATAAGGCTAATAACAAAAAAGCGCCTATCCAGTAAAGATAGGGGCTGAGATTTTTTAGGACCGAAGAATCCCAGAAAGCAAAAACGAATAGGAGAATAAACCCGATCGCGGCAAAAAAAAGTTGTTTTTGAAAGTTCAGCAGACTGACGCTTCCCTGGCCCAGAGCGACGCTATAAATTTCCAGGAGCCCGAAGGCGACCAGCAGAAAAACCGCGGCCAAGATAATCCAATCAAAATTTTTCCAATAAATTTTTAAGCGGCCGAACATAGATTACTGGGCCGCGGCCGCGCCGGAATAATTAAGATAAATATTCGAATCAATGATGTTAAGTTCGGGCACGATAACCACGCCCTTCACGCCCTCCAGATTACCGGACCAAGTCAGCTCGGCCCGCTTCGTTTCCCCGGCTTTAAAATTCTTAAAGAGATAATTATTGACCCCGACCAAATTATCGCCGTTATAGAAAAGAATATTGACCGGCACCTCATAGAAGCCATAGGGACTTAAATCGGTAATGGTAAATTCCAGAGTATTAAGCGGCACTTTCGCCGATAAGCCGCTTTCGCTGGCGCTCGAAAAATTTATATTAGCAATGGAAAAATTCAGACGGGCGGCCGCGTACTGGTTCCAGTCAGGAATTAAATGGGCGTCAAAACGCTGCCAGCTGGTGCTGGTTATTTTAAAATCCAAGCCCCCGGTTCCGTCCGCCAATTCCTGATTCAAGGCGAGCACGAATTTGTTGCCGCTCGGCAGAATAAAATTCTGGCCGCAAGCGACATCAACGCCGGCCCGAGCAAAGCAGTAATTGAAAACGGCGTTATATTTATCATTGGGGTTTTTGACACTGACCGCCAGGTCATAACGGCCGTTATTTTTAAAGACCTGCAGGCTGCCCGGCACGAGAGGAGCAATCTGCGTACGGTAAACAACATCTCCGGCATTACCGGCAAACAGGTTATTGGCGTTCTGCGTCTGCATAAAGTATAGGATATAACCGTAAACCGAATAAACAACGAAAAAAATAGTAACCGCCAGCAAGAAGAAAAGAGCGATTATTTTCAGCAAACCTTTTTTCTCCGACAGCCAAAGGCCAAAATTCATTTCTTTGATGCTGACACCTCCCCGATCATTATACTTTTTCAAATCCCGGTCCGTGCTGTAATTTTTATCTTTTGACATAAATATGCTATAATGTTTTTAACGTTTTTATCATAGCATATATCATTAAATTTATAAATATTTATGTCAGAAATTAAAGTCCCTTTATCAGTTCCCAGCGATAAAAAATCGACTTACCGGAAAAATTACACTTCTTTAACGGCTAACACCGGCCGCCTTTTCTTAATCGCCGGCGATCAGAAAGTGGAACATCTGAACGCCGACTTTTTCGGCCCGGGCATCAGTCCGGAAGACGCGACTCCGGAGCATCTCTTTAAGATTGCCGCCGGTTCGCACGGCGGCGTCTTGGCCGCTCCGCTTGGTCTAATCAGCCGTTACGGCGCTGATTATCCTAAAATACCCTACCTGATCAAGATAAACGGTAAAACTAACCTGGGAACGGAGGAAAAAAATTCCGCCCAAATCTGGTGGCCGGTTGAAGAGATAGTTAAATTCAAAAAACAAAGCGGTCTTAATATTGTCGGTATCGGCTATACCTTATACCTGGGCGGCCAATTTGAAGCCCAGATGCTGGTCCAAGCCGCCCGGGCGATTTTTAGCGCGCATCAAAGCGGCTTGACGGCCGTGCTCTGGGTCTACCCGCGCGGCAAGAATATTAAAGAGGAAGATATCCATGTCATCAGCGGCGGCGCCGGCGTGGCCGCCTGTTTAGACGCGGATTTCGTTAAAGTTAAATATCCTTATAGTTTGAAAGATAAAAAAGCTATTGCTCTTAAATTCCAAGAAGTAACTCAGGCTGCGGGTCGGACTAAAGTTGTCTGCGTCGGCGGTCGAAAACAGTCGGTTCCGGAAATCTTAAGCGCCCTGGAGAATCAGCTTAAATTCGGCCGCACCAGCGGTCTGGCTATGGGGCGGAATATGCACCAGCGGCCTTTAGCGGAGGCGACCAGATTGGCCGAAGCCATCGGAAAAATGATTTTTCATAACGCTAGCGCGCCAGAAGCGCTGGACGTTTACACCGCCAAGAAAAAACCGGTCAGAAAAAGTTCGGGGCGTTTCCTCGGCTTATTCTAAAATAAACAACTTCTAAAAATGACCCCGACGGGGTCATTTTTTTGTTATTCGTATCTATTTTTTAATTGGCGGATCCGGAGGTGTTAATCTTAATTTTAATCCGATCGACTAAGCTCGGCGCTTTATGGATAAAAGACGGGAAAAAACGTAGTTGATAGGTTTTTATTTCCGGAAAATTCTGCAAATAATTATCAATCTGCTCTTTGGTCAAATTAACCAATTGGCTCCGATTTATAACCGTGGAATCGCTCTTGAGCATCATTGTCCCAGTGAAAGAAGCTCGAACCGTCGCGCTGTTGTCTTGGGGGTTATAGCTTTCTAAGGAGTAAGTGATTTCCTCAGGTTTAAATTCGGTCAGCGTTTTATCATCGGGAACCAATAAATTAAGCTTGGCCAAAGCCAATTTAGCGGCCTGTTCCTTGGAAAAAGAAATGGCCATTATTTTAGCCGTGGCGGTGGCGGTAAAACTAGCGGTCTGGTCGCCTGGTTTAGCGCTGAAGGAAACAACGTCCTGGTTGCTGGTGTCAAAGAGCCAATCGCCGCCTTGTTTGGCGGTCTGCGCTTGAGCATCGGCGAGAAGCAAACTCTTGATATCGGTCGTCGCTTGCTGAATATCGCTGGGATTAACAAAAGTTTTGATTTGTTGCTGGAACACGAAAGCGGCATCGCTCCGCGCGTAAATTTTATCCTGCAAACCGACCCAGAGTCCGGGGATAGTAAAGGAAGTCGGGCCGATGGCTAAGTCCTGGCTGGGTTTGTCCGCATAAATTTCCGCGACCACCTGACCACCGGCCGGGAGATTAACCGCATTTTTTAAACGGAAAAGTTTATTGTCGGGACTAAGCAAGCGGGTAGTCGCTACCAAAGCCTGGCTTTTAATGTAATTATTGATTACTTTGACCGTCCCAATAATTTCTTCGCTGCCGAACTGCTGACCGGTGGCCGGATAGACTTTCTGCGCCGTTAAGTTGAGCGCCTGGACGCTACCCGTCACCGGCTCCCTCGGATCAGTCGAATCATTAGAAGCCACCGGCGTTGTCGTAGTTGCGGTGGCGGCAGCGACTGACAGAGCGGAAACTTTCAGGAGAATGGTGTCTGTTATGACTTCACCTTTAGGCGTGATTAGAACGGTCAGCTGGGAAAAAGAAAAATAGGCGACAATCGCCAAAAGAATGGCCGTCAAAATAATAAATTTCCAAACCAAGCGGCGGTAGAGACTGAGGTTTTTTTTCGGACCGGCTTCCTTCTTTTCCACGGGCTGATCTTTTTTATTTTTAATCTCGGAGGCCAATCGGGAATAGAATTTACTTTGCTGATCTATTTCCGCGGGCAGTTCCGGACTCGTCTTTTTGCTTTGAAAAAATTCTCGAGCGATTTCTTTAGGATACTCCGCCAACTCTACTCCGACACCCGAAAAACCGGCCGCGAGCTCGATGGGCTCATCGGCGATAACGTCAACTAAGACTTTCTTGATTTTCTTTTTGGGACTGGCGGCTTTGGTCGTTTTTGGTCGCGCTACTTTCGGACGACTGACCGCCACTGGGGCTGATTTGGCTTTAACTCGAGGCATAGAATAGAAACAAATTTAAAAAAATATAATAAAAAAAGAAGCAAAGTTTAAAGGCTAGCTCCATTATAACAGAATTTCCAATTCAGGACAATTAAAATTCGGCTTCTTGTCCGAACAGAATAAATTTTAGTTGCGGGACGCTATTATTGGTTGAAGCCCAAATTATTATTCGGCGATTTTTAGCTTGGCGCTGAAGCCCGCTTCTAATTTGGCGCGTAAGCTGGCGCCATTATTAATTAAGAAAGCGGTCTTGATAACTTGCGGCTTGTCCTCTTCGACAATCCGAAAAAATACCTGGTCTTGGCCGGGATGAGCCGCGAATATTTTTCTCAGTTCGCTTAATTCAGCCGTTGTCAAATCTTTAATAAAAATTAAACGCAAGGCGCCGGCCGATTCTTCAGGGGGCATTTTCGCAAGCGGCGCTGAATTTTTAGGCGCAGCGTCGGAAGCAATTGGCTTTTTTGACGCATAGCCGCCAGCCGAATAATTATTGCGACTAACGTAACTACTGCCGTTTTGATAACCGTTAGAATAAGATTTTTTGGCCGGTCCGCCCTCCAAAATAAGCCGCTTAAAGTCATCAACCGATTTTTGGATTTCTTCCGACTTCAGCCAACGGGCGCGGTTGACCAGCACTTTTGTTTCTTGATCTTTTTCGGAAACCTTGCCGTCGATAATCACCGCCCTGCCTTCTTGCCACAAATCAACGCTCTCTTTGTAGAGGCGCGGAAAAATCAAAAGCTCCACAACGTTAGAGGCGTCTTCTATTTTCACAAAAAGCATGGACTCGCCTTTCCGGGTCAAAATCTTTTTCAGGCTGGAAATAGTCCCGGCCGTGATAATCCGGTCGTCGCCCTTGTGGTATTTTAATTCCCCCAAAGGCAGGGCGTAATTAGCCAGATAAGGGCGCAGAGCGTTAAAGGGATGTTCGCTGACATAGAGGCCTAAAAGTTCCTTTTCCCAATTTAGTTTTTCGTTTTGTTCGGCCGGTGGCGCGGGTCGTAAAGTAGTCTGGCTTGAACCGCCGGTCGGTAAATCAGCGAAGAGGCTGCTCTGCTTGCTGTCTCTATTCTTGGATAGTTCCTTGTTATAATTTAACAGTTTCTCAATATTGGCCAATAACTGCCCGCGTTCGCCGAAACTGTCCAAAGCGCCGCTTTTAATCAGACTTTCCAAAGATTTTTTATTAAGGTCTTTGTCGGTTACTCTTTCCAAAAGATCAAAAATATCTTGGAAAAAACCATTCTGCTTTCTTTCTTTGATTAACACTTCGACAATGTGTTCGCCAACGTTCTTGATGGCATTCAGACCGAAACGAACTGTATCCAGCTTGGCACTGGCCTGTACCGCCTTATTTTCCTTGGTTCCGGCCGTGACTACAGTAAAGGTGGCGAATGACTCATTGACATCCGGCGCCATTATTTTAATACCCATGTTCCGGCACTCTTCAATCTCAATAGCAACCCGATCGGTATCGCCCTGATCGGAGGTCAAAAGGGCGGCCATAAACTCCACCGGCCAATGCGCCTTGAGATAAGCGGTCTGATAACCGATCATGGCGTAACAAGCGGCATGGCTGCGGTTAAAACCGTAACCGGCAAACGGCTCGATGAAAGAAAAGACCTTTTCGCCCAATTCTTTATAAACGCCGTTCTTAACGCAGCCCTCAATGAATTTTTCTTTCTGTTCGGCCAAGAGCGAAGCAATTTTCTTGCCCATGGCTTTTCTTAAAACATCAGCCTGCCCCATGCTGAAGCCGGCTAAATCGCGGGCAATTTGCATCACTTGTTCCTGATAAATGGCCACGCCATAAGTCTTGGCTAAAATCGGTTCCAACTTGGGATGGAGATAGGAAACTTTTTTCTTCTGATGCTTGCCGGCGATATAATCGGGAATCCATTCCATCGGGCCCGGACGATAGAGCGCAACCATGGCGATAATATCCTCAAAAATCGTCGGCTTAAGCTCTCGCAGATAGCGCTTCATACCGGAAGATTCAAACTGAAAAACGCCGGTTGTTTCGCCGTCCTGAAATAGTTTGTAGGCCTTAGCGTCGTCCAAAGGTATGGTATCGATGTCAATTTCCAAACCGCGCGTGTTTTTAATGATTTTTAAAGCCGACTCAATAATCGTCAAGTTTTTTAAACCGAGAAAGTCCATTTTCAACAGGCCCAAGTCTTCAATCGGATGCAAGGAGTATTGAGAAATAATCGACCGGTCGGCGGAAGAAGCGTATTGAATAGGCACATATTCCGTCAAAGGATTTTTGGTGATTAAGACGCCGCAGGCGTGCGTAGACGCGTGACGGGCCACACCCTCCAAGCGACGGGCGTAATCCAAAATCTTTTTGGCCGCCGGCTCGTTGTTATACATCTCCCGCACTTCCGGCACGGTCTTGATTGCTTCGTCTAATTTCATAAACATCGGGATGCTCTTGGAAATCTTATCGCAAAAATCATATGGCTCATTTAAAACACGACCGACATCGCGTACGGCGGCGCGGGCGGCCATGGTTCCAAAAGTGATAATCTGCGCCACATGGTCATGGCCATATTTTTCACCAACATAATTCAAAACTTCATTACGACGGACATCGGCAAAATCCATATCAATATCCGGCATGGAGATACGATCGGGATTCAAAAAACGCTCAAACAATAACTCATATTTTAGGGGGTCGAGGTTGGTGATGCCGGTCAGATAGCAAACCAAGGAACCAGCCGCCGAGCCGCGGCCCGGCCCGACCACGATTTTATTGTCTTTCGCCCAGTTGATAAAATCGGCGACGATCAAGAAATAGGAAGGCCAGCCCATTTTGGCAATGACCGCTAATTCGTAGTCTAAACGCTCATTAATTTTTTTTAATTCTTCTGCACCAACCTTCGGAAATCTTTTCGGAATTCCCTTCTCGCACCATTCCTTTAAATAGGAGTTGCCGTCATAGCCTGCGGGAACTTCAAAATGCGGCAATTGGATATTACCCAGTTCAATTTCCACATTGCACATCTCGGCAATTTTCAAAGTGTTGGCAATCGCCTCGGGCGCATGCTGAAAAGCGGCAATCATTTCGGCGTTGGAGCGCATAGAATAATCGCCGGACCCGATCATCTTCATGCGGTCGGTGTCCTCAATCTTTTTCTTGTTCTGCAGGCACAATAAGATATCCTGCGCTTCGGCGTCTTCTTTCCTTAAATAATGGACATCATTCGTGGCAATGACCGGGATTTTCAATTCACGCGAAAATTTTAGCAGCTGGGCGTTAACCTTCTCCAGCCCTTCCAGCTCCGGATGATCCATCAACTCCAAATAAAAATTATCCGGACCGAACAGTTCGCTATATTCTTTGATTCGTTTTTTGGCCTCCGGCAGTTTGTCGGCCTGGATGAGGCGCGGAATTTCGCCGGCCAGACAAGCGGTCGAGGCGATCAGTCCCTCATGATATTCTTTTAAAAGATCCCAGTCGATGCGCGGCTTATAATAGAAACCCTCCAAGTGGGCGTGTGAAACTAATTTAATCAAATTTTTATAGCCGGTTAAATTCGTGGCTAAAAGTAAAAGATGGAAACTCCGGCCGTCTTCCCGGGTATTCTTGTCAAAACGCGAGGCCGGCGCCAAGTAGGCCTCCACCCCGATAATCGGCTTGAGACCGGCTTTTTTGGCCTTCTGGAAGAACTCAATCGTCCCGTACATGTTCCCATGGTCGGTCAAGGCGATAGCCGGCGAGCCTTGTTCTTTGGCATAATTAATCATTTCATCCAGCTTGGTCAGGCCGTCTAATAATGAATAATGGCTATGATTGTGGAGATGGACAAAAGACATGAAATATGTTTTAAAATAAGCTTAAATCTGGCTTAAGCTTAGTTTAAAGAATCGCTAAAAACCGGCTGTCGACTTTATTATTTTAGTATAAGAAATCAGGGATGGCAAATAAAGAGGTCGGCCTTCGGATTGACCTTTATCAAAAATTTGTCTATAATGAAATAATCAAAGAAATAATCGTCCTTTTAACTTATAACAGACGTCAAGCCGCGATTTCCTCTGGAATGTTTGAGGAGGAATAGCGGTTGCCTAAAGTCTGTTTTTTTGCTTCCTTTTTTTGGGTTAGTGAAGAGTCCCTCCTTGTTTCGAGGGACTTTTTTTATACAAAAAACCCGGTGACCCGGGTTTCGCTTATTTATTATCCGTCGAATCTATTTTATTTTTTTTACCAAATCGTTCAGTTCCTCTTCGCTGTAAAAGTCGATCAGAATCTTTCCGCCTCTTCCCTGCCGCTTAATCTCCACTTTAGTGCTTAACAATTCACCCAGTTCAATTTCCTTGGCCCGATCAAAATAATCCTTGACCTTGGCGGCTTTGGTACCACCGATTTTCCTGATTTCCCGATCGGTCTCAGCGACCGTTAAATTTTGGCGTAAAATTTTCTTTAACATGGCCAGCTGTTTCGCCTCGCCCTCCAAGCCGAGAAGATATTTGGCGTGCGCCTCGGAAATTTGGCCGGCGTTTAAAGCCTCCTGGATGGCCAAGGGCAGAGTTAAAAGGCGGAGCGCATTGGCCACGCTGGAGCGTGCCTTGCCGACCTTCTTGGCCGCTTCCTCTTGCGTGATATTAAATTCTTCAATCAAACGTTGATAGGCACGGCCGGTTTCCAAAGGATTCAAGTCCTCGCGCTGTAAATTTTCAATCAAGGCAATCTCCAATTTCTTTTGTTCTTTTTCTTCGCGGACTATGACCGGCACTTCTTTTAAACCAATCAGCTTAGCACTGCGCAAACGGCGCTCGCCGGCAATGAGCTCATAGCGTTCCCCTTTCTTCGTAACAATCAGCGGCTGGATAATCCCGTGCTGGCGGATAGATTCGGCTAATTCATTTAGAGGGCCGACCGCAAAATTCGTCCGGGGCTGCTGCGGATTAACATCAATTCGGTCGGGATTAATTTTCAAAACCCGGTCGGAGTCGCGCAGCACAACCGTTTCTTCCGCGGTGGCGCCGGCCGAGGCAGAAAACGGATTCTGACCGTAAGTCACGGTTTTTTTGGGGATGAGCGAGCCGAGTCCTCGGCCTAAACCTTGAGGCATATATTTTTTAAAATCCGGCGCTTGCTGCGCGCTGGGATATATTCATTAAATTTCTAAAATTGATAATCATTCGGCGCCAGCCTCAATAAATTCCTTTAAATTCAATTTATGTGTAGAGCCTACGAATATTGGCTTACCTCCTTCTTGCTCAATTTTCTCTTTTCTATGGGTCAGTGGCGCATCTTTTTCTAAATAGACGGGCCGAAAATCGGATTCCCGAAAAAAAGTGCCATCCTTCTCTTGATGATAAGTGATATTAGTTTCTATTTCATGTCTATCGCCGTAAGTTCCGGTTCGAATACCATCATATTTATTTTGGTCATTAAGTTTTTTATAGGCCGCTTCTCTTCTTTCATTATCTTTATCTGTTATACCCAAATCTTCTTGCATGGCAATCATGGCTATTTCATAAATAGTTGAAGCTGCGTTCCCTTTGCTTTTTTCAAAGTCAGAAATAACTTCTTTTATAGGTTGGCCTTCTTTATAACGTTTTGACTGGGGATGCCGGAAATGGATATGTAAAGCGCTTTCTGGTAGGACATTTTTATAATTATTAACATTTTTATCGCTGTCATCAACGGTGACCAAGCCGGGCGGGGAAATTTTTTTTAAATTATAGTCTTTTTCCAGCAACTTATTAACCAAGTCACCCTTTTGTCCTTCCGTATAGATTATATCATCAACAATGTCATCAATATCCGTCCGACCGATCCTCCCTCTTTGGTACTCTATATCGCCATAAGTCAATATAGAAATTCTGACATATTTATACTGGGTTTCCTCTGACCGAAGCGCTAAAAGTGCTCGTTTAACGGCTTGATCAACATATTTTTGAGGATCTAGCTCTTCCGGAAGGTTAACCAGAAGTTCGTCTATTTTTTCTTTATCCGGGGTTATTTTTTTAAGTTCAGTAATAAGATTACTAAAGCGAAAAATTCTTTCCCCTTCTTTATCGGCTATTTTTGATTCTTCGTAGAGTTGATCAAAAATTTCCGGGGCTATTCCGGCCGCCTGGCAAATATATTCTCCTAATTCTTTATTATAAGTACTGGTCTTATTAATTACGTCGTCAAAGTCAACAATCAGCCATAAAGTTTGATGCCCCGGAAGCGTATAATCCTCTCTCGGCTTGCGAACTCTGTCTATAAAAGCGGGGGGGTCATCTCGGTCAGAGATTTCTTCCAAGCGCCTTCTCTCATCTTTGAATTTAGGAGAACCTTTATAAATGTTATTAAAATGCCGCTTTAATTCTTCTTGCAGCGAATCAAAATAATAACTTTTAATTTTTTCCGGATCCATAACCGTTTTTTCTTTCTCCGGTTGTATATTGAGATTATTCTCTTTTATCATATTATTCCCTAGAGAATTATTTTTCTAAACTCAATACTTCTCGAGCCAGGCCTTCATAGGCCTTGCCGCCTTTCGATTTCGGATCGTAATGCAAAATAGAACGGCCGTAGCTGGGCGCTTCGGCCAGACGGACACTGCGCGGGATAACCGAACGGAAAATCCGGTTGGGAAAATATTGGTACAATTCTTCCATCACCGACTCGGATAGCTTATTGCGCCGGTCAAACATAGTGATAACCGCACCCATGACGCCGAGCGACGGCTTGAGATTATTCTGCACCAAACTGATCGTTTCTAAAAGCTGGCTCAAGCCCTCCAAGGCGTAATACTCACTTTGAATGGGAATCAAGACTTCATCGGCCGCGACCAAACTATTAATGGTCAAAAGGCCCAAGGAAGGCGGACCGTCGATAATAATAAAATCAAAATCTTTTCTCACTTCTTCTAAAATACCGGACAAGCGGAATTCCCGGTTATCCAGGTTAACCAGCTCCACGCCGGCGCCGGCCAAAGACAGGGTGGCCGGAGCGATTTGGAAACCGGATTGCATAGTCCGTTTCAATATTTTGAAAATCGGCACTTCACCGAGCAGCGCTTCATAGATGCCGTGCTCCAAGTTCTTGTGATCCAGGCCGAGGCCGGAGGTGGCATTGGCTTGCGGATCAAGATCAACCAAAAGAACCTGCTTGCCCAAATAGGCCAAGTAGGCACCCAAATTGACCGCGGTCGTGGTCTTGCCCACACCGCCTTTCTGATTGACGACGGCAATTATTTTTCCCATACAGTCTGGCTAAGATTAATTATATATTAAAGAAAAATCTTTGACAATGAAATATTTATTTATTATACTAAATGACGTAATAATGAACGAAAGATCGGCGTAAACTAGTCCGAAAAGCCGCGATGGCGGAATTGGTAGACGCGCACGACTCAAAATCGTGTGGGGGAAACTTCATGAGGGTTCGATTCCCTCTCGCGGCACAAAAAACAGACCTCAAGCGAGGTCTGTTTTGTTAAGCGTTATTTATTTAACCTTGGTAAAGCGGACCGTAAATATCGGTTCATATTCAATATTATTTTCATCCACAATTTTAATCGCTTCGCCGCGGGACAATTGGCCGACCGCCAAATCGCTCATAATCTGGATATCGCCGGCGATATTAAGCTTTAGACCTTCCAGTTTATCAAACTCTTCTTTTAACTCCGCCTGTACTCCGGCTTCAATTTTTTTCTTTTTCAGTTTCCAGGCGTCTAGTTCTTCCAGCACTTCTTTATATTGTCCGTTAGTGGATAGAGCGTCGCGATACAGAGATCTTAGGTCGCGCTGTTCTTTTTTCTTGTCTTGCAGTCTTTTAAAGACATCGGGGAGCTGTTGGGGCATAATAATTATTCTTGAATTAATTTTAAACAAAAAAATATTATAACATGCCGACTGACATCCGCCTAATTTTTCATTCGCTTAATATAAAACGGGCCTATTAAGACCCATTTTATATATTTCAAAAATCACTTATGGCGAGGCTATTTGATGATTCCTCCTCCTAAAACTCTTTGCCCTTGATAAAAGACGACGCTTTGTCCCGATGTCACGGCTCGCTGGGGCTTCGTGAATTTAACGGTATAAGCACCAGCTATTCGGCCTGATTTTGTTTCCAGCGGTGTCACCCGGCACTTCACCGCCGGATGGCCATAGCGGATAACCGCCGCACATTTGAGCGCTTTATTCAATACTTTGCCGTCCAGCCAATTGACTTTTTTGGCCGTTAAACTGTTTTCATATAGAATATCTTCATTCCAATTTTTGACCACATACAGAATATTACGGCGGTAATCAAATTTGGCCACATAATATGGCCCCGTGCCGCCTACCAGACCCCGGCGCTGGCCGATGGTATAGAGTGGCAGGCCGTCATGCTCTCCGATTTTTTTCCCGCTATCCAATAAACGTATTTCCCCCTTCTGCATGGAAAGATATTTCTTTAAAAAATTATTATGGCTGCCGGACAAGAAGCAAATATCCTGGCTTTCCGGTTTAGCGGCCACTTTAAGCTTGAACTTGGCGGCCAGCTGGCGCACCTGAGGTTTGGTATAGCCGCCGAGGGGAAATAATAAATGCTTCAATTCAGCCGGTGTGAAAGTGTACAAGAAATAGGATTGATCTTTATTCTTATCCTTGGCTTTGAACAATTGAGTGGTGCGGCCGACTTTCTTAATATTCAGATAATGGCCGGTAGCGACATAATCAAAACCCAAACTCTGGGCGTACTTGAGAAGCCGGCCGATTTTTACTTGCTTATTGCAAATAACGCAGGGGTTAGGCGTTCGGCCGGCAGCGTACTCGCTTAAAAAATTATCCACCACCGCCTTTTTAAAAGGCGCGGAAAAATTTAGAGTATAGAGCGGGATGCCGATTTTACCGGCCACCGCGCGCGCATCCAAGAGCGATTCCAAAGAACAGCAGCGATTCTCCGCCGGCGCGTCCGCTGAATTGTCCTTCCAAAAACGCAAAAAAACGCCGGCCACCTCATGCCCTTGATTTTTTAAAAGTTGGGCCGCCACCGAAGAATCCACGCCGCCCGACATGGCAACTAATATTTTAAATTTTTTTCTCTTTTTTAGCATAACGCTTTGACAATATTGCTTTAAATTTGTATAATAGTAAACAGTTCTTTAAGTTTAATAAACTGTCAGGACCCATCAAAACCAAGTGCGCTTGGTTTTGATAAATAATCGAAGCGGGATTCGTCCGTCTTCGACAAAAAATAATCCCCAGACGATGGATTATAATTTAATGAATGCCCTTGGAAACAAGGAAGTTGTGGCTGGCGCAATTTTTGTTTTCAGCCCCAGCGGTGAAGTTATTGTTTGCCAAAGTTTAAAAGATTATCTGGCTTATTTAGATGACCTGGCCAATCATGACACTCGTTAACATCTCCGAAAAGCGGTTTAACCACAACCGCTTTTTTTATAATTCTTTAAATAACTTCAAATATTCTTGAGCCGCCTTATTCCAAGAAAACATTTTCGCTCTCTCTCGCCCTTTTTCTATTAAATCCTGCCGCGCTTTTTCATCCGTTAAAATAATCTCCAGGGCCGAGGTAATCTCTTCCGGCTTAAAAGGGTTGATTAAAATAGCCGCCTCACCCACCACTTCCGGTAAGCTGGAGACATTGGAACAAACAACCGGTAAATCATGCGCCATTGCCTCCAGCGGCGGAAAGCCAAAACCTTCATAATACGAGGGGTAGACAAAGGCCTGAGCGCGGGAATATAATATTTCCGTTTCTTGCTCGCTAATATAACCTAAAAAAATAATATCTTTTTTATAAAACGACGCTTCCCTTTCTTTATAAATAGACTTATTTTTCCAACCTTCGGCTCCGGCCAACACTAATTTCAAATCAATGAACTGGTCCTTCGCTTTTAACTGATTAAACGCTTGAATCAGGCCAGAAATATTTTTGCGCGGTTCAATCGTGCCTAAATATAAAATAAAGCGGCCCGGAATATTCTTCGCTTCTAAAAATTGACTAATCACTGGCGCACTAACGGCCGGCGGAAATAAATTATTGCCGGAATAAATCACGCTGATCTTTTCCGGAGCCACGCCCACCAGTTCAATAATGTCATTTTTGGTGTTTTCGGACACGGCCACGATTTGGTCGGCCTTTCTTAAAGCCCGCTTCACGCCCAAGGCGTAATGCCAAAAATTCTGGCGGCCGGAGAAAAACTGGGGGTAGCGGAGAAAAGACAGGTCATGGACGGTAATAATCTTTCTCACGCCCGAGCTGAGACTGGTAAAATTAAAATGGGGTGAGAAAAAAATATCCACGCCACCCAAAATTTTGTCCACGCGGGGCCGACCGAATAATTTCTGAAGAAAATAATTAAAAATCTTATTGGGATAATGAGAACCGATGACTTTCGCGTTCGGCCTTTGCCAAACGGCTAAGCGCGCGGACAAATCCCGCCAAGAATTATAAAAAAGATAATATTCGTTTTCTTGATCCTGTTCTAAAATAGCGGATAATAAATTAGCGGCGTACTTTGACACACCGCTATAATGCTCATCCATTAAACATCGGATATCGAGACCAATTTTCATAGCTATTTACAAATAAGATAATTGCGTTAGAATAATGAGGTTAGAGCGAACCTAAATGGCCAAGTCCCGGAGCGATACGATTAATCCGTATCCTAGCCTTATTCCCAGCGCACTTTTGAGCCCAAACAACGAAGCATCGGCGGCTTGAATTAGATGCCCCATTTACAACCCTCAAATTAGAGAGGCTCTGAGGTGGAGGTATGCCCGTAAGAATAAGCTGGACGGAAATAATACGTAAATAGGGACTGTGGGTTCTGACGGCGGTTTTGACCCGGGGGCGACAAATTTAGTCGCCCTTTTTTATTTGCTCAACAAAGGCCAAAATCTGTTTCTGGAAATTAGCCGCCGAAAATTTTTGCGCTTGTTCTCTGATCGCTTCGGGCTTAAAGTCTTCATTTTTAAAACTGCGAATCACGGCCCCAATCGCTTCGGGCGTCTGCTCCTTGAAAAACAAGCCGCTCTTCCCGGCCACAACCGTTTCCGTGGCCCCGCCTTTCTGGTAAGCGATTACCGGCCGGCCGGAAGCCATGGTTTCCACGACGGTGATGCCGAAATCTTCTTCTTGCGGATTAATAAAGGCCAAACAGCGCGCATAAAGACCGGCTTTTTCTTCTTCGGTCACCCGCCCCAAAAACTCGATGTTAGCGCAGCCCTGGGCCAGCTTTTCTAAACGCGGACGATCGATGCCATCGCCAAATATTTTTAACTTATATTCCGAACCTAAATTTTTAAACGCGGCAATGACCACATCAACCCGCTTATACGGAGCCAAGCGGCAACCGATTAAAAAATAAGCGTCGCTGCCTTTGGCCGGACCGCCCTCGGCGATATAAAAACGATCAACCTCGACCGGCGGATAAATGACCGTGCTGTCGCGGCGGTAATACTTTTTTATCCGCTTGGCCACGGTTTGAGAATTGGCGATATAATAATCGGCGCGCTGCGCTGCCGCAAAATCCCAAAGGCGCAAACGATTTAAAACCAGGGAGATAATTTTCTTCAGCCATTTATTATATGGCAGCTCATTAAGATATTCATGGGCGTCGCTCCATAGATAACGCGTCGGGGTATGGCAATAGCAGATATGGACCGTGTCGGTGTTTGTCAGAACGCCTTTGGCAAAAGCGCTGGCGTCGGATATGACCAGGTCATAACCGCGTAAATCGAAAAATTCCACGGCCATGGGCATGAAGAAAAGATACCATTTATAATGTTTGACGCCACCCGGTAATTTCTGGATGACCGAGGGGATTATTTCGCGGCCGGCAAAATTTTTAGCCACGTTATTCGGTTCATACAAGAGAGTATAAATCGGGGCCGTGGGCCAAAGATCAGCCAAAGATTTCAGCACTTTTTCGGCGCCGCCGTCCTGCGCCAGATGATCATGGATGAGAGCGACTTTCATGAAGATTATTTTATTCCGCGGCGCGGTGCTTGAAAACCGCGAGCGGCGTTTTAAATAAAATTGAGAGATCTAAAAGTAAAGACCAATTTTCAATATAATAAATATCCAGTTTCGCTTCCTCATCGAACGGTAAATCGCTGCGTCCAGAAACCTGAGCCAAACCGGTAATGCCCGGCTTGATAGTCAAAGTCTTGCGATGATAATTCTCATACTTGGCCACTTCTTCCGGCAGATGCGGGCGCGGTCCGACCAGGCTCATGCGGCCGATAAAAACCAGGAATAATTCCACCAGTTCATCAATGGACCAGCGGCGGATAGTGCGGCCGAAACGCGTCACGCGGGGATCGTCCTTGATTTTTACCATCGGCCCTTCGCTGCGGATATTCAAAGCGGCCAGCTCGTTATAGCGCATGCTGTCGGAATTCGGAATCATGGAACGAAATTTAAAATACTTGAACGGCACCCCGCCCTCGCCGACGCGATAGAGATAGGCTCCGTCATCGCGGCGCGAAAAGAAAATCGGCCCGCGGGAATCGATTTTAATGATAATAGCCACCACCAGAATAAGCGGTGAAAAGATAATAATCAGCAGACTGGAAACGATAATATCAAAAATACGTTTAAAAACGCGACCCCAGCCTTCCAAGGTCGTGCGTTTCACTTCCACAATCGGCACGCCGGCCACTTCGGCCACTTCCGTGCGCAACACCTTCACCTCCAATAAATCGGCGACATATTTATAGACAATATGATTATCATTGGCAAAATCATACAAGCGTAAATTCTCCGCCTTGGTCAGATTCGGATCGCACTGGATTATTTCGTCCACACCATGATCTTTGATAAATTCGCCCAACTCCTGGGCCGTTTCCAAAGAAAAATCACGCACGCGTTTGGCTATTTCGTAACCTGCTTTTTTATTGGCCGAGAATTCGCCGATTAGATTTTCCGTGGTTTTGGAATTACCCACCAGGATTACCTTGCGCACGCCGATGCCATAGGCGAAAAGACGGCGCTGCAGCCAGCGGATAAAGCTATGGGCCAAGCTTAAATAGACAATGGCGATAAACCAGCCGGCTAAAACAATGAACCGGGAGTCAAAAAGATCGCGCTGAAAAAATATCAAAATCGCGACCAAGGCCAAACCGGTGGAACAGCCCAAAAAAATAATCGCGAGTTCCTGCGCCATTTTCCGCGCGCTTCTGATCCGGTATAATCCGGCCAGAGCAAAAATCAGGAGCCAAAGGATAACAATTAGTAGGAGGGAGCGGAAAAAAGCGGGAAACGGTAAATTAAAAATAATGGGACGGATGCCGACGGTAAAGCTGGAAAATCTAAGATTATAAGCGGAGATGCCGGCTAAAATCAAAATAACAAAATCCACCGGGATAAAAAGGGTGGAAAAAAATAATTCAGTTTTTTTCATAGATTAATTTAAAAACTAAAGTTATTAGAGCAGCCGTAAGCCGGATTCTGTTCTAGCGATCATTTATCTAGGCCTCCTATTGCTAAGAGGCTCAAGCGAGCTACTTGGTCATACCGCATTAAAAACACGATAAGTTTGCTCTTGCTTCCGATAGGGTTTACCACGAACTCTCCGTCACCGGAGGTCGAAGCCGGTAGCCCCGAAAGGCATCCAGCCACTTTTCACGTTTGATCCTGTCAAAAATTCCAGGATTAGTATGGTCTCTGTGGCACTTTCCCTAAATCTCTCGCCGTGAGGCGAAAGACCCGGTGGGCGTTACCCACTATCGATTTTGGCTTAATAATAAGCCGCGAAGTCCGGACTTTCCTCTTAGTTTATGGCTAAAATAACCATAAAAAAAGCGATCGCCCGCTTACTCTAATAACTTTTTAAATAATACAAGGAAATGAGGAAAAAATCAAGTGTGGCGGGGCTAAGGGCAATTTTAGTGAATAAAAAAGTCCTTGGAAATTATCGCCGGACTTTAATATCTGACCTTTAATTTAGGATTTTAGGTTGGGATTATCCAGCAACTTATAAGAAATATTGATATCTAGGGGCAATTCCGTGACAATCTCGAATTCCTCCTTGTTTTCTTTTTTTTGCATTATTTTTATCATATATCTCCCCGCCACCGTAATCGGCAATCCTTGGAAATTTGTTCTGTTTCGGAATCGCAAAATTCCCTTTTTAATAGCAAATTTATTTTCAAACTTATTGAGTATTTTTCCATTCGGATCTAATAGCTCACCCCTTATTTCCAACTCGTTCTCTTGCTGAGAATTTTCAATCGTCCAAAAACTTACTAACTGAAATTCCGCGGAAATAACTAAATTGCTTTCCGGAGCTTTAGTTCTATCAATCACCAAACTCAATTCTTCAATGCAATCGAAAAGACTTAAAAGATTTGTGTCAATGTCAATGGAAGATTTTTGGCAAAGCACGGTCCAAATGTGTTTCATATAATTTTATTGATTAAATGAAAAATTATTACTCGAATTAGTTTTTTTTGCTTCCCGGGGTTCACCCAAAAGCTGGCTGCCACTGCTATTCGGGTTAACCGCCCAAATTATTTTAACTTCAGCTACGGTAAAATTATAAATCTTTGACCAATTATCGACCGTAAAATTGAGAGCACTTGCAATCCGGTTAACTAAACCAATTCCCACGTTAACATCTCCATTTTCCAATTTGGAAATTACTTTTTGCGTGGAGCCTATCTTTCTGGCCAAGTCTTGCTGTCTTAAACCCATTATTTCACGCTTCCTATAGATTTCAACCGCCAACCTTAATCTTAATTGAACATCGTTTGATAATTCTTGAAATTTTTTATACTTTCTCGCCTCCGCCATGGCGTCTCTAATTTCCTTATTTTTTTTAATTATATTCTTCATACGATTGTGGATTATTTATAAACCTGTTTTGAAATACTTTGGTAATTTCTAACTGCTTGTTTATTTTTCGATTTTCTTTCTCATTATCATAATTATCGGGTTTCTCAAGGACATTCAGTAAGACTATCTTGTCATTGTGCCGAAAGTAAAAAATTCTAATAACTACGTCTTGATCCTTACGATGCTTTATTTCAAAAAAATGATACATCTTATCAAGGGGGAAAGAAATTGGCGGGGTTGGTATCCCATTATTATAAATCACGTATTTTATTTTTTCGTCGATGTTTTTTAACAATTTTATTTTTTTATCTTTTTGTTTTTGCGTGTCCTTCTTGCTTACTGCATATTGTTCAAAATATTTTTTTACTGGACAATATACGAGATGCCTATCGAGGTAATAAACGGCTTTCATATTTTACTTTTGTAATGACAATCAAGTCATGTCTATATTATATCCTATCGGGTATAATAATGTCAATACTTGTAAAAGTATTACTAATATTAAAAATATTGAATAAGTTAAGTTGTATAAAAGAGGGCCTTACGGCCCTCTTTCTATATCTTTTATTTCTCACTATCGTAAATGTCCTTCACTTTACTGGCGCTTAGCGCTCCCTGCCAGAGCCTGAGCTCATCGATACCGATTGATCCATTTTCATCCTTGATTAATATATTATCGGGTCGAACGCCAGCCGCAAACCAAACTTGTGAAGAAGAGGCGGCCTCCTGACCATCCACATAGAGCCGCAAAACATAACGATAAGAATCATAAGTTAGGGCGATGTGATGCCATTCACTATCGCGGGGTAAAATATTATTTGGGTACTGGCTGAAAATTCCCGAGTGACCATTAAATAGATAAGTTATCCGGTAAGGGCTCGGGGTTAAAGACATTAGTTCGTCGGTTCCCTGCCGGAGAGAAAAATGGACGCGGCTATCAATCATCTCTGTATTGTCCAAGGCAGAGTACCAGAAGGCAAAAGACAAATCTTTTGAATTTAAAGACGGAAAATCAACCGTTAAATCTTTTCCCCCAAGACTGTTAACCCCGTGATTAATTTTTCCCAAATAGGCCCAGGAACCGGACGGCACAGTAATATCGGCATTTCCCGCGCTATCAAGAGCCAAACCTTCACCTTCGTCAAAATGCCATTGATGGCTGAGAACGGGCGACTTCTGCGCTTCCCTGTCCTCGACTGGCCAAAAGGGAGCGTCAAAATTATAAATCGCTAAAATCTCATCTTGCGGTAAAGCGCGATTCCAAACCGCCAACTCGTCAATCTGCGCCGGGCCGTTAGTATTGGAAACCGACAATGACTTGATCAATGGCATAAAATCAGCAAAGGGCTGATGAAATTTTTCTTGGCCATCAATATAGATGCTCCAGTAAAGCTGAGCCTGATTAATAACGATAGTCGCTTGATGCCAAGTGTCATCGAAAGGTGAATCAAAAAGATAATTTCCATAAACACCGGGTAGGCCATAAAAACTGCTCACACCGCCATTAAGCGACCAATGGACCGCGTCGGCGTCAGCGTTATACCAATTTAAGGTCAGCCGGGGAAAACTGCCGCCCGAACGGTAGCGGAAGCTGACGGTAAAATTAGCGCTATCTATCAGCTGAGTAAAATTGGCGATCGCTTCTTCCTGGCTATTAATCTGCAGACCGCAACCCCATTTTCCGGCGACCCAATTTTCCTTTATAGATAAATTTGCTGGTGCGGCCGTGACCGTAGCAACCGAGTCCTGGCTGCTCGTGCCCTGACATTCGTCAAAATGCCACAAGTGGACTAAACCCTCCGAGAGAAGCGGTGTTGGGGGCACAAAAAGACCGGCGTCGGCGACTGGTGTACTGGTTCCGTCCCCATCACTGCCGCTATCTTCAAAAATCGCATCTGGATCATCGGTGGGAATTAAATGATAATCCGTTTGATTATTGCCAGCCGCAGCCACGCGGCTCAAAATATAATTATCAGTAATTTCCGGAGCCGGCCCAGCGCCTAAATAATAGGTCGCTTCCGCCCCGTAACCAACGGCATCCATTATATCAACATCATCGGAAGAGCTAATAGCATCAATCCCTAAATAAATTGTATAATCTTTGCCGGTCCAGCTAAAATCATCGCGCGTCGCAATGGCGTCGGCCTGGTCTTTATAAAAAGCATTGGCTTCAGCGCGAACAATCAGATACGTCCCATGAGCGGCAATGGTCGTCCCGCCCGGATAAGTTCCGTCCGCCTCATCCCCGATTCTCATAATCAAAGCCGGATCTTCGGCGGTCTTAGTTTTTTCCAAACGGTAGCCAGCCGTGGCCAAATCAAAAGACTGATCAGTCGGATTATATAATTCTATCCAGTCATTATCGCCGGTCGCGTAGATTTTATTGATTCTGATAATAGGCGGCGCGGCCGGTGTCGTCGCGGCCGTTTCTTCAGTATTATTATTGCTCGAAGTCGCATTATTATTGGTTTCAGTATTTGCAGTCGTGCCTTGATTATTACTGCCGCCAGAATTATTCGAATTACTGCTGGCCGTATTATTGCCGGAATTGGGAACCGGCTGGATTACGGCCGGGGTGGTGGAATTAGTCTTAGTTACTTTGATGGGACTGGCTATTTTGATTGGCGCCGTTGCTAAAGTGGTTTTAGTTTTTGCGCTGATGACCGCTACTTCTTCGCTGGTCGTGCTTTGGGCGTTAAGCTGGCTGGCTGAACTTGGTTTGCTGGCTGCTGACACCGCTTTATCGACTCCGCCCGCGGCTGGGCTGGTGGCACTTGTTTTTGCCTTATTAACGGTCACCGGACTCGGGGCGACTGTTTTTTTAGCCGTTGTTGTTTTAGCGGTTGTTTTAGTGGTCTGTGTCGAGCCGGTCGAAACTAGATTATCTTCACTTAAAGCCAGCTCATCGCCGGACTGGCCGGAAAACAGATTAGAGGTTAAATTAACGGCCACCTCTTTTATTTTCCGCGCCACGGCGACAATAGAAGATAGGGGGTTATTTATCAAGCTCCACTTTAAAATCAAACCCCAAGTCTGAACGCGGCCGCGGATTTCCGCGCCGTTGAAGCTGGAGGCGACCGTAATATCGACCGGCACATCCTTTAAAGTCGGCTGCAAAAATTGGGTATAAGGGACAAATATATAGCGTTCACCGTTTCGTTCCAGACCGGCGTCATAACCGATTAATTCCGGCGCCGGCAAAAGCAAATCTGTCCGCCGGCTTATTTTGGAAAATTCATAGTCACGGGAGAAACAATCGCCTTCTTGGTTAACCACGCTTTGATTATCGAAGCCGTCGGGCGTAATATCCGCCGCGTAAAAATCGGGATTATATTCCAACGCGGCTAAATTTTGCGGATTGGAAATATCCGCGCTTTCATAAATTTTTTCCGTTAAACCGACGCAAGTCCAGGCGCCGCTATCCGGCCCTTTTTGAGTTTTAAAATCAAAATCATAACCAAGTTTTTTGTCCACTAAGCTCTTGGCAATGGCCACCGCTTTCGCTTGCTCCACCGGCGTTATGTTTTTTGGTATTTTGGCGCCTAAAAATTTTTCTCCTTCGGCCAGATTAACAAAATATTTCGCCGGAGTCTTTACAATCCCGTTCTCGGCCGCCTCCACAATATAGTCTTCGCCATTCTCCTGGCCGATATAAATCGCGGCGTGGCCGGAATAGACATTCTTGATTATCCCCTTCTCGGAATAGAACAGCGGATCGTTGCTATAGCCATACATTTTGCCCCCGCCGGAAGTGCGATAGAGCAAGGTGCCGGGCGGCATAGCCTGGCAAATATATGGTAAAAATAACAGGCCTAAAAAGAAGCTTAAGCCATAAAGTAATTTTAATTTTCTCATATTTTTTAATTAATGATTATAATAAGCCTGCCAATCCGTCTCGCTGACCGCGGGCGAAGCCAACTTTTTTGTCCGGCTTAAACGATTAACCGCGTCCGCGGCCAAGGCGCGGCTGACTGGGTCGAGACTGGGCGTTTGCTTATAAAAAACCGTTAAGACACTAAGCGTTTCGCTCGGAAAAAATGAATAATAATCGCTGGCTAAAAAAACTAAATCGGCCCGTAACAGATTGGGGACGCGGGAGTCTAAAAGCAGCTTCTTGATTACCGCCAACTGATCAACGCGCCAATAACCGGCTTTATCGGAAATGTTGCTAATCGCCCGAACCGCTTCCTGCCGGACAGCCAAATCGTCATCAGCGGTTAAACGGGAAAAATAAAAAGCCAGCAGAGAATCATCTTGGGTCTCCGCTAATCCGGTCAACGCGGCCAGTCTGTCGGCCGCGGCGGTCTGCGGATTCTCGGCCTTGGCTTTCCAAGTAGCCATTAAGGTTGGGCTAAATAGAGAAGGATCAGAAAATAATGAAATAATCATCGTTTGTACCACCAAATCGCCCTGAATGTTGTTTAAATAAGCGCGTAAATAATCGGGCGGATTATTCGGTCCATAAGCCAAGGCGGAAATTTTCACTAGTTCTTTTTTAAAGTCCCGGTCGAGACTGGGGTCTTGAAAATTGCGAGCGAAACGTCTGTTCAAACGGCGCGACGCGGGCAACTGCGCGACAATTAGCTGTTCCCAGGCGCTACGCGCCAAAAGACAGTCTTCATGACAAACCGGTTTTCCTTCAATTGATTGGCGTAAAGACAAAAGAGCGATTTCGCTGCGGCTTAAACAAAACATCGATAATAAAGCATAAAGTAAAATTACACCGCCTAAAAAAGAGCCGGCGAGAATTAAACGCTTTTTTAAGGAAAAGGAACGTAAGTGTTCAACCCCAGCCTTTAGCCGCTTTCTGATTTTAATCATAGTTTTTTAAACTTAATATTTTAGCCTTTTCACTATAGCAAAAACACCCTGATGTTTTGGCAAAATTTAATTAAGCTTAAAATAAAGCCAAAAAAACAAAAAATCCTTTTAAAATCAGGCTCTTCTCGCCTCAAAAAAAATCAGACCTCTCGGCCTGATTTTAGGAATAATTATTTTAGGGATACTTTATTTTTTTGTCGTCGTGGCGACCGTACTACTAGCCCCCGGTAATTTACTGAGGAAGTCAGCCCAGGCCGTGCCCCATTGCGGATCTAAGGAGTCCGCTTCCTGAGCGGTCAGCTGAGCCTGCGTCTTATTCCCGGTCATTAAATAGAGCTTGGCTAAATTAAACCAAACTTCCCCATTGGAGCTATAAACTTGAGCCAAGCCTTCCGTCATAAGCAGCGCGCGGGCGTAATCACCGTGACTGGCTTCAAAAGTAATCGCCGCTTGCAGCATCGCCAAGGAACCGAAGTCGCTGATGTCGCCGCTACCCATATCCAAACATTTATTAAGCGGGGCGGCCGTATTCTTATCATCCTTCAAAATCAGATAAAACTGAGCCAAACTGCAATAGCTCTTATAATAATCGGGATTGAGACTGATGGCGTAATTGGTCACCTGAAGCGCTTCCGCATTTTGTCCGCTCAAAAGCAGCAGACGCGCCTTGATCAGATACACGGGAATACGGCCCGGGCTGGCGGCAATCGATCTGTCTATCGCCATTAAAGCCGCTTTGGAGTAGCCATCATATAAGACTGAGTTATTCTGATAATTATAGCGGGCGGCCACGTCCAAGACTTGTGCCAGCTGCATTTGCATTAAGCTGTCTTGCGGATTCATGGCCACGTTTTTCTGGGCCAGACCAATCACATAATCCAAATCCGCTTGCCGGTCAACGACTGATAATTGGCTCATGAGCGACGCGTTAGAGGCTATCAGATTAATTAGAGTCACCCGAGCATCGTGATCCAGAGGGGTGCCGACCAGAGCCTGGCGATAGGCCTTCATGCCTGTTTCATAGTTGCCGGAGGCAATATTGCCATAGCCGACGATGGCACCCTGAAACATCTGCCATGGCTTCACATTGGCTTGGACGGTAAAAATATAAACGGCAATAAGAAGCACAGCTAAAATGATTAATTCCGGGCCGGTACTTTTAACGGTCAAAGGGTGCACTTGAGTACTTTCTTCGGCCGCTCCAACTGCGCCCGTTGCCTTCTCTTTATCCTCTTGCACCAACCAATAAATATAACCCAAGGTCAACATTAAGCCGATATAGGTAATGAAAGAATCAAAGACCGCCAAGTTCTGGATGAAATAAGCGACCAGGAGCGAAGTAATAATGATAATCTCCAAATTCAGGCGCGCCGGTTCCTCGCCTGTTCCGGCATAACGTCCGTGCCGTTTAAATAGCCGCCATAAATAATAGAAAACAGCGACGAAGATGCTGAGATAGGCCAAGAGACCCAAAGCGCCGGTCGTTGATAAGATATCCAGGACATTATTATGCGCCCGGTCAAAATAGGTTTCGCTCTGAGTATAATTAAAGAATTTCGGATCAAAGTGCTTGTCAAAAATAATGGCGTAGTTGCCAAAGCCCGTGCCGAAAACCGGATGACTGGGAAAATCGGCGATGGCTCCCTTCCAGGAAATCAAGCGGGTTTGGAAAGTGCTCTTTTGGGAGGTCAAATTTCTTAAGAAACTATTCTGGAACCAGGCCGCCTGATACTGCGAGAAAACCGCCCCGACCAAAATAACCACGACGGCCAGGGAAATCAAGGAAGTGCGGCGGAGCGCCTTTTTTTGATGGAATAAGCCGAAAAGAAAAAGCATTAATAGGATACTGATGAACAAACCGATAATCGCGCCCGAGGTATGGCAAGCGCGGAACTCAAACAACATGGGAATAATCGGTAAAAGATAAAACCAGCGGGCGACTTTATAGCGGTTGCGAAAGAATAAGATCAAACAGAAGTAAAGATTAAAAATTAAATAACCGCTGACATAAGCGGTGTTCCCTATTCGGCTATAGACCTCCGGTCCGAACAGACCGATAAAACTGATAACCGTGGCCAAGACAATGGAGGTTCCAAAAATTACTTCCCACCAATCTTGCGTCCGAATAACGGTGATGAGAATTAAATAAAAAATCAGGAAATGCAGAACCGGGAAAAAGCCCAGCATGCGTTCGGCATTACCCCAAAAGCTTAAAGTAAAATTAACGCCCACGAAACAGGAAATTAAAATTGCCGCGAAATATGCCAGCAAGCCATACGTAATCAGGCTTTTCTTGGGTCGGTAGGCAGGATAGCGCAGCATAAAAACCACCCAGAAAATAAATAACACTTCCATTAAAATATTAAAGGGCAGCTGTTTGGAAGTAATGTAAGGAAACAACAGGTCCTTGAAGACGAAAAGAACCATCAAGAGCGAGGCCAGCAAACCGATTTGTAAAATACGCTGATAAATTTTCGCGGGCATAGTGTTATGAGTTAGGACGCCGGTCGAGATAACCGGCGAACGTCTTAAAAAGCTAAGATTAATGATGTTTCCATTATAACATAGCCCCTATTAGCCTGTCGACGGCTTCGCTACTACCGGCTTCTCAGTGCTTTCCGATTATACTTAGACAACTCCTCCCTTACTTTTTCCTCCATTTCCTGATGAGATACCTCTCCGGCATTATCCAAAATATCTTTATCGTTTAAAATCAAAAATCCGTCCAATTTCTTAACCCAATCTTTCATAGACATTAGTCGCTGCTCCACACTTTGCAGTTCGGCGAAAGACAAGAATTGTTCCACTAATAGATTCAATCTTCTAAGCTCTAATTCTTCTAAATAATTTTTAGCGACTTCCGCTTGTTGGCGTGTAATGATTTCCCCGCTCCAATTGGTCAAGCCTAAATTTTTCTTGTTACTGTCAATCCGACTGCTCACTATTTCCGCGGCCGTGAGACCAGTAATAGCGTAATGAAATTTATTTTGGACCATCGCGAAAAACCTCTGCGCATAATCAGTTTTAGGGTTATAGTCAACACTAGTGGCAAAAACATCTCTGACTTTTTGATAGAAATTGGCTTCCGAGGTCCTGATCTTTCTAATCCGTTCTTCCAGTTCCGTAAAATATGTTTTGGGCACTCGGCCGCTCCCCAATCTCTCGTCGTCCAGCACAAAACCCTTGATGATATACTCCTTGAGCTTCTGCGTCGCCCAGATACGAAATTGGGTCCCGCGAAGAGACTTAACTCTATAGCCGACGGAAATTATTACATCCAGATTATAATACTTTATGCCGTATTCCTTCTGGTCAGCGGCAGTATGCTTGGATTCCAAGCATACTGAACTTTCCTCTAATTCTTGCTCATTAAATACATTCTGGATATGCCACGTTATGGTTTTTCTGTCTTTATCAAACAGCTCCGCCATCTGCTTTTGGCTAAGCCAAACCGTCTCATTTTCCAATTTAACTTCCAGCTTCGTCTCGCCACTTTCGGTGCGGTAAATAATGATTTGATTGTTTTTGCCAGGCATAAAATTAAGATTAATTATTATGCCCTCAGCCTAACAAAACCAAGATGAAAGAAAGTTAAAGAAAAAATAAAGCACCTAAGCCAATCATTTCGTGCCCGACTAAGGCCTAATTCCGGGTTCTTAATCTCTTGGATCCGCTCCTGGCCGACCTTGGCCAGCCAACTTTTAAAGGGCTCCGCTTTGGGCGAGGGGATGGATTGAATCAGGCGCAGGATAGTTTCAACGTCGGCGGCATCAGATAGATAATATTTTTTATCCTTAGCCAAAAATTTCAGTCGTACGATTTTTTCGTACACCTGGCTGCCTTCCATTTTAAGCTTCCCTTTTAAATCAGACCAATAACGTTTAGAAATGGAGCTTTGCGAAAGCACGGCAACCACATCAACCACGCTGAAATACCACTTCTCTTCCGCATTGTTCCAAACTCGGCGAACTGAGTGGTTATTAAAAAGAGTGACCTCTTTTTCACTCCTCGCTTTTTCTTTTTTGAGCATAAAATTAAGGTTAATTATTATGCCCTAAACCTGACAAAACCATGATGAAAGAAAGATAAAGAAAAAATAAAGAAATGGGTTTTCCTAAAACAAAAGAGCCCCCGAAAGGGCTCTTTTGCTGTTCCCCGCTCAATAAGCGGGTACCGATTTATTGAAAGAAGAAATCGGAAAAACTTTTGGCTCTATCTAATTACTTAGATAATACCCAGGTAGTGGTGGTTAAACCAACTACTCTATGGCCATTAGCCCAAGTGTAGACGGTCATATCAGCACCGTCAGACCAAGCGAAGTCGCCGGTCAAGCTGCCTAAAGTAGCGTTGACATCATAAGAACCATCTTCAGAAATCTTCGCAGTAACTGACTCTGAACCACTGCCGGAAACACCAAGGGTAGCAATGACTTCAAAAGTCTTAGAGCTGCCAGCGGCGACAACTTCCGGAGTGGCTAATAAGATAGTCATCTTGCCTCCAGAAATAGAGGCGGTTGCGGTCTTAGTGCTACCATTAACCTTCAACGGGTTAGAAGAAGTAGCAATAGTCGCAAGAGTTGAAGTAGCCACAGTCAAGGCGAAACGACCGACGGTTACATCAGAATTAGAATCAGCCGCCACAGTAAACTTGGCGATAGTTTGATCACCAGCAGTTAACACTGTAGTCGGCAATGCTAGATAAGCAATAGTCGGAACGGTCTTTCTGAGACGGAAATTGTTAGCTAACAAGGCAATACCCTGGGTAGTTTCCGAACCGGCTGAAGATTTAAACTTCACGGTGGTAATACCGAAGTGGATATCCTTGTTATCAGCAGACGCGTCATTGTCAATGTTGTTTAACACAACTCTGACCGATAAGGTCTTGTAGCTATTAGCCGCAACGATCACCTGTCCATTGTTGAGGGTGAATCTACCAGTACCGCTAACCGGTACGAATGAATCAATCAGAGTATTCGCTCCGTTTGAAATATCATACAAGTTGACAGAAGCAATTCTAGCATCAGCATCGGCTACACCAATAGAGGTGGAAGCGATAGTGGAAGAAGCCAGCGGAGTGTTAATGACATTGATTTCAGTCAAGTTAGCACTGTCATTAACAGCGGTAAACTTGAACTGAGCAACTTCTTGTTCAGTACTCTTAGTGGCTAATATTCCTTCAGCCGGAGTATTGCCGCCCAACGCAACACTTAAAGTGCCGTTGTCAGCAACACTGAAGTGTGCGGTGGTCGCGGTATTATTGGTATTAATAGAGGTACCACGAGAATCCTGAGAATAAATGGTCATTTGGGTCCAGAAGGTACCAGCCGCCGAAGAATCAAAGGAACCCTTTAATTCAAAGCTCTTAGTTGCATCCTTAGCAATATCAAAGTTCAATGAAGAGAAATTAGCGCCAGAAGTACCAAAGTCAACCGTGGTGCCAACTTGAACGCCATCAACATACAACTTCATATCATAGATAGAAGTAGAGGAGGCAGTCCCTGAATTAGGGCCAAAGGAAACTGAAGTTACATGGACAGTATCATTGGTTGCCTTAACAGTGAACTTGCCCAAGGAGACATCGGTCGTACCTTTAACGATAGTCTTGCCATCGGCATAACCATCACTTCTAACCGTGGCTAAGGTTGCGCCCTGGACAGTGAAGATACCGCCAGTCGCCGTACCGGAAGGAGTAATAGTAACCTGATTGCCAGAAACCACATATTGCGGGTTCATGTTGTTCGGGGTGGTAAAGATAGTGGCGCCGGTCAAAGTGAATTTGATGTCAGAATTAGGGATCGCGGTTGTTTTGGCTTTAACCATGACCTTAACTTCATTATCGCCTTTATTGAAGGTCAGGGAGCTGTCAATTGCCTTGCTAACAGAAGTGTTAGTCGCGGCCGTGGCCGGATCAAAAGAATCTAAGAGGATACCATTAACGTAAACTCTCGCGTTCTCGAATTGAGCGGTTGTGGATGAATTGCCGTTGGAATAAATGTAAGACAAATTCAAGCCATCAGCATTAATCGCTTCATCAGCACGAACGTTAGCAATTAAGACAACGCTGTCAGAACCCTTAACAATAGTGGTGTCAGACGGAGAAGTTGATTTCTTCGAAACTGAAAGCGTGCCAGCATCAATGCTAATGTTAGAAATAAGATAACCATCAGCGCTAGTGGCCAAGGAGTTGCTGGCATAAACATTAGCTCCAAAACCAGTCGTTTTTTCATAAGCGACGATGTCGGTGCTCTTGTTTAAATTGAACTGGAAGCTATTAGCAGAGATGTTCTCTTTAGCAATGATATCTCCCTTGACATAGAGAATCTTGGAAGAGTCATCCTTTAATAAGTTCAAACCGCCAACTGGGAAATAGAAAGTTACATAACGGCCATCAATAGTATAATGGTCGGAAACTTTATTTCCAGCCTGTTCTAAGTAAAGATTCATGGTCGCCTTAGTCAAATCTTCAACGCCATTATTCTTTAACGTTATAGACGTTATAGTAACGTCTTTAGCAACGCTGCCATTATAACTATTGAAACCAAGTTCAAAATGGCCTAACTCAACCTTCTCGTCACCAACCTTGACGGTGGCGGTAGAGGTAACTGAGTTGCCAATTGATAGGTTAACAACGGTGTAATCAGTCAAAGACATTATATTGCCGTTAATCGGAAAAGAGCCGGAAACAGAAGCAGAAGTAGCGCTAACCGCCGAAGCAGAAGCGATACTTAAGCCCATGTTGCCAGATCCAGTGCCGTTCAATGAAGCAACTAAGTCTAAGGTAACAGTCTGACCAGCAGCAACAACGAAAGCCGGGGAGAAAGTTAAGATAGACTCATCATTGGAATTCATTGATTTCTTGGAAGCAACGATGACACCATCTTTTTCCGCCCAAACTTTATCAATAGTGCTATAGGAAGAAAGACCGATTCTCTTAACGGTAATGGAGTTGATAGTTACTGCTCCATCGTTGGCCGCGGTCAAATTTACTTTAGTAAACGGAACGCGAGCCACGTTTTTCGGAATAGAAGTCGCGACCGGAGTAGTGGCATTCAAAGACACCATTAAACCGCTGCCGGTAATAACTATAATGCCGTTACCACCATTCTGGGCGACGTTGATGAATTCAGCATTGGTAACCTGATTGCCGCCAGCGATAATCGTGCTGGTGGTGGACAGGATATCAGACCATTTGAAACGATTGGCGTTGAAAGCCGATTCGCTCGCGATCTGACGATAATTGGTGCCATCAAAATAATAAACAGCGGAAGCGCTGTAATTCTTGATTAAAGAACCAATCGGATATGAACCAGATGCTAAAACCTGGCCAACCGTGTAATTGGTGAAAAGATAATCAGGCACATCAATGATTCTCTTGTTCCAGTTGCTGCCAAATAAGGAAGCAGCCTGGGCTTCAGTCTGAATCTTTCTCAAAACGCCATTAGGTTCAACGGCGTAGACAGAAGGATCAGTCGTGATTTTCACTAAAGTGGTCCCCGGTCTCACGGCCACATTGCCTCCTAACGGATAGCTCTGCAATTCCGTTGCCGGAATCGTCACTACGCCGCTGAAGTCACTGTACCAGGAGAAATAGGTAGCCGGATTAGGGAAAACATATCTCTTGTTATCGGAGCCAAGGTAATAAACAGCAGAGAGGCCGCTCATTTTGATCAAATCGCCAGCCGAAGCCGACGCTTTAACCGGAGTGATAGCGATACCACTCATGGCCACTACTGATAATACCATTACGCCAATAACGAGAATTCTGCGTAATTTGTTCATAATAATTAGTTATAATCATCTTTAAGGTCTGGACAATAGTAGTCCAAATCGCCAAAAAATGATTGATTGTTCAATTTCTTAATTTTGATAATTCTTGATTTTACTTAAATTGTAAATCGGCCGGAATCCCGCCCCACCGATAAGCTGAGACTTAAGGCGAAAGCTGACTAATCTTATAGAATAAGTTCTGCCAGCCGCGCGTGTTGTCCGCTTGCCGGAGAAAAGCTTAGTCGATCTACTTTTTGTTCAAATTGTTGAATCATCTCGACTGAGAATTGAAGATAATTTATAAGGGACAAACCATCCCGAGCGAACTCGAGACTCGACCTTGACGGGGTTTGCCAATTCGCAAACGCGAATTTGTTAGTTTAACTCCTATGG
>Ga0209429_10000112_pt1 | contig 54237 bp, 46 predicted proteins | sample BarGraNGADG00212_3_FD_184493 | JGI IMG/M metagenome (GOLD analysis project Ga0209429, IMG submission 184493) | Arctic peat soil microbial communities from Barrow, Alaska - Barrow Graham LP Ref core NGADG0004-212 (SPAdes) (version 2) | ecosystem: Environmental > Terrestrial > Soil > Wetlands >... | reverse complement strand
CATCAGATCGCGTACGATCAACGTCATTTTTACCACGAATTCCCAGTCCAAGTCTTTCTGTTCCCGGCTTACAGCGAGTTCGGGCTTGTTGGTGTCGGCTCCTTCTTGCACCTTGCAATAGGTGGAAGTCCAGTCCATGGCCTTTTTAAACTCTTCAGGGTCATAGATACCTTTGTCGATGCGGCGGAGAATTTCCACTTCGTCGACAGCTTCTGTACGAATGCCCAGATAGTCCTGAAAAAAATCGGGATCCACGACGGAACCGGCAATACCCATGCACTGACCACCAATACCCAGGTAGGATTTGCCTTTCATCGTTGCAACGGCAAGACCCGCTTTCACGAAACGCAGGATTTTTTCTTCCACATCGGCCGGAATGCTGGTGTCGGTATTGTCCTGGACATTTTGACCATAAATGCCGAAGGCGGGAACACCTTTTTGAGCATGTCCAGCAAGGGCAGCTGCCAGATAGACAGCACCCGGACGCTCTGTGCCGTTGAATCCCCAAATTGCTTTTGGGTAATAGGGATTCAGATCGATGGTTTCGGTTCCGTAAGCCCAGCATGGGGTAACAGAAAGCGTCAGACCAACGCCTTCCTTTTCGAATTTCTCTGCGCAGGCAGCAGCTTCAGGTACGCGACCGATGGTCGAATCGGCCAGTACGCATTGTACAGGGCTACCATCTGGGTAGCGAAGCTTCTCAGTGATGAGTGCGGCAGCCCTTTTGGCCATGTTCATGGTCTGGTCTTCCAGACTTTCACGCACACCACCTTGGCGTGCATCAATGATGGGGCGGATGCCCACTTTGGGATACTTGTTCATGCTATTTTGTTTTGGTATTGATTTCCAAGGGGTAAAAGTACATGACAGTTTTAGTGAATATATACTCTTATATTGCTATTCGCTGTACTTGATGAATAGTGAATTATATCTATAAAGTCCATTATATAAGCATTCTATGTAAATAGTATGTTCTATAGCAGGTATTTCAGCAGTAAAAAACTATATGCTTATATTTGCATTGAAATATCTTGGAAGCATGAAACTGATCTTGCTCAACGTAGGAAGCGCCGTAAACGATGGCAACTGGAACTGGCCGGGAATCAGCAGCCCTTTTTTTCGGATATACCTGGTAGGAGCTGGAAGTGCAAGGCTTGGCCTTATGGGAAAGGAATATGCATTAAACCCCGGCCACCTATACCTGGTACCGCCTTTCGCCCTGCACAGTGACAGGTGCGACGGGCATTTTGAGCACAGCTACTTGCATGTGTACGAGGAAATGGGGCACGAGGAAAGTCTGTTTGAACAATGGGAATTCCCGGTGGAAATAAAGGCGGACCCACTCGATGAAGTGCTTTTCAGTCGGTTGCTGGAAATCAATCCGGACAAAGGATTGGACTATTTCGATCCGCAGACCTACGATAATAACAGGAATCTGTACAAGAGCATTGCGGATTCTGTCAGGGAACCGTTGCCTATTCTAATGGAAACCGGAGGAATCATTGAAATGCTGCTTTCCCGATTTCTCGCCAACTCCGTAAAGTCTGTGCAAACAGAAGATTTTCGAATTCTTAAAGCACTTTCCCATATCCGAAAAAACATAGATCGAAAAATCACTGTCTCTGAATTGGCCTCCCTCTGTATGCTTTCCGAATTCCATTTCCTTCGGCTCTTCAAGCGGGAATTAAAAATCAGCCCCATCAACTACATCAACCAAAAGAAAATTGAACGGGCACAATTGCTGCTGGTCGTTTACAAAAGATCCATTAAAGATATAGCCTATTCACTTTCGTTTGAGAATGTATCCTATTTTACGCGTCTGTTTAGGAATGTAGTTGGAAAAACCCCTTCCCGTTACCGGGAGGAGTTTCCAGAGAAGTGAGGTTAAAAGTTGGAGCAGAAAGTTTCTTTCATTGAAAACAACGATGAAGATACGGCAATTTCGTTATCTTTACACGCTCAAATATCAACAATAACCCATCCATTTTGGAACCTATGAAAAAACTACTTTTCCTGCTGGTCCTGATACTTTCATTCAGCTTTATGAAGGCACAGGCAAGCACTCCCGGTACATTTGAAGCCGGAAAAAACGCTTTTATATTGAACGGTAAGCCGTATATCGTACGTGCCGCCGAATTACACTATGCCCGCATACCCTGTCCGTACTGGGACCACCGCATCAAACTGGCCAAAGCCATGGGGATGAATACGGTCTGCATTTATCTGTTCTGGAACTATCACGAACAGAAGCAAGGAGTTTATGATTTCAAAGGACAAAAAGACGTAGCTGAATTCGTTCGTCTTATTCAGAAGAACGGGATGAATTGCATTGTGCGCCCCGGTCCCTATGTTTGTGCCGAATGGGACATGGGTGGACTGCCTTGGTGGTTGCTCAAGAAGAAGGACCTGAAGGTGAGAACCCTTTCAGACAGCCTGTTTATGGATCGTTCCAATCGTTTCTTGAAAGAAGCCGGTAAGCAGTTGGCTCCCCTGCAGATTCAGAACGGCGGCCCCATCATCATGGTGCAGGTCGAAAACGAATACGGCGTCTGGGGCAACGACCAGAAATACATGGAAACCATGCGCGATAACATCCGTGGAGCAGGTTTTGACAAAGTGCAACTGTTTCGCTGCGACTGGTCCTCCAATTTCAACACATACCAATTGCCAGGTGTGGCCAGCACCCTGAATTTTGGTGCCGGTTCCAACATTGACGGCGAATTTCAGAAGTTCAAGGAACTGAATCCGGATGCTCCCCTGATGTGCAGCGAATACTGGACGGGTTGGTTCGACCAATGGGGACGTCCGCACGAAACGCGTTCGGTGGAATCCTTCATCGGAAGTCTCAAGGATATGATGGACCGAAAGGTTTCTTTCAGCCTTTATATGGCTCATGGTGGCACTTCTTTTGGCCAATGGGCTGGCGCAAATGCACCTGCTTATGCCCCCACTACTTCTTCCTACGATTACAATGCGCCCATCGATGAGGCCGGAAACACGACCGAAAAGTTCTTTGCCGTTCGAAATCTGTTGAAAAACTATTTGCAGGAAGGCGAAACCTTGGGTGAAATTCCGGCCAATCCGGAAAAGACCATCACCACTCCATCGGTGAAATTTGAACTAAAAGCCGGTTTGTTTGCCAACCTGCCCAAGGCTAAACTGAGCAAGGATATCCAACCGATGGAATTCTTTGACCAGGGTTGGGGAAGCATCCTGTACCGCAAAAACATACCTGCATCGAAGCATATCCGTACGCTCACTCTAACAGAAGTGCACGACTGGGCTACGGTTTACATCGATGGAAAGGCAGTGGGTAAGCTCGATCGCCGCCGCGGTGACAAACAAATTACCTTGCCTGCGCTCGCTAAAGAATCCCGCTTGGACATTTTGGTGGAAGGCATGGGCCGTGTCAACTACGGACAGGCCATCATTGACCGCAAAGGGATCACGAGCAAAGTGGTTTTGACCGAAGACTCCGTAGAAACCGACCTTAAAGACTGGCAGGTGTTCAACCTTCCCGTTGACTATGCCTCTCAGACCAAAGCCAAATTCACGACGGCTCCAGTTCAGGGACCGGCTTGGTTCAAGGCTACGTTTAACCTGACTAAAACCGGCAATACCTACCTTGATATGACCAGGTGGGGCAAAGGCATGGTTTGGGTGAACGGTTTCAACCTGGGACGTTTCTGGAAAATCGGGCCCACACAGACTCTATTCTTACCGGGCTGTCTCCTCAAAAAAGGCGCAAACGAAATCATTGTATTTGACATTGACAACCCTACTAAACTTCAAATTGCAGGTTTGGATCACGCCATTCTGGATGTGACCGCTCAGGACGAATCACAACTCCACCGCAAACCCGGCCAGAAACTTGATTTGAAAGGGCTAAAACCCGTATTGACAGATTCCCTGCCCGCCGGACCCGGTTGGAAATCCGTTTCATTTGGTAAAACCGTGACGGGACGTTATTTCTGCCTGGAAGTGTTAAGCGCCCAGAATGCCAATGATCCTGTTACTTCTGTTGCAGAAATGGAACTCACCGGCGAAGACGGCAAAGCGATTTCAACGTTGAACTGGCGCGTGCTTTACGCCGACAGCGAAGAAGTTACCAAGGCTAACAATGCAGCCGACAAACTCTACGACTTGCAGGAATCCATAATCTGGCAAACCCAAGTGACGGGCGACAAACCCAGCCATCCACATCAGGTAGTCATTGACTTGGGTGAACAGTTTAAAGTTACCGGTTTCCGTATTTTACCGCGTTCGGACAAAAGTACGGTGGGTGCGGTCAAGGATTTCAGAATATATCTGGAGAGTGCGCCGATGAAATTTTAAATGAACTATCAATAAAAAATAGCCGCTGGATTTGATGTCCAGCGGCTATTTTTTTGACCCTAAAAAAGCTTATTTCGTTTTGATGCCGACTTTTACTTCCTGTTTGATCCGAATCACCGTAAACGAATAGGCCGGCAATTCGCATGGGAAATCGGAACTCACCGAAATCTCATCCATCACCGGTTTCAGGTTCGTTCCATCCGGTTTCCCGGTCAAAACAGAACGTGTTGCCTTTGTCGCTAGGTTCCCAAACGAATCCAACTTCACCTGCGACTTGACGCTGACCGGCAACAAATTGACCATTTTCACAATCAAATCACCCGTTTTACTATCCCGAACCACCGAAGTAGCAATGCGTTTGCTGACTTTGTCGTCTCTGGTTGGAACCGAAAGACTATGTGCAACATATTGATCACCCGCATTCTGTCCGTAGAGTTTCTGAACTTGATAGCCCGTTGTCGGTTTCACTTCCGAATTGTTGAAGTAAATCAAATCTGGATTCCATTGCGTGTGCCCGTCCTTGGCCAGCATCGGGGCGTAGGAAGTCATGCTCACCACATCGCCGTTGCGTTCCAGGGAAGTCATATAGAGGGCTTCAGCCAGGGCTGTTTCCAAGTTGTTTGGCCGGCCGGGCAGATGTGCGGCGTATTCACCCAGGTAAACCTTGGATTTGCTGCGGTCGTACTTGTCGTAGAAATCCTGATGGTTGATGAACCAGCCCGGAGACTCATAATAATGTTCGTCTACCATTGGCACCTGCAGCTTGGTAGCAAGCGCCCAACCTTCTTCGTAGTCCGTTCCTTCATAAAAAGGACCGACTGTGCCGATGACCGTGATTTCAGGGTGTTTTTCCTTCATCGCCTTGAAAATCATCGTGAAGCGTTCTTCGAAAACATCGGTGATGAGGTCTTCGTTGCCGATGCCGACGTATTTCAGGTTGAAAGGTTTGGGGTGACCGTTTTGGGCACGAATCTTGCCCCATTTCGTAGTTTTGGCGTCGCCGTTGGCCCATTCGACCAAATCTAACACGTCTTGGACATATTGGTCCATGTCGCACATTGGAACGCCACCTTGTTGGCCGGCACCGCCTACATGAGAGTTCTGGCAGGGTACGCCTGCTGCAATGACGGGCAGCGGTTGAGCGCCGATGTCTTCGCAGTATTGAAAGAACTCTTGGTAGCCCAAACCTGCCGTCTGATGGTAGTTCCAAAGGTTTCGCAATGGTTTGCGGGCTTCCAACGGGCCAATGGTGTTTTTCCATTTGTAGATGTTGCCCAATCCGTCGCCGTGCGCAACACAACCGCCAGGGAAGCGAATAAAACGCGGATGAATGTCGGCAACCACCTGAGCCAAGTCTTTGCGAAGGCCGTTTTTACGACCCATAAACGTGTTCTGCGGGAACAATGAAATCATGTCCAACGCCAAAACGCCGGTAGCCAAGGGTTTTATTACTAATTTGGCATCGGTTGCATCGGCGTTGGAAGTCAATACAAAGGCTTTTTTCTTCCAGACTGGAGCAAAATTACCGGTTGAGATCTGTGCATATACTTCGCCTTTTTTACCAACCAAGCTTACCGAAACCCCGGCACTTTTTCCTTCCAATTGCTTGGCAAAAATGGACAAATCGTATTTTTCACCCTTTTTCAAGACAATTCCTTCCCAACCAGTGTTGATGAGGCCGGCACCCACTTGAGTGGTGCTCAGCACAGCAAAATGCGGGTTGTTTGGATGAATGGGCGAAACCGTATCAATGGTGAAGGTGCTACCCGTGCCTTCCAAACTCCAGGAATGGGTGCTTGTCCAACTTCGGTCACTACCTTCTTTGTCGCTCAACGTATATTCGAAATCCCTGTTCTCAATAAGTTCGGCATACAGGCCACCGTCTGCCGAATAGTTGATGTCCTCAAAGAAAATGCCGGTGAGCAGGTCACTGATGGGTTTTGAAGAACCCGTCTGAATGTTTAGACCGACTTCCAACGGTTGCAAGTTGGCAAAACGAACGGCATCGTCGGCGGTACGTTCACCGTTCAATGTTTCCCAGTAATGCTTCAACTCTACGGTCTTTTGAAGTAATGCAATCTGCGACCAGGCGACTCGATGAACCAAACCCACGGAAGGGCCTTCGGGCAGATCTACTGTCTTGCGGTTGTTAAGACGGCCGGAAGCATCGATGGAATGGGTAGGAGTATAGCTTTTGAAATTCTTGGTTTCGCAACCGTACAGTTTCTTGTCCACACTGTTCTCCCAAGTTAAAAAGTATTGCGCCGTTTTTGCATCGAAACGTATTTCAGGATTGATGCAGTTGCCTTTGGAAACCACCGGATACGACTGACGCTTCCAGTGAACCAAGTCGGCGGATGCAGCATGTGCAATCGCCGGTTCCGTTTCATTCAGACTCCAGACAGCATGCCAGAGACCATCACCACCTTTGGTCAGATAAGGTGTCAGCATGCGCTTTTGCGATCCCCAGGCACCGAAATCGGAACTGACGAAACCGAATTCAGGACCAATGGTCTTCCAGTCTTTTCCGTCCATGCTCCATGCAAAATGCAATCCGTTGTGACCGGCATTTTTGGTGGTGGCATACGAAAACAAATAAACGGAATCGGGTTCGTTGGCAAAAATCTTAAAGCAACTGCTCAGTAATAAGAGCAAAATGAAATACTTCTTCATTCAAGATTAAAATTTGATCGTAGTTGATTTTCCGGAATAGGCAACCGTTTTTCCAAGCTTCGAGGCCGCCTTTTCAGCTGTATTGGAGGAAGGCGTAATCACTACCACCTGAAACTTGCGGTTCTTCAGCATACCATTGAAAGCGCCTTTCAAGTCACCGATGGAAAGCGTTTTAGTTGCATCGTTCCAATTGAAAGTAATGGTGGAAAACGTGCCTTTTTCGTAGTTGTAATTGTCCTTTTCATCCTCATATAAAGTGAATGAGGCATCTGCACCCGGATAAATGCGGATTTCCAGCGTGCTCCAATCTTTTTGAGAAGCATACTGTACATCGGGCCCCCAAGGCAGAATGGAACCAGCCTTCACATACAACGGCGTGATGTTGATGGGCGTTTCACGCGTCAATTCCTGACCGCCCTGCAGTTTTTCACCCGTCCAGAAATCAATCCAGGCACTTCCTTTAGGCAAATAAACCTGCCGTTTTCCTACACTGCTGAAATCTTGAGTCACCTTACCCTCTTTTTTAGCGGTGTACATCGGGTTGATGACAGGAGCTACCAGGAAGGAATTCCCGAACATGAATTCATCGGTCATGTTCCGAACGGCTTTGTCTTTTGGGAAAATCAACGGCAATGCATACAATATGGAACCGGAGGCACTGGTAACCGACCAAGATGTGGAATATAAATACGGTATCAAACTGTAGCGCAAACGAATGTTCTTTTCAATGGCATCGAATGCCCAATCGCCTTTTTTGCCGAACTGGTAAATTTCGCGGGGAATGTCGGTGCCGTGCGAACGCATCATCGGCGTATAGGTGGCGAATTGCAGCCAACGGACATAAAGTTCCTGGAATTCAGGGTTTTTCGCACCGCCGTCGCGAACGTAGCCACCTGCAAAAAAACCGCCTATATCGGCGTTCCAATACGGAATGCCCGACAAGGAAAAGTTCAGCGCAGCAGGAATCTGATTCTTCAAACTCCCCCAGCTGGAGCCTACATCGCCCGACCAGGAATTGGCCCCGAACCGTTGCTGACCTGCAAAGGCTGAACGCGTCAGAATGCAGACCCGCTTGTCGGAAGTTGTGGCACGTTGGTGTTCATAGATACCTTTAATATGTTCCAACGGGAAAGCATTGACCACGGAACGGTAGGAACCCAGATAGGTGGGTTGGTCAAAATCCGATTCCTTGACGTTGATGTGGTCGGGTTCGGAAGAATCCAACCACCATGCGTCTGAACCCAAAGAGAATACTCCTTTATTAAGATAGTCCCAATAGATGTCCCGTGCTTTCGGATTGTAAACATCGTATGGCATGGTGCCGCTGTTGGGTGGCCAAGTGTCAAACTTGATCAGCATATTCTTGCTCTTGAACTCGGCATATTGTTTGGTTTGCGGTCCAAAACCTGGCCAGGCCACGATCATGAGGTGCGCATTCATTTGATGAACACTGTCTATCATAGCTTTGGGATTCGGGAAAGTCGAAGCATTAAATGCCATCGCATTCCACATGCTGTCCTTGCCCCAATATTGCCAGTCCTGAATGATGCCGTCAAGCGGTATATTCAGTGCGCGGTACTTTTTGACCACTTCCGTCAGTTCAAACTGCGTTTTGTAGCGTTCCTTAGATTGCCAGTAACCATAGGCCCACAACGGGAACATGGGCGCTTGACCGGTCAAGTCGCGCATCTGAGCTATGACACCGAGCGGGCTTCCGCCATACATGAAATAATAATCGGAACAATCTGCCAACGATTCAAACGAGGTTTCCTGCACATCGTCGGTAAACGTGGTGGCGGCATAATTGTCCCAGAATACGCCATAACCCTTGAGTGAAAGGAAGTAGGGTATGCAAATCTTCATGTTTTCATTCTTCAGCACTATCCGCTGTCCGCGTTGGAGCAGTTGGCCATTCTGTTGTTCGCCAAGTCCGTAAATGGCTTCATCCTTGTCCAACAAGAAGGCCTGCCGAGCTGTAAACGTATTTTTCTGAACATCCACCGTAGGGGTGAACTGCGTTCCATAATCTTTTTCGGTAAACAAGGCATCGCCTTTGGAATCGCTGAAACCAACCTTTCCAGTCACCAGATTCAACGATACATTCAGGGCTGAACTGGCCAGCGTTACCACATCACCGTCCTTCAACAACTTCAAAGCCACTTGTTCAGGCGTTTTCACCACCGAAAGGCTTTTCTTGTCCAAAACAGTGCTCTCAGGCGCCTTCAGCACACGGACGATTTCAGGCGAAAGAAACTGAATTTCTACATTCATGGACTGAAGGTTGGTTTTCAGACCGTTTGTAGTTTGTTGGTAAGATTGGCTAAACGTCTGAAGTGACAAGCCTAAAACAATAGTAAGGAAGGTGAGCCTTTTCATTTTGATTTTTTTTTAGCAACCAAAGATACACGTTTTGACTCTTTGAATAAACCAGATTTTAGTCAAGAACGACAGAAAATCGAATTATTTTTTTAAAAATGATGGTGAGTTGATGGGTATAAACTATTTTCGTTCGGATATAATACTACATTCGAGCCTTTTTATTAAACAAAACCTTCCATGCTCAAAAAAATTATCTATGCCGATTATTATTACATCGAAGCGTTGACGCGCTTAAAGGCCCTGAAATGATGAGCGTGGCATGATTTTTTTTACCTTTGCAGGGTACTAAACAATCCACCATGAATTCCAACAAGTGCTTTCGGATGCTGGCTTTCTTACTTGCTTTGCTCCCCTTCGCCCTTCATTCCCAGGTTAACTACAACCCCATCATCCCCGACATGATTGCAGACCCCAGCATCGTGAAATTCGGTGACACCTATTATTGTTACGCCACTACGGACGGTTACGGTCAGGGGTTGGCCACTTCAGGCCCACCTGTGGTTTGGAAATCAAAGGATTTCGTGAACTGGAGTTTCAACGGCATCTTATTCCCGTCCATGAAGAATCAGTTGTATTGGGCGCCTAGCAAAGTGTACAAGGCCAACGGAGCGTATTATTTATATCCGACCCTCAACACCAATATTTATGCTGCCGTTTCAAAATCGCCAGAAGGACCATTCCGTCTGGCCAACGGTGCAGATACGTTGGATGGGCCCGGTGCCCCAAAGCCAATGGTCTACATGAAGGGTCCTCGCAACAGCAAAGGTATTGATGCTGAAATCTTTACCGACGACAACGGGCAATCGTACATGTTCTGGGTTCAACGGGGTGCCGCCAAATTGAATAAGGACATGGTCACTCTGGATACCGTTGTAAACATTATGGATACGAAGCGTCGCGGATACTTAGAGGGCCCGATATTCTTTAAACGAAAGGGCATTTATTACTACCTCTACACGATGGATGGTAATGAAAATTACAAGTACGCCTATGTGTTCAGCAAAGTTTCGCCTGTTGGACCTTTTGATTATCCGGAAAAAGACATCATTTCTTCGACATCGCGCAGAGCAGGTATTTTCGGACCTGGTCACGGTTGCGTTTTCAACGAACCTGGTACGGACAAATACTATTTCGTCTACCTTGAATTCGGTATTGGGGGCACCAACCGCCAAGTATGGGCCGATGAACTGCATTTCAACGAAGACGGCACCATCGAACCGGTTAAATTGACGACTACGGGCGTAGGGGCTCTAGGCAAAAACAAAGCCAAACCCAATCTGGCACTGGGGAAAAAAGCGACGGCTTCATCCGTGGCTCCCGATTACAGAGTTCGACCCATCAAAGATCCCTTGATGTATCGGGTGGAAACCTACGATCCGGCCAACGCCTTGGATGCCTGCAACGGTACCCGCTGGCTGGCTGCGCCGGGTGATTCAACTGCAACTTTCACGTTGGATTTAGGTGCTGTAACCAAAATCAGGCAGACTGACCTTTATTTCAATATGCCCACTGCCGGACATGCTTACCGGATGGAATATTCCACGGATGGCAGCAGTTGGTTCCGTTGCGGCGGTCATGCCGACCTGCGCATTCAGTCGCCCCATACCGACAAACCAGGTGTGAAAGCCCGATACCTCAAAGTCTCGATTCTGAAAGGAAGCCCTGGCATCTGGGAAATGAAAGTTTACTAGTTTTTTTATGCGAACTCTCTGGATCTGTCTGCTTTTGCTGTTCAGTAACCTGTTGCAGGCCCAACTCTCTGAGCAGCAATTCAACCGCCCCGAAACCACCTACGCCCCTCGCGTATTCTGGCAATGGATGAACGGAAACGTCACCCGCGAAGGCATCAACCTCGACCTGGAAGCCATGGCAGCAACCGGCCTCGGCGGCGGAATCCTGTTCAACAACGCCGTAGGCATACCCGCAGGACCGGTCAAATACAATTCAGCCGAATGGACTGAACTCACCATCCACGCCCTTCAGCAAGCCGACCGCCTGGGGCTCAAGCTCATGTTCCACAACGCACCCGGTTATTCAGGTACCGGTGGCCCTTGGATTACGCCCGAGAATGCCATGCAGCAAGTCGTTTGGAGCGAAGCCTTCGTCAAAGGTGGCGAATCCGTCACCCTGCAACTTCCCAAACCCTTTGCCAAACAAGACTACTACAAGGACATCGCCGTGTTGGCTTTTCCCTGTCTGAAAGGGGAGGAGCAGCCCTTCCGCAGTCTGCTTCAGTTTGTCACCGTGAGCGGAAAACCAGTGGATGCCCGCATTCTGACTGATTTCGATTTCCACAAATCCATTTTTTTAGATAAAGTCCCGGCTGAAATGGTCCTCACCCTCAACGAACCGCTGGAGGCCGCCTGTTTCATAGTCCACCGCGAGAAGACACCGCCGCCCGGACATCCCTACGATGGGCCTAGGGACAATCCTCCCACGCTTCAACTCGAATCCTCGAATGACGGCATCCTCTTTGCCAAAGTTTGTGACCTGTCCATGCCAGCCCTTCGCACTTCTGAGGTTCCCGCATTCGTGAACTTTCCGCCTGTCAAAGCCAAATATTTCCGCATCCGCAGCAACAAACCCACTAATCTCACCGAGGTGGAACTAGCTGCAGCACCTCGCATCGAAGGCTGGGACTGGAAAGCCAATTTTCAGAATAATGCTGGTTCCTTTAATTTGAATCTCCTCGCCGCAAAGCAGCGAGGAATCTTCGATTCCGGCAAGGAAAAAGTTAATGCGCTAACCCCGCCGCAAGCAGCGGGGAATGCGCGCCCGGAATTCAATACCAACGAACCAACGCCAGGTTCTGTTGTAAATGCTTCAGCAATCATGGACTTGACCAAACAGATGGCTCCTGATGGCAGTCTGACCTGGGACGCTCCCAAAGGCAATTGGACCATCGTCCGTATCGGCCACACCATCACCGGTGAAGAGCAAGCCGCCGCCCCACAATCCTGTGTGGGCCTCGATGTGGACAAACTCAGCCTATACGGAGTTCAGCAGCATTATGACAAATTCCTCAAACCCCTGTTCGACCAAACAAGGCCGTATCACGGCCGCAGCCTCGAAGGACTGACCATCGACAGCTGGGAAGTCGGCTGCCAGAACTGGACCCGCGACATGCTGCCTGAGTTCGGCAAACGCGCCGGTTACGACCTTAAAACCTACTTGCTAACCTTCACCGGAAGGAACGTGAATTCCGCCATCCAGACTGAGCGCTTCCTCTGGGACTTGCGCCGCGTTCAGTCCGACATGCTGGTGGAATACTATTACGGCGGCATGCGCGACATCCTCCATAAAGAAGGCCTAATTCTTTCGGCTGAACCCTATGGCGACGGTTCCTTCGAATCGATGCAGGCCGGCTTCATCGCGCACACGTGGGGGCTGCCCAATGCCACTGCAGAAAGCTTCACCGAATACCCTTCGGTCCTGAAAGCGGACGGGGACTGGATGTTCACGAATGGCGTTAATCGCCTGGTATTCAACGCCTATGTCCATCAGTCCCATCCCACCGCCGAGCCCGGCACGATCATGGGCCCATTTGGCACAAACATCAACCGCAACAACACCTGGTTCAGCAAAGCCACCGATTATTTTGAATACCTGAGACGCTGTCAATATGTTTTGCAAAGTGGTATTTTCGTGGCAGATGCTGCCTATTTTCTCGGCGAAGAAGTGGTCGAGTCTGTCCATCTGCAGAATCCGAATCCAGGACATGCGTTCGACGTCCTCTCACGGGATGCCCTGTTGCAAAGGGCTTCTGCCAAAAACAACCGGCTCGTTTTACTCGACGGAATGAGCTACCGATTTCTCATTCTGCCCGAAAACAAACCGATGTCGTTGCCGGTATTGAGGAAACTGAAAGCCTTGCTTGAAGATGGGCTATGGATTTCAGCCCCCAAACCGACTACCTGGCCTGGGCTGATTTCCTCCAAAGACCAAGCCGAATGGCAAGCCATTGTGGAGGACCTGTGGAACAAATTGCCCGACGGCATTTACCGCTACGGCTCCGGTCGTCTGTTCATCAATATGCCTGCTGGAAAGCTTTTTGAAGAATCCCGATTGAAACCGGACTTTTCGTATGTTTCTTCCAACTCTAATGCGGTCATCAATTACCTGCACCGTCGTATCGGCAGCGACGATGCTTGGTTCGTTTGCAACAACCGCCGCCAAAACGACAACATCTTGGCCAGTTTCCGCATTATCGGCATGCAACCCGAATGGTGGAACCCACAAACCGGCGAAATCCGGGCCATCGACATCTTCCGTCAGCACGACGAACAAACCCTGATTCCATTGACGCTCCAACCTTCCGAGTCCGGTTTTGTGGTGTTCCGAAAACCGCTCAAACAGACGGTATTCGATGGACTGATGAAAGACGGTGTGCCTTTGGTCAGTGCCAATCCGGATGACTTTGAAATACCAGCTCCACTCGATCTCAAGACAAACTTTAGCGTTTCCGTTTGGGCGAAACCCGATGTCGTCGCCAATAAGGATCGTTCATTCCTGTTGTATCCCGTCAGCGGCGCTACCAAGTACGGTGCTGGAAATGCCACCATCGGACTAGCTATCGGCCAAAACGGTGTTCGAGTGTATGAACAGGAAACAAGGACCCGTGAAGTCCTCTTCGTTCCTCAAAAGCTGGAAGGTTGGAATCTTATCACTATAATCTATAAAAACAACACTCCTATAATTTATATCAATGGTGTTAAAGCAGCTGAAGGCAAAAAGTCACCCTGCATTGTTCATGCCAACGACAACGAACTTGCTCCGACCAATCCGTTGTTTCAAATTTTCCAGGGCGAAAACACAAGACCACAATGGTCGGCAGAAACGCTGGATTCTGCCGCTGTGGCAAACCTCTTTGCTCATGGCAAACCGGCCATCGGCCTTCCGGAAACGTTGATGATGAACGGTAATCATCTTTTTCGCACCAAAGGCAGTTACAGCCTGTTGAAACCAAGTCTCCCGATAGAAAATAAATCATCACTACTTATCAAAAAAGACCTGCCTGTATACGACCTCAGCAAGGACTGGATCATCCGTTTCCCCGAAGGAAAAGGCGCCCCAGAACAATTTAAACTGGATTCCCTGACTTCCCTCCACACCCTCAAGGAATTCGGTGTCAAGTATTTTTCAGGTACCGCCTCCTGGCAACGCTCATTCACACTCACGCTAAAAGATTTGACCGGCAACAATTTGATACTCGATTTGGGGCAGGTCGCCAATATGGCTGAAGTCTATGTTAACGGCACATCTGCCGGTATCTGCTGGAAGCCGCCCTTCCGACTGGATCTAACCAACCTGCTCAAGCCCGGTGAGAACCAATTGGACATCCGTGTCACCAACCTTTGGGTTAATCGGCTCATCGGTGATGAATTCCTGCCCGCCGAAAACGAGTACGATGCTTGGGGTGAAATCACAGCCTTGCCCGACTGGTACACAACCAACCAACCAAAAACCGGTGAGCGCATCACTTTCGTTACCTGGAAGCAATACGACCAAAACAGTCCTTTGGTGGAATCGGGTCTGGTTGGGCCGGTGACCCTGTCTGTTTGGAAAGCCTTAAAGGAATAACATCAAGCCAGAAACTTGCTGATTTTTTGTTTCAGAATCTGAATCCGCAGCGGCTTGGTCATGTAATCGTCAAACACTGCCCGATACTTTTCAATTTCGAAATTATTGGCATAAGCCGTCTGAGCCAGTATCGGCAAATCCGGGCGAAACTCTTTTATTAGGATGGCTGCCTGATACCCATCCATGATCGGCATTCGGATATCCATCAGAATAAGGCGGATGGAAGGGTCCGCATGCACCATATCGACCGCTTCCTGTCCGTTTCTGGCTCGAATCAGCTTCCAGTTCATGGGCTGAAGCAAGGTCTCCAGAAACAGATAATTGATGTCTTCGTCCTCCGCAATCAAAATAGTAAGCCCGTGGCTCCAGGCAATGGGTGAAATGGGTTCCAATTCAATGGGGGAGGCAGCCTTATAAGGCAAGGTGAAATGAAAGGTGGAACCTTTTCCAAAGTTGGACTCTACACCGATTTGACCACCCAGCAATTCTACAAAAGCTTTGGAAATAGCCAAGCCTAAACCGGTGCCTCCGTATTTTTTATTTATTTCATCATTGGCTTGTCTGAACCGTTCAAAGATGGTTTCCGTGATTTCCGGATTGAATCCGATCCCGGTGTCTTTCACATAAAAGACAATGTTATCCGTATCAAGATGACAGTTTATTTCGATGGAACCTTCTTTTGTGAATTTTAGAGCGTTGGTCGCCAAATTGGATAGTATTTGCGTCAGTTTGGTCCTATCTGTCAAAACATAGGCTTGGTTTTCGGGTATGTCGGTCGTATTTTCAAATGTGAGAGAAAAACTGGTGGCTGTTGGTTTAAAGATATGTGTCAACTCCTCCATCAATTGATTCAGGTTCACTTCCTGAATAGTGACTTTCATCTGTTTTGTCTCCACGGACGAAATGGTCAACACATCGGTAATGATGGTGAGCAGTTGATCGCAACTGTTTCGCACGATGGAACTGTACTTGGCTTTCTGCTCCATGCTCAGGTCCGGTTCAATCATCAAGTTGGCAAATCCACAGATGGCATTCATCGGGGTCCGGATTTCATGAGATATGTTCTGCAGAAATGCGATTTTCAATCGGTTGCTTTCTTCCGCCATCTCTTTGGCATCAATCAGCTCTTTCTCCGCCGCATTTTTGGCCGTAATATCCTCGGTTACACCCAGCAAAAACTTGGGAAGCCCGTTGTGGTCCAAGATGGGTAATTTTTTTGTATTGAAAATCCGGAGACCGTTATTTGTAGGAAGCGTTTCCTCTTTCTGAAAGACCGTATTGGTTTCCAAAACCGTCTGACCTTGTTGTATCAGGATTTTAGCAATATCTGCAGGGAAAAAATCAGATTCGTTCTTTCCGATCATTTCTTCCCGTTTCCATCCCATGATTTCCTCTACCGCTTTATTCACCAGCACAAAATTTGTTGTTTTCGCATCTTTGACGAAAATCATGTCCGGAATATTTTCGAGAATGCCAGTGACAAAATTCTCATTTTCCTGCGCCAGGTCTTTGGCTTGTTTCAACTCATGGTTCTGCGTCAGGAATTTTTCATAGAGTACCTTATAATCCACAATCTTCTTTTCCAATAATTCTCTGGCTCCCCGAATGCTTTTCATATGCTCCCGCAGCAGGATAAACAACATCAAGGCTGTAATAAAAATGAAGAAGAACCCTTTGTATGTTTGAATGTCATTGAGCGTTTCCAGATCTTTGATCAGAAAATCCAGCAACTTATCGGATAATAATATCCAAGTTAAGCCAAAAATCAGGTATAGGGCAGTGATCCTATACGAGAATTTTTCCAAGAATACTTTTTTTTTCTTCATCGGAACTAGTGTTAGCAAAAGCATTCGAAAAAATGACGTAATGATTTAGGGCGAAAATACAACAAAAAAAATGAGGATACAAAAGCTTGCATCCTCATTTTAAAATTCATTTTAATTTTATTTTTTCTTCAACCAAAGTTTGGTCATTTCTTCCAGTGTTTTTCCTTTGGTTTCCGGAACCATTTTCCAAACAAAGATGGCTGAAAGCACACTCATGACACCGTAAAGGGAATACGTGAAAGGAACGCTGATGTGTTCCAGCACAGGGAATGTGGCAGAAACGATGAAGTTGGTTATCCATTGTGCTGCAACAGCGATGGCAACTGCTTTTCCACGGATGGTATTTGGGAAGATTTCTGAAATCAATACCCAACAGATGGGGCCCCAAGACATCATGAAGGAAGCGGTGTAGATGACGATGAAAATCAGTGTGCTCACTCCGATAATCTGCAAATAGGCCAGTGCACCGATGGCAAACATGCCGATGGACATGCCTGCTGAACCAATAATGAGCAAGGGTTTGCGACCAAATTTATCAACCGTGAAGATGGCAACCAATGTGAAAATGATGTTCACAAAACCCATGATGACAGTTTGCCACATGGCAGCGTCGGAACCGAACCCTAAGCCTTTGAAGATGGTCGGTGCATAGTAGAGTACCACATTGATACCCACTACTTGCTGAAATACAGAGAGCAAAATACCAATGATGAGAACCAGCTTTCCATAAGTGAGCAACTTTTCCGTTTTCTCATGTGCTGTTTCCTTGATATCTGATAAGATTTCCGCAGCCTTTTTGGAACCATTGATTTTGGTCAGAATGTGCAAGGCTTTTGCTTCCTGACCCACCATAGCCAGATAGCGCGGAGTTTCCGGAACGATAAAGAGCAACATGGCGAACAAAACAGCAGGAACGGCATTGGAAGCGAACATCCAGCGCCAACCGATGGTTTCAACCCATTCAGTGGGTTGTCCTTTGATGATGAAGAAGTTCACGAAATATACGATCAACATACCAAAAATGATGGCAAATTGATTCCAGGAAACCAATTTCCCACGGATTTCAGCCGGGGCGATTTCAGCAATGTACATTGGACAGATGGCAGAAGCCAACCCTACACCGATACCGCCGAGGATGCGATAAATATTGAATGCGATCAGGACTGAAAGGGAACTGTCGCCTTTTTGGAAAAAGAAAACTTCGGGATAAGCGGCACCCAAGGATGCTACCATAAAAAGAACGGCTGCAAGCAGCAACGATTTTTTACGACCTAAAAAGGAGGCAAACAATCCCGACAAGGCACTACCGATGATACAGCCGATCAGGGCGCTCGATACAGTCGCACCATGATAAAATGTAGCCATATCCCCGAATACTTCAGGGGTCAGATGGAAATACGATTTGAGTGAATCGACAGCGCCGGAGATTACAGCGGTATCGTAACCGAACAAAAGTCCGCCGATCGTTGCGATCAGGGTAATCATAAATACGTAGCCTTTGCTACCGTTCTGTGCTTGCATGATGTCAAATTAAGAAGTTAAGTTGCAAATGAACGTCATTTATTCATGATTCGCAAGATGTAAAAAAGACATTCAAGCTTGTCCAAATAGGGTAGATGACAATATACGCATGTCCGAATGCCCTGTTCAGACAGAAAAGTTGGCTAAGCATATCGTAAATCACACAATAAGCCTTATTGTTAAATAAGTTTAAATGGGGTGCAGATTTATTCCACCGTCATTTCCCCGCAATACGAAACGCCGATTTCACGGCGAATCACGTCCGGGTCGTCGTGATGACCCAGCAGGAACATCAGCTTGGTGACAGCCGATTCAGTCGTAATGTCGTACCCGCTGACCACGCCGGCTTCATGGAGATGAACACTCGTTTTGTATCGGCCCATCTCGACACTGCCCGTGTTGCACTGAGTAACGTTGACAATGACAATGCCCTTGTCAGCGGCTTCCCTCAAAGCGCGGATGAGCCAATCGTGTGAAGGCGCATTGCCTGCACCAAAGCTTTCCAGAACGATGGCACGAAGTCCTTCCGTTCGAAAGACAGCATTCACATACGACTCGGAAATGCCTGGAAAAAGTTTCAGGATGGCGATGTCCGTTTTCAAGCCCTTATGCAGGTGGAGCGGTTCATTACTCCGTTCGTAATGAATGACAGAGCGGTTGTAACGGATGTGCACTCCTGCGGTGGCCAAAGCCGCGTAATTGTAAGAACCGAACGCATTGAAGAGCTCTGCGTTCTTTTTAGTCGTTCGATTACCCCGCCAAAGCGTGTTCTCAAAGAAAATGCAAACCTCAGGCACCAGGGCGAAGCCGAATTCAGAAGCGGCAGCAATTTCGATGGCTGTGATGAGGTTTTCCTTACCATCCGTACGGACCATGCCGATGGGGAGTTGGGAGCCTGTGAAAATGACAGGTTTCTGCAAATGTTGCAACATGAAACTCAGCGCAGAGGCTGAATACGCCATCGTGTCTGTCCCGTGCAACACCACAAAGCCATCGTATCGGTCGTAAGCCTCATAAATGGTTTCTGCCATATGAATCCATTCCTCAGGACCTACTTCCGAAGAGTCAAGCAAAGGGTCGAACTGTACGTAATCGATCGTGAAATCGAATTTGTTCAGTTCCGGTATTTGTTTGTATAGGTGTTCAAAATGAAAAGGAGTCAACGATCCCGTACCTGGGTCGACCGACATGGTGATGGTACCTCCGGTGCAGATAAGCAATACCTTACGGAATCCGGCGTCGTTCATATACTCTTATTTAGCAACTTTCTCCAGCTTCTTCATGATGGAAAACATGAAGACGGCAGAAAGCAGACAACATACTACAAAAATCATCCACAACGACCAGAGCGGAACTTTTATCCAGTAATAGGAGCCGATCTGAATAAGCCAATTCCCGGCAGCAGTGGCGGCGAACCAACCACCTTGCATCATACCTTTCAGTTTTGGAGGAGCCACTTTGGAAACAAAGGAAATACCCATGGGGCTGATGAACAATTCAGCAATGGTTAGCATAAAGTAGGTCGATATCAGCCAATAGGGAGTGACGCGGGTGTAATCGACGACATCGCCGCGGTCCATCGGACTGAGCAAACCAAAGGAAGCCATGGCCATCAACAGGTAAGCAACTGCGGCTATCAACATGCCATATGCAATCTTCTTGGGGGCAGAAGGTTCTTTGCCTTTCTTGCCCAGTGCATTGAAGATACCTACAGCAACTGGTGTCAGTACGACGATGAAGAACGGATTGAAGTGTTGGAACAATTGAGGAGTGAACGGATTGCTCACTGCAAAACCCGAAATGCGGATATAAGCCCAAACTCCGGCAACGATGGCAATAAGACCATACATAAGGCGTTTTTGCAGGGAATTTTTCTTAACGGCGAACCCTATGCAAACGACAGAAATGGCCACTGGAATCAAGGTGAACAGGTCAAACCAGATGTTGGTGAACTGACCAACGGAGGTATCCGTATAATCTCTGGCAAAATAGGTCAACGTCAGTCCATTTTGGTGGAAGGCCATCCAAAAGAAAATTACAGCTACAAAGACCAGGCACAGGGCAATGATCCGTTCGCGGTTTTCGGCAGGCGTAATTTCTTCGGTGGCTATATCGGTGTGTTTCTGAGCGTTTTTTACCTTTTCACTTTGGATCATGTATGTTTTACGCCCTATCAGGAAGATCGCAAGTGATGCCACCAGACTGACACAAGCTACGCCGAATCCAAGCTGATACGCACCACCCAATGAATTGATGTAATGACTGCCGAATTGATGAAGGCTGTCCATCGTTACCGATGCATCCTGCAAGCGCGCAATGCTCAGAAATTCGCTCTTGACGCTGGCGCTTAACCCGCCAGCTTCCATTTTATGGAAAAGCTCAGGTATACGGGAGTCATACGTCAGATTGACTTTGTGCATCACGAAATTCACGACACCCTGTGCTGCAGTTGGTGCAAACATGGCACCTACGTTGATGAACATATAATAGAGGCTGAACCCGCTATCCCGCTTGGCTGAATAGTGAGGATTGTCGTACATCCTTCCGACCAGTGCCTGCAGGTTGCCTTTAAAAAGCCCGGTGCCTAGTGCAATGACGGCCAGTGCAGCAAAAATGGCGATGATTTCCTTCCCACCGATGATGCTGGGAAAAGCCAACAACACATACCCGATGAACATGATGACTATACCGATGGTCACAGCCCTTCGGTAACCCAACCAACGGTCAGCGATGATACCACCGAACAGAGGAAGAAAATAGACGAACATCAGGAAGTTGGCATAAATCTTTCCAGCAGCAGCCTCTGAATAACCATACTTGGCTTGCAGGAACAAAACAAAGATGGCAATCATGGTATAATAACCAAAACGCTCGCCTAAATTGGCCAACGCAGTAACGAAAAGGCCTTTGGGTTGTCCTTTGAACATGAGTCAGAATTTAGTGTTTATAGGACAAACGTACTAAAAAAGCCCGAATAAATATACGGTTTGTGCAATTGAAAAAAAATAACCCAGAACGATGGAAAATTCCTGTCAGAATTATCCAGAGCGTCTGGGCTATTGTTTCCACTCCAATGGTTTTAAAAAAAAACGTTGTGTATTCGGCAGGTCTGCCGAAATGCATTTAGGTTTTTATTGCGGTAAAATTACGATGCAAAACTATTGGATGGTGGTCAAAACAACAAATCTTCGAAATAATTTGACCACTGAACACACATTTAACAAAATGATAACCTGCATGGCCAATTATTGATCCTTTCGCCAAGCTTTAGGGCTTTTTCCTGTCAATCTGGAAAATTGTCTTCCAAAATTGCTTTTGTCAGGTAGACCGACCATGGTACCAATCTGGCTGACCGGCATTTCCGGATTGATTTGAAGCAGGTTCTTGGCTTCTTCGATGCGTAAATGATTGATCCATTCCTTGAACGTCATTTTACGGTGCAGGTTCATGTGGGTGGATACGTACGTTCGGTTCGAGCGGAGCTGCATGGCAACCTGCTCAATGGTAATGCCTGGTTCCACAAAAAACTTATGCATTTCCCAATCTTCGATGGCTTTTTCGAGCTGATCAAACGATTTGTTACTGTACTTGTCTTTGATTGGACTGTCTTCAGTGATAGAAAAGGCTGGCTCCATATCGAGAAACAAGGTGACATAATTCAGATAATGTATGCTGAAATATAAGTAGAAGAACGTATAGAAAACGGCAAAGAAAAGGTAGAACCGCATATCCATATAAAGCGATAGGAACGAGAGGATACTTCCTGTAAGAAGCCAGACAAAAACCCTGCAAGTCCATTTCAGTCGAGTGGCGGTTTCCTCAGAAAAGAAGTTGTCCAACGTTGATACCGTACGCTTTTTTATTTTGAAAAAATACAGCGTATACCGGATGATTTGTATGGCATAATAGGCACCGAAGACCCAAAAAAAGTCATGGAGCAATGTCCATTCATGAAGGATGAAAAAGAGAAAGCCCAAGATTGAAAAGGACAGCGTAATAAGAATTTCACGAAAGGCTCTTCGAAGGGTATATGCCCTGTAATCCAGCATGATAATAAGCGTTCCTGAAAATACGAAAAGCTGAAAGGAAGAAATGGATAGGGTATTCAGACTAAGAAGATCACGTTCGATGTTTGGGGTAAAATCGTTGTACAATAAAAGCAGACTCAGACTGGTAACCATCAAAAAAGAAAAAATCAAGCCGATTCGGGTATTGTGATAGGGCATCAACGCTTGCTTTTTGGGGGCACGGATAAAAATCAGCAATACACACAGGGTACCGGAGATGCAGAGTGAACAAAAGGACAAACCATTAAACAAGGTCTCGATTGACATTTGGATAGTAGGATTGGTTTTCCGATCAAAGGTAAATAAAACCTTTTAATGAAATGCCAATTATATAAAAAACCCCCGAAAAGGTCTGATAAAAACCCTTTCGGGAAGCTCTTAAGTAGAATCCCACTGAAAGATGTTTCAATAGAGCGCCAAGGTCAAGGCGCTGATTATGAGACACACCGGAGCGTACTTTAGGTACGTGAGGATTGTCGAATAAGCAGCAACGCAGAGATTGGTGCTCTATTGAGACATCATCTTACATGCCAATGATGAAACCTATTGAGGCATGCTGCACATCAGGCCCCTTCCCTGTTTCGAAAATGCCTATGGGGGAATATTTCGCATAAATGCTGACCTTGCCCATGCCTGCCTGCGCCAAATAGTCCATGGACAGAGGCAATACATTCATCCCACGCTGTCACGGATCTCTATGATTTTGTTGTTGAAAAGTACGGTTGTGTCTTTTACAGTGGCATCGGAAGCCAGCATGCTGTTGATTGGCAAAAGGGCCAAAATGGGTAGTAAAATGAATTTTTTCATAATAGAAGTATTTTATTGTTTTTTCTTGAGCAAAAGTTTGAGAATGGCTTCCGTATCGTCGTTTGACTCGATGTAAATCAGGGTGATCCGCAATCCGCCTGAGCGGGATTCATTGTACAAAATCAGTCGGTTGTCTTGTCCGAGGCGGGGCAGTTGCAGATAAATGGAGGTCGGAATGCCATTGGCCACGACTTCCTTGATCTTTTTGGCGCCGACCTGATCGCGTTCAAGGCATTTGCGGGCAAAAGCGGCGGCTTGGGGATCATCCTTGATGGTGATGCTACGGAAGCGGGTCAGACGGTATTGCTCCAGGATTTCACCGGAAAGGTCCACCATCACGACGCCCTTCTTTTTTCCATACATATCGAAGACTTTGCTGATGAACAAGTCGTTTTGGGCCTGTACGCCGGATGCTGCGAACCAACCTAACAGGAGGAGCAGGAGCGGCAGAAAGGATTTTTTTCGTATCATATCGGTTGAATTTATTTTAGTTCGGGAAACTGTTGGAGTTGACTTTCCACCAGATTTTTATCATTCATTTTATCGACAGTGCCTGCCACTTCATCCGTTTCAAGGTTGATTTGGTCGATGGAGGCGAGAGCCAGTGCAGTGACTTCTTTGCTGTTGGTGCAACGGATTCCATCGATATAGGCTACGTTGCGGTTTTGTGCCTGAATCCGATTGCCCAAAATGAACACGCCAAAAATCAGGATAGCGGCAGCGAAGGACCACTTCAAAACGGGGTTCAGCCGGAGCCTAAGGTTTTGTGTCGGGATAACTGAATGCGTCCGCCTTGACTTTTCTTCGGCAATATAACCGAACAGGGCGCGTTCAGGCTCAAATCGGGCTGGCAAATCTTCCTGCCGGAGGAAATCCTGCAACAGGACTTCTTCTGCGCCGCTGGTTTCCCCATCGTAATATTTTTTGATAAGGCGGTCCGCTTCTTCTATGGTCAGGTAATTTTTTATTTTCTGGGTCATTTTCTTGGTCCTGTTAGTCTGATGAATTCTTCACGTACTTTTTTTCGGGCTCTCGAAAGATTCACGCGTACCGCCTCGTTGGTGGTTCCGGTTATTACTGCTATTTCCTCCAGTTCAAACTCTTCAATGTCCTTCATTTTAGAACCGCTTGCTGAAGGGTGGGGAGGCGGTCAATGATCATCCGGATCAGTTCGTCGTTGCTTTTGCGTTCCAGGCGAAGATACGGATCGTCCGGTCCTGCCTGTCGGTAAAGCTCCTCTTCGATGGGACCCTCTTTGCCGCGTTTCCGAATCGTGTCGATGCAGAGGTTTTTGGTCATCGTCGTGGCAAACGCTTCGATACTGTCATATCGGTCCAGATTCTCGCGCATCTGCCAGAGTTTTAGGAACACCTCTTGCAGGGCATCCTCAGCATCAGCCTCGTCCTCCAGTATTCGTTGCGCTGTGCGGAAAAGTTTGTCGCGGGCTGGCAGGACCTCTGCCTTGAATCTCTCAGCGTTCATTTCTCTAAAGACGATTGATCTTTATATTTGTAACATCAATTCCAAAAAAAAATGGCTGCCTTAATTGGACAGCCATATAGAAAGCAAGTTAAATAATTCACATGGAAGTGAAATACAAGGCGCTGATTACGCAGCCGCACCGGAGCGTACTTTCGTACGTGAGGATCGGCAAGTGAGCAGCAACGCAGTAGTTCGCTTTCAGGTGGATTATTTATTGAAGTCGAATTTGATACCGACATAAGGAGCCCAATACGAAATTGGTGAGAACTTGCCACCCACATTCGCCCACGTCCAGTTGTAATCAACCCCGACGCAAAACATGTTCATCAACTTATAGGCCGCACGTACCGAAACCAAGGAGCGTTCATCCAGTGTGATGACATCGTTGAACGAGGATAGACCGCCTTTGACATATTCGCCTTCCAGAACAATGGCTTTGGATATTTTGGAACCATCCAGGGTGAGTCGAAGCAACGCAGGATTGGCTGCGCTAAGATCATCAGGCATGAGTAAACCGCCGGTGACCATTATTTTGCTCAATACCATCAGACCAAGTTCTGCGTAGTAACCTTGCATCTTTTTTGCAGTCACTGCTTGCGTGATGCGGGCATCCTTGTTCATTTCATAAGACACATCAAAGAAATGAGGGATGAAGTTGTTGGTGTACCACAAACGTTCTGCGCGGGCATCCAAGCGAAGGATATTGCCTAGGAACTTGAATTTAAAGTCCAGACCGGCACTGAGACCATAACCGGCTTTATAATTGTCAACATCCGTTTTAAATGCAGCATCTTTCGACCACGAATCTAATGAATCCCTAAAAGTGCCACTCGTGTTTTTTTCAAGTCTGGCTGCCGATGTAAAAGCCTGCAAACGTACCATCGGCATATTCAGCAACGTAACACCCATATCAAGGGCTTCTGCGTTTACACCACCTGTACCAATGAAGGTGTTGTGGTTGGAGGAGGCATCTCCTGCCAGCATGCTTCCTGTACGGTCACGGTCGGTTACATACTGTACACCTATGTCCCAGGTTTTGATGATGGGTATTCCAGTCTTGCCCAAAGGCCTGATATACGGACGAATCCCCAGCAGGTTAAGTGACCGCATATTGACGTCACTGTACAACACTTCGATCCCAAACATCTTGCCGAAGCAGAAATCCAAGTCAACCCCAATTTTACGTTTATCGACCGAAATCGAGTTTGAATAGTTGTTGATGAGCATTCCATAGCCAAGGAAAGAACCGGTCAGATCACCCACCTTGATGTAATAATCATCCATTTTCTTGGTACCCCAGCTTAAAAAGCGGATCATACGCAACAAACCCACACCGTCCTTGAATTCTTCGGTTCTGAATTTCTTGTCGGTAATACTGAACTGAACGGGAATGTCCAGGCCGATCCCCAGTTTGCCTATTTGTAAATCCGGCTGAAGGCGAAATCCGATGACACTTTCACCACCAATGTTGGTGTATCCGAAATAGGCTCCGAGTGAATTGGACTTTTTCATCATTTGCCCCATGTCAAATTCGCCACCCTCTATGCTGGTGGTGTTTTCCAGTGCGGAAGTGTTTTCCATTTCAATAGTTTCTTCAGTACCGGTCGTTTCAGTTGCATCCAAGTCTTCAGCATGCAAGGACAAACTGCTTCCGCTAAGGAAAATCAGCGATAGAAACACTTTTAGTGAATTTTTCATATCGTATGGTTTTTAGGGCTGAGCACAACTCAGCCGGACAAATTTATAGTTTTTTTGCAGTATCCACTCGTGTTTTTTTACTTTTTTTCACGAAAAGCAGACATGCGGTTAAATAATCAATATTTCATATCGTTGCCGTTCATTTCAGCTGCATCAATTTGTTTACCGTTGATGGCTTTCCATGCTTTGTAAATATACCAGAGCACAAAGGGAATCAACAGCGAAACAATGCTCATCACCTGCAGGGTGAACAAGCTGGAGGAACTGTTGCTGATGGTCAGTGAACTTTGCAGATCGGCAGTGGATGGATAATAAGCTGTGTTGTTCCAACCTGCGATTAGTAAAAGTGCCAGAACAGTAGCTACCGTGCCGATGCCTGTGAACCAGATGCCCTGAATGAATTTGGGTTTGAGTAAAGTCCACATAATGCCGGACAGTACAGCCACAACGCCAACAACAAAAATCAATGCGACAAACGGCATTTCAATCAGGTTGTGCAGGTATTTGGCACCGACTATGGAAACCACTTGTGTTTCAGGATCTACGGCATAGCCTTTAGCCAGCAGCGTCCAAATGAGGAACGTCAGGAAAAAGACCAGGAACAGCGCCGTATCAAACAACAGGAATTTACGTGAACGGGCCTGAATATTGGCATCATCAATGGTCTGTATGAAATAGAGTTCACCAAGAATTCTGGCCAAAAATAACACGGCAAAGCCCAGCAGCAGGTTGCGAACGTTCAGCAGAGCTTCTAGCCCATGCAACGGATTGCTCCAAGTGGAAATCACCGGCATGGTTGTGTTGGTCAGGTTGGCTTTGTTGACAACGAATTCGGAACCTGTGAACATGGTAGCCACGACAACACCCAGCAGCAGAATGCCGACACCATTGATAAACAGGAAGATATCGAACGTCTTTTTGCCCAGTAAATTGCCTTTTTTGCTGCGGAATTCGTAGGAAACCGCCTGAATGATGAAGCAAAAGAGCAAGGCCATCCAAGCCCAGTAGGCTCCGCCGAAACTGGTGGAGTAGAAGAGGGGGAAGGATGCGAAGAAGGCACCGCCAAAGGTGACCAGCGTAGTGAATGTGAATTCCCATTTCCGACCAATGGCATTGATCAGCATAGTCCGTTCCATATCGGACTTGCCGATTTGATACATCAGACTTTGTCCGCCTTGCACGAACGTCAGGAAAACCAGCAGGGCTCCAAGCAAGGATATCAGGAACCACCAGTAATGTTGATAAAAGGAGTAGTCCATAGTATTTTTTATTTTTAGTTCAGCCCCTGGGGACCTTTCCTGATTTGTTTGATCATAATGCTCAGTTCAGAAATAAGCAACACTGTAAACAGCACCGCAAACAGAATGAACGTTGTCTGTACGGCACCCGCACCGATTTGGGAAACAGCCATGTTGGCCGGCATGATGTCCTGAATGACCCAAGGTTGACGGCCTACTTCAGCAACAATCCAACCACATTCGGAGCAGATGTATGCCAAGGGTAGAGCGAGCATTGACAGCCAAAGCATCCATTTCTGAGAATGCAGGGTGTTTTTCTTGTTCATCCACCAAATCAGGATGAAGAATAGAATGAAGTACAATCCTACGATCACCATCAGGTGAAAGGTATAAAACGTCAGCGGTACATTGGGTACCAGTTCTTTTTTATCCTTGATGTAACCATAACCGAAATACGGGAAATTTTCTTCCAGTTTTGCTTGGTTCACCTTGGCCAGAGAATCGTTGCCTGCCGTACGAGCCAGCTTGTACTCCTTCAGTGCCAGAACGGCAAGCGTGCCCTTTTCCATTTTTTGTTCGGCTGAAAGCGCGATTCCGGGTTCACCAGCTTTGGTAATCATCGGGTAACCACCATCAATCAGGTCGTTGACACCGGGAACGAATGAATCCGTTTTACGGTTGGCCATCAGTGACAACAGTCCGGGTACTTTTATTTTGATGACAAACGGATCAATGCCATCGTCGTAGGACTTTTTGGAAGGATTCAGGATGCCGAAAGCAACCAAGTCCGCCTTGTTCTGACCTTGGTAAAGACCTTCCATGGCTGCGAGTTTCATAGGTTGTTTCTGAGCCACCTGATAGGCGGATCCGTCACCGGTGAATGCTGCCAGCAAGGTTCCCAGCAGACCGAAAGCAGCTGCAATACGGATGCTCTTTTTAGCCAACCCAAGTTCCCGTTTTTTAAGGATGAACCAGGCAGAAATGGCTACCACAAAGGCAGAACCGACTATCCAGCTGGAGGTAACCGTATGAAAAAATTTGTTCATGGCCACCGGTGAGAACAATACTGCCCAGAAACTGGCCATTTCATTGCGAACGGTGTCCGGATTGAAATGCATGCCGTCTGGAAATTGCATCCAGGCGTTCGCCACCAAAATCCACAAGGCCGAAATCGTGGCACCGATCACCGTGAGCCAGGTGGCAGCCAAGTGGAACTTTTTGCTCACCTTGTTCCAACCGAAGAACATCACCGCGATAAAGGTGGATTCCATAAAGAAGGCCATAATGCCTTCGATGGCCAGCGGAGCACCGAAAATATCACCGACAAACCAACTGTAGTTGGACCAGTTGGTCCCGAATTCGAATTCTAGGATAATGCCAGTCGCTATGCCGATGGCGAAGTTGATTCCGAACAGTTTCATCCAGAACTGGGTAATGCGTTTCCACTCTTCGTCACCGGTCTTGTAATAATAGGTCTCCATCACCGAAATGATGACGCCCAGGCCGAGAGTAAGGGGAACGAACAACCAGTGGTAAATGGCGGTCAAGGCAAATTGTGCCCGCGACCAGTCAACCAGAGAGAGATCAAGCGTTTCCATAGTTAATTTTCAAGGGTTAGTAGTATGATCTATCAATTGATTGCCGACAAAATCGGCTTTTTCTGCTTCTGTTTTGAATCTGGTTCCTAAGAAATCGGGAAAAAAGAAAATCTTCAGGACAATGAACATGATGAAGAGTTTGACCAATATGATCAGCCACAAGGTCTTGCCCAACTTCATTTCCCGGAAACCCTCTAGGTAAAATCGAAAAACGGAAATCAAGGCCTTTTTCATAAACTTCAATAATTAATGGCCAAAAGTAAATTTCGGCCGCGCATTCACGACTGTTTGCAGCGAGGAGCTTCAATTACAAAAGTGGCAGCCGGACTATCGTTGTGGTTCCGACTCCTTTTTCGGACGTCACATCGATTTCTCCTTTGTTTATCAGAATAAATTCTTTACAAAGAATCAATCCAAGACCTGTCCCTTCCTCGTTGTTCGTACCGTAAGTTTTGAAATTTTCATTGACCTTGAACAACTTGCCCAGATTCTCAGGAGATATGCCAATGCCGGTGTCTTTTACACTGATCACCGCCATTTTGTCCTCACGAACCAGAGAAAGTGTAACAGTGCCTTGGTTGGGAGTGAATTTGACTGCATTTGACAGTAGGTTGCGGACCACCGTTGCAATCATGTTATGATCGGCTGTCACCAGTAAATCTTCCGGTATGCTGAGCTCCAATTTTATACCTTTTTGTTCAGCAAGTTTCCGTTGCATATAATATTCATCGTCCAGCAGAGCCCTTAATGCAAGCTCTTCCGGATTGAACGGAATGACACCTGTCTGAACCCTGGCCCAATCGAGCAGGTTCTGTAGAAGTTTGTAGGTGCTTTCTGAAACCTGTTTGATGGCCGAAATCATGTTTATTTTGTCTTCATCCTTGAACGAATCGAAGTCGGACAACAAGATGTTGGAATACCCCAGCAAACCGTTGAAGGAATTTTTCAGGTCGTGTGCGATGATGGAGAAAAATTTATCTTTGGTAGCGTTTGCCGTGGCCAGTTGCTTGGTACGTTCTTCCACAATCTTCTCCAGGTTGTCGTTGATTTCAAGCAATTCTTTGTTTTTTCGGCGAATTTCAAGTTCCTGAATAAAACTTCGGATGGCTTCCCGGACGGTGAGGATAAGGTCATCACGATCCCAAGGTTTAGGTATGAATCGGTAAAGATTTGCATTGTTGATGGCGTTGGTGATTCCGTCAATATTGGCGTGCCCCGTCAACAGTATTTTAAGAATGTTGGGATTCTTTGCATGAATTTTAATTAGAAATTCATCACCGCGCATGTTGGGCATCAGATAATCCGAAATGACTACAGGTACTTCGTAGCCGTTCTCGATGAGTTCATCATAAATTTCGAGCGCTTCTTCAGCGGTCGTGGAGGTCTCGATTAGGAATTGATTTTCAAAAAAAGGTCCGAGCTGATCTTTCAGTGCTTCGAGGATGATATCCTCATCGTCAACACAAATGATGGCTTGCTTCATTTCTGGTATAGTTATAGTTTAGGTTATTTCTGATCTTGATTCAACGGAATTTCAACAAAGAAGGTGGTCCCTTTGCCTTCTTCTGTCTCAAAATATATGCGACCGTAGTGATTTTCCACAATCTGCCTGGATATGTCAAGACCCATTCCAGTGCCAATGCCTGTAGCTTTCGTCGTAAAATAGGGTTCGAAAATATGCGAGGCTATTTCTTTGCTCATCCCGCAACCCGAATCTTTGAACCAGCACAGTATATGTTCACTATCCGACAATTTGATTCCGATATCCAAGATTCCTCCATTTTCCATCGCCTGAATGGCGTTGGTGATCAGGTTGGTCCAGATCTGACAAATTTCATCTTGCCGGCAAAACAGCAAAGGCACATTTCCAAAATGTGTGACCACTTCTGTTTTGCTATGTTTGAGTATGTTGGCAGTCAGGATGAGGACATTATCAATGGTGTCAGCCAGATTGGCGGATTCCTTTGCCCCGGAATTGTTCTTGTGAATGTAACTTTTCAACGCACGGACTACGTTTGCAGCCTTTTCGACAGAGACGAAAATATTGTTTGCATTGCGTTTGAGCGAGAACAAGACTTTAAGCATCTGAAGCAGGTTTTGTGCATTGTGAATCTTTAAAAGAGTCAGGTATTCCTCATCCGTATAATTCAAACGGAGCGAAACAATGGTATCGGCGATATTCAATCCATTATCAATCTCATTTTGCTCGAAAAGAGCCATCAGATCCCTTTTTTTCTGACGTTCTTCTTTCGAAAAAGCGGAAATTTCCCTGGTATCCGATTCATTGATCAGTTTAAAAAGCCAGTTGATTTCATCCGCTGATGAATGATTGATCAACCAGGGCAGATCCACCGTGATTTTCTCAACAACGTCGTTGATGTTGGTGGAACTGGCTTTGATGGCACCAAGCGGGGTGTTGATCTCATGGGCGATACCTCCGATGAGATTTCCCAAAGCGGCCATCTTTTCTGAAAAAATCAATTTGTTCTGTGTTCTGGAAAGTTCTTCAAGGGTATTCTCCAACTGCTTGTTCTTGGCGGAAAGCTGCTCATTGAGCTGTTTCATGCTTTCCTGGGCATTTTTGATTTCCGTGATATCTCTGGAGATACCATACGTGCCGGTAACTTCCCCATTGACGTCCCGCAATACAGTTTTGATGGTCTGACCCCAACGAACTGCTCCGTCCTTGAGCGTCATAGGCTCCTCAATATTGATGGTCTTACCGGTGGCCATGATGTGTTGTTCGTCATCAAAAGCCTGTTGAGCGTGAGCAGGATCAAAAAAATCGAAGTCCGTCTTGCCCTTTACTTCTTCAAAAGAATTGCAACCAAGTGCCTCGATGTGTGAACGACTGTTGGTGATGAAGCGGCTTTCCTTGTCCTTGAAATAGATATTAAGAGGGATTTCCTCCAGCATGGTTTGAAGGTAAAAAAGCTGGTTTTTGCTAATCTCATCGGATTGGACCTCACTGGTGATGTCTTCGATGCGTTTAAGAACGAATTCTGGCTTTTTTACAGCATCTCGAAAAAGGATGGCGGTCACTTCGACTTGTACGACATTTCCCCCTTTCGTCAGCCGGGAGGATTTGAACTTGATGTCCGATTTTTCTCCATGCAACAATTGATCGATGAAACCGATTTCCCGTTCATGAGCAGAGTCGCTTACATAAACCGTAAATTCCTTGTGTCGGATTTCTTCTGCTGTATAACCAATCAGGTTGGCGTAGGCATCGTTGAAGCGAATAACCTTCCCGCTCAGATCAACCATCAGGCTGCAAGTGGAAGAATTCTTCAATAATATATCGTAAATTACCCCGTATTCGTGTTCGTTCATGATCTATACATAAAAAGCGAATGTTCGTCTTTTCCGAATCCAGTTTTCTAGGATACCAATCCTTATAAAAAGAGATGGAATGAAAGCCGAAGATAAGTGTTATTCTTAAAACTGCAAGAATTATGCCTTGAAAAGTTCATAAATCGATTCAAAAATCACATCTTTGCTCGCAAGCAGAATTCGAACAAATACCATGACACGTCAATTTTACCGACTTTTACTTCTTATCCTTTCTATCACGGTACTTTACGCTACTTCGACCCAAGCCGTTAAAAAACTGGAAAGGAAAGGGGCAGGTGCAGATACTGTGCTGGTCACTCGTACAGGTACGGCATCGTATTATGCTGCAAAGTTTCAAGGCAGGCATACGTCCAATGGCGAGAAACTGGACAATGAAGCGTACACCTGCGCCAGCTATCTGCCCTACGACACTTGGATACGGGTAACACATCTGCATAACGGCAAATCTGTCGTTGTTCGGGTGACGGACCGTTTTCGACCGGGAGGGAAGCATTTGGTGGATCTGACGTTTCGTGCGGCGAAAGACATCGATTTGGTCCGTTACGGCGTTGCACGGATAAAGTTGGAAGTATTGAATCCGGATATTGTGCGGGTGCTGTTGCCCAAAGATACGATAACCGTACCGCTGCCAAGCCCTTCCACTATTTTGGAAATTGCTGTGAATAAGCCAAATATTCAGGTTTATAAAATAATTCGGTGATTTTTTTCATTCGATTGCAACTTTTCGGCAACTTGTACCGTCAAACGGACAAACCCTTTAAAATCTTACATTATGTACATCGGCGAATTAATCCCCATTTTTGTATTTTCCTTCATGACTCCGGTCATCATCATTCTCATCATTTTCCTGAACAAGACAAAACAGGAAAAGTACAAGAATGAAGTTCTGAAAGCAGCCATCGAACAAGGCCGCGAACTGCCCCCCGATTTTTTCAAACAAGCAGAAAAGCCCAAGGAAAGCCTTCAGCGGTCGATCCTCTTTTTCTACCTGGCTTTTCCGGATTGCCTACAACTGCTTCTGTGACAATAAGCGGGCGGCAGAACGCTACAGCCCGGCAGAAGTGGAAAAACTGACGGTCATCGCTTCCGAAAAAGCGGATCAAGCCTTTGACCACCAAGACCTATATCTGGCTATGGATAAGCTGAACACCAAAGAGCGAACGGCTTTGTTGCTGTTTTATATGGAAGAAAAAAGTTTGAAAGAAATAGCGGTCATTGCCCGAATGCCCGTCAATACAGTTAAAGTACACCTGTCCAGAGGCAGGTTGCATGTGAGTGAACATCTTAAAGCCATCGGTCATGAAAGAGGATAATGTAAAAACATTCCTGAGCAGTCATAAGGAAACGTTGCCTGAGGACGGCTTCAACGCCCGCTTGTTCAATACGTTGGATTGCCTGCCACAACCCCGTCCAGCAAAGAACAGAAGTTCACTGATCATCGGAATATTTTCGGGTATTGGTATTTTGTTGTTTGTGCTGTTGGGCGGCTACAGTGTCCTGTTGAATGGCCTTAGCTCCATGGACCAGGTGTTTGTCAATATCTATGCCATCACACCAGATGTCCTGACGGCCTGCATCATGCTTGGTTTGGCTTTTATCGCTCTGATTCGATTTGCTGCCCGTTCGTACAATCAGTGAAAATTCCTTGCCTGTTTCGTATATTTGCAGCATGACTGAACAGGAAATAGCGATAAGGCAAATGAACGAATGGGGCGAGAAGGGGAGACCTTTCTTTTTCCTGTTCGATTTTGATTTGCAAAAGCCTGTAGTGCTTCCTTTGGAGGAATTGGCAGAAACTGGGATCCGCTTTTCGACTCCAGGTTTCCCGGACAATGAAACTGAAACTGAAATCCCTGTTTTTCTGGAACACGACGGATATTCCCTGAGCAGCTACACCACGCAATTTCAAAAGGTCATCGACCACATCCGTGCCGGGGACAGTTTTCTTGTAAACCTCACCTGCCAAACACCCGTACGGCTTAATCTGCCTTTTAACCTATTATATAAGGTGATCCGTGCCAAATACAAACTGCTGTTCAAAGACCAGTTTTTAGTCTTCTCGCCCGAAACCTTTGTTCAGATTCAAGACGGCGTTATTTCTTCCTGTCCGATGAAAGGAACGCTGGATGCTTCCATTCCAAATGCTTTGCAACTGCTCATGGACAATCCCAAGGAAAAGGCCGAACACAGCACCATCGTTGACCTGATCCGAAACGACCTGAGCATCGTGGCCATGGACGTCCAGGTGAAACGCTTCCGTTATATCGAGGAAATTTCTACTGGTAAGGGAAGATTGCTGCAGGCCAGTTCCGAAATAACTGGACAATTGCCTTCAGATTACTCATCGAGAATCGGTGATATCCTTTCAGCGCTCCTTCCCGCAGGCTCGGTTACCGGGGCGCCCAAGAAGCGGACGGTGGAAATTATCCGCGAGGCGGAAAACTATTCTCGCGGATATTATACGGGAATATTCGGTATATTTGATGGTCGAAACCTGGACAGCGCCGTGTTGATCCGCTTTCTTGAAAATACACCGACTGGCGTGGTTTACAAAAGCGGTGGAGGCATCACCGCCCAAAGTGAGCTGATGCAGGAGTTTGACGAAATGATCCAGAAAATATATGTACCGCTTCATTGAATCCATCCGACTGGAGAACCACCGTTTGCAGCATCTTGACTGGCACAACAAACGGCTGAACGAAACGAGAAGGCATTTTTTCGCTTCCACACCTGAAGTGGATTTGGCTCAAATCTTAATTTTGCCTGAAAATCTGGATGATGGTGTCTATAAATGCCGAGTCGTCTACAACGAGCAGATTGTTGAAGTTAGCTTTCAGCCATACATTCCGAAGCGTGTGCATTCCTTGCGGCTCGTGACAGACAATCATGCGGATTATTCGTACAAATTCGAGAACCGGGCGATGCTGGAACTCCTGCTGACTCAAAAAGGCGAAGCCGACGACATCCTGATTGTTCGCGACAATTGCATTACAGACACCTCCTTTTCCAATGTCGCCCTGTTCGACGGCCTAAACTGGTATACCCCCGACACCTACCTGCTCAACGGGACCTGCCGTCAACGTTTGCTGGCCGAGGGTATTTTAAGGGAAACCCGAATTACCCTGCACGATCTCGCACGCTTCGAGGAGATTCGACCCATCAACGCCATGCTGGTGTTGGAACGGACGCCTTCGGTACGGTTGATGTTCTGATTTTAGGAAGCTACTTGCAAGACATTCTTCAGCTTCAACTTGACGTGAATTGTTTTTCCGTCGCGCAGCAGAATTAATTGGACGGTCGATTTGGAGCGAGTTTCGAAAATGTTCTTGATTTCGTTGATGCTGATTTTGAAGCCATTGAAGCCGTTGATTTCGAGAATGAAATCCCCAGCTTTGATACCCGCTTCCTGACCTGGAGAATTTTCCCAGACATTGAGCACCTCAGGCAGCTGATAGGTTTCATTGTCCTGAATGACCTCCACACCGGCCATGTTGTACGGGAACGGCTTTTTGTACAAGTAGTTGGGCTTGACGTACAATTTATTGCCAGCCTGATCGAAAATAAGGTCGAAGCGGCTGAGCAACTGGCTGCCGACGGTGCCTTCCCGCTGGGCATTGATGTTGGTGCCCGAAATGGAGACTGAGTCCGGAAAGGCAACGATAGGGTTTGATAGGAGAAAATCACGGATCCAGATTTTGCTCAGTATGCCTAAAGAACCCTCGATATCCCCACTCAGACCACGGCCGATGTATCCGCGGATTTTTCTGGTTGGCACCGGCACCGGATCGTTGCCATAAGACCGAAACCAAGCGGTGAGTTCCGCACCTGTATCAATCAGCATACGAACGTTGCGGATTCTTCCATTAGCATCCTGAATGGACACTTCCATGAACATTTTGTGTCCTTCCATGCTGATAGGCAAGGATACAAACCCTTTTGGAGGGGTGAAACCGTCAGCATCGTACAGGTAAATGCATTTTTTAGTATAATCTACCCGAACAATCTGATTTTCGAAGAAATCCGCGCCGAGAATGCCGTTCATCTTGGTACCGGTGTGTTTGGACAGATTGAAAATATCGTCCTCCAGGATCATGATTGTTTGGTCCCTCAGCTTAAAATTACTAATCTTCAGTGTGTTGCTGTCACTGACCCAGGCTTGCATGTCGGTGCCGGTCCCCAGCCCTTTCAAAACAGTCTTGAAGGTTTTGTCAAAGACGACGCTGTCCCCTGCCGTCAGTTCGGTAATCAACGTGGTTCCGATTCCTGAATCCAGCAATAGGCTCAACGGTGGATTATCATTTATTTTTACCTTCAAGACGACATACGTGCCGACCATTTCGAACGGAATTCTCGCAAGAACCTTAGGACTGTCCGAAGCACGAAGTTCGGCAGTCAAACAAAGCATTAGGGTCAAGCAAAGCAGGGCTCGCATATAAAATTAGTTGTACAGCGCAGTCGGTTCATACATTTCAGCCCACCATCTGTCGTCCGCTTTCCTCTTTTTGATGGGATTGTAAATGAATGATTTCCAAAAGTAGCAAAAAAAGTTACGGCTAATAATTCTTCGAAAAAATAGTTGCGAAAATAGGCTTCATCTACCGAAAAATAGTGTATTTTTGAGAATATAAATCTGGAAGTATTCACTAAATTCTTACTGCTATGACGTCAAAACTTGCCAGAGAAATCTACGACATCATCTCCGACACTTGTTCGGTGGAAATGTACATGGGCCTTATCCAAAAAGCCGTAGTATATGCACACATCCGTGCCGAATGGGCCTTGGCCGACGAAAAGAGCCAGGCTGGAATGCGTGCTTCGAGGACAGTTGCCCACAATGCCTTCATTGCTGCTACCGGAGCATTGGCACTGGCAATGGCTGAAAACGATGAATCTGCATCCTGGCACGAAAACATCGGAAACGACCGACAGGAATCGGCTGAGTTTGCTTGTTGGATCCATTACCACCTGAGCATGGAGGCGGAATAGCATCCACCATTAGTCCTCATCCGCATGAAAATCCGTTTCCTGACTTTCGTATTGTTCTTTTCTCTTTTTGTTTGGGCCGAAAAAACGGTTACCATTTCCAACCTTCGTCCCCGCACCGATACCGAGGGGCAAATCGTAGACGCCCACGATGGTAGCATCAGCCAATTCAATGGCGTATTTTATTGGTATGGAACGGCTTACGGCAATTCATCCGGTTTCCAGCGAAGCAACTTCTACCAATGCTACAGTTCCACCGACCTGACCAACTGGAAAAAGGAAAGCCCACTTCTTAAGAATGCAACTTCCGGGGTTTATTACCGTCCCCACGTCATTTACAACGTCAAAACCAAAAAATACATTCTCTGGTACAATTGGTACGCCCAACTTTGGGATGGCAAATTCGGTGTGGCCATTTCTGCTTCACCGACAGGACCATTCAAAATTGTGAATTCCGATGTCAAGGTTTTCAATTCTGCCGATGGAGTGGGCGATTTCGGCCTGTTCGTGGATGATGACGGCACGGCTTACCTGGCCTACAACACCATTAACGGGCACCGCGGATCGGTCGAGAAACTAAACCCGGACTACCTTTCGTCCACCCTCGAAAACGGTGGCTTTCTCACAGAAGACTGTGAAGCTGGATCTATGTTCAAGCGCAACGGAAAATACTACCTGCTCACCGACAAAACCTGTTGTTTCTGCACGCAGGGTTCAGGAGCCGGGGTATATGTGTCCAACGATCCGATGCACGGCTATGTACAACGTGCCAACATAAACCGTTTCCCGGGAACTCCGTCTCCGATGCTGGTGGATGCGGTGCTGAGCCCGAATTTATACACTACCGTTCGGAAAAATCCCGATGGTGCGTTCGCGCCCATTCAGATAAACTTTCAGGGAGACTCGACCTTCAACACCATCAAGGTGATGCAGTTCACGGGCAACCGCAAAGGCACCTGCGGCGACACACTTGCCACTCAGACCCACGAACCGATTGTGGCGCCTTCCTTCGAAGTCATGTATTGGAAAAACGGTTATTGGATTCCGGTTAAAATTTCGGAAAAAGCCATGTCTTCCTCGGTTTACACCTTGTTGGATATCCGTTTCGAACCCATAAAAACAAAGAGGCTACGGATACTGACCAATAAGAGTTATCCTTATAATCTGTTGATCAACGAGATAGAAGTATCTGAAAACCAACAGATGCTGTCCGGAGGCACCCAGGCATTTCTGATTGACCAGGACCCTGAAAACTGCATGCCTCAGATCCCCGGCCAGCAGACCTATGTGATGCCTTTGCAAACAGCTGACGGCATCCGCTACATCTGGATGGCAGACCTTTGGGGCTCGGCTTCAGACAACATTAAAGGGCACGACTATCAATATTGGAGCGCTCCGCTTGAATTCGACCCTAAGGGCGATATCGAGCCGATGAAGTGGGTGGATACCTGGCGGGTGAAGTTGCCTTAAATACGGTATTGCTCACTTCAATAAAAAGTTTTATATTTGCATTTCATCAGAATTGAACACCGATATGCTGTATTTCTCATACATGCGAACTACCACAACCCCTTGGGGGGTCTAACTTTTACCACAGTCCGGCGTAAAGGAGTATCGGTGTGTACTTCCGGCCAAGCCCCTCAATCGGGCATTTTTCCCTAAAATCCAATTTTCTTAACCGCTGAAATGGTGCCGAAAGCACTCGGGACATTTGTACGTCCGACGTTTCAGTTCAGCTAAAAAACAACATTCGTATGAAAGTAATGAAATTCGGCGGAACGTCCGTAGGTTCCGTGAACAGCATTCTCACCATCAAACAGATGGTCAGTTCGGCCAGCGAGCCGGTAGTAGTCGTGGTTTCAGCCGTAGGCGGAGTCACCGACCAATTGATTCAGACCACGAAACTGGCTACCGCCGGTGACTTGGAATACCTTCAAGCTTTCCTTGCCATCCGCAAAAGGCACGAAGAACTGCTGAACGGTCTTTTTTCAGACGAAGACCTGGCAGCCATCCAGTTCGAAATCGATGCCATGCTCGATGAACTCGGCAACATCTTCAAAGGTTTGTACCTCATTCAGGATTGCTCCCCCAAAACCACTGCAGCGATTTTGAGCTACGGAGAACGCATTTCCTCCCATTTCATAGCCAAACTGCTGAACTCCACCCACATCGACTCCCGGGATCTCATCAAGACGGAAGACCAGTTCGGCAAGCACATCGTCGATTTTCAGGAAACCTCCAGACTCATTGCCAACGCTTTTGTTTCGTTGCCTCCTGTCACTGTGGTAGGCGGCTTTATCTCCAGCAACATCCGCTCGGGTGAAACCACCAATCTGGGCCGCGGTGGTTCCGACTATACAGCTGCCATCCTGGCTGCCGACCTGAACGCCACCGTACTGGAAATCTGGACGGACGTGGACGGCTTCATGACAGCCGACCCGCGCGTTATCAACAATGCTTACGTCATAGAACGCCTCACCTTCGTGGAAGCCATGGAGTTGTGTACCTTCGGTGCCAAGGTTATCTACCCGCCGACGATTTTCCCGGCCTACAACAAGAACATACCCATAGTCATCAAAAATACGTTCAATCCAGAAGCTCCCGGCACGTACATTTCAAACGATAAAAGCGGAGAAGGCAAAGCCATCAAGGGCATTTCCTCCATTTCAGACACCAGCCTGATCACGGTGGAAGGTCTGGGCATGGTGGGCGTGATTGGGGTGAACTACCGCATATTTAAGGCGCTGGCCCAGTCCGGCATCAGCGTATTCTTGGTATCGCAGGCTTCCTCTGAAAATTCCACGTCCATTGGGGTGCGCAACGCCGATGCCGATGAGGCTGTGCGCGTTCTTCAGATTGAATTCAAATCGGAAGTGGACAACGGTGAAATCAACAAGATTTTCGCCGAAAAAGATCTCGCCACGGTGGCCATCGTCGGTGAAAACATGAAACGTACGCCGGGTATCGCCGGGAAGCTCTTCGGAACGCTGGGCCGCAACGGGATCAACGTAATCGCTTGTGCTCAAGGTGCTTCCGAAACGAACATTTCCTTCGTTACGAATGTTTCTTCCCTACGGAAGGCGTTGAATGTGATCCACGATAATTTTTTCTTGTCCGAATACCAGGTGCTGAATATTTTCCTGACCGGTATCGGTACGGTGGGTGGCAGCCTGCTCGACCAGATCAAGCAGCAGCAACCGCTTCTCATGAAACAGAACGGGCTGAAACTGAACGTGGTGGGTATTGCCGACATCAATAAGGCTATTTTCAACCGCGACGGCATCGATCTGGGCAACTACCAGGATACGCTGTATAACGAAGGCATCGATACGACGCCTGAACTACTCAAGCAGGAAATCCTGAACATGAACATCTTCAACTCGGTGTTCGTGGACTGCACGGCTTCGCCCAAAATCGCCGGTTTGTATCGCGAACTGATGGAAAACAACGTTTCCGTCGTAGCTGCCAACAAGATTGCCGCTTCGTCGGAATACGGCAACTACATCGGTCTGAAGAACCTGGCTCGTCAGAAAGGCATCAAGTACCTGTTCGAAACCAATGTCGGTGCAGGGCTGCCCATCATCAACACCATCAACAACCTGATCAATTCTGGTGACCGCATTTTGAAGATGGAAGCGGTTCTTTCCGGAACGCTGAACTATATTTTTAATACCATCAGTGCCGAAATACCTTTCAGCCAGACTATTAAAATGGCGCAGGAAGCGCGTTATGCCGAACCCGATCCACGCATTGACCTGAGTGGCAAGGACGTGATTCGCAAAATTTTGATTTTAGCCCGCGAAGCCGGCTACCATTTGGAGCAGGAAGACGTGGCCAAGAACCTGTTCGTGCCCGACAAGTATTTCCAAGGTTCGCTCGACGATTTTTGGGCGACCATTGGTGAACTGGACGGCGAATTTGAGGAAAAACGCAAGGTGCTGGCCAGCCAAAACAAGCGTTTCCGCTTCGTTGCCAAGATGGAGAACGGAGCTTGTTCGGTCGGTTTGCAGGAAGTATCTTCTTCGCATCCGTTTTACGATTTGGAAGGCAGCAACAACATTATTTTGATTACGACGGAACGGTATTTGCAGTATCCGATGATGATCAAGGGGTATGGGGCGGGTGCCAGTGTAACTGCAGCGGGGGTTTTCGCCGATATTATAAGCATCGCCAACATCAGGTGAGAATCCAATCTGAGCGCGGATGGCGGCGTTATCCTTCAAAAATCAATCCTCACGTACGAAAAGTACGCTCCGGTGTGATTTTCTCACGATGACTTGCCCTCCACACTCATATTGAATTCTCACTCAGTGGGGTTCTAACCAGAAGAAAAAGAAGAGAAGAAAAAATGAAATATATTGTGATATTGGGGGATGGGATGGCGGAGGAAGCGATGCCATCGTTAGGGGATAAGTCGCCGATGCAGGTGGCGGAGACGCCGTATATGGATTTGTTGGCCTTAAAGGGAAGAAGTGGGATGCTTTCTACCATCCCGGAGGGCTTTGCGCCGGGGAGTGAGATTGCCAATATGAGTTTGTTGGGTTATGATGTGCGGACGGATTTTGAGGGGCGCGGATCGTTGGAAGCTGCCAGTATTGGTGTGGCCATACAGCCTGGGGAAATGGCGATGCGGTGCAACATCATTTGCATACAGGATGGTAAAATCAAAAACCATTCGGCAGGGCACATTTCCAATGAAGAGGCGGCTGAACTTCTCCATTTTCTGGAAGCCGAAATGGGAGACGATCTGTCGAAATTCCACGTCGGCATTTCCTACCGGCATCTATTGGTGATGAAAGGCGGCAATAAAAAGATTCAATGCACACCACCGCACGACGTGCCCGGAACGCCGTTCAAAGACGTCATGGTGAAAGCGTTGGTGCCCGAAGCACAGATTACCGCCGATGCCTTAAACAAACTGATTCTGCGTTCCCAGGAGTTGTTGGCAAACCATCCGGTTAATTTGAAACGCATCGCCGAAGGCAAGGATCCTGCCAACAGCATCTGGCCCTGGTCACCCGGTTACAAGCCGGCCATGAAGACGTTGATGGAGCAGTATCCTAACGTAAAAACTGGATCGGTGATTTCAGCCGTAGACTTGATTAAAGGCATCGGTATTTATGCTGGCCTTGAATCCATCGAGGTGGAAGGTGCTACTGGACTTTACAACACCAATTACGAAGGCAAAGCACAGGCGGCCATTGACGAATTAAGAAAAAAGGATTTTGTATTTTTGCACCTGGAAGCCTCCGATGAGGCTGGTCACGAAGGAGATGTAGCTTTGAAAATCAAGACCATTGAGTATTTGGACAGCCGCATCGTCGGACCCATCTACGAGGAAATCAAGACTTGGGAGGAACCGGTGACTATCGCCATTCTGCCCGACCATCCCACCTATTGCCGAACCAAAACCCACGTGAACGAACCGGTGCCCTTTCTGATTTATCGTCCTGGTGAGGAGCCCGATGCCGTGGAAGTTTACGATGAATTTGCCGCCCGCAAGGGTGGCTATGGCCTATTGAAAGACGATGAATTTATAAAAGCCGTATTAGCATTATGAAGTACTACAGCACCAATAAGAAAGTAAAACCAACCTCCCTGCAAGTAGCCGTCGTTGATGGTCTCGCCAGTGACCGCGGGCTTTTCATGCCTGAATCGATCAAGACGCTTCCAGCCTCCTTTTTCGACGAAATCCAGAACCTGAGCTTTCAGGAAATGTCCTACCGCGTGGCTGACGCCTTTTTTGGCGAAGACATCGAAGCCGAAACGTTGAAGAAAATCGTGTATGACACCCTGAGTTTTGAAACCCCGTTGGTTAAGGTTAAAGAAAATATCTACAGCCTCGAACTGTTTCACGGACCGACTTCAGCCTTCAAAGATGTAGGTGGCCGTTTCATGGCGCGTTTGCTGGCCTATTTCATCCAGAAGCAAGGGCAAAGCCAAGTGAATGTACTGGTAGCCACTTCGGGCGATACCGGTTCTGCCGTGGCCAATGGTTTCCTCGGTGTGGAAGGCATTCATGTGTATGTGCTGTACCCAAAAGGTTTGGTCAGCGAAATTCAGGAAAAGCAGTTTACAACTTTGGGCCAAAACATCACGGCGATTGAAGTGGACGGAACGTTTGACGATTGCCAGGCGCTGGTCAAGGCTTCCTTCATGGATGCCGACCTGAAGGCTCACATGAATCTGACTTCGGCCAATTCCATCAATGTGGCACGGTTTCTGCCGCAAGCATTCTACTATTTCAATGCGTATGCTCAGTTGAAACGGTTGGGAAAGGCCGACAACATGGTGGTTAGCGTGCCCAGTGGCAATTTCGGCAACATCACCGCCGGACTGTTCGGCAAGAAGATGGGCTTGCCGGTGAAGCATTTTATCGCCTCCAACAACAACAACGATATTTTCTTTGAATACCTCAAGACGGGCGATTACAAGCCGCGTCCGTCCGTTTCCACCATTGCCAATGCCATGGATGTGGGCGATCCGAGCAACTTCGCACGTGTGCTGGATCTATACGGCCACAGCCATGCAGCTATTTCTAAAGATATAAGCGGTGCCCGCTATGATGACGCACAAATTGCTGAAACGGTGAAGAAGGTTTATGACGAAACCGGTTACTTGCTCGATCCGCACGGAGCTTGCGGTTGCCGTGCACTGGAAGAGCAATTGCAACCCGGTCAGGTCGGCGTGTTCCTTGAAACCGCACATCCGGCCAAATTCAAAGAAACGGTGGAAGCCATCATCGGTGCGCCGGTGGAAATTCCGGAACGACTTCAGGCATTCATGAAAGGGGAGAAACTGTCCATTCCTATGTCCAAGGATTTTGAGGATTTCAAGGCTTTCTTGCTAAAGCGGTAAGTCAATCTCTTCGTCCATGCAACTTTTTGTGAAATTCCAACTCAATTTTCAACCCTTCCAGCAAGGTCATCCAGTATATTCATGTAGTTGGTAAATGCCATATAAGGGCTGGTGTATGGGCAATAATTATCCATGTAATAGTCTTCGCTGAAAAAATCACTATTCATAAAATAGAGATTGTCCATGTCTTGTATGAGGTCCCATTTTTTGTGAAGAGCTGTATTGCAACAGCTTTGAATCCTTTTTTGTACAGATAGTTGTACGGCGTAAGTTCTTTTTTGCAACTCGTTTTTAAGCCATGAATCAACCGGAAGTAAGAAATGATCGGTATCATTATTTGATATCGTATCAGAAAAAACAGTATTCAGGCACGTTTTTGTTTCAGAAGGAAAACAGAATTGAAAACACTCGTCGGCTAGAAGTTCGTTGATGGTGGCTTTCAAAAGAAAAGCTGTGTTTTTATTAAACGGCTTTGTAAAGACCGCAAGGTCATAAACCAGGACTAAGCAGTTCGTAGGGCTTGAATCATTTTTCATGTTTTGGAGAATGCCCGAAGTGAAATTTTTTAATAACTGAATGTCCGTACCTAAAACAAGCTTCTGGAATTCTTGGCTTAATGTTCGATGTACCGGGTGAATGCCCACATTCGAAATCGCGGGTCTATCTTTTGTGCCCTTTGCTTTTTTACTTCGTTCAATATGGTTGGAATACATAAAAACACCTTTTCCTTCACCCTGCTGAACGGTTCTCCATACTTTCTCGGGGCAAATAGGCGAGTGGATTATTAAAACCTCAGGGACTTTCCCAAACACGGCGTGGATCAACTCGTCGTGCTGGTTGGTTTGCCTCAATAACGTTTCGCTGTTGGAGAATGCAATAATGGAGTGCGACCAAGGTTCCGACAAAAATTCAATACAGCCCTCCTGAACCAGTTCGGAAAGCATTAAAATGGTTTGAGGGGCTGTCTTTTGCAATAATTTCAGAGTGCTGCCCGATATGGAGACTGCAACTTTAAAGCGCCCACCTGACTCACGAAAGATAGCCTTAACCGTTTTAAAAAAAGGATGAAGATTGTCCGTGCAGATTTTACTTACATGATAATCTAAACCATGATCATCGTAGTAATCGTCGTTTTGGTTGATTTCATTAAACCTGAAATTTCTGAAAATCATAGGAATATGAATTTTCACGCACAAACAAATCCTTTTCATCCCATTAGTATTTTATTACCAGCAAACATATTGTAAATACGTGCTATTTTATTGGCTGATTTCTCCCAACTGATATTCCGGACCTCATCCGACCCTTTTTCCTTCATCATGCCCTTTAGTGCTGGCCGTTTTAATATACTGTATACGGCATCGGCCATAGCATCGGTGTCCCAAAAATCGAGCTTAATGGCGTGCTGAACAACCTCGGACACCCCCGATTGTTTTGAAATGATGACCGGTACCTTATACTGCATGGCTTCTAATGGTGCGATGCCGAAGGGCTCGGATATGGAGGGCATTATATAGACATCGGTGCGGTTCATCAATTGCTCTACATCATTTCCGCATATAAAGCCTGGGAAACGGAATTTCTTTGTCAATCCAAGTTGAACGACCTTCTTTTTTACCCTTCCAAGCATATCGCCACTACCGGCCATTACAAATTCCACATTGTCCATTTTTGAAAGTACTTTCTGCGCTACCTCCACAAAAAACTCCGGCCCTTTCTGCACCGAAACCCGTCCTAAAAAGCTCACGGTATGTTTTTTCTTGTGTGGGGGCAGCTTTTGGGGGTTGCTTATTTGCAAAGGTATGGCGCCATTATGCACGGTGAAGATTTTTGACGGATCAATACTGTAATCGTATTGAACCCGTTGAGCCGTAAAATTGCTCACAGTTATTACTGCATCAGCAGCCTCCATGCCAGCTTTTTCCATTTTAAAAACGGTCGGGTTCACGCTGCCTCCGCTTCGGTCAAAGTCGGTGGCATGTACATGAACAACAAGTGGTTTCCCGGTAATTCCTTTAGCCAATATCCCTGCTGGGAATGTCAACCAATCATGCGCATGAATAACATCGTAATCTCCTTGTTTGGCAATGTATTCGGCTATAATGGAGAAGTTATGGATTTCGGTCATCAAATCCGGACCATATTTTCCAGTGAATTCAATCGATACAGGAGATATATCTTCTGTCGTTGTTGTTTTGGTTGTTTCATGTCCTGTGCAAATCTTCTTAAATTCCTCAGGGTCAAGATAGGGTACAAGACCCGAGGTAATGCTTAAATACGTAAACGGTCCACAAAGCTTTTCAACATTAATCTTACTGGTGATCAAATCAATTTCGTTTGCACCAATCAGCTTCATTCCATTGGCAGGTTCGTCACCATAAACTTTGGGTACGACAAAGGTTAACTCTAAATCGGGGTAGGCCGATAAGGCTTTTGTAATTCCTAAACACGCAGTGCCCAGTCCACCTGTAATGTTGGGAGGAAACTCCCAACCAAACATTAATACTTTCATGGTTTAGAATTAGAATTGGTGTAGATCTCAACGATCTGATGAGTGGCGTTTCTTTCAAAATGAAAAATGGATCGGAGCGAGATATCGAGGTTCAATTTCCTCTTTTTTATCCGACATTTGCCAATCGGCAATAAACGGAAAGCACTTCCCAAGTTGCGCACCCAAAGCGGAAATACACTCATTGTAGTTCCTTATACCTGATTGCTCAGCATCTGCAGAATCCCTCTGCATTCGCTCATTAAATTCCTCTACTTGATAAAATTGTGCCATGACTTTCCATATTAATAACCTTGCAAATACCCAGTTTAGGTATGGGGGAATCTCGTTACAAGTTACTTCCGAATAAGTGAAACACAATTATTGTGTGGCTGATAAAAGGATAGGAGATAGGCTATTGTTTTTGTAGGGGGATTCTTACAATAATTATAAGGCAATTCTTACAGTAAATATACTAACATGCAGGAATGCAATAAGATATATAAAATATAAGGTAGTGATGACGCTATATGATATACTTATCTCTTACGTATGCCATGAGTTGAGCAGTATTTTTTAAGCCTAATTTTATTAATATATGAGATCGGTAGGTCGATATTGTCTTTACGCTAAGTGAAAGATTACGTGCAATTTCAGTAACAGTATCTCCGTCACCAAGCCTTTTTAAGACAAAAAACTCTCGGTCGGACAGTTTTTTAATACAATCATTTGAGTTTTCATTTTGATATTCACATACCAGCATTTCTGCAACTTTTTCACTTATGAATTTTTTCCCCTCGATTAATTTGTGAATCGCTGCAACCAAGTCATTTGCTGCCCTTCCTTTGTTTAAATAACCATTTGCCCCAGCTCTGAGGGCGCGTAATGCCATTTGTTCTTCTTCGTAAATGCTAAGGACCAGAATTGGAAGAGATGGATTCATGGTTTTTATTTCACGTATTAACTCCAGGCCAGAGCGTCCGGGCATATTTATATCGGTAATGATTATATCCCAGTCTTGTTTATGAACTTTAGACAATGCTTCTGAACTGCTTTCAGCTTCTCCAAATTGCACGTGTTCAAATGCATCGGAAATGATTTTCTTCACGCCTTGACGAAAAATACTGTGATCATCAATAATTAGAACATTATTCATAATACTTATAGGCATTAAGTGAGCTTCGCTTGGATTAGGAGTTAATGGGTGTTTTTATTTTTACAGTTGTCCCCTTTCCAGGAATTCCTTTGAATATAATTGTTCCGTGGATTCCCATTATTCGTTCTTTCATACCAATGATACCAAATGACTTTGGATTGGCAATTTCTTCAGGGGTGATTCCTTTTCCATTATCTTTAATTTCGATAATATAGGAGGAAGCGTCCCCGGCTATTATAATTGTTACATGTGATGCTTTTGAATGATTTCGGATATTGGTCAGCAATTCCTGTACCACGCGGTAGATGGAGGTGGTCACTTCGTCTTTGATCAATATTGGCTCTCGCTTATTGCGTAAGTCGCATACAATACCTGTATGCTCCTGAAAATTGGAGAAAAGTTGTTTTAGTGCGGGAGTTAATCCCATTTTATCAATGATGACCGGACGCAATTCGGTAATTATAGATGTAATGGAACTTAAACTATCGTCGGTAAGTTGCAACATGTAGTCAATGGAACGGTGCTTTGTTTGCTCGAGTGTGCTGTTTTTTTCTTTGAACAGCGTTAACTCTATTTTTAGAGTTGTAAGCAATTGGGCAATATCATCGTGAATGATACGGGCAATGTTGAGTTGCTCTTCTTCCCGTACTCGTTGTAAGTAAACATATAAGTTTTTAAACTTCTGCAACGTCGTTTTAAGTTGATCTTGAGAAGCTTTTCGTTTGTATAATTCTTGTCTTAGTTTCTCATTAATTTTATCAAGTTTACGAGTATGTAGCTTAACATCTGCCTGAAGATCTTTTTTTGATTGAAGTAGTACTTTCTGAGCTAGTTTTTGTTCGGTAATATCCATTTGAATGGAGACCCAGACTTTTCCATATTTCGGGTCTTCAAAGGCTGAAATATTAGCATGGGACCAGAATGTTGTCCCATCTTTTTTTATGTTTTTTATTTCGCCCTGCCAGTTTCCTGCTTTCTGGGTTTTTCTAATTGTTTGTTTTGCAATTGCCTCAGGGCTCAAATTTGTCGGAGCATTTAACATGCTCACATTCTTGCCTTCCAACTCATGAGGGGTGTATCCAAACATTTCGTTCAACGCAGGGTTGGTAAAGACCATGACTTGATCGCTGGTACGAATTAATAAAACTCCTTCAGAAATGTTTTGCAACATGTTATGATATAAACCGAGTGCGCTGATATTTAGCGCAAGTTCAGTCATATCAATTATATTGATGATGTAATGATTTTTTTCTTCAATAATGGTGCCTGTCAGATGTGCATAAAGCAGTGCACCAGTGATGGACGTAAGCCTAATTTCACAGGTTTCTATGGTATTCAATTTGAGTATATCGGCAAGAAACGAGCGTAAAATCGATTTCGAACCCTGATCTACGAAATGGATAAACGGCAAACCACTCAACTCTGAGCATGTTTGCCCAAGCATTATTTCCAAACCATCGTTTGCATCATCAATAATACCATCAACTGAAAGGATCAAGCATCCCAAAGGTGAAAGCTCGTGTTGCTCAATTTCTTTTGGATCTTTTTTACAGCGTGGGCCATTCATGAATGAGGCTCCATTGTCTTGCAAAGCCAATTCAATTTGTTTATATCCAATATAGCGTATGAACTTGCGGACTGTCTCGTCGGGTAAATGAGGAACCAATTCGATAACTTGATCCACCGGTTTATTGGATTTAGAGTTATATTCCATACTTGATCAATTTTTAATACGAAGGCTATATTAAGAAAATGATAGAAGCAAGGGCGAAAATGAATGGCTTTCAATAACTGTATTTACTAACAAATCACTTACGAAGTTAAAAACAATTTTATTCGTTGTGACACATTGTGCAATATATTTTTCGAAATCTTTAAGAAAAAGGATTGAACCTCAAATCCGATAAGAAGGCTAAATCAGGATAAGCGCCTTTCTAATAGGGAGATGATGATCGAATTATTGGCCTTCCATGTTAATTGACGAGTTGTATTCGCCATATGAACTACAAAAGCCATTCAAACTTTATACGTCAGACTCCCGTTCGGACAAGCCGCCACACACTTCAAACATTTGGAGCAAGAATAATTATCGCCCGATTCCATTTTTTCCGGTTTGTACAAACTGAATTTAGCCGGTTCCAAGGTGGAGATGTAACATTCCTTGTCACACTTTCCGCACTTGATGCACGTGTCTTTGTTCACCTTGATTCTGAAAAGTGACCATTTGTTCAGAAATCCCGAAACCCAAGCGATTGGGCATCCCACCTTATGGTACTGGTACATGCTGCCGAACTGCGCGCTACCGCCCATGAGGAGCTCCATCATAAATCCGATGGGGCACATCCAGCGGCAGAAGACTTTGCCGAAGATGAATCCGGTTCCGATACCAAACAGTACGATGTACCAGAGGGAGATGTGGTAATAATGGCTGGCGATGTATACCAGTGCGCCCAAAACGGCAAGGATGACGATGCGTTTGGAAATGATGAGTTTGGTTAGTTTTTTCATAAAATGCGTGGAAGTTTTCCGGTTTTGCTCCAAATGGTGTAATATCCCCAGACTTGTTTCAGCCAATGGCCTACGACGGGCATGGGAATCATGATTTCTCTTTTGTTGTCTCTGTAAACGAAGGCGGCTCCATTACCCATGTCCATGACACAGAGGATGCTGAGATGCTCTTGATAGCCTTTGAATTCGTGACTTTCTTTTTCTATCTGTAAAATATTGTGTGCGGCATTTCGACCCATCACTTCGGCGATGTGACCTTGTCTGGCAGTCCATTCCGGTCCTTCATACGCTGCAGCATCGCCAATGGCAAAGACATTCGGGAATTCGGCAACCTGGTTGAAATTGTTGATTTTGACGAACCCGGCTTCCGATAAAGGCAGGTCGGAGTTTTTCAATACGGCTGAACCCGTTCCGGCAGCGATGAACATGGTTAGATCGGACTGCAATTTGCTGCCATCCTCAAACTGAATACCGTCTTCAACGAATTCCGTAATCTTTTTTCCGAAGCGCTTGTTGATGTGCTGCTCGGCAAACATCTTGTGAATGGCTTTCATTGCATTTTTTCCCATTCTTGCACCTGGCTCTTCCATCGGAGCGAACATGGTAAGTTCAAAGTTTTTCCGTATGCCTTTTTTCTTTAGATACTGGTGTATGTTGAAAATCAATTCAAAACCAGGTCCGCCGCGAACTGCCGATTTGTCTTTTGGGTTTCCGCCGAAACCTATGGCGATTTTTCCACTACCTTTTCGGATTAAGCTGTCCAGTTTGTCCCGCAATTCGACCGACTGTTGTGGCTTTCCGCAAATGGTGAACGTGTTTTCTATGCCCTTGTGCGGTACCTTGTCGGCTCCTAGGGCAATGACCAAGTAATCGTAATGCAACACCTGACCTTCGCAAATGACTTCGTTGTACGATGCATGGATGCCGGTGACTTTATCAATGACCAGGTTGAAGGGATGTTTCTTCTGAACATCCTTCAGATGTATTTTCACATCGTCGAAGGCCTTTTTTCGAACCGGTATCCAAATCGAAATGGGATAAACAAACAAATATTCACGGTCGGAAACCAACGTGACGTCCACCAAGCCCGATTTCTGCAAGGAGATGGCTGTTTGAACGCCGGCAAAACCGCCACCTACTATCACTACTTTTTTCATATCGACTTCAACTCTTTAAGTAGGAAATCTTTTTGCTTGATACCCACAAACCGTTTCACTTCTTTTCCGTTTTTAAACAACACCATGGTCGGGATGCTGCGGACATTGTATCGAACGGCAACAGATTGGTATTGACCAGTATTGACCTTGCCGACGCGGGTGTTGCCGGTTAGTTCTTCGGATACTTCGTTCAAAATGGGTATCATCATTTTGCAGGGAGCACACCAATCTGCAAAGAAATCGACCAGCACTACTTTGTTTTTGAGTTGTTGGTCAAAATTCGTATCGGTCAGGGTCAGTATGTTAGCATGGTCGGCCACTTTGGGAATTTTCTTCATAGCTGAACGTGCGTAGACGTTCAGCAGTAGGTATAAAACAACAAGGACACCGATGATAATTAAAGTAGTTTGCATTCGAGATAAAATTAAGTTGATTATTGAATTTTTTCGTTGATGTATTCCGAAGCAGCCAGCGCAGCTATTGTGCCGTCCGCCACAGCCGTGGATATTTGTCGGAAACGTTTGGCGATGCTGTCTCCCGCTGCATAGACGCCTTTTATGTTCGTAGCCATATCCGAATCGACCACGATTTCACTCCACTGATTCAGTTCGACCGTTCCGGTCAGAAACTCGGTATTGGGTGTATAACCGATAAAAACAAAAGCCCCATCCGTTTTGAACAGGGTGGAGTTGTTGGTCTTGACGTTTTTGATTTCAAGGCTTTCAAGCCGGTCACTTCCACTAAAAGAGATTACCGTCGAATCCATGATAAAATGAATTTTCGGATTGTTTTCAGCTTCTGTAATGGCATGATCACTGGCTTTGAAAGTGCTGGATTTATGCACCAACGTAACTTTACTAGCATATTTGGTCAGTGAAACGGCTTCTTCAAGTGCCGTGTTCCCACCACCAATCACCACAATTTCTTTGTCTGTAAAAAAATCGCCGTCGCAGGTGGCGCAATAGGAAATGCCCCGACCTTTAAAATCAACCTCACCGGGAACGCCCAATGTCTTAGACCGACCACCTGGACTCAGAATGATGCTTTCAGCCGTATATGTCATGCCATCGGACAAGGTTAGGCTTTTCATCCCGTTCACTAAATCGAGGCTTACAATTTCCGTATTCGACTTGATGACGCAACCGAACGTTTTCGCCTGTTTTTTCATAATGTTCGAGAGTTGGTATCCGCCGATGTTTTCAACACCCGGATAATTGGCAATCTCGTGTGTCAAAATCATTTGCCCGCCAACCGTACCTTCGTTCACGATGAGTGTCCTGCGTCTAGCGCGAGACAGGTATATGCCTGCCGAGAGTCCGGCAGGCCCTGCACCGATTACAATTGCATCGAAATGATTGTTGGCATCCATGGCGTTATTTGTTTGCAGCAAACTCCGCATCCAAGATGCCGGTAACCTGCGCTTTGCTCTGAATGCTGGAGGTTGCTTTCACCACTTTGCCATTCTTATAGTAAATGGTGAACGGAATGCCCATAAACCCACGTACTTCGGGCAAACTGCGGATGACCTGCGATTCTGGATTGTCGAACTCCATATCGCAAAACTTCACATGCTTATATTCGTTCTCCAGTTCTTCTGCAATGCCATAGACGGGAATGCACATGGGGCCCATGCGTCCGCAAACAACCATGACATTTTCGTTTTCGCTGAGAATCTGAGCATGTTCTTCAGCCGATTCAATGTGTTTTAAACTTGTGTACAACATATTATTTGTTTTTATTGTTTATGGTGCAAAGTTATATCAGGTCAAACCAGCTTTTAAATATTTGACCTTGATGTATGACAACAATTTTATTGAGATTGGATAGCTTCTCAGACGATTTCTGTCTATAGTTTTGCACACAATAAATCGCAGTGTGCATTATATGTTTTATAACATATAAAATTGCCTACATATAAATATTATATGGTAGGAAAAGTTCGTAGAAGAAAGTAAATTTGTGCACCCAAACCAAAAAATATTTCTTCCTTGCTGCAAACAATTTGCAAATAAGGACATTAGATTTGTGTGAAACTGCATTCATTAACTCCTATAATCCAATCAAACCATGGAAAAATCAAACGAGATCTCTGTAACTCAATTGCAAGCTCAGATCGATGAGCTGAAAGGAAAAATCGAAAATCTTGAAAATGCCCGTAAAGATCAGTTGTCCATCGCGGTAGTTTCAGGAGATATGGATAAAATATTGGCTGCCATGGTCATCTCCATCGCTGCAGCAGCAATGGATACACAGGTAAAGCTGTTCTTTTCGTTTTGGTCACTTTCTGCACTTCGCGATCCAAAGAAATCCCCCAAAGGCAAGGACTTCATTTCTAAGATGTTCGGAATCATGTTACCGAATGGGAAAAATAAACTGACGCTTTCCAATATGAACATGTTGGGCATGGGCCCCATGATGATCAAGATGCTGATGAAAAAGCAGAATGTGATGTCTTTGGATACCATGTTCAAGGAAGCGGGAGAATTGGGTATTGAAATTACCGTCTGTGAAATGTCGATGGGGCTGATG
>Ga0209429_10000111_pt1 | contig 54922 bp, 46 predicted proteins | sample BarGraNGADG00212_3_FD_184493 | JGI IMG/M metagenome (GOLD analysis project Ga0209429, IMG submission 184493) | Arctic peat soil microbial communities from Barrow, Alaska - Barrow Graham LP Ref core NGADG0004-212 (SPAdes) (version 2) | ecosystem: Environmental > Terrestrial > Soil > Wetlands >... | reverse complement strand
CAACAAATTGATCAAATTAATTTGGGAATTCGATGCGGTCCGATGAAAAAAAGACAAAAAAATGCTCCGGATTGTTATATCCGGAGCATTCCAACTTACTTTCTCTGAGTTATCAAAGAATGAAGCAGATGATTACCATCTGTTGTTGTCACCGTATCCACGGTCGTTGTTTCTCTGCTGCTTTCTTGAACGACGGCAATCAGGGCAACGTACCGGCTCATTAGTGAATCCTTTTTCTGCGTAAAAAGCCTGCTCACCTTCAGTGAAAACAAACTCAGCTCCGCAATCCTTACAATTCAATGTCTTATCAGCCATTATATAAGTACCTCCTTCTGAATAGATTAGGTAGGTGACGGGGTTAAAACTAGGACTTTAAAAATCTACCTAATCGTTACGAAGAAGTACAATTTCAAATCGCCATCAATACCGTTCCATGACCTGTCGTTATAGTACCACGCTTATCGGGAAAAAACAAGCATTTTTGCGAAATTACTATGAATCTATATGTTGAACTATATGTTGAAAGCCTTTCTTCCGGGATAGATCGCAGCATCTCCGAGCTCTTCCTCGATCCTCAAAAGCTGATTGTATTTGGCAACACGATCGGTGCGGGAAGGTGCCCCCGTCTTGATCTGACCGGCGTTTGTTGCAACGGCAATGTCTGCTAGAGTAACGTCTTCGGTCTCGCCGGAGCGATGGGAGACAATCGCCGTCCAGTGTTCATTGCGGGTCATTTCGATTGCTTCAAGGGTTTCGGTCAGCGTCCCGATCTGGTTGAGCTTGATAAGAACCGAGTTGGAAACACCAAGATCAATTCCCCTCTGGATACGCTCTGTATTGGTGACAAAGAGATCATCACCGACGAGCTGGATCTTTTTGCCCAATGCATCAGTCAGTTTTTTCCAGCCTGTCCAGTCTTCTTCACTCATGCCGTCTTCCAGGGAAAGTACAGGATAGCGGTTCGCAAGATCCACCCAATATTCGACCATTTCATCGGCAGTCTTGAAAATTCCGGCTTTCCAGAAGAGATAATCCCCGGGTCTGCCGGCTTTTGCCGCTTCATCATACATTTCTGTAGCAGCAGCATCAATGGCAATGAAAAAATCTTTGCCCGGTACAAAACCTGCAGCAGCAATCGCTTTAACGATATATGCAAGCGCCTCTTCATCACTCTTGAATTTGGGTGCAAACCCGCCTTCGTCACCTACAGCAGTAACATACCCATCGGCTTTCAGAAGCTTCTTCAGGGTATGAAAAACGGTTGTGCTCTTTTGCAGTCCATCAGAAAAAGAGGATGCACCGGCCGGAATGATCATGAATTCCTGAATATTCAGACTGGAATCCGCATGCTTTCCGCCGTTAAGGATATTCATCATCGGAACCGGCAGAGTCCGGGCATTGATTCCGCCCACATAGCGGTAGAAAGGAATCTTAAGTGAGTTGGCGGCGGCTTTTGCAACGGCAAGGGATACACCGAGAATTGCATTGGCGCCCCAGACTGCTTTGTTGGGCGTTCCGTCTCCTGCAATAAGGGCGGCGTCCACGACTTTCTGATTCATTGCATTTAGTCCCAGAAGAGCTGCGGTAATCGGTCCGTTCACATTGGCAACTGCATTGAGGACACCCTGACCCAGATATCGTCCCGGTTCTTTATCGCGGAGCTCAACAGCTTCAAAGGCACCGGTCGAAGCACCGGAAGGAACTGCGGCGCGGCCGAAGCTGCCGTCAGATAAGGTAACATCCACTTCAACAGTAGGGTTGCCGCGGGAATCAAGGATTTCACGACCGTGAATTTTAGAAATAAGTACTGAATTTGCCATAAAAAGGCCTCCTTTTAAAAAGTGCCTGTATGGCGTTTATAATGCCAGACGGCACACTGCAGATCATAGAAAACAGGGAAAACTTTAATTCCCCCTATACCTGTAGAATAAGACGAAAATAGCCGAAAGTCAATGGCAACCGTACTGCCGACTATTGTTCTTCTTTCTTTCTGAAACATTTGTCACAGTATCCGAATAATTCAAGATTGTGACCCACAATGTGGAAATCCCCGTCAGCTACGGGGGGAATCGAGTATTCAAAAGGGCAGTCCCTGATGGGAACCATAGAGTGGCAGTCGACACATACCGCATAGTGCATATGTGTGTGGCGGTTCCATTCATAAACTGCCATGGTACTGTCAGTCGGCATACTTTTGACAACAACATTCTTCTCGACAAAAGACTCTAGCACCCGATAGATGGTCGACAGCCAGATGGGTTCCTTACCCTGCTGCAGCTTTTCACACAGATAGAGAGCTGTTACCGGCAGAAGCTCTTTTCTCAGCTCTTCCATTACGGCCTCGCGCGATTTTGTGCGTTTTAAGCCTTTCGGCCAGACGAATGATTCCCCGTGCTCTTCCGGGACAGCAGAACCTGCCGCCGTATTCACGGCCGCAGTATTTTTCACGGCCGCAGTATTTTTCACGGCTGCCGCAGCATCCGGGGAAGAAGCCGCAGCATTTTGCTTGTGGTCATGTGGATTCATTCGCCGCTCCTTTCATCTTAGCCGTGCGGAAGATCTGGCGAAGCCATTTGATCAGCAAGGCGAGAAGGAACAGGACAACAGCCGTCAGTACAATCGTGCCGCCGGGCTTGAGCTCTGCATAATATGAAATAAAAAGCCCGGTTATTGTTGCCGCAACGGCATAGACCACCGACCAGATGACCGTCTGCTTATAGCTTCTGGCCATCACCATTGCAGATGCTACCGGGACAACCATCAAAGAAGATACAATCAGTGCGCCGACTGTTCGTGATGCAACAGATACGGTAACGGCGGTCAGAATAGTGAAAATGGTATTTACCAGTCTGACCGGTACTCCCGAGAGCTCGGCTGCCTGTTCGTCGAAAGCAATATAGAAAAGTTCCTTATATAGGATAATAAAGGCAACAAAGACGAGGACTGAAATACCGACAACCAGCGCTGTCTCAAAATCGCTGATCGCAACAATGCTTCCGAATAGAAAACTGTTGAAGGTGGCTGCATTTTTGACAAATCCCGAAAGGACACCGGCAAGTCCGACACCTACGGAAAGAACAATGGCAATCGAGAGTTCGGAATAACGCGGAATCTTTTTGCGGATCGCTTCAATGCCGAAAGCTGCAATCAGGCAGGCGGCCATAGCACCGACGATCGGATTTATTCCGAAGATCAGACCAATGGCGACACCGGCCAGGGATGTATGGGAGAGTGCGTCCCCGATCAGGGAGAGACGCTTGAATACGACGATTACACCGATACAGGGAATAATGACTGCCAGAAGAATACCGACGAGAAAAGCCCTCTGCATAAAACCGTACTGAAGAATATCCAAATTCATAACTCCACCCCGTTTTCGTCCGCATGTGCACAGGCTATGCAGTGTTCACTGTCGTGCTCATGTTCGCAGGCTGCACAGTGTACATGCCCGTGACTGAATTCGTGGGAAGCGGCATGGGCATGCACAATCAGCTCCGGCGGAATCGAATCCTCTGCAAAATTCCTGTCTGACAGGCAAAGAACCCGGTTCAGGTAGGGCGCCACATGGGATAAATCATGAGTGACCATAAGAATCGTCACATTCTTTTCGATATTAAGCTTATGGAGGATTTCCATAAGGGAGGCGACGGCGCCCGTATCGATGCCGACAGTCGGCTCGTCAAGAAGAAGGATTTCGGGATTATTGACAAGAACCCTCGCAAGCATGACCCGCTGCTGCTGGCCGCCGGAAAGTTCGCTGATCAGGGACCGCGCATGTGCCTTCATTCCTACACTTTCCAGGGCATCCAGGACGATCTTCTTATGATGTTTCTTAGGTATTCTGAGAAACCCGATCTGGGAATAGAGGCTGGAAAGTACAATCTCCTCAGCAGTTGCGGGGAAAGTTCCTGCGGAGCTTCCGCTGTTCTGCGGAACATAGCCGATTTTGGAGAATTGGTGAAACGAAGTAAGCGCTTCGCCCATCAGGAAAATCTCGCCGCCGGAAGGGGCGAGAAGACCGAGAAGAAGCTTGATCATCGTGCTCTTCCCTGTGCCGTTGGATCCGATTACCGCCGCAAAATCCCCTTTGCTGACACAAAAGGAAACACCTTCCATAAGAAGGACATCACTGTAACCGAACGAGAGATTTTTGACTTCAATGGCACATTCGCCGGGCATAGACACGTACCTCCTGTTTATTCATGTTAGTCGGAAAACGAAATCTTACTGCACTTACGCATATGATAATGACACGGCCGGGGTCTGCCTGTGACAGATATAACCGGGGCTGCCTATGAAAGTGACGCGACCAGCGTCTGCAGATTTTCACGCATGACAGAAAAATAATCCTGTCCGGCTTTCTGATCATCTTCACTTATTCCTTCAAGCGGATTCAGGACAGCTGTCGTGCTTCCCGTCTCCCTCGCAATCGTTTCGGCCACCTTGGGGCTTACCAGTTCTTCGAAAAAAATGACTTTGACATGATTGGCACTGACAAAGGAAATAATCTCGCTCATGCGTGCAGCGTCAGGCTCGGAATCAGCGGAAAGACCCTCGATCGGTACCTGTGTCAGTCCATATGCACTGCACAAATATCCGAAAGCATTGTGAGCGACAACAATATTCTTCTGGGAGACCTGCGAAAGGGCGGATGTGAATTCTTCATCAAGCTTGTCAAATTCCAATGCGTATTTGTCATAGTTTTTCTGGTAATAATCCGCATTACCCGAGTCTGCCTTCTTGAAGGCATCCAGTATATTCTGCATCTCTGTCTTTGCAATCTCCGGATCAAGCCAGACATGGGGATCAACCGATGCATTTGATCCTTCGGCCACCTCAAGAAAAGGAGCATTAATGGATGCTTCAACTACGATCAGGTCCTTATTGCCAAGGGAGGAAAGCACGGAATCGACCCAGTGCTCCATACCGGCGCCGTTATAGATAAAAACCTGAGCTTTCTCAAGTGTAATCATGTCGGCGGAAGACGGCTCCCAGTCATGGGGCTCCACACCGGCTGGAGTCAGATTTGTTACGGACACCTGATCGCCGCCCACCTTGCATGCAAAATCATACATAGGATAAAAGCTTGTGACAACGGACAATTTATCTGAAGACGTCTGTCCCGCTGTCCCGCCGGCACATCCTGAAAGCAGAGAAAAAGAAAAAAGAACAGTGAAAAAAGCGGCAATTTTTTTCATAAGTTAAAGGAGCCCTCCAATTGCGAATGGTTCGCGTTTGCAATTGGAATTTTACTGCGAAACAGCCGGTAAGTCAAGAGAACTGGATGCAGCCGTTTTTTAGTTGAGAGACAAGTTTTTCATTTGCATAAAGATAGGGAGATTGATAGGAAAAGTAAAGTTACAGCCGGAGTACTGGCGATTGTTCTCGGAGGCCTTGGCATACACAAGTTCTATCCGGGCAAAATCGGCATGGGCATTCTATATATTGCATTTAGCTGGACAGGAATTCCTGAAATAGCCGGCCTGATAGAAGGAATTCTGTATCTGACAGCCACCGACGAAGAGTTCCAGACAAAATACGCAAACAAATAAGACCCGGATATTAGTCGGGGCAGGAATAACTTTCCTTAGCACCCGCAGGGTGCTCCCCGAAGAGTGAGCATGTTTGTTGAGGCGACATTCGCAGGACGTTAGTCCAAGAGAGCCGAAACAAATATACTCACTCTTTTATGACATTAATTCCCTGCCTTATAAGATATTCATGGATCTGCTGGACCGCTTCGTGACTGATGATGTGCTCTATGGCGCAGGCATCATTGTCGGCAGTGTTTTCAGAGATGCCTATAATATCGGTGAACAAGGTTTTTATGATTTTATGCTTGCCTTCGAGAAGGGCGGCTGTTTCTTTTCCAAGGTCCGTCATATAGATTTCCTGATATTTTTCATTGGAGACGAAGCCCAGCTTCGCAAGGACGTTCATCGCATTATTTACACTGGCCTTGGAGACATCAAGGCGTGTCGCAATATCGCTGACTCTTACACCGGACGGAAGGTCGGGTCCAAAGTCCTGAGAAATGGGCGTGCTTTTCCGTGACAAATCAAAGATTGTCTCGAGATAGTTCTGCATGGCGATACTCAGGTTCTCCATATTGTCTCTCCTTGTGTAAAACGGATTTGCAATATAAATAGTTTAATGTTCATTGTAGCATTTTCACGGCGTAAAGACATTCTTTCCTGCAGCAAAATTAAGTTCCGCTATTGACACCGGACGGAGAGAAATCTATACTTGTCATATGAACAAGTGCGCATATGAACAAATGAATGGCGCCGGGATATTATTTGAGCCGTGACATTTGAAATAAAGGTACAGCGTGCCGACAGGCAGCATTTTTCACACCATAAATCGGACATTTGACTATTCAATATCAGGAGGATATTTATATGCCGGGATACGAGCTTCTTTTTGGACTTGAAGGACTAGGGTGCGCCAACTGTGCTGACAAAATCGAACGCAAGGTCAGAGACCTTCCGGAAATTTCTGACAGCGAGGTTAACTTCATGCAGCAATCCCTTCGGGTCGTACTTGAGAACAGCAAACATGAAAAATCAGCTGTTGAACAAATCAAATTGATTGTTCATTCCTTCGAGCCGGATGTCAAAGTCGTTAGACGCTCGGGTGCGGCGGTCTCCTCAGGAACCGGAAACAGCACCCGGGAAAGCTGTGATGATAAGGACGGATGTGAATGCAGTACGGCATTCTCACAGGATTCCCTTCTGGCCGACAGTGAAAAACAGGACAGGAAGATCCGCACTCTTAAGCTTGAGGTTCTGGCAGGGGCCGTGATTTTTGCAGCCGCTTTTGGATTGGAGCACTGGGGCAGCGTATCCAGAACGGTGATAATTGTTCTGTATCTGGCATCTTACCTGGTTCTTGGCCTGCCGGTTCTGATGAAGGCGGGATCAAATATTATCAGGGGCAAGGTTTTTGATGAGAATTTTCTGATGGCGATTGCAACAATCGGCGCACTGGCCATTTCACAGTGGTCTGAGGCGGTTGCCGTTATGCTTTTCTATCAGGTCGGGGAGTATTTCCAGTCGACTGCAGTGCACCGCTCAAGACGGTCTATTTCAGAACTTTTGTCAATTCGGCCCGATTATGCAAATGTACAGAGGGGGGATTCCTTTGTTCAGGTGAGTCCGGAATCAGTCTCGATCGGTGACACGGTGGTTGTGAAGCCCGGGGAGAAAGTACCTCTCGACGGTATCGTCCTTACAGGAAACTCGGCACTTGATACCTCTGCACTTACGGGCGAGTCCGTATTTCGTGATGTTGAACCGGGAGATGCCATTCTTTCCGGCTGTATTAACAAGCAGGGCGTGCTGACAATCCAGGTGACCGCATCATATGGGGAATCAACGGTCTCCAAAATCATAGAGATGGTTACCAACGCCGGAAGCCGCAAATCGAAAAGTGAGAATCTCATAACGCGCTTTGCGGCGGTCTATACACCTCTTGTCGTTGTCGCGGCCGTTCTTCTGGCTGTAGTTCCGCCTCTGTTTTTTGGAGGAAGCTTTACGGTCTGGCTCTACAGGGCACTGTCATTTCTGGTCATTTCCTGCCCGTGTGCCCTCGTGATATCTGTCCCGCTGGGGTATTTCGGCGGAATCGGAGCGGCCAGCAAGAGCGGAATCCTCGTGAAAGGAAGCAATTTCCTGGATGCCCTGGACCGTGCCGACACCATTATTTTCGACAAGACGGGAACTCTGACAAAAGGCGAATTCTCCGTTTCAAAGATAGTGCCCGCCGGGAATCTGACCGAGACACAGCTTCTCGGGATCGCATCGGTTGCCGAGGCTTATTCGGATCACCCGATTGCCGTTTCGGTGCGCATGGCAGCCCGGCTTAAAGGAATTTCCTCCTCCACTCCCGATACCGCAGCATACACGGAAATGGCAGGACGCGGTGTGTCCGTGCATACGGCCGAAACGGATATTCTGGTGGGGAACCGAAAGCTTATGATCGAGTCGGGCATCGGGGGAGTACCTGATGTGGCAACGGTGGGAACCCTTCTGTTTGTCGCCTCGGATAATCAGTTTGCCGGATACCTTGAGATCGCAGATGAAATCAAGCCGGAGGCGGCCCGTGTGATAGCAAAGCTTCGCAGCCTTCATATCGGAAGCATTGCCATGCTGACCGGTGATCATGACGCATCCGCCCGGAAAGTTGCCGGAGAACTTGGAATTACAGAAGTATACTCAGGACTTCTTCCTTCACAGAAGCTTGACAAAATCGAGGAGCTGATTGCCGGAAGAAGTTCGGCAGCTGTGCGGCGTAAACCCGCTAATATACTTGGCAGCCTGTTATCCGGCCTCACAAAGAAGGCGCCCCAACCGGGAACTCTTGTATATGTCGGTGACGGAATCAATGACGCCCCTGTTCTTGTGCGCGCTGATATCGGCGTGGCTATCGGCGCGATGGCATCCGGCGCGGCAATTGAGGCAGCAGATATTGTTATTATGACGGATGATATGGAAGCCCTCCCACGGGCAATCCGCATTGCCGCAAAGACCAGGAGAATCGTAATGGAGAATATTATCTTCGCCCTTTCCGTAAAAGGCCTGATTCTTGTACTTGCGGCTCTCGGACTTACCAATTTATGGTTTGCGATTTTTGCCGATGTAGGCGTGGCGATGATTGCCATACTGAATTCCGTACGTGCAGGCAGATAGGATTTTACAATAATTTATCCAAAGCATATTATACTTTTAACAGTTTCCGGATTATGAAAATCGACCTCCCCTGATATTGTAAAAGAAGAAGGGGAGGTGGGCATATGAGAATAAACAAGTTGAATCTGCTATGTACCGCATTCCGCGAAAGAAGAGAAATCCTCAGGAAACCGTTATGGAGCCGGATCATAAAACCGGCGTTCATGTATACAATTCCGCATGATCTGCGAAAACATAAAGTATAAACGGATAGGTGTTTAATTGGTAAAGACGAGATTTTCACCTTCCATCGGCCACGGCTCAAGTTCAAGCAGGTCGACAGCAAGCGGGCAGATGTCTAAAAGACTTCCGCCCGTTTTGATTTTGTCTTTCGGGACGCTCCCGCCGGCGGCCAGATAAAATGTATGATAATTATCCCGACCCAGTGTATATCCGTGCTGTCCCGCTTCAAAACTCCCGAAGCAATAACCGTCGGCAGCAGAAAATCCGTACGTGAATTCGCGGTCTGCACCGGATTCGCTCATTTCGTCAGACGTCAATAGTCTGCCGACAAAAGGCTCAGCAAGAAAATTACCTACAAAATCTGCAATGGCATCTTTCCTGTCCGGATTGTACAGAGTAAGGAAACAGCAGCCGCCTGCAGTATGGAAAAAAGCATCTGTAAATGCAAGACCTGCTTTTTGGAGATACATATTCGGCGTAATGGCGGTGTGCACAGGACAGCAATTATGGTCGCTGAAAACAATGATCGAAGTGCTATCTGACATGCCTGCTTTTTCAAGACTTGCCAGAAGTTCGCCGAGCCGGTTATCAAGATGATGAAGGGATTCCATCGCCTCCGGACTGCCGGGTCCGAAATGGTGCTTTTCCAGATCCGCATTCAGCAGGTGGACCATAGTCAGGTCCGGCTTTTTATGTTCTATCGTACCGCAGGCAATAGCCGCGGTGAATTTATCCAGTGATTCCGCTTTTGAGGAAAACATCAGGTATCCGTATCGAAAAAGGGAAGAAAGTACATATCCGGTCGATCCATAACGGAGCATGCGCCCGATACGCCGTAAAGGTGATATGTGTCCTGCGATTTCAACAAAATTATAGCGTATAGCTGAGGAGCCGCCTGTGACAGGATACAGAACGGTACATACAGTTTTTCCGGCCTTGGCCGCCTCGTCCGTCAATGTCCTTGCCAGGATATTTTTGGATTCGAACCGCCACTTTCCGGCCGTGCCGGACGGTTCCTGGAAATCATTGTCAATGATCCCGTGCGTTCTCGGGAGAACGCCTGTCTGGATGGTCGTGTGCGTGGGATACGTATTGGATACAAAGACGGAAGATACATCCCGAACAAGTGTGCCGCGGCGGCAAAGGGAAGAAAAATTCGGAAAAGTGAGAAGCAAATCGAGGTCCTGACTTCCTACTGCGTCAAAGGATACCATCAGCAGGTTTGCGTTGCTTGTCATACGAAGATCCTTTCGCGGATAAATATAATATTCCGTTAAAAAATACGGGACATATTATATTCCCAAATTACAAAATTCATTATATATCCAAAATATAAAACTGTCTGTATACATTCAGGAAGAGAAGACACCGGTGCAGGGTTATTGGTGTGTAGCAATGACGCGGTCGTGTTATTATAGAGGCAACAGACAAAAGACAATTGCCGTTTGGCTTTTCAGGGATATGGACAGAAGTGAGCCGCAATAAACGGACGGATATTTTACTTGAAAAGGAGCGTGATTCTGTGAGATACGTTTTGAACCAGGGTAACTGGAGAGCGACTGTTGATACATTAGGCGCGGAAATGATTTCCTGTAAAGAAAAAGACCTTGAGTATATCTGGCAGGGTAATCCGGCGTATTGGCCGGGACATGCGCCTGTCCTCTTTCCTGTTGTATGTGCCCTGCGGAATGACCGGACCAGCTTCGGCGGAATGCCTTTTGCGATGAAACAGCACGGTTTTGCCAGGAAAAGTGAATTTACGGTCGTGTCGGTCACCGGGGACAGTATTTGCCTGAAGCTTATGGACTCACTTGAGACGAGGGAGCAATACCCTTTTTCATTCGGACTTGTTATCAGACACCAATTGACCGGAAGCGGATTCCGGACGACATATGAAGTGCAGAACACGGATTCCACGGTTCTCCCGTTTGCCATCGGCGGCCATGCAGGCTTTAACTGTCCGCTCATGGCGGGAGAAAAATTCTCCGATTATCGTGTTGTTTTCGCAGGAAAAGAGGATCCCGCCGCGTATCTTCTCAGTGACAAGGGGCTTATGTCGCCGGAACACAAAAAGAACGTGCTCACAGAAGAAGGGACGGTTCTTCCTGTTTCGGAGGCCATGTTTGCCGAGTCCGCACTTGTTTTTCTTCACATACAATCAGAAAAAGTTTCCCTGGTGCACCATATAAAGGGTACGGGAATTGATTTTCTGTTTGATCATTTCTGCAACTTCGGAATCTGGACACCGCCGGGTAAGGACGCCCCTTTCCTTTGCCTGGAGCCGTGGCAGGGAATCCCGTCCTATGAGGATGATTCATGGATTTTCGAAGAAAAGGCCGACATTGTGTTTTTGCCGGCAGGAGAAATCTATAAAGCGGGATATGAGATGGTAAGGCGTACCTGACAGCCGCCGGGCAAAAGACTCAATAACTTTGAGGAGGCTTACAAATGATGGAAGATTCATCCGGATCCTATGAATATATCAGAGGCCGGAAGAGAGTATTTCTGGTAGTGCTTGATAGCTTTGGCATCGGCCGGCAGCCGGATGCGGCAGCTTTCGGGGATGCGGGCAGTAATACATTGGCTGCAGTAACGACTAGTCCGGAGCTTTCCGCCCCGAATCTGGCAAAGCTTGGACTCTTTTCAATTGACGGAGTCCGGGAGGACGTCCTTGCAGCGAGGACTGCCGCTGTAATGGATGCTGCCGCGCCGGGACTTTTTACAATGCCGGCCGAAGACTTTATACCGGAAGGTGCATTTGCACGGGTACAGGAGAAGAGTATCGGCAAGGACACGACAATAGGGCACTGGGAAATTGCGGGTATTATTTCAGAAAAGCCCCTTCCTGTATATCCGGATGGCTTTCCGCCTGAAGTGATTGATGCCTTTGAAGCGGCAACAGGACACAGGACGATCTGCAACATGCCTTATTCAGGCACGGATGTCATCAGGGACTTTGGCAGGGAGCATGTGGAGACCGGCGCCCTGATTGTCTATACCTCTGCCGACAGTGTTTTTCAGATAGCGGCGCATGAAGCGGTTATACCGATTCAGGAACTGTACCGTTTCTGTGAAATTGCCAGGGGAATACTTACCGGTCCCCATTCGGTAGGGCGCGTCATTGCCCGCCCGTTTGAGGGTGAGTATCCGAATTTCAAAAGGACACCCAGACGCCATGATTTCTCGCTGCTGCCTCCCCATAAGACATTGCTGGATCTGATTGTTGAAAACGGGAAGGACATGATAGCGGTCGGGAAGATTCATGATATATTTGCCGGACGCGGTATGACGCGGTTTCTAAGGACCTCGGGAAATGCGGACGGAATTGCGAAAACAAAGGAACTGATTCAGGAGCCTTTTGACGGCCTGTGTTTTGTGAATCTGGTCGATTTTGATATGATGTACGGACACAGAAACGATATTGACGGATATGCTGCCGCAATTTCCGCATTTGACCGGGAACTACCGGATATTCTGCAGCTGATGGCACCGCAGGATATACTGATGATTACTGCGGATCACGGATGTGATCCGTCCACACCGTCGACAGATCACTCACGGGAATGCGTCCCGCTTGTGATTTACGGGGTCGGCATCAAAAAGGGTGTGAATCTTCATACCCTCGCTACTTTTTCTGATATCGCTGCGACAATTGCAGATTATCTGGATATTCCCGTAAAAGAAGAAGACCAAATTTCAGGAACATCGTTTTTATCATCAATTTTGTAAAAGGAGGATACTGCCATGTCAGATTTACATTTAACACCTGAAGAAATAGAAATCCTTTCAAAGGTCGATCACACAATGCTGTCCCAGACAGCCACCTGGGAACAGATCCTTGGTTTGTGCGAAGAGGCGCTGACTTATAAAGTCGCAAGTGTCTGCATCCCGCCGTCGTATGTGAAGCGTGCTTCGGATTATCTTGATGGCAGACTTTCCGTGTGTACGGTAATCGGCTTTCCTAATGGATACAACACGACCGCGACGAAGGTTTTTGAAGCAAAGGAAGCCATTGCTTCCGGTGCAACGGAAATAGACATGGTTATCAATATCGGTGATGTCCGTCAGGGCCATTATGACGAGGTGCGGGCAGAACTTCAGGCGATGCGCAAGGCTTGTGCCGGTGTAATCCTGAAAGTCATCGTGGAGACATGTCTGCTGACCGATGAAGAGAAGATTCAGATGTGCCGCCTTGTCTCTCAGGAGCATGCGGATTTCATTAAGACCTCCACCGGTTTCTCTACAGGCGGAGCAACCCTCGAGGATGTTGCCCTGTTCAAACACAATATAGGACCGGATATCCGGGTTAAGGCAGCCGGCGGAATCTCTACACTTGAAGATGCCAAAGCATTTATTGCAGCCGGGGCCTCCCGTCTGGGAACAAGCCGCATCATCAAAATTGTCCAGAAGAAGCATGCGGACGGTTATTAATAGCTGGTAATGATTGGAAATATTTTGGCAATTGCACTTGTTCATGAACAGTGAGGAGAACAGCAGATATGCAGGAATTCTATGCAGCGCCGGATCAGAAAGCACTTATTGATGCTGCCCGTGCGGCGCGGCTCAAATCGTATTCGCCCTATTCACATTTTCAGGTGGGAGCGGCTCTTGTAACCAGGGACGGTGAGATTTATACAGGCTGCAACATTGAGTCGGTATCTTTCTCGCCGACGAATTGTGCTGAGAGGACGGCTCTTTTCAAAGCTGTCAGCGAAGGAAAGCGGGAGTTCTCGATGATTGCAGTCGTCGGTGCAATAGAGGGGAGACCCCTGACTTTTTGCCCGCCCTGCGGCGTATGCCGCCAGATGATCCGTGAGTTCTGCGATCCCGGGACATTCCGGATTCTGCTGTCGCAGGAAGATTACCTCACAAGGAGCTACTCGCTGGAGGAGCTTCTTCCGGAAGGATTTGGCCCGGAGAATCTCGCGTAAAAGGAGAGCATATGATTTATTTGCTTGCCTTACTTCATGCCCTGGTGGATGCTGCCTGTGCAGCCAGGCTTTATTCCGCGGCCGGCAGTCTTTCCCTGCTGCAGATTTCCACATGGTTTCTGCTGTATAATGTGCTCGCTTTTTCGACGCAGGGTATCATCGGCGGATTACTGGATGCATTCGTCCAGCGACAGTCCCGTTTTTCTGCCCGGATATTCCGCAAAATTCACGGACGCCCTAATCTTTATGTTGTATTTGCCGTTGCCGGAGCGTTTATTACAGCGCTTGGTGCGGCAATTCCATTTCCGCTGCCCGTTGGAGTCTGCCTTATCGGCCTGGGTAACAGTCTTTTCCATACCGGAGGAGGGGGATATACCTTGTTCGTATCCGGAGGCATGGCCTCCGGGATCGGTATATTCGTCGGACCCGGAAGCCTCGGATTGGTACTGGGTATACTTTTCCCTCAGGTGCGGCTGATATTTGTACTGGCCCTGATGATCACCGGCATAACCGCGGCTGTTATGCTATCGGTCCGGGAAAACGCCCGCAGACAGAGCAGCATGAATATTCCGGAGGATTTTTCAACGGATCAGTCATACCTGTTTCGTGCCGGCGGGATATCCATACAAAAGCAATTGCCGCTTTCGCCCTGGATTCGTGTCCTTATTGCCGGTATACTCTGTCTTACGGTGGCGTTCCGGGCTTTCGGGGGGTCATTCCCCTCCTACCCATGGAAAACCGGAACAGCAATGATTCTGACCGCGGCCCTTCTTGTTATGGCAGGTAAGATGGCAGGAGGGTTTGCATATGACCTCTTTGGTGCAGGAAAGACAATGATCGTGTCAACCTGCCTTGCAGCGGCAATCATCACACTGTTTTCGGGCAATGCGCCGGCTTCGCTGGCGGGGATTTTCGCACTGAACATTGCTATGCCGGTAACACTTGTCCTTCTGTACCGCACGCTTTCCCGCTACCCGGCCTTCTCGTTCGGGCTTGCGGCCAGTGCCCTGTTTCCGGGATCTCTTCTGGGAACGATGGCCGCCGGTGCCCTGCAAAAAGAACCGGCGTGGACGAAGAGCGGATTATTCATTTGCTGTTCATTGGCCGCCCTGATATTTGTACTGACCAGCTGCGTATTGATTGCCCGTGCAGAGAAACAGAAATGATACAGGCGGCCGTTCTGACGGTTCTTATTGAGACATTTCTGTTTTTCCTTTATGGATACCGGCAGAAAAAGTTTCTCGCTGTTGTCGCACTCGCAAACCTCATTACGAATGTGACGCTCAATCTGGCGGTCTTTGTGACAGCGCTGATGTGTGTGTGGAGAGGCTGGCCGGGATATTCGGTCTATATTGTCATCGCAGCCGGTGAAGCGGCTGCGGTTGCCGCCGAGTATATAATATATGAGAAATATCTTACAGAAACAGACGACGGAAAATATGAAAGCCATAAGCGCCTGCTTTTTCTCCGGACGCTTTCAACGAATATCGTGTCCTTTGGGGCGGGCCTCCTGATTGCCCTTTTCAGCGGATGAATGCCGGACTCCTTATATATTGGTCATAACCGGAACCGGCTTTTTATACAGGACGAAGAACATGATCAGAAATCCGATGAAACCGAGAGCCGTCGAAACCATCATCATGGTATGCAGCCCCCACTGATCAAGCATGAATCCTCCGCCGAGATTTCCGAATACATTTCCTATTCCTATTCCGGCAACCATGGAGATTGCCTGCGCACGCACCCTGTCCGCATCATGCACGGAGTGGTCCGAAAAATGAACCGCCGCAGGTGTGTATAGTCCGAAAGCCGGCATTTGAAGGATCTGTGCCAGGAAAAGAAGGGACATGCTCGGAACCAGCATTGTGATCAGCGACTTGATGAAAAAGGAAAACGCAGAAATGATCAGAAGTTTGTGGCTGCTGATCCGCCGGGCAATGAAGCTGTATAGAAACATCACAGGAAGCTCGAAAGCAGCGGAAATACCACGGATAATGCCCTGATCCGTTATCGATCCGCCGAGCGAATCCGTGATATTCGGCAGGAAATTACTGATGCAGGCATGACAGGCAAAAATAAAAGCCGAGGAGATGCAGAAGCCTGTATATGCTTGGTTCTTCCGCAAAAAAGTCAGCAGATTAGTCTGTGGTATTTCGGATGGAAGCGATACGAGGAGATCCTTTTGGTCTTTTGGCCTGGGGACATATACTTTCCAGACAAAGAAGCTGGTGACCAGCATGGAAATGACGGAAAAGGGTATGATCATATCCGTTCCCGATATGTCTACAAGCTTCCCGAGAGCAACGCCGAATAAGGCAAAAGCCAATGAACCGAGTCCTCTCGATACCCCGTAATTGATCCTGACACCGGCGTTTGTGAGCTGCATTGCCATGGCATTTATAAAGGCGGGAGCGGAAAACTGTGTCATTCCGACAACCGTAAATATCAGGACGGCCGGCAGCAGCAGGTGGGGAAGAAAAAAGAAAATCGAAGTGATGGCGGCGCCCAAAATGAGCATGGCAGTAATTATCTTTTTGAGGGGAATGCCGGGGTGCTTTCCTGCAAATGTCGATATGACAGGCTGTGCGATAATGGAAGCAATGGACTGCATTGCCAGAATGATGCCGATTTCAGAATCGGTAAAATTCTTGGACTGCAGAAGGACGACCGCAAATCCGCCGAGCGGAACAAAAGAGATCCAATACGATGACTGGATTGCCGCAAATTGAAGGTTTACCTTTTTGGTTAAAGACATTTCCGGTTTGGGCATGTAATTGATTCTCCTTTTTTGAACCGCAGAGATGTTATATTAGTATATCAAAGGATTTGCAGGATTGCGGATTTTTCCGGATTAATGTAAATTCGAGCATAACAGGAGACATAAGGAGCGTAACATTTCATGAAAATGATGTATCAGATCGGAATTCTTTTTGGTGTATGCCTGATTGGACAGACTATCTCGGTGTTCCTGCCGATTCCTTTTCCGGGAAGCGTGCTGAGCATGATCATTCTGTTTCTTCTCTTATATTTCCGCGTGATTAAGGTTGACCATATACGGCAGAAAGCGGATTTCCTTCTCAAAAACATGGCGTTTTTCTTTATTCCCGCAGGGATCGGCATCCTTTCGAGCTTTGACCTGATCCGCAGCAGCATCCTGCCGCTTCTGACAATAATCGTGGTGACGACCATTCTCACCTTCGGTGCTACGGCACTTACTGTCCAGGGTGTGATCACTTTGCAGGACAAGCTCGCCCGAACCGGAAAAGGAAAGGGGAAATCTCATGAGTGAAGTATATGCTTCTCCGTTTTTCGGAATATTCTTAAGTATCTTCGCCTTCGAAATTGGCGTCTGGGTGAATAAGAAGACAAAATCCGCAGCGGCTAATCCGCTTCTGATCGCGGTAGTCATATGCATTCTGGTTATCAAAATTTTCCGTATTCCCATTGAAAGTTATAATGTCGGAGGAGACCTGATTTCCGTATTCCTCGGGCCGGCAACAGCGGTACTTGCAATAGCTGTTTACAGTCAGTTTGCCCTTCTGAAGAAATATTTCCTGCCGATCCTTTTAGGCACCATTGTCGGGTCTTCGGTATCGATCGGTTCGGTTTACCTGTTGTGCAAAGCTTTTCACCTTGACGATGCACTGTCCCGTTCCATGCTCACCAAGTCGGTTACAACACCGTTTGCCATTGCGATTTCCGAAAATATCGGCGGTGTTCCTTCCGTAGCCGTAGCAGCCGTTGTGCTGACCGGCATTCTCGGTGCCGTTTTTGCACCCCTTTTAATCCGGCTCTTCCATGTCAGAAATCCTGTTGCCGCAGGGGTTGCCATCGGCACGTCAAGCCATGCCGTCGGCACCTCTAAGGCAATAGAACTCGGAGAGACAGAGGGTGCCATGAGCGGAATCGCCATAGGCATGGCAGGTATCGTTACCGTGATTATTTCGCTTTTCCTTTAATTTGTTTTTTGCCGTGAAAAATCAAATGAAGCAGATAGGCATATTTTGACTTATGAATATTTTTAACATCAGATATCAGCTGCCGGCACTCTGACCAGGCGGCGTTCAATTCATCATCGGAAGGCAGGCGGCGCCCGTAGGCGTATCTGTAGTAGATGCCCGCAATATGGCTGATCTCAAAAACATATGTATCCTTGCGGCAGCCGGGTGAGTATACGGGTATGCTCTTTATGCGATGCACGAAATCCGTGACCGTCTCAGCCGGATCGATGACAATACCAGGAAGCGACAGGTGATTTTGACTTCTCTGCCACAGATATGATGCGATCTCCTCCCGCGGGGTATCTTCTATAAGCTGCTGCAAAGGCGGCAGGGTGAATTTCCTGTCCCAGCGGCGCAGGGAAATGACGGTCATCACGGCTGCCAGAATAAGGATTACCGCTGTCAGCGGCAGGAGGCAGGCACCCAGAATCCGCGCAGCTACGGAAAGTGCGCTTTCGGACGTCCCCTGAACAGCCGGCGTAATATTCTGGTCATGCGGAGGGATATACCCTTCGTCGGGCAGGTTATACGGGATATTATCTTCCGGGCGGGCGGTCCCCTGGGAACTGCCCTCGGACAGGGCACCGCCGCCGGGCAGGCTGCTTGCAGTTGCATCGATCGGAATCCAGCCGATGCCGCTGATGTACACTTCACACCATGCATGTCCGTTTTTGCCGGTTACGGTAACTGTTTTGGGTGAGTCGGCGGATGCCGAATCCGGAACATCGACAACAAACCCCTCGACATACCGCGCAGGGATGCCGTTAGCCTTAGCCATAACCGTCATCGCAGAAGCAAAATAGGTGCAGTATCCGGTTTTGGTGGACAGGAAGAATTCGATAAAATCAGCATCCTCGGGAGGAACCGCGACATCAAGGGAATAGGTGAAGTTCGTAAGAAGGTCTTCCCTGATGGCAAACACTTTTTGAAGCGGCGTCTGGTCGTCGGTGGTAAGGGAAAGTGCGTAAGCTCTTACTGAGTCCGGAATGTCGACCGGAAGGTACCCGTCCTGTATCGACTTCAGCCTGCTGTCTGAATCTCCTGCCTCCGGATGTGCGAGAATATACGCCTCGAGGGCAAGCAGATTTTTAATATAATCGGGACTTGCTATTTTGAAATGTGAAATTGTCAGCGAATAGGTTTCCCCGTTATCAACCGGTTGATTCTGAAAAATTTCCGAGGACTGGTTATAGTACACCTCGTATTTTGTATTTTCTATATCAAGCAGATGGTCGGCGGAAAACAGCGTACTGCCTATCTGGCTGCTCAGATTCTTGATGGTGACCTTCTGCTCTGTCATAACAGAGGAATAAAGATCAGCCGGGATGCTGCCTGCGTCCGGCCGGTTCATATCAAAAAAATCCTTCGTCTGATCGGAAAGGACCCCTGAATGAAAGCGGCTGGAAAACAGGGAATTCGAACTGCTCCAGAAAATCTTCTGATAACTGTCATATGTTGCTGCACGTAAAAGAAGATCGGTCGGGCTTGTCACCTTCATGATTCTGGCATTGAGCACAATGACAGGCCCGCCCAGTCTTTCGTGGAGCGGATAATAACCGAGACCGCCGAGATTAAAGATGGTACGGTTCGATGAACTCGGTAGGGGAAGGTGGAGCGCAGATAAGATGTCGTTGGTCGAATCCGTCACGCCCGGTGAACGGAGGCTTTCGGCAGGGTGGGAATAGGATATCGAGAATGAAATGAGCAGTCCGATAATTACCACGGGAAAGGCTGTTACAATTGTCTGCAGATATCCGTGCTGTGAATATACTTCCGAAGACTCATTGTGGATCTTCATTTTGGCTGTCAGGGAAAACAGGAAAATGATACCGAAAACCGTCGGGAGAAGAAGCATATACGGCAGATCACGCTTGGTCAGGATGCTCATAACAATAATAGGAACAACAGAGAGCAGCAGGATCAAAAGGGAACTGTCCATCAGGCATGCAAATATAAAGCAGAGAAGTGAAAGGATACAGACTGCGGCAATAAACAGAGTTAATTCGAAATTTTCTGAATGACTTCCTCTGTCGCTGACAAAGGGAACCATCCAATCAAAGAACCTGAGGGTATACTCATAGGTTCTGATAAGAATGTCCGTAAAAATGGAAAGATACAGCATAATGAGCGAAAAATATGCCAATGCGATCAGCATGACCAGGAACCGATAAGTCATAAGAAACAGGAGGATCATTGAGACAGCACAGGCAACAGCCGTTATTATCCATGAATACTCGCTGGAAAGACCCAGCATATCCATCGTGAAAAACTCAAGCCCGAGGGCACAAAGATAGGCGCATAAAACATGCAGGAAGAAGTCGACGTTCCATTTGGATGTCATTTGTCTGCTTCCTCCTTTCCTGCCGGCGGCAGGATAACGCTCGGGATACCTTTATCGGAACACAGATGTACAAGCGCCTGCTGCTCTTCCCTGTATCCCTCCTGCGGAATGAAGCATACGGAGACCGAAGAATAATCACCGGCACGGTAAGTCAGAAAGGACAGCGGGGTTGCCGTAACGGCCATGCTGAAAACCGTAAGTGTTGATTTCTCGGCAAGTACATGGGCGGCTATCAGTTCTTTGTATTCAGAAGGAATTTCTTCGACAAATTCACGCTGCGCCAGAAAATATCGCGCAGGTTCCCATACGTTTCTGTGTGCCAATGCGAATCGCCCGTCATTTTTGGAGCTGTATGCCAGGATAATCACCGGAATCTGCTCCAGAAGGAGGCGATAACAGAAGCTCGCTGCACTGCAGAGCAGCTGATCCCTGGATATGGTTCCTGATTCGCCGGAAAGGGGAGAGTCAGTCAAATCAAGATAGACAAGATGAAGATCTTTGGCGCCCTTCTCATATTCCTTCACATGCAGTTTGCCGATACGGGCCGAATACTTCCAGTGAATGCTGCGCATATTGTCACCGCGCTCATACTCTCGTACTCCGACGACCTCCGCGCGCTCCCTTGTTCTACGGACAGGGAGCATAATCTCGTCATAGAGAATATCAGACGGTAAAAATGTCGACGTGCTAGGCAGAACGGTTACAAATATGGGGTTTATAACCAAATAGCGGTCCGGCGAGGATTTTATATGCCAGAGGCCGAAGATATCGGTAATCTCGATACCTGTAACCAGAAGCGGAAGCGACCCGCAGTACGGGGATGTGACGGCTATGTTCACCGGTGTGGTTTTAAGGAAAGAAGGGGATACATAAAAATCCCTCAGAGGCGTCTGTGCTGCTGATGTTTCGGGAATCCTAACCGAAATTCTGGCATGGGCAATCGAAAGGTGACGGGCTTTCGGCAGAAGTTTCCATGAAAACGGCTGCCCTTTTTCGGCAACGCGTGAAGTCAGGTTCGTCCGCATGCTGAACGAAGAATAAGACACAAGAAGCTGCAGTACCGATAAAACAAAAACGATCGTAAACAGGAAAAAGACATAGTAATAGACAGCCATTCCCGAATACAAAAGGGCCCACAGGCTTAACGCCCATAAAAGTAAAAATCCGATACGTCTGCCTCTCATATTACTTCGGAACAGGAAGCGTTCGCAGAAGCTCTGAAAGGATGGCATCCGCTGTTTTCCCTGCAGCACTGGATTCGGAACGAAGGGAGAGACGGTGTGTGAGAACCGGCAGGCACATCTGTTTGACATCCTCGGGAATTACATATTCACGTCCGTCCAGAAGAGCCAGGGCTTTTGATGTCTGCATAAGATGAATGGAGGCTCTCGGGCTGATTCCCAGCTTGAGAGCCGGATGCTTTCGCGTTGCTGCAGCAATCCGGGCAATGTACTGTTTGATTGAGTCGGCACAATAGACGGAACGCGCTGCTTCCTGAAGCTCCCTTATGGTCTCGGAGAGGATAACCGGCTGAAGAGTCGTAATATCGGGACACTCATCGACGCGGGTCATTATGGTCATCTCCTGCTCGACGGTAGGGTATCCCATGTGGATTGACAGGCAGAACCTGTCAAGCTGCGCCTCCGGCAGCGGGAACGTCCCTGCGTGTTCGATCGGATTCTGTGTGGCGAGCACCATGAAAGGAGAGGGAAGCGGGTATGTTGTTCCGTCGACAGTTACCTGATGCTCCTGCATGATCTCAAGAAGACTCGACTGGGTCTTCGGCGAGGTACGGTTGATCTCGTCTGCAAGAATGATCTGATGAAGCACCGGGCCGGGACGGAACTCGAATTCCTGCGTTTTCATATTGAAAATTGAAAACCCCGTGATATCGGAGGGCATTACATCCGGAGTGAACTGAATGCGGGCAAAAGTGCAGGCCAATGATTTTGCAAGGGAATATACCATAGTGGTTTTTCCGATTCCGGGAACGTCTTCCAGCAGCGCATGACCCTTGCTTAACAGGGCGATAAGAAGCAGATTAAGCGCTGTTTCCTTGCCGACCATGATTTTTTGCATATTCTGCCGGACATTTTGGATCTGTTCAAGAACTTGTAGCTGATCCATGTCAGATACCTCCGCAAAGCTATTTCAGATATCATATCATTTTGTCATTGGAAGAAAAAGATACATTCTCTTTTGACACTAAATTCTCCATAATGCCACAAAAAACTGTGCAACTGACAAGACGCGCCCTCTACTTAAATAAACATAAACGAAGTATAATATATAATGTTTTCGTAAAAAGAAAGGGAATTTGATGTTAAAACCAAGTAAAAATAAAATTCGTATATTTGCGTCCATTGCAATCGTGGTTGTCCTTGTGTCTCTTTTAGTTGGAAATTTTGCTTCGTTCCGGAACATTTCAACTAGCTCAAATATCGGCACAAGCCCGCGTACGCTGGGTGCCTTGACAATGGATACGCCCTATCAGCAATATTTTATCCCTGCACAGAAAGACCTTACCTACGTCGAAATCCGCTTTGGCACGTATACGGACGACACGGCAAAAGGATCGATCCAATTTGAACTTCTCGATAATAAAGGGAAGACGCTCTCCTCCAAAACCGTTGCTGTCAAGGACTTGCAGGATGATGCGTATTACCGGTTTGACACAAATATTAAAGTTGATTCTTCAAAAACATATTCATATACCCTGCGTGCTGTTGAGAACGGCTGGGAAAAAGCCCCGGTTGTCTGGGTCTCCTCCCCTACAGCCCAGGAGCAGACAAGTCTCGTGCTTCCCGGGATTACAGCAGTCAATTCATATCAGACCATGGCCCAGTACGGCTATACATATTTCAATACGTTTGCCTTTGTCAGCTGTATATTCCTTGCACTGCTCTGCGGTGCGGTCATGCTTATGGAAGTCAAAATTCCGGAAAAACGCCGTAAACTTGCCGGCAAACTTGTAATGTTCCTTACACCGGTCGCAATGTTCTTTCTCGTGGAAGCGCTTAATGACAATTCGGCGCTGAACAAAAAAGTACAGGCGTACCCGCTTAATTACGTGTACTATTTGATTCTGTACGTGATTTTCTTTGCGCTGATCAACAGGCTCAGGATCAGTATGCTGGTCTCCAATACAATTATCTATATACTCGCGGTTATCAACTACTACAAACTGATGTTCCGCGGCGAGCCTCTTCAGCCCTGGGATATTTTTTCAGCTAAGACGGCAATGAATGTGGCATCAAGCTACTCCCTGAGCCTTACCGTGGTACTGATATTTACTTTCCTGTTCTTCGTTCTGATGAACCTTGTCTCATGGAAGGCCGATTACTCCATAGTACGCATCCGTAAGAGGGTGTTTCTGGGTGCTGCAAGCTCTGTGCTTGCCGTTTTCCTGGTTTTCTCGCTCTTCGGAACGGACAGATACGCAGTAGCCGCGTTTAACCTGATGCAAAAAATCGGCATCACCAACAATGTATGGAACCAGACCTCAAACTACGAAGAGAATGGCCTGGTCATTGCATTTACAATGAACGCACAATATATGAATGTGGATAAGCCCGCTTCCTATTCCGCTGAGGCTGTGGCCGGCATCAAATCCGGTATTGAATCCGGCGGGACGGACCTGGACCTGATTCCGGATACTTCCGTCCAGGACGCATCTGATGCGACAGATGCCGGTTCACAGACTTCGGCACCGACGCCTGCATCTGTTACGGCAGTCCCTGCGGCAGTCCCTACGGCAGCCCCTACGGCAGTCCCGACTGCGGCGCCCGTACAGTCCGCTGTGCAGACCCCCGGCAGTACACCTGCGGCAACCCCTGCTCCTGTGACGCAGGATACGGTGACCAAGCCGAATATCATTGCAATTATGTGCGAATCCTATGCGAATCTTGAGACAATTGCCGATTACACGACAAACATGGATGTTACGCCTTTCTACAATACCGTTACCGACAATGTCATTAAAGGCAGTCTTTATGTGTCAACATACGGCGGAGGCACGGCAAATACCGAGTTCGAATTTCTTACCGGCAACTCCATGGCTTTTCTTCCGAACGGAAGCATACCTTACCAGCAATATATTGACCAGCCGACGGGATCGCTCGCGCAGATCCTCAAGGGCAACGGTTATTCAACCATTGCAGTTCACCCGTATCTGGCCAGCGGCTGGAACCGTACAAGTGTATATTCCAAACTGGGGTTCGATGATTTCCTGTCGATGGATGATTTTACCAGTCCCACGTATATGAGGGGATATATCAGCGACGAATGCTCTTACAGCAAGCTGATAGACCTCTATGAAAGCAAGCCCGAGGGACAGCCGATCTTTCTTTTCAACGTCACCATGCAGAACCACGGCGGATATGTCAATCAGTATGCGAACTTCACCGAAGATGTCAGTCTCCCGGAGTATCCAGGTGAATTTCCCGAGACTGAACAGTACCTGTCGCTGATCCACCAATCGGATGCAGCACTGAAAAACCTTGTCGATTATTTTGCTGCGGCAGACGAACCGACGGTTATCTGCTTCTTCGGCGATCATCTTCCCAATATGAAAAACAATTTCTATGAGACCATTCTCGGTGAAAGCCTTACGGATCTTACACCGGAAGAAATGCTCAAGCTCTATCAGACGCCTTTTCTGATTTGGGCGAATTATGATATCAACGAACAGGAAATTGACAAAATCAGTGCCAACTACCTGTCAACGCTTCTTCTGCAGACAGCGAACATTCCTCTGCCGGATTATAACCAGTACCTGAGCAATCTGTACCAGACTTTCCCGGTCATCAATGCAATGGCTGTGATCGATTCTCAGGGCAATACCTACCAGACTACCGCGTCTGTACCCGGGAACGAAGGAATTAAGACGTATTCCATACTTGCATACAACAATTTGTTTGACAAAAGCGGACGGGATGCTACACTCTTTGATAGTGCTTCTCCTGCAGCGACAGGGAAAGGCATTATGATTACAGGGCTGCCTCTTTCCGGTACGTCTGCCGAGACAGACACATCCGGCATAGACCCGGCAGTCACAGCAGGGGAGTCGGGTTTCGCTCCGACGACAGTCACTCCCGCAGCCTGAGGTGGCATATGCAGGTTTTTTCTACAAATCAGCCGGATAACGAGCCTTCAGAGAACCCTGAGATGATGACGCGCTTTTCTACGAGAAAAGTGCCTGAGTCCGATACGGACGCAATGGACAGGTATATTGCATTCCTCACACCTACTGGCCTTGTGATAGTATCCAATTCCTCAGAACTGATCGACAGTGTGAAGAAAGCGATACTGAATGAATTTTCTTCGAAACACATGCTGCCACTTTTGCCTGAAAAGACACTTTTCTTTCTGATAGAGAAAATTATCGCTCATGACGTTGCCCTGATGCGTGACATAGATGAAACGGAGACGATTCTTGAAGAGAAGCTTCTGGCCGGCGAAAAACTCGATTATCCGGTTATTATTTTCAGATTGAGACAAAAGACACTCCATCTCATGCAATACATGGGACTTATGGTTGACGTATCGGATATACTGGTAGAGAACAACAACAATGTTATTCCGGAAGAGGCGCATCGGATGTTCCATCTTATAGGAACACGTTTGGACCGTCTGGAACGAGCCTCAGTAACACTTCGCGAGAGCGTTATGCAGCTTCGGGAGGCATATCAGTCTCAAGTTGATATTGACGCAAATCTGATGATGCGATTGTTTACCGTAGTATCTACGATATTCCTGCCGCTCATGGTTATGACAAGCTGGTACGGTATGAATTATAAATTCATGCCTGAAATATCCAGACAATACGGATATCCTGTTTTTGTTCTGATGGCAGTTCTGGTTACGATCGCGACAATCGGGTACTGCAAAAAGAAAAAATATCTGTAATTGCCCGGGTTCTCAAAGCCCTTTTACCAAGAAAGGATCTAAATGGAAATAAACACATTCGCCGACCTTACTCTCTCCAAAGAAATCACAAAGGCTCTGGAAAAACTTGAACTTCATACACCTACATCCGTTCAAAAACTGGCGATCCCCGTTATGATGGATGGTTTCAACATTATTGCCAAAGCACCGACCGGTACCGGTAAAACATTCGCATACGGAATTCCTCTGCTGGAATACCTGAATATGGACGCTGACTTTGTCCAGGATCTGATTCTCTGCCCGACGCGTGAACTGGCGCTTCAGATTTGTTCGGAGCTCAAGCTTATCGGCCAGTATATTCATGGATTTAAGATCTGTGCTGTTATCGGCGGACAGAGTCTGGATAAGCAATTCAAGGAGCTTGCCGCACATCCGCAGATTGTCGTGGCTACTCCCGGGCGTCTTTTGGACCATGTAAGCCGCAGAACGATAGATATATCGTCTGTTTACAGTGTTATCCTCGATGAGGCCGACGAAATGCTCAACATGGGATTTATCAAAGATATCCGCAAAATTCTGGACCTTACACCGACCGACAAACAGGTTGCGCTTTTTTCAGCTACGATGTCCCGCGATGTCATGGATATTTCATGGCAGTATTTCCAGGGAGCTGTTGATATTGATGTTGCACCTACCGCGGAAGACATGCCGCAGATCAAGCAGTATTCGATGGCCGTCGCAGAGAAGGATAAGCTTGATACGCTTCTCAAGATTGTGAATGCCAAACACCTTTCCAAAATTATTGTATTCTGCAATACCAAGACACGTGTCCGCCACCTGACGGAACGCCTCCAGCGTGCCGGCATCGCTGCCGACTGCCTGCACGGTGATATTAACCAGAATACCAGGAACCGGATCATGGACGGATACCGTAAGGGCAGCTTCCCGATCCTGATTGCAACGGATATTGCCGCAAGGGGAATTGATGTCGCAGATGTTGACGGAGTTTTCAACTACGATGTGCCGAAAGAAAATGATTATTACCTGCATAGAATCGGACGTACCGGACGCGCTCAGAGAAAGGGCGCAGCCTATACATTTGTTTCCTATCTGGAGACACAGCGAATGGAAGAAATCATTAAATATACCAAGGTACAGGTTGAAGATCTTTCAAGCGCCATGTAGACAAAGAAACATATGCAAGTGATCCAACACGATTCTTTGCCGGGAATCGTGTTTTTTGTCTTTCCATTATATTAAAAACAATTAATGGATGATTGGATTGTAATGCAATGAATTAATTTTAATACATTTACTTGAAATATTAAGTTGAAAAGTTTACTATTACTTTCAAGATGTAATTCCAAAAAGGCGGTGCCGATATGCGAGAAGGAGCCCGGAAAAAAGTAACAATGGGTGACGTTGCAACACGACTGGGTGTCAGCAATGTTACCGTATCCAATGCGCTGTCCGGGAAAAAAGGCGTAAGCCCTACAGTGCGTGATGAAGTCTTCCAGACAGCCAACGAACTGGGATACAAATATTTGAAGTCTTCCCCCAAGCCGGATATTGATTCGATTGAGGGATGTGACATAGGAATCCTGACAGCACAGCGTTATATTCAGATCAGCACATCGTTTTATTGGGAACTGTACCAGAAAATTGCAGTCGAACTTAAATTGAGAGGCTTGTACAGTATTTTCGATATTCTCTCTTATGAAGATGAGGCATCCCTTACCATTTCCAGGATGATTGCAGAGAAGAGAGTTACTTCTCTGATTATTATCGGACAGCTTACACCTGAATATCTTCAGTGCATAGCAGACACCGGAATTTCCTGCGTGTATCTGGATTTCTACGAAAAGCATTTTGACGTGGATTCCATCATTACGGATAATTTTTTCGACATGTATCTTATGACTGATTATCTTATCCGGAACGGACACAAAAGAATCGGTTTTGTCGGGAATGTTCTTGCTACAACAAGTATTCAGGACCGTTATATGGGCTTCTATAAGGCGATGATCGAGCATGAGCTTGAGCCCCGGCGTGACTGGCTCATTTCGGACCGCACAAATGACGGGAGAAACATTGATTTTGTACTGCCGGCTGAAATGCCTACGGCCTTTGTCTGCAACTGCGATGAAGTCGGGTACCGGTTTGTCAAATTCCTTCAGTCCAGCGGCTATCATGTACCGGATGATATCTCTGTAGTCGGGTTTGATAATTACTCGACAGCGGACAGCACATCCACGCCCCGAATTACCACGGTTGAGGTAAACATGAAAGGCCTCGCGAAGGCGGCAATCAACGCCATTGTGAAGCGGTACAAGAATCCTTCCTATCGAACCGGCCGCATACAAATCGGCGGCAAGATCGTGATCAAGGATTCCGTGAAACCGATTGTCTGATGAATGCTGTCATGGTGATGCACTGCTGTGTATAAGCAGAAGTACTGACAAAGAGGTCCGGGGCCATGCCTGCACGGGCCTCTTTTTTTAGGAGGATTGATTCCTGATACGGAATTTGAGCGGAGTAATTCCCTTGTGCCGCTTGAAAAGGCTGACAAAGTAAGGGGTATTTTCCATTGCGACGGCAATGCCGATCTGTGTGACTGTCTCCTGGGTTTCGAGTAAAAGCCTGCAGGCGACCTCAATGCGTTTCTTGATAAGATATTCAATCGGTGAAATGCTGTAGTATGCTTTGAATTCCTTAGCAAGCTTATATTTATTAATGTGAAGATCACTTGATAGGGTATCCAGTGTAATTGACTCTGAAAAACGGGTATCCAGAAGTTGCCGCATCGCAAGGATATAACGGGGAGGCAAAAAGCGGTTCTCGGATTCGGGTGATTTACAGATTGTCAGACAGGCTGTCAATTCGCCGGAAACCCTCGCATAGAGTGCCCGTGCATCTTCGGATGTTTCCCGGCAAAGTTCAAGGAGCCTTGATACAAGATTTGGAATATTTGAGAACCTGCTGATTTCAAAAACCGGATTCCCGTCGCCTGAATAGACAAGATAGGCATTGTCGGCCGCTTCGGAAGACAGAAGAAAGCAGGCAGCAGAAAAAGGCGGCTGAATCACTTCGATTGAGATGGGATGTGTCCGATCCATAAAGACAATTGTCCCGGGAAATAAAAGGTTGGCGGAATTCTGCCTGCGCAGGGACCCTTTCCCAGTACGGATGTAAATCAGGTAATAACCGTCCGACTGGCCGCACACCAGCTGGACGGCGGAATAAAGAACGCCGTCCATTATACATTGAACCGGGCTGCCGGTATCTTGTACCATAAATGTACATGTGGCAGGCTGGGGCGGCGTGATCATAGCTTATCTCCCTGCTATTATATAATCAGTATTTTGATTGATTATATGATTCTGCAAATTATAAATCAAGGGGATGCCAAACAACAAATAATTAATAAGTAAATAGTTAATTTAAAAGTAATGATAATTAAGTTAAATAATGCAATCGAGGCGAAAACAGAAGTCAATATACATAAAAATACCAATATAATGCTGAATATTTTATATAATTTGACAAAAAAGCCAAGATAATGATAATATTACAAGATAGTGCAATGACATTATCTAATTTAGCTAATATCATACAAGAAAGGTAAAAAAACTTAATTCGCCTAATTTATTAAGGAGGGCCCGCCATGAAAAAACTTTTATCCCTTGTCCTGGCAATGGCAATGATGGTTTCTGTTGCTGCCTGCGCAGGTACGACCAAAACAACAGAATCTACCACAGTCAAACCTGCTGCGACAACCACCGCTGCAGAAGTCACAACAACTGCCGCTGAGACAACAGCAGCCCCTGGAGTGTTGACCTTTGATACCGTCAAGGTCGGTACGGACGGAACAGGCATTACCGCAGACCTCAAAATCCTGACCCACAGAACAGACCTTGTCGATACTGTTTTTGTAGATTACATCAAAGAATTCCAGAAAATATACCCGAACATTTCCATTACCTATGAAGGTATCACAGCTTATCAGGATGATGTGACTACCCGTCTTGCGACACCCACCTGGGGCGACATCTGTATGCTTCCTGCCACTGTCGACAAGAAAGACCTCTCCACATACTTTATGCCTCTCGGCGATCAGGCAACTCTTGAGAAAACATATATGTATGTCAACGAGAAGTCCTTTGAGGGAGTAACATACGGAATTTCTTCAACCGGCAACGTACAGGGTGTTGTATACAATAAGGCTGTCTTCACAGCTGCCGGTATTACAACCCTCCCGACAACGCCTACAGAATTTATCGCTGATCTCCAGCTGATAAAGGACAAGACAGATGCAATTCCGCTGTATACCAATTTTGCAGCCGGCTGGACAATGGGCGCATGGGATGCATACATCGGCGGCAGTGCTACCGGGGATGCCAACTACATGAACCAGATTCTTCCCCATGCCAAAGATCCATTTGCCAAGCAGGCAACCGAAACAGGTGCCTATGCTGTATACAGTGTTCTTTATAATGCTGTAGCCAACGGACTCGTAGAACCGGATCCGACAACTTCCGACTGGGAAAGCTGCAAAGCAAAGATCAATAACGGAGAAATCGGTGCCATGGTTCTTGGTTCATGGGCTGTAACACAGATGCAGGCGGCCGGCCCGAATGCTGCTGATATCGGATACATGAGCTTCCCGATAACAGTAGACGGCAAACAGTATGCTACATCAGGATCCGATTACTGCTACGGAATCAATGTCAATTCCTCTGCCGACAATCAGCTGGCTTCGATGCTCTATATCAAGTGGCTGACTGACTCCTCCAACTTTGCTTTTGATCAGGGCGGCGTACCGATCACAAAAGGCTCGGCACTTCCGGCTTCCCTTGATGATTTCACCAATGTCACACTTGTTGTTGACAACCCTGCCATTGCTGGCGAAGAAGCCCTTCTTGGAAATATCAACCGTGACTCTGAAGTCATGCTGAACTCCGATCCTTATCACGTTGCATCCATTGTTGAGGCCGCTATTTCCGGCACCAAGACACTTGATGAAATCGTAGCGGGCTGGAACACTTCATGGACAGATGCACAGGCAAAGAATGGTGTAAGCTAATATCTGATTAATTAATTAATATCTCTACACATCAGCCCGTGAGCCAGTGCAGATTGCGCTGGCTCACGAGTTTCAGGGAGGCAAGTTATGAGCACAGCGGAGAGCAGCGTGATTCACAAGTGGAAAAGATGGAGAAGAGGAAGCGGCGGACAGAAGACTCTTGTGGGAATTACTTTCCTTCTGGCCCCGCTCATTCTATTAACTATTTTCACTTACCTGCCATTTTTCAAGATGGTTCAGTTCAGTTTTTTCGATATGCGATATATAGGAAAACGTATCTACGTAGGATTTGAGAATTACATCGAAGTTTTTTCGAGAGACGATATTTTCGGTTCATTGAAACTAAGTCTGTATTATATGGCCGGTGCAGTTGTCCAGTTGTGCCTCGCCCTGTTTTTTGCAACGATCCTCAGCTTTAAGACCAAAGGATCGGCATTCTTCAAAGGAGCCATTTTCTTCCCGTTTCTTGTCTGCGGCATCGCGGTGGGGTTTATCTTCAAATTTTTCTTTACACCCGGATTCGTATTGGACACAATGCTGTCGTGGATTGGCTTTGATACCAATAACCTTCCCTACTGGCTGCAAAATGTAAAGATCAATAATATTGCACTGGTTGCAACTTCCGTATGGAGATATATGGGACAGAATATGGTCCTCTTCATAGGCGCCATAATGTCTGTTGATCCCAATATGTATGAAGCCGCCGAAATTGACGGAGCGAATCAATGGCATAAATTCTTTTATATTATTCTGCCCAGTATTAAGACAATCGTTCTGCTGAATCTTATTCTATCCATTTCAGGGTCACTGAGTGCTTTCGAAGCTCCCTTTGTTATTACCAAAGGAGCATTTGGCACCGCAACATTCTTTGTAATGATGGACCGGATGGCTCACCAAAGTCAGAAAGTCGGACTTGCTTCAGCAATGGCCGTCGTACTGCTCATGATTATCTTCGTTGCGACAATCGGTCAGAAACTTCTCTTCCACTATGCTTTCAATGATGACAAAGGTATTTCAGGTATATCAAGAAAATCATTGAGATCAGCAGAGAAGCGCAGCCGTACAGTAAATGGAAAGAGGAAATGAGTATGAGCAGCAAATCAGACGGTACAAGTACTTTTTCGAAAATATTCAAAGTAATCTTGATTGCAGGCAAATACTTCTGCCTTGCGCTTGCCAGTTTTCTTTCTGTAGTGCCTATTGTTGTGTGTCTTATCACCGCATTTAAGACGCCGGAAGAATATGCCAGTACCAGTGTTATGACGCTTCCACAGAACTGGGTTTACTTTCAGAATTTTGTTACAGCATGGACGAAGGCCAGCATGACTAAAGCACTCATCAACACAACGCTCATTCTTATATGCGTACTTGCCGGATCAATCCTTTTCAGTTCCATGCTCGCCTATGTCCTGAACCGATTCAAATTCCGCGGAAATAAAGTGATCCGCAACCTGTTTCTGTTTGCGACACTGATACCGGGTATTGCGACGCAGGTTACTGTGTATCAGATTATGTTTCAATTTGGACTGATTGACTCGCTGGTCGGCTATATTATCCTCCTGCTGGGAAGTGACGTTATTTCCATTTATATTTTCCTTCAATTCTTTGAGAATTTATCGGAATCACTCGATGAATCTGCAATTCTGGACGGATGCACCTATTTCGGAGTGTTCTTCAAAATCCTTCTTCCTCTTACCAAGCCCGCCATAATCACTGTTATGATCCTCAAAGGCGTTGCAACATATAATGAGTATTATATGGCGCAGCTGTACCTGCAGACAAAGCCCCTGAGGCAGGTCGTTTCAACTTCGCTGTACGTGTTTACCGGTCCGATGGGCAACCAGTATAATTTCATATGCGCCGGTGTTATCATCACCATCATTCCTGCGCTCATCGTATTTATTCTTTGCCAGAAACAGATCTACAACGGCCTCGGAGCCGGTTCCGTCAAAGGCTGATCCGTGCAAACCCGGAGCCTCCCGGACAAAAATAGTCATTCTCAGAAGTCATCCGCCTTTTGCGGCTTACACTATAAAATTATTGGAGTATGAATATGAGTAATATCAAGATTATAGGTGCAGATGTAAAGAACGTGCCATGGCAGGACAAACCGGACGGTGTCATGAATGCGCCGATATGGCGCTACTCGGAGAATCCGGTTATCGGACGCAATCCGGTTAAAGGAGTGGCACGTATTTTTAACAGTGCCGTTATGCCTTACGGGGATGAATTCATCGGAGTCTTCAGGGGAGAACAGGTCAACGGAATTCCGTATATTTATATGGGAAGAAGTAAGGACGCTATAACCTGGTCTATCGATGAGAATAAAATACCTTTTGAGGATGCGCAGGGCAATCCGTTCATGCCTAAGTACGCTTATGATCCGAGACTCGTCAAGGTGGACGACACCTTTTACATAATCTGGTGTCAGGATTTTTTCGGCGCCGCCATCGGTATGGCAAAAACGCAGGATTTCAGAAAGTTTACACGCATAGAGAATCCATTCCTTCCCTTCAATCGCAATGCGGTGCTTTTCCCGAGAAAAATTAACGGCAACTTTGTTATGCTGTCGCGTCCGAGTGACAGCGGGCACACGCCGTTCGGCGACATCTTCGTAAGTGAAAGCCCCGATATGGAGTTCTGGGGGAGACACCGTCATGTCATGGGCAAAGGATCACAGTGGTGGGAATCCCTCAAAATCGGAGGAGGCGCCGCGCCTATCGAAACCAGTGAAGGGTGGCTTTTGTTCTATCACGGCGTGGCAGGCACCTGCAATGGATATGTTTATAGTATCGGCGGAGCCATTCTGGACATTGATAACCCGTCAATCGTGAAATATCGCTGCCAGAACTTCCTTCTTACTCCGGAAAAACCATATGAGGAGTGCGGATTTGTACCCAATGTTACGTTCCCCTGTGCAACCATCCATGATGCCCATACCGGTCGAATTGCAGTGTATTACGGCGCGGCCGACAGTTATGTCGGACTGGCCTTCACACAGGCAGACGAAATAATCACCTACATTAAGGAAAACAGCATTGTGACGCCGGAAGATACTGAGATTGGCATCAGATAGGGATGGTGTGTACGGACGGAAAAATCTGATAATGATAGGAGAAAAACACATGCTTCATTCCAATTATTATATTGAACTGGAGAAATATAACCAGACAATCGCCAAAAGCAACGTAAAGACCGATGAGTATAACGGGATTATTGACCGTTGGGAGAATCCCGTCCTGACGAGAAAACATATTCCGCTAAGCTGGAGATATGATTTGAATCCTGAGACGAATCCGCTTTTTCTTGAGCGGCTGGGAGTGGATGCCGTACTTAATTCCGGTGCCATTGAGCTCAACGGGAAGTTCTACCTGATTGCCCGTATCGAGGGTAATGACAGGAAATCGTTCTTTGGCGTTGCAGAGAGCGACAGCGGGGTAGATGGATTTACGTTCTGGGATTATCCGGTTCTGTTGCCGGATACCTGCCCGGACGAGACAAATGTATATGACATGCGTCTAACAAAGCATGAAGACGGATATATTTACGGCTTGTTCTGTTCTGAAAGCAAGGATACGTCCGTTGACGACCTGGCGGCTGCTGTCGCTGAGGCCGGCATTGTACGCACCAAAGACTTGAAATCATGGGAACGCCTTGATAACCTGGTCACAAAGAGGTCTCCGCAGCAGCGGAATGTCGTACTTCATCCGGAATTCGTTAACGGTAAGTATGCATTTTATACCAGGCCGATGGATACTTTTATTGATACGGGATCAGGCGGCGGAATAGGATTCGGTTTGTGTGATGATATCGAGCATGCTGTTGTTGACGAAGAAATTATCACCAGCGCCCGTAAATATCATACGATCACGGAAGCTAAGAACGGAGCCGGTGCGGTTCCGATCAAAACTGATAAAGGATTTATTCATATTGCACATGGTGTCAGAAATACTGCCTCCGGTCTCCGGTATGTGATATATGCCTTTGCAACCTCTCTTGAAAGACCCTGGGAAGTGATAGCTGAGCCTTCCGGGTTCATGATTGCACCTATCGGAAATGAACGGGTCGGAGATGTATCCAATGTTGTCTTTACCAATGGTGCAATTGTACGCAGCAACGGCGATGTTTATATTTACTATGCCTCATCGGACACGCGCCTGCATGTTGCAACGACCACCATTGAACGGCTGAACGACTATGTTTTCAACACGCCGTCCGATCCTCTTCGCTCTGTCGAATGCGTCCGGCAGAGATGCGGTCTCATTACACGAAATCTTGATTTCATGAGGACGCAGGACAAATAATGGGAATTTGCTTTTATGAGAAGGCCGGAATATTTAAGCTGGATACACCGGAATCAATATGTGCTGGACCTGTCACGGTCTGAGATTCGGGATTATATATATGAAAGAATAAGCAAAATCATGCGAAGTGCGCTTATATCATATGTAAAGTGGGACATGAACCGACCGATACCGATGCCATTGAGAGACTTGCAATCCAGGAGGGAACGGCACTGGTATATCCATTATCGTGCATCGGTGCGCATGTCAGTGACTGTCCGAATCATACGGTTGGCAGGATTTCTCGGCAATCATTCACATGACTGCTGGCAGATTGTCTCCAAAGATAAAAACGAGACGCTTGTTACATATATATAGGCAGGACAGCGTCCGAATTGCCATAGTCGGAGGATTCGTCTCTAGGGACTTGAAGCTGATGCATTTTATCGCAGTTCCGAGTCAGGGGCAATCTTTTCAGGTGAGATACTCATGTACGCGGGCTTTCCGATTACGGGACTGTACGGGGACTATCAGGGTAAACTCTTCCATTTCCTGAAAGAAGCGGACATGGCAACAGACCTTTACATGAAGGAGCACGCATGAAGAAATTTAAGATTGATAATCGCTTTTTCTCGGCCATGGATAAGATTGGTGATCTGGTGATTCTTAATTTCCTGTGGCTGGTCTGCAGCGCGCCGGTTATCACGATCGGCGCATCCACGACAGCCATGTGTGCAGTCGCGATGCAGATGGCAGCGGGGGATGATCCCGTAATCGGCCGTGCTTTTTTCAAAGCGTTCAAAGAAAATTTCAGGCAGAGCACATGGACTTTTTTGCTTTTGCTTCTTGCAGGCACTTTTCTGCTGATTGATTTCCTGTCTGCTCCGACTTTTCAGAATATATTCGGTTCGATTCTGATGGTCAGCAGTGTTGCATTTGGAATTGTATGGTTGTGGGCTCTTATATATGCCTTTCCGGTACAGCTCGCTTTCCGTGCGGGGATCAAAGAGACGTTAAAGCGATCCCTGATACTCAGTATTCAGAATCTTCCATATACGATTGTACTGTGCGTGCTTTTTCTTCTGCCGATCATCCTCGCCCTGGGAATCCCGGAACTGGCCGTCTATCTGATGCCGTTCTTTCTGGTAATAGGAGCTTCCTGCATAGCGTTTGGCTCAGCCTGGATTTTCAACAGGATCTTTGCCAAATACAAGGACAGAAGTTCTCAGGAAAACACAAAGGGGAATGATTTATGATAACGTTGGATCCGCTTTTTTTGGATCATGCCGTACTGCAGAGGGACCGGGAACTTATTATCCGGGGAGAATTTACCGGGGTTCATCCATCAGAAACCTTCGCGGTCCATCCATCAGAAACCTTCGCGGTTCATCCATCAGAAACCGCCGCGATTCTTCCAATAGATATTCCCGCGGATCTGTCCGTGACGATTTCGCTGTTCCGCCAGACCGGTGAAGCTCGAAGCGATGCAGTCTTCATCTGCCGGGAAAGTTCCCCTGCGCTGTTCCCTGATAAGGATAACAGATGGAAAATGACACTTCCGCCGCAGCCTGCGGGCGGTCCCTATATGTTAACCGTGTCGTCCCGATCTCAGTCCGGCAGGTGTCCATCTGACACCTGTTCTATTTCCGATGTCTGGTTCGGTGATGTCTACCTCCTTGCCGGACAGTCAAATATGGAATTTCGTCTGCGTAATGACAGTGACTTCAAGGCGGGAAGTATCGAGACTTTTGAGTACCCGGAAATACGATCCTTTCGCGTTCCCCGTATCGATTATGCCGGAGCAGAACCGGAAAAATGCGCCGAAAACAATACATGGAGCGTGCTTTCTAAAGAGACGGCCGGAGATTTTTCGGCGGTATCATTCTTTTTTGCTGTTCATATGAACCGGCACACAGGTGTGCCCGTCGGTTTAATAGACGTCAACAAGGGCGGAACTTCAGCCTCCTGCTGGATCGACGAATCATGTCTGTGTGCTGATTCTGATCTCCGGATATATCTTGATGAGTACAGTCAGCTTCTTTCGCACCTGGATATTGCCCGCAACAAAGAAGACCATGAAGCCTACTACGCAAACCTTGCAGCGTTAAACGAAAAAACTGCACAATGCACGGCAGAGGGCATGACTGATTTTGAAATACAGCAGAAACTCGGTCTGTTCCCGTGGCCGCCTCCAGAGGGTCCTTTTGCATACCGGTCACCCTGCGGTCTTTTTCATACCATGCTGGAGCCCTGCATTCCATACGGAATCCGGGCTGTCCTGTTCTATCAGGGGGAAGAGGATATTGCACGGTCCGGCCTGTACAAAAAACTGCTGGCTTCCCTTATCGCCTTATGGCGGAGACTCTGGGATATGCCGGATCTTCCTTTCTTTATTGTCCAGATTCCTCCTTATGAGGATCCGGAGAATACCACGGATGCAGCCGCATTCCTCAAAGAGGCGCAGAGTGAGATTGCTGCCGAAGTTCCCGGCGTCAGAATGATAACCACAACGGACTGCGGTGAGAAAGACAATATTCACCCGCAGTCCAAGGCCCTTATCGGCGAGAGGCTTTTCCGGAGTGCCTGCAGGTATCTGCTCGGGGAGGATATTGCCGCGGATTATCCGCGTGTCAGTTCTTCAGTTAATAAAGATGACTGCATGTTTGTGGAGTTTGATACCCGGGGAGGCGCCCTGCAGGCAGGCCTTGACGGTAAGGACGGGATCCTTTACGGGTTCTTTCTGGCTGGGGAGGATGGGATTTTCTATCCTGCAGATGCCTCTATTCATGGTAATATTGTAGTTGTGAGCAGTGGATGTGTCATTTCACCTCGTTTTGTGAGGTATGCATTCGGCAGATATGTTCCTGCAAATCTGTATAATCATTCCGGAATTCCGGCAGAACCGTTCCGGACGGACCGGTTCCCATATAAGAAATGACAGTATTTTCTGCTGTTGAGTAAGCACAAAATTAAGGGGGACATATCATGTATCCATTCAAATTGAAGCCGGCGACCAAAGATTATATCTGGGGCGGCAGCCGTCTCAGGGATGAGTATGGTGTTCACTCACAGGACGAAGTCATTGCAGAGGCATGGATGCTTTCCTGCAATGCTGCCGGAGCTTCAGCGATTTCGACCGGCCCGTTAGCCGGAAAGACTCTGGCCGATGCCCTTTTTTCGGATGTCGAGGAGGCCCTGGGCGAGAATAATTCTTTTGCCGTGTATTTTCCGATACTGATCAAGTTTATTGATGCGAAACAGGACCTTTCGATACAGGTCCACCCAAAGAACGGCTATGCGCTTGAACACGAAGGCGAATTCGGAAAGACCGAAATGTGGTATGTTCTTGATGCTCAGGAAGATGCCTGCCTTTATTACGGGTTTAACCGTGTGATTACAAAGGATGAACTGCGTGAGCGAATTGAGGGCGGCACACTGACCGAGGTCCTGAACCGCGTCCCTGTCAAAAAAGGCGATGTATTCTTTATTGAAGCAGGTACCATTCACGCTATCGGCAAGGGAATCATGATTGCAGAAATTCAGCAGAATTCCGATACGACGTACCGGGTATATGATTATGCGAGAACCGATGCAGACGGAAATCAGAGGGAACTTCACATAGACAAGGCCCTTGATGTCACGGATACATCCTTTGTCCCCGGCATTCCTCCGGTGGCTTTTTTTGCGCAGGAAAAGGGTTATCGTACCGCGCGTCTGGCATCCTGCAAATATTTTACAGTGGATCATCTGGTCATAGATGCATTTGCGAAGCTTACCTGTGATGCAAAATCCTTCACGTCCCTTCTATTTATCGACGGAAAGGGAAGGATTCTTTTTGACAACCGCGCTTGCGGGGAAGACGGCGTTATCGATGTGGGAAAGGGCGATTCACTGTTTCTTCCGGCCGATACGGGTGGTTATCGGATCGAAGGCGCTTGCAGTGTCCTCAAAACAGTCAGATAAACTGCGGATCATCTTTCGCGGATGATTTCCGGGGTGTGTTTTCAAGGGATAAACTTCCCTTACATGAGCGGAGAAAAAATGCGCAGAAGAAGGCCGAGGGAAGACCGCAGGGGGCCGATTTTATTCAAATCATCCGTGGAAACACGGAAGCTCTGGGCGATTGCATCTTCAACATCCATTTTGACGTCTGAGACGGCCTTTTTGCCGCAGAACCACACACCATCCTCGTACTGACTGTAGAAGCTTCTGTTATCAAGATTGATGGTGCTGACCAGCGCATGTACGTCATCCGCTACGATCATTTTGGCATGCAGCATGCCGGGTGAGAAGCGATACACTTCGACGCCTGCATTGATAAGCACGGAAAAGAAGCTCTGTGTCACCTCGAAAACATACCAGTGATCCAGCTGATACGGAACAAGAAGTACAACGCGCACACCGCTTCTGGCAACACGGCACAGTGTATCAATCAGAGCCTGGGAGACGGCAAGGTACGGTGTGGTCAGATATACATACTTCTGTGCGCTTTCAATCATCCGGAATATCAGGCCTTCTGCAGGATTGCTCGGATTGTTGGACGGACCGTCGCTGAACACTTGGCAGTAACCTTCTTCACTGATATGAAGGCCGGGGCGGTAGGCGTCATAGGATTTGGAAAGCTGCTGCTTCGTCTGATCCCACATATCAATAAATGTGGACGTAAGCCCGAACACGCCCTGTCCTTCCAACTTGACGCCTGTATCCTTCCAGTAACCGAACGGCGCCGTATAATTTGCATATTCATCCGCGAGATTGACTCCTCCGGTGTATCCGATTTCGGAGTCAATCACTATGATTTTCTGATGGTTCCTGTAATTCAAATAGAGGTTATTCAGGTAGCGGTGTGTAGGATTAAAGAGGTCAACCTGGATACCCTTGGCATTAAGGTCCTGTATGAATTCCGTCGAGATGTTAAACATCGTACCGGCGTCGTCCAGAAGCAGCCGGATATCCACGCCGTGAAGCGCCTTTTCGCAGAGAATGCTGTAGAACTGCTGCCACAGCTTGCCGTCACGCAGAATAAAGAACGAGAGAAAAATACTTTTCCGCGCATTTTTCATGTTGGAGAGACAATCCGAGAAAAGCTCTTCCCCGCTGCGGAAATACGTGATTCTGGTGTCGGAAAAAACCGGGAAACCGTAGGCTCTTATAAACCTGCTTGCATTCCAGACTGTCGGATACCGCAGGGATAAGTCGAGATCACAGCGGCCTGCCGCCTCCTGCATTTCTTCCGAATACACCTTCAGCGCCTCTGAGGAATCCTTCTGGGATGCAATCTCGACCGCATGCCTCCTTGTACTGTGGCGGGGAAGTCCCCATACAAGGTAAAGTATCAGTCCGAATCCGGGAAAGAGAGCGATCAGAAGCATCCAGAACATACGGGTGGAAGGGTTGTCGTGGCGTGCGGAGACATAAATAAAGGCAATAAAGGAAACAACATATAAAAATGCCATGACAGCAACCGAAAGTCTCTGCAGAAATATCGACAGCACGGCAGCAACAACAATCTGCAGGATTAGAACGACTGCAAGTATCACCAGATGCACTGAGGCACTGAAGAATATCCGTCTCTCTTTTTCTCCGCGTGTTGACATGAGTCCTCCACAAAACCTTTTTTTCAGATATAATATGTTTTCAAGTGAACATTATCGCATAATCTCTATGTAATGGATGATTAATTTTAAGTAATTGTTTTTGTGTAATATTATTTGTGCTTGAGTACGCGTTTTTGTCATGCTAGAATTAGTATCAGTATAACATGGTTATGTGAATTGTAGAAAGGGTGGATCATGGTAGATAAGGCCCGCAAACTTCGTGTCCTGCATGCTGCAGATTTCCATCTCGGATCTCCTTTTGCTGCCCTGTCTGCATCCAAAACCGCCATCAGGCAAGGTGAACAGAGGGCTGCTTTCCGTGAGGTAATTGATCTTTGCCTGAAAGAAAAAATACAGCTGCTGCTTCTGGCAGGCGACCTGCTTGATCAGATTCGTTTTCCTGCGGAACAGCTGCGTTCATTAATTGAAAGTTTTGCAGCAATACCCGACACCACGGTTGTCATTGCACCGGGGAATCATGACCCGTATACACAGGATTCTCCCTACGTGACACAGCCATGGCCGTCAAATGTTCATATTTTCAGCGGCGAATTCTCGTCTTTTTATTTCCCGGAACTGGGGGCCGCCGTTTGGGGTGCTGCTTTTACAGGAATCCGTGCCGTCCGGACGCTTTGCCCGCCTTCGTTTTCGGTTCAGTCGTCCGGCTGCCCGGAAGATACCATTCATATTGTCCTCATTCATGGTCAGATAGCGGAAACCTCCGCGGAGAAACAACTCTATAATCCGATTCCCAGAGACTGGATAGCACAGTCCGGGGCGGATTATGCAGCTCTTGGCCATGTACATGACAAAAGCGGCATATGCAGGGCCGGCAATACTTTCTATGCATATCCGGGATGTCCGGAAGCCCGCGGCTTTGATGAGCCCGGACCCCGCGGTGTATATCTGGGCACCATTGCCAAAGGTGCGGCTGAGCTCTCTTTTGTCCCTGTCAATCAGCGGAGTTACTACTGCCCTGATATTTCTGTTGACGGAGCGGACACACAGCAGCAGCTTGAAGACAAAATAGTATCTTCCCTTCGTGCAGCGTACGGGGAGAATTATATGCGGGATGCATTCCGGATTACACTTGAGGGAGCTCTTCCTGCTGATTTCGCACCGAATCTCGCGAGTCTTCGCGAACGCCTGTCTTCGATTGTTTTTGCCGTAAGAATCAAGGACAATACACATTCATTTATCGATCCTGAAGAACTGCGCAGGGAAACTTCGCTGCGGGGTGTTTTTGCCGGGCTTTTACTGGACAGGATCCGGGAGGCGCGTACGTCCGGGGATGAGATGAAGGCTTTGGAATATGAGCAGGCACTGACACTCGGACTTAGAGCTTTTGAAGGGGAGGTGGTTTATTGTGAAGATCAATAATCTCCATATAACCTCTTTCGGAAAGCTTTCTGATATGACGATGTCCTTTGAGCCCGGGATGAACCTGCTGCTCGGTGACAACGAGTTCGGCAAGAGTACGATTCTTTCATTCATCAGGGCGATGTTCTACGGATTCTCTTCGAGAAGTTCGGCACGGATCAGGGATAACGACCGAAGGAAATTCACGCCCTGGAACGGGAAGACATTCGGCGGATCCATCGAATTCCAGCATGAAGGCAAAATTTATCTTTTAGAGAAGACTTTCTCAAAGAGAAGAGCGGATGACAAGGTATCGCTGACTCTTCTGCCGTCCGGGCAGAAAACCGATCTGGCTCAAAAAGAAGTCGGTGAATATCTCTTTGCAGTCAGCGAAGCGGAGTTTGTAAATACGGTCTTTGTAGGGCAGTTATCAAGTAATATATTGACCACCGAAAAAGAAACGGATGATATCTCGGCCCGTCTGGTCAATCTGGCCGACACGGGCAGCGAGCTCTATTCGCACGAAGAAATCAAATCCCGCCTGATTAGTGCCTCTTCAAAGCTGCTGGCACTGCGGGGCTCCGGGGGCCTCATACCGCATCTGGAAGAAGAGCTCGATGACCTGCAGAAGAAAGAAGCGGAACTCGAGATATCACAGGAGCAGACAGAGATTCTGCGCCGGGAAATCAGCAGCAGTCTCGAAAGACAGCAGCATCTCCGGAATGAGCTCCTTTTGTGCAGTAAGGAGCTTGATGACAACAAAAAACAAAGTGATTTACTGGCAGCGGATCTTCAAAAACAAGAGATCATCCTGCAGACCGCACTGCAGAAGAAACAGATAGACCAGGAACAGGCCGCGGCAAATGCAGAAATCGAACGTACGCGAAGAGCGCATCTGCAGCAGCGGGAAGAACTGCGCAGGCAGCTGTCCGAAGAGGACATGCGCGCACAGGAAGAAATCACCCGCCTTGGTCTGCAGAACCGCCAGGAAAGAGACCGTGCGGCCGCCCTTCTGGCGGATATGGATGCAGCACTGAAGAACAAGGAGATCCTGTGCCGCGAAAACAAAGCACTGTATGAAGATAAAGTAAAAGAAACGCGTCAGCTTGAAGAGGAAATCCTTGCTTTGGGCTCAGAAATTAAAAATTTGATTCAGACTCGCGAAGATGTCCGCAAAGGCAACACGACAATTATTTCCTACAAATTTCGTGCCCGGCGGTATGAGGTTCTGTTCCTGTCTGTATTTGCAGTCTGTATGGCTGCTTTTGCCGTGCTGCGTGACCCGATTATGCTGATAGGCAATATTTTCCTTGTGTTCGCCGGCGTGCTTGTTGTTTCCAATATCCTGCAGCGCCATGTCGTCGAGAAAAAGATCGTAGAAATGAGCCTGGCCCATGAAGCAAAACTGAAAGTCTACGAAAATGCAGCGGCCGCGCAGTATGACAGGCAGACAGCATTTGATGAGTGTGAGAAACAGAAGAATGAAATGCTTGCGCAAAAACTCCGTATTCAGGAGAATGAGAAAAAGGATGAGCTGTTCAGTGAGCAGTTGAAGGCACTGGCACAGGAACGGCTTTCCGCCTGCAGGGCCAGATCAGCCCGGTTCGAAGCCCAGTCAGGGGAAGCCTCCGACGCCCGGTCAGGGGACGCCTCCGAAGCCGGGTCAGGGGAAGCCTCCGAAGCCGGGTCAGGAGAAGCCTCCGGCGCCCGGTCCGACGCCGGGTCAGAGACAGCATGGTCGGCGGAAGATTCCGACGGATTTGAAACGGATCCGGGTATCGGTCCGTTACCGCAGGTTCCCGCGGAGGACATTGATGTCAGGGCCCTGGAGATGAAGATCAGGGAACTGGAACAGCAGCTGACCGGCATCCGTACCGGCATTGAACGGCTGCTTCAGAAGGAAGAAGGTCTCAAGACCGATATAACGGTGAGCCGCGTCGATGTTGCCCGTAAAGAAACCAGCCGGGAGAATCTGCTTTCACAGGAAACGGACCTTTCATGGCTGCTCGAGCAGAGGTCTCTTTTGACGGAACGGCTCAATGATGCAAAAGCGTACCACCGTGCCCTGCTGACCGCTCAGAGTGTCCTTGACGAGGCGTTTTCAGAGATGGAGAACTTTTTTGCACCGCAGGTAAATGAAAAGGCGGGCGAATATTTCGCCAAACTTACGGAAGGTGCATATTCCACGCTTCATGTAGACCGTTCTTTTGGAATTGATATTGCATCGGAAGGTGCGTATTCTTTCCACAAAACCGATTTTTTCAGCGGAGGAACGGTAGATCAGATCTATTTTGCCCTGCGACTTGCCATTGCCGATCTTGTTCAGCCGTCTGATGACAAAATGCCGCTTCTACTTGACGATACCTTTGTTCAGTATGATGATAAAAGAGCAAAGGCTGGACTGGCTCTGCTGGATGAGTTATCCTTACATCGTCAGATAGTGTTGTTGACCTGTCACAACCGTATGGACGAGCTGAATGAATCAATTAAAAAAGACAAGGGAAGCAAAAGTGTATAGAAGTGTCGTTTTACGGAAATTCAAATCCGCCGGCAAGAGGCGCAGAAGTTATCTGCTTATTCGCTGTGTTTTGGCCGTCTCCTGCGCACTTCTGGGTTTCCTGGCAATATCACAGTACAAATCACTGCAGAAGTCTCCGGAAGAGAAATTCATAGAAGGCAAGACCGCAGACGAACTCTCCAATGATTATATTACTCTTTATAATAAAAACATTGCACTAACCGCGCGCAACGGCCAGCTCACCGACAGTGCAAGTGAACTCGAAGCTGCCCAGAATGATGATGCGAAGCTGCAGTCCATTCTTCTGGCGGAAGCGGAAGCGTCAAAACGACAGGCGGGTATGCTCGATGTATCGGGCGGCGGCGTTAGTGTCGTGATTACTCCGGATAAGGAAGTGCCGATTACTTCCAATATGCTGATCCAGTTAGTTAATGAAATAAAAGCTGCAGATGCCCTGGCCATTGCTGTAAATGGTCAGCGGGTGGTACCGATGACAGAGATCAGGGATACGGTAAGCGGTTTTTCCGTCAACGGAGTGCAGTTCTCTTATGACAATCCCATCACAATACTGGCTTTGGGCAAGGGTGTCGATATGTACAGTGCCCTGCAGATGGTTGGCGGTGTATTGGACAAATGGGCACAGAGCCATATCGATGTACATGTGGATATCGTTGATACTCTGACGATCCCTGCGTTGGGGCAGGAGGAGCAGCAGCGAATGGATCTTTCCGCTCTTTCTGCCGGAAAAGTCAATCCCACCGCTACACCTGAACCTGAACCCACAACGATAGCCGCCACTACAACTACAACGACAGCCGCAGCCGCAACGACAGCAGCCGCAACGATACCCACACCGACTCCGGCACCCACAGTCACGCCGGCAGCGGTCCTGGAATAGAGAGGTAATAATCATGCGCAGGGAAAAAGCTATCAATACATTTCTCTTTTTCTTTTTGCAGGCAATGCTATTTGTCTGCCTTTTCCCGATCTACTTTTCCGCAGATCAGATTCATGTGAGGACTGTCACTCTTCCGGAAAGAATGCTCAGCCTGTTATTTGTTTTCTCGTGGTTTTTCCTGTGTGCATATTCGGCATGGAAGAAACGTCTGCCGCTTGTTGTCGGAGCCTCTCTGTACTCAATCATGGCTTATATTCCGGGTTGGATTCTCCCGCATCTTACTGTTGCGGCGGGCAGCGCCAAACCGCAGGGCTTAGTCGCAGGTCTTCTGGAGATGTTTTTCGATAAAATGTATGAATTGGTAAGTGCGCCGCTGGCCGGTGTCTCCCTTCTTGTATCTGATAAGGCATCTGCAAATCTGAGCCGGTGGCTCCTTCCTGTTCTTCTTTTGAGCTATGGGGGCATGCATGTATTCCGGTTCTACCGCAATGCGTATCTCGCCGAGCAGCTTCACCTCGAAGATACGGCCTATTTCTCCAATCCGTCCCTGGCCCGCGAATTGGCCGCCGCTCCCGGGGCTCCTGTTTTCTTTAACTCACAGGCGCCTGTCAGCCAGGCGGTACAGGCATCCGCCGGGATTCCCCAAAATATGCCAATCAACCTTCCGGCTCATATGCCGGTCAATAATCCGCAGGGCAAAACGGATGAAGACGATCAGACCCACCTGCATGTGCCGGGTTTACAAAAATAGACTTGCACGCGTCGGGCAAATGTTATAAGATATTAGACATGACGACTTGTGGTTATGATAATTATGAGACGAAGAGGAGATAAACATGTCAACTAATAAAGCTTTCTGGCGCGCCTGGCTCGAGGGAAATTCTGAAAAAACCGAAAATACACAGGATTCCCGGGAAACCTCTTCGAAAACATCGGATAAAACAGCAGGCAAACGACAGGACATAGCTGCGCAGAAGCCTTTACATATGCCTGCGTACGGCCTCACGGACGCTCCCGTGAACAAAATCACAGATGCACCCGTCAATCAAATCACGGATATCCCGATGGATTCCCTTGAAGAGGGTCTTAAGGAATTATCCTGGATTGATTCAGGCCGCGCAGCGGTAAGACGTTTCAGGAAGAAAACAGGGGAGACCGTCGGTGAAGAAATCGGGAACACCGTCACTCATGGCGTCATGGCGCTTTTTATGCTCTGCATGCTCCCTTTTTCGGCCATCCGTGCATATACGCACGCGGCACCCGGGAAGGAAACTCTTGATTCATTCGGTGTGTCCGTGTTTATCATTTCCGTATTCTTTATGTTCCTTGCCTCGACTATCTACCATTCTATGGCACACGGCACGCCGCACAAATCAGTAATGAACCGGATTGACCATATTATGATTTATGTTGCGATCGCAGGAACCTATACTCCGATCTGCCTGTCGATTATCGGCGGTTCACTTGGTCTCGGGCTTTGTATTGCGCAGTGGTGCTTTGTTATAGCGGGTGCGCTTTTCAAATCACTTATGTTTTCGAAAACTGCCCGCTCGTATATTATTACAATATCGATCTACCTGCTGATGGGATGGATGGTAATGCTCTGTATGCCCGCGCTGATAAGCGGTACTACGGCACCGGCATTCTGGCTGATTGTTGCGGGCGGCATCTGCTACACATCCGGTGTTGTCAGCTTTTCCATGAAGTTTCCTTTTGCCCATATGGTGTGGCACTTCCTCGTGGATTTCGGCGCCCTGTGTCATTTCCTTGCTATCGTATTTTTCATGCGATGAACCTCGAAACGGCTTGAAAACAAGCCTGTTTAGGTGTTTGACTGCGGCCGCATTTCGTTGACAGTCCATGATGCCCGTGATAGACTGAAACTGATTTTCGAAACTTTCGATTCATCGGACGTTTCAAGAACCAGTTTGTAAAAAGATGGATGTGAATATTGTGGCAACCATTAAAGATATCGCCAAAAAGCTCGGGATTTCAGTCAGTTCAGTTTCCAAAGGACTCAGCGGTGCAAGTGATGTCAGCGAAGATACACGGCAGCTGATTTTGAATACGGCTCTTGAGATGGGTTATGTTTCCCGCCGGAGCAAGACAGATACCAATGCACGCAAGGTCTGCATATTTGTTGAAAATATGGGATATGAGCGGATTGAACAGTTCGGGTATGAGATTATCGTCGGATTCAGGCTGGCTGCGACCGAAATGCAGTGGGATGTTGAGATTGTCCCGATTGCGATGGACCGTCATTTTGACTACGACTACGAAGAATATATGACCAAAAACAATTACTCCGCCGGATTTCTTCTGGGCTTTTCCCTTCATAATGACTTCCTGAAGCAGCTCGCACGCACAACGATTCCTACAGTTCTTCTTGATAACGTCGTTTATAACCGTTATGTTGCATGCGTCGGTATTGATAATCAGCAGGGTATTGTGTGTTCCGTCGAGCATTTGTCACAGCTCGGGCACACCAGTATTGCCATGATGAACGGGGAACTGCACAGCCGTGTGTCACAGGAAAGACTGCAGGGATTCAAGCTCGGTATGTCCAAATGCGGACTGACGATACGTAAGGATCTGATCGCACACGGTGACTATACAGCCTCGTGCGCGAAGACTTTTGTACAGGGATTTATCGACGGGGGAGCAACCGCGATTGTATGCTCAAGTGACCTGATCGCCCACGGCGTACTTGCCGAACTTTACAGGATGGGTCTGCGTGTTCCTGCGGATGTCAGCGTAATCGGGTTTGATGATATTCCTCTCGCACGCTACACAACGCCGCCCCTTACCACCATTAAGCAGAACCGCCTGACGATAGGGAAGAGCGTGTGTCTGGCTATGGAGCAGATCATGGAGGGAAATTCCATAAGCCGTCTTCTTTTGATGCCTGAATTGGTCATCCGTGAGTCGACGGGGCCTGTAAAACTACACTGACTCCGAAAAACAGCGAATATAATGTTGATATTTTCGAAAACTTCCGATATGCTTAAGCCAAAGATGTTTTGAGTAACATGGACGGCAGATGGCCTTATTGGAGGTTTTTTTTATGATAAGCGAAAAAAGTACATTTCTTTTGAATTCCCTATTAGCTGAATATCAGACCGATGCCGCAGATGCTGACCCGTATCAGCTTCATGACGCTGTGGCGGGCCTGGTAATGAACCGGCTCTCTTCTTCCTGGAAGGAAAGCCGGGCACGGCAGGCCGGCGCGAAACGCGCATATTACTTCTCGGCTGAATTCCTTGTCGGGCGTGCTGTGTTCAATAACCTTCTTGCTATGAACATGACGCAGGAAGTCGGTGACTATCTTCAGAAGGCAGGCCGCGAATGGAACGCACTTGAGGACATCGAAGATGCAGCCCTCGGCAACGGCGGCCTTGGCCGTCTCGCAGCATGCTTCCTTGACTCGGCCGCTACACAGGGGTATCCGCTGGACGGATATGGAATCCGCTACAAGTTCGGTCTGTTTGAACAGAAATTCATAAACGGCTTCCAGACCGAGGAGTCGGACAACTGGACTCGCTTCGGTGACCCGTGGTCCATAAGACGGCAGGAGGAATCCGTCCTGGTACATTTTGCCGGACAGACCGTCCGTGCAGTGCCTTACGATATGCCGATCATAGGATACGGCGGCAGGAATATCAATACACTTCGCCTGTGGCAGAGTGAAGCCGTCGAAGAATTCGACTTCGACAAATTCAATGATCAGAAATACGACCAGGCTGTTGCCGGCAAGAACCGCGCGGAAGATATATCCCGCGTCCTGTACCCGAATGACAGTACCGACAAAGGCAAGGCCCTGCGTATCCGTCAGCAGTATTTCTTCTGCAGCGCCTCGATACAGGATATCCTGCGCAGACACACGGCAAAATACGGTGCGCATTTTGAGAATTTCCCGTCGCTTTACGCGATTCAGCTCAATGACACGCACCCGACCGTTGCTATCTGCGAACTGATCCGTATCCTGTGCGACGATTATGGAATGAGCTTTGACGATGCCTTCCTGATTTCAAAAAAGACATTCAACTATACAAATCATACGGTTATGGCAGAGGCCCTGGAAAAGTGGGATTACCTTCTGTACAGAAGTGTACTGCCCCGCATCTGCGACTATATCAAGAAAATTGATAAGCGCATGACCGATGAATTCAAGTCGTGCGGACCTGAGTACAATTCCCGCATCGACAGCTGCCGTATCCTGACATGCGGAAATATCTGCATGGCGAGTCTGGCAATTTACGGGTCGGGAACGGTGAACGGTGTTGCTAAAATTCACACGGAAATTCTCAAGGCAGATGTTCTTAAGGACTGGTATACCCTTTATCCCGGCATGTTCCAGAATAAGACCAATGGAATTACACAGAGGCGCTGGCTTGCCCTGTGCAATCCGGAGCTATCCGCACAGCTGACCCGTCTTCTGGGGAATGACGGCTGGATCAGGGATCTTTCCCTTTTGAAAAATCTTGAGAAGTATGCAGATGATGCGGCGGTGCTCGATGAGTTCGCGGCGATCAAACATCAGAAGAAGCAGCAGCTTTCCGCGTTCATCAAGGAAAAGGAAGGCGTCGATATTCCCGCGCATTTTGTGTATGACATTCAGATCAAGCGGCTGCACGAATACAAACGTCAGCTGCTGAATGCGTTCTCCATCCTTGATATCTATTTCGGCATCAGGGACGGACGGATCAGGGACTTCACTCCGACGGCGTTTATCTTCGGCGCCAAAGCGGCCCCCGGATATGTCCGTGCGAAGGGAATCATCAAGCTTATCAACGAAATTGCCGACCTGGTAAATAAGGACGAGACAGTAAATGATAAGATGCGCGTCGTTTTTGTTCACAACTACAACGTATCGTATGCGGAGAAAATCGTATGCGCGGCAGATCTTTCCGAGCAGATATCAACGGCCGGTACGGAGGCTTCGGGAACAGGCAACATGAAGCTGATGCTCAACGGTGCGCCGACTCTCGGAACATATGACGGAGCCAATGTCGAAATAGTTGAGGAAGCAGGACTGGAGAATAATTACATCTTCGGTGCGACTGTTGAAGAGATTGCTGCAGCCAGGGACAACTATAACCCCGCAGAAATATATGAAAGCAATCCGCGGATTCACAGGATCCTGGATGCGCTGACCGACGGTACGATAAGCGACGGCGGCACAGGTGTATTCCTTGAACTCCGGAATTCAATCCTGGAAGGCGCCTTCTGGCACAAACCCGATCAGTATTACCTGCTTCTCGACTTTGATTCGTATATGCAGACAAAGATCCATGCGATTACCGAATACCGGGACCGCCATGTTTTCGCGAGAAAAGCATTCCTGAATACAGTGCGTGCAGGTTACTTTTCGAGTGACCGGACCATCGGGGAGTATGCGAAAGACATCTGGAAAATTGAAAAAATGGTGCTCTGACTTTCGTAATTTTCGAAATATTATAAAAATCAATATTATTTAACACAAAAGGGAGGCGGAATTATTCGCCTCCCTTTTGACATTATGTACAAACAACAGGGCAATAAATGAGATGGTGTTATTGACAATGACAAATGTCAGTGCTAATATTCAAACAAAAGGTACATATTTTCGAAAACAAATCCGAACAAATCCGAACAAATCACGAAAATCACGAAAATCACGAAAATCACGAAAATCACGAAAAAAATGGAGGGAAGAATATGATGTTATCCAAAATGGCAGCAAAGAAGATTTCCGCTGTAATTCTTTCAATTGCGATGGTCTCCGGACTTGCCGCATGCGCAGGGTCAACAACAACAACAACAGCTGCGGAATCCACATCTGCAGCGGCAGAGAAGGCAGCATCCCTCGTTCTATGGGGATCGGAAGATGATCAGGTTATGCTTAAGGAAATGGCGGCTTCTTTTGTTGCCGAACACCCGAAATATGCAGTTGAAGTCCGCGTAACAGGTGCTGACAAAGCAAAGGACGCAGCAATGGCTGACCTTGATGTTGCCGCAGATGTATTCCAGATTCCCCATGATCAGCTCGGTGCACTGGCAGAAGCCGGTGCTGTATACCCGAACACATTGTATGCTGACGAAATCACGGCCAATGATTCTCCTGCTGCCCTTACCGCAGCAACATACGGCGGAACCGTTTACGGTTATCCGAATGCCATTGAGACGTATTTCCTCTATTATGACAAGAGCGTATTTACGGAAGCCGATGTTGCTTCGCTCGACACGATGCTTACCGTTGCCACCAAAGCCGGAAAGACGGTCGGATTCGATATGGGCAACAACTATTTCACGGCTGCTTTCTGGTTTGCCAACGGATGCAAACTCTTCGGCGCCGACGGAACGGATGTCGCGGGCAGCACATTCAGCAGCCCTGAGGGACTTGCGGTAGCACAATACATAGCGACCCTCAAATCTGCAGGAATTCAGAATATCGCTGATGGCGATGCCACAACAGCTTTCAGCAGCGGACTTGCTGCACAGGTTACAGGAAGCTGGAAGGCCGGCGACTATAAGACGGCTCTTGGCGATAACTACGGTGTTGCCAAGCTTCCGACAATTAGCATCGGCGGCGCTGACAAACAGATGATATCTTTCTCCGGCGTGAAACTGTATGTCGTTAAATCCAACACCAAGTATGCGGAAGCCTCCATGCAGCTCGCTCAATACCTTTCATCCGAAGCAAGCCAGCTGAAAGCATTCACCGACAGACAGAATCTGCCTGTTAATATGGCTGCTGCTGCTGATCCTTCCGTTACCGTGGATCCTACCGTTGCGGCACAGGTCGCACAGTCTGCATTCTCCATCCCGATGCCTTCCATTCCTCAGATGACCAATTTCTGGTCTGACTCGAGTATGGCTGTTACCAAGGAGATTTTCCTGGGAACCAAGACAGATTTCCAGGCAACCCTTGATGCCTGGAAGACTCTTCTTGAGACAGATGTCGTCGCCTGATCAGGACGTGAATGAAATGAAACAGCCAGGTTCCCTGTAAGGGGGGACTTGGTTGTTTCTCTTTCTAAGAAGGGGTAAGAATTATGGCAAAAACAGAGAAAAAAGAGAAAACAAAATCCAGCCTTCCGAAGCTTAGGTCCAATACACCGGAGTCCATATCCATAGGGATTATGGGCTTTGCCAATTTTATGAACGGGCAGATGATCAAGGGATTTTTGTTTCTGGCTATTGAGGCCGGATATCTCTGGTTCATGATAACATCGGGAATCAGCGCTTTGACTGGTCTTGTCACTCTCGGGACACAGAAGCAGGGATGGGTTACACCGGTCGGGAGCAAAATTCCGATTCTTGCCGACGGAGACAATTCCATGATTATGATGATTTATGGTGTTGCCGTTATTGTTCTGACGATTATTTTTGTCGGAGCATACCTCGTGAATCTGCACAGCGCACGCCAGATGCTCGCATACCGGCTCTCCGGGGTAAAGGCACCGGGTTTTGTTTATGACATGAAAAGTCTTGCAGATCAGAAATTTCACGTCACACTCATGACGCCGTCAATCATCGGGATCCTGCTGTTTACCATACTTCCGCTTATTTTTATGATTCTCATTGCCTTCACAAATTACGATAAGAACCACCAGCCGCCCGGCAATCTTTTTGAATGGGTCGGCATAAGCAATTTCGTTAATATGCTCGGCGCAGATAAGCTGCTGTCAGGCACTTTTTTCCCGGTACTCGGGTGGACGCTTATATGGGCCATTGTTGCGACGGGCAGCAACTATATTCTGGGAATTATGCTTGCTCTGCTGATCAACAAAAAGGGTATCCGGTTCAAGGGGATGTGGCGCACCATTTTCGTACTTACCATAGCGCTTCCACAATTTATCACTCTCCTTGTTATGCGCAATATGTTCAATGAATACGGCCCGATCAATGAATTTCTCGTATCGGCCGGGATTCTTACCAATGCAACGAGAATTCTTTTCCTGAATAATGTGCTGCTTGCGCGAATTACCGTGCTGGTTGTTAATCTCTGGATCGGTGTTCCATATACGATGCTTATTTCATCGGGAATCCTGATGAATATACCTGCGGATATGTACGAAGCGGCCAAAATCGACGGAGCGTCGCCGTTCAAGCTTTTTGTTAAAATTACGATGCCTTATATGATTTTCGTAACCACTCCTTACCTGATTACGCAATTCATCGGCAATATCAATAATTTCAATGTCATTTTCCTTCTTACCGGCGGTAATCCTACCACCAGCTCGTATTATCAGGCAGGCAAGACGGACCTTCTTGTTACCTGGCTGTACAAGCTCACGGTGAACAACCGTGATTACAGTTACGCCTCCACCATCGGCATTGTTGTGTTTGTCATCACGGCATCCGTGGCGCTGATTACTTACCGCAATACCGTTTCGTATAAGAGAGAGGAGGAGTTCTCATGACAGATAAAAAATCCTCCCGTCCGATTTCGGGAGCCCGCGCCAGGCGGTATGCATCTGATACTGCGGCTTATGCGGCGCTTATCATTTTGAGTGTGATTTGGATTGTCCCTATACTATGGGTCGTTTTTACCGCATTCCGGGTGGAACCCGGATCCTTTTCACTGGACTTCATTCCCAAGGCAGTGACATTTCAGAACTTTATCGATCTCTGGAACAATACTGTCTATCCTTTCAAAACGTGGTTCTTCAATACGCTGATCGTTGCGGTCTGCACGTGTCTTTTGAGTACGCTACTGACGCTTACCATATCCTACGTACTTTCACGCATGCGCTTCAAATTCCGCAAGCCGTATATGAACATGGCACTGATCCTCGGTATGTTCCCCGGATTCATGTCCATGATCGCGGTCTATTACGTACTTAAGGCAGTAGGGATGACACAGAGTCTGACCGCGCTGGTACTTGTGTATTCAGCCGGGGCAGGCATCAACTTCTATATCTGCAAGGGATTCTTCGACACGATTCCGCGTGCGCTTGATGAAGCGGCAAAGCTCGACGGCGCGACAAACGCGCAGATATTCAGCAAGGTGATAATGCCCCTCTCCGGTCCGATTATCGTATACACATCCCTGATGGCATTCATGGCACCGTGGGGTGATTTCATTTTTGCCAAAATACTGATGGGAGATAATTATTACAAGTATACGG
>Ga0209429_10000109_pt1 | contig 55129 bp, 70 predicted proteins | sample BarGraNGADG00212_3_FD_184493 | JGI IMG/M metagenome (GOLD analysis project Ga0209429, IMG submission 184493) | Arctic peat soil microbial communities from Barrow, Alaska - Barrow Graham LP Ref core NGADG0004-212 (SPAdes) (version 2) | ecosystem: Environmental > Terrestrial > Soil > Wetlands >... | reverse complement strand
TTTATTCCTGATGTTGAGGAGCCTGGAGGCTTTTCAATTAAGAAAGGCGCGAAGGCTATCAAGCTGACGAGCCAGCAAATGGACAAAAAATATAGACAAGGGGTCAAAGTAACCAGCGACAAAGTGGTTGGTATTCTCTCAAACGAGGCAACCTATTCTGGCTGGGTAGTCGGGCCTGAAAAAGGCACCCCGCATCAAGTGTCATTCCACGCCGATACTGGCTGGGTAAATTCAGACAATGCAGTCAAGCAGGCAATGCCTGTGATAACCGACGCGATGGACGCTGCGGTTGAAGATTTTGTAGAATTTTTGGCGATGTAAAGGCAGATATGGACTACTGTACACTTGAACGAGTAAAGCAAGCAATGCACATCACCAGCGGGAGTTCCGTTGATGATGCTTTGCTCTCGCTGTTAGTTACTGCTGCCAGTCGCACTTGGGATAGACTTTGCACAGGTGTTCCTGATGGAACTGATTATTTCAAGACAGAGGATGTTGTCGATGAGCGCCTTACAGGGCAGATAGACTACATCGGTGGCACGATAATCTGCTATCCGCATAAGCCTATCATCAACAGCGTGGCCTCAATTTCTTATCAGAACAGGATTATCGACGAGGTTCATGCGGTCTCGGGAAGCCGAGTAGACTGCTACGGAGGGCGTGTGACTGCTTACCCACATGCTGCTCCAACATCGTTTCCACGCGCCTGCAGGGTTGCTATCTCTTACAATGGCGGCTTAGGTGCAACGACTGCGGACCTGCCAGCTGACATGCAGGAGGCGGTTGCAATTCTTGCGATACGCTTCTATCGTGAGGCTGAAAGTGGGGTCGGTGACGCGATAGGCGTAGCCGAGCTAACCCAGTTAGTTTATACAAAGGCCATTCCTGTTCGGGTAGCGAATGTGGCAGAGGTTTACAAACGTAGAGTGGGGTGGCGTAATGTCGCTTAAGACAGGCAACGTTGATGAAGTGATGACTAAACTCGCAATTATAGAACGCGAGATCCTTGATCCTGTATCAGGTAGAGCGGTCATTGCTTTTGAAAATATCCCATATACTGTAAGCACAGCAGACATGCCTCTCTTCGTAAATTTTGTAGGCACACTCACGGACTCAGAAATGGTGGGAAGTGATGAAGATGCTCGCACCTTCAATGATACAAGAACATATATTCTGACTCTCTACCACTCACCGTACGGCTCAGGGGTAGAAGGTGAGAAGATGGGCCTGCTCACACCCTATTTCGCACTCGTTTATGATACGTTCGCAAAGTACCCGCACTTAAAGATGATGGGTGGGATAGTAGACTCTAATATACAAGGCGACTCAGGCATGACAATCGTGAACTTCGTAGGCCAGCAGTATTATGGCATACGATTCACGTTACAAGTAACAAGCAAGACAAGACGCCCATTGGGCGATTATGAATAAAGAAAGAGGAGAACTATTATGACTGCTCCAAGCAAAGTAAGATCTACAGTTGGATTTAGGAGTATCGTTTTATACGAACTCAACCCCAGTTCCTACCCAATTGGGGCGGCAACCCTAGAGGCTCAAAATCCCTACGTGCCATTCGGCACCGGAGGCTCTTCAATTTCGGGCTCAACCGTCGCTGTGCCTGCTGGTGCAGTGGTCTCAGGCTCTATTGGGTATTATGGCATCAAGTGGTCTGGTGCTAAAGTATTGACAATCAACGATCCCACCCCACGCGTCATGGCGCACGTCGGCGACGATGGTGTTATCTGCTTGCAGGTTCTACCAGCTCTCGAGCCCGCCAATGGTGAACTCCGTTTGGATAAGACCAATGACATCGTGGACGCCATCTCAGCCAACATCAAGAAGTTCACTGTCGCGGAAGCTAACATTCTTGGATCCATCACTGGACAAAGAGGATTTGAGAACCAGGTTGGCGCTTTAGCCTACGCATTCGCGCAGGACACTGACCCTGACTCCAGCCAGTTTGGCTCGTCTGTGTGGGACTTCCGTCTCTTTCCTAAAGCAACTGTGTTCGTCCGTGACACGGGTTACACGCAGGAAGTCAACGAGCGCACTTACTCGTTCACACCTGCTTACTGCGTGCAGCACTTGTGGGGCACCGCTTTCTCGATTGCAATAGAGGGGTTCACCCGTGCACAAATCGTACGAGGCGTAAGCCAATACAAACCAGTGCTCGTGTCCTTCTTAGGCGACGGTGCAACCCTTGCGTTCCCGTTTGATTCCGCTAAACCCGCGGCCGCAGTTGGCAAGATTGCAGTTTGGGTCAATGGAACATTGAAGACCATCACAACTGATTATTTATCAGCAGTTGGTGGTATTAGCATGAAAGTCGCACCCGCTGCGAACGCAGTTATCTGTGTGTTCTATGAAACAGCCTAACCTATAAAGGAGATTATCATGAGTGAGAAACAAACGACACTCACCTACAATCTCGACGATGCCGAGGTTACGATTACGGTCGTAAGAGCCTCGGCTAAAATCGGCATTGAACGGTACCTGCTAGCGAGTAAAGGTTCTGATGAGAACAAGGAAGAAACAAGTGAAGCGCTCAAGATTTTGCGCTTAATGTTGTATCCAGATCTAACTTCAGCAACAAAAGAAGTTATTGGCATTACATTCCCCCTTACTTTCGAAGAATTCGTTGAACTGCCAGAGGAGCTCATGAATGTGTGGGCGGACGCTGTTTATAAGTGCAACCCGCAATGGAGGTTGGCACAACCAGAGACCGTCGACCCTTTACAAGTCGAAAAGACGAAGCCCTCAAAGAAAGGGTAACCGCCTATTGTGCCGATAAGAGTGATGATGAACTTGCAAAAGAGCGATTCATTCCCTTGCTCGAAGGTGACATGGGTGATTTCGAAGAGGCATGGAAATACTTTCTATTGATGGAGGCCACCGACTGGAAGCATTTGCCGAAGGCAGGTGGGCTCGAAGAACAGGACGAGGTACTCATGAACAATATATTCGCGATTACATCGTTTGTGCGTAAAATACAGAAAGTGAACAACAATGGATGAGAAGAAACTACGACTCCTCATAGAAGCTGTCCTTGACGAAAAGGGTTTTAAGCAGTCTGAAGAGGCGCTTAAGAAGCTCGGTGCTCAGACTGCTAATGCAGGCGAAGTCACAAAGCAGGCGAGTAAGAACCTCTCCTCATTTATGGACAAGTCTCTAAGTTTCTTAGGGACTGTAGGCTCAGTCGTAGGCGTAGTTGCAGGCGGGATGGCCCCGATTGCCAAATCTGCGCAGGATTATGTAAACAGCGTAAAGCTAGCGAACGCAACCTCCCGTGAATGGTTGGCTACCACCAGCCAAATAGAACAGGCGCAGATAAAAGTGAACAAGGCGAACGCCGAGTTCTTTGGGCCCATCTACTCCAAGTACGGTGACTTAATGAAGAAAGTGGGCGATTGGGCTGAGAACAATCCGGAGGGGGTGGTAGCTGGCACAGGAATCGCAGGTGCTGTAGGAACTATTGGTGCCTTGAATATATTAAAGGCAATTGGTACAAAATTAGGAATACTCGGTGGTGGTGCGGCTGCAGATGGAGCAATAAACACTTTTGGTGGGGTTGGAACAGCAACATACGGACCCGCAGCAGCCCCAGCAGCAGGTACCGCGGCGGCGGCAGGTGTTGGTGTAACCGTATTAGGTGCTACGGCGTCAGTTCTTGCTGGTCTTGGATTAGGCTTCAAAATAACCGATATGTTGTCGCAGACAGATTGGGGTAAGGAAAATAACGTCCCGTCATTTAATAAAACCGCTGTTGCCGGAGCAAGCGTGGTAGGGGATTTCTTAGACAAGCTAGACGAATGGATTGGCACCGACCCTGTGACTACTGGCAGAGGACAGATAATGGGAAGCACGGTTGGGGGTGTATTGGGGGAGTTTGATACTGTAAAAGGAGACACCTTCTTCGATAGACTTGTAAATGCCATGAAGGCAGGTCTTGGTATTGCAACAAGTGGCACCGTCACAACATCTGGTGGGGCGAACGACCCAAACGATAAATCAAATTTCAAGTCTCTTGAATTAACTAAAGCACAAATGGACTTCCGTAAGCAAGAGCTTTATGCACAGCAGGATTACATTCGCTCATATGGCTATGCAGTATCTGATTTCAACCGCAACAGAATTTATCAGGAAATGGATTACCAACGTCAGATTGGCATCTCAAGTAGAAACTTTAATATTCAGCAAGCGCAGTCAGAACGCATGTTCTACCTGCAACGGGCTATCGCACTAAGAGATTTCCAAATCTCTGTCAGTAGAAATGACTACGATTACGCGGTTTCTCGTAAGCGGGCACAGGAAGATCAGAATTTCAGTTTGAAGCAGATTATGATAAGTGGAGACGCTTTGGCGTACTATTACTCACAGCGTCAATTCAACATCAATAAGACGCGTGCAGAAGAAGATTATCAGTTGCAGAAACAGCGCTCACAGGAAGACTTCAACCGCTCGCAAGGTGACAGCCTAATGTTCTTCGGGATCGAGCGGGCATTCACTAAACAGCAGTTCGATATTTCTATGGCAGATCGTGCACTAGAGTATCAGATAATGCGTGATAGGGCAGCGTGGGAATTTGAGAATATAACCTTAAAACGCATGAACGAAGAGTATGGCATTGCGGCGAATCGCCGGATGGCTGCGTTCAATGAATCAATTTTGCCTGAGTTTATACAGGAAGAAAAGTTGAAGCTTATCTACCAAACCATGTATCGAGATGTATCCATACAGGGCTACATAGACGCCGCAGGCGCAATGCAAACTTATTTTGGCAAACTTGTAACTGCGTATTCTAACGCCGGATATGCGCCGGGTGCAGCGGCAGGGAGCGTTGGTATGGGTAATGGAGATGGTGGAGGCAGTGGCGGTGGCGGTGGTGGGAACGTCGAAGAACCAATGGCTGTTGGTGGTTATACATATAACCGTAGGTACCAGCTTCACGACCACGAGTACGTGCTGACCAAGAACACAACCAAATCACTTGAGAGTGTCGCACAGGGCAGGCTTACGCAGGAAAAGGTGATGGGGCTCCTGACGGGCGGCGGAAGCGGTATGACGTATAACGATAACAGGCAGTTCTCGCGTGGTCTCTCGGTTGACGAGAAGATAATAATGAGGCAAGAATTGCGACAGATGGTAGTGGAGGCATTCCGATGATAGCAGATTACACTCCAGACTATAAGATAGGGCTCGTCTCGAGCGGCTCGGGTTTTGCGAACCTCTCGGCTCTCGTCGTTTCCGGTAGCACGGTGAACGTGTCTTATCCTAAGTCCACTTACGTGCCTTACTCGTCCGAACAGCAGTTGATTTCGGGGTTGGTGAGAGGGGTTGGATACCCCGTGGCTACGTGGATTTGGGGCGCGATAACACGTGAAGAGCGCGACGCCTTGCGTTCATTCTGTCCTTACAAATCAGCGAGCGTGTACATCCGAACTAAGACAATGGACTCGGCTGATTCTTATGCTTCTTACTCTGCAGTCATGGTGTGGGACACGGACAACGAACAGCGTGATACACAGAGGCGTCTTGAATTCAAAATCACCTTCCAGACGTTGGTGGCACTATGAGTTACGACCCTGTACGCGCTCTAACGAGCGGAGAGCTGGCATACCTACGCAGCGACGGGCAGTACACAAAACTGCGGGCAATCATCGTGCCCCAGCAAACAGTGCTTGCCTGCAAATGCTCGGCGACCATCGTCAATAATGACGGGGTAACCACCGTGCCCATTAACACCATCACGAGCGGGTCTACCGCGAACGTTAAAAGCGGCATGACCGCTTATGTGGGGAGCGCGGCAGGGCTTGACGATTACGGCATGCTGCGGGTGAAGTCAGCTTCAGGATCTTCCCTCGAGATAGCAAGGCATTCGGGTATAACATGGACTCCCTCTGTATTTATAACAGTGGTAGACGAGTTCGGATTGTGGGCGAAATTGCCTGTGCTCGACCTTTCTGCAGAAACAGTATCCATAGCAATGGACGACAACATTTACTATACGAATCAAAACACACTCATGTCGCCGACACCTGTTTTCGGGTGCGACACAGCCGTGCCCTTCACGTCCGGCTCTCTGACCTACGATGCCACAAACTCCTACTGCCTTGATGGCTCGACTATCGACACCTACGCATGGGCAGTTTACAACGGGGGCTTATTGAGCGGGTCAATGGTGGTTGTAAGCGCAGGAGTGGCAAACTTTGTATTCCCTGCTGCTGGTTCTTACACAATCGAACTGACCATAACCGCTTCCAATGCCAAAGTCACAACCGGAAGGCGAACCTGCTACGTGTGGGGGGAGACGGGCGTTTACGCACCGCTCGACCAGATACAGGTTACTGGCATGACAGGCAGCCGCGATGAGGGTGGGTGGAACTGCAAAGTAACTGCCTACGCGGGCGCTGGTTCGGCAGTCAGGGACAGGGCAAAGGTCATCATCATTGCGGAAGACCGCTATCCGTCTAAAATCTCCATCGGACAGATGGCGGGCAGCGAGCATGTTGTCATGATTGGCGCGATTGGGGGTGAGTCGATTAAATACAACCGAGAATTCTCAACGGTCGAGTTCACTGTGCAGGGGGTGCAGTATTGGCTCAAGCAGATTACGGGACCTTCTACCTTCCTTGAGAGCGTTGCTGGTGTACCTGCCTACTGGACAGAAATTACAGACATGACCATTGATAAGGTCATTCATCACTTCATGTACTGGCGTTCCACGGCTATCGAGGTTATGGACGTTTACAAGAGCGGCAACATGCGCATCATCGGGGGCATGAGTGCGAGCATCGGCGCGATTTGGGAGCAGATTTACGACACTTGCCTGACCCGCATGATGGTCTACATCGCCACCGACCGCTACGGGCGCTTCTTCGCGTGGGAAGACCCGCAGGTGCTGCCCCTCGCAAGTCGCACAGGCATTCCTGTTGTGCAGGCGATTACAACCAACGACTTGATGGAAGATGTTGACCTCCAGCGCTCTATCGTAGACCCCGTTTCTTTGCTTGAAGTGGCAGGTTTGGCGCAGCAGGCGGGTGGCAGCGCGGTCGAGATGTATATGTCACGCGCTCCAGGCTCATTATTCTATAACAGGTACGGCGCGAACGACCAGAATGACCGTCTCGTCGTGAGCAATCAGGTAGACGCGAACATGCTCTCGGGAATGCTGCTGGCAAAGAAAAACAATGTTTACGGCTCGGTCAATTTCTCTCTCGCGCAGAACAACCGCATGATAGACATCGCGCCCGCGCAATATGTAAAACATACGACTACTGTTGCCCAGAATGTTAGGGGGGTGAATTATACGGATAAGCAGTTCCTGCCCCTCTCCGTAAGTTACAATGTGGACGAGAAGGGGGTGGTGGTGGTTGGGCTCGAGGCAGAGGGCGAGACAGACGGCATTCCGGGTTACACCGTCATCATGCCGCAAGAGCCGATTACTAACTACCCCGACGTCCCAAACCTGCCTACGATTGACTGGGTGTTCCCTCCGTTCCCTTGGATAGCGCCGGCAGCATTCGTACCACCACTGTCGCCCGATTGCTGGAGCGGGTCAGCCGCTTCTGGACCCTTCTCACTTCTTACTAACAGGCTTGTGGAATCCACAAGCCTAGAAGGTATCCTTATACCTTACTCAGGTTACATCAGAAGTGACACCAACCCCAACCGTTCGCGCTATACTCTTGTTGGCAGCTTCCAAGAGTTAAATACTGCCGGTCTACCGTCATATTATATGCCAAGAGGAAGTGGTGGCTCTTTTGTATATAATGAAGTTGCAGGTGAGAACTGGTATGATGTTGAAGCCTTGGATAGCGATTTGAATGTTGTAGCTTATGGTGAATCCGATGGAGTTGGAACTGGCGTTTTCCAAGTTCAAGATATAGATGGATATGACGTCAGTGGTTCTGGAACAAACTTCGCCTATATCAGAATCCAGACAACTCTATCTCCAAGTATCAGGGGTTCTACCGTAGACGTGATTTATGAGAGGTACGGTGGATGGACTGGTTGCGCCACTGACAGTGGTACCGTTTACTGCGGTAGCACATATACAGGTTTCAAAGACAGAACGGCGAAGGGTTGGAACTTCAACGGCGGTGGAAATATACACCACGATATTCTTGACCCGCATGTTAGAGGTGTGTTTGCAGATGGCGTGCAGTTAATAACAACCACAGGAGGAGGTGAGGGGTGGGTACACGTTTACGGAAGTTGGAACATGCCTGTTCTGGCAGGAAAAGAGAGTTGCACCAGAGTATTTTATTATATTGCCACCATCCACTCCCCAGTGACTATCGCTACGGGAGCAGCTGCTTTCGATGTTGATTATTATGTTAAATTAGGAGGTGGTTCTGGGTACGCATATCCTGCTTTTGGATGTTATACCTACAAGGACGCAGGTATTAATGACAATAATCTTTACCCCGAACCACTGGATGCCGCCTACACAATCGACATCACAATGGACATTGTACCAACCTACAAGATTCATATTGCCGACTTCTCGGTTAAGAACATCTGCCAAGCTGTTAGCGGAAGTGGGGTGGGATGAGCAGAAACACGGCACGCGAAGCGGTGAATAAAAGGCTCGGCAAGAAGCGAGACGTGCCAGAGGTGTTCAACGGTTTCTTGGGAAACTACGAGAACATCGTCTCGGTTCCCGGTAAGGTCAATTACGTTTACGTGACGATGGCGGATGGCATGGTTACGCAGGCTTACAATGTTATCGCGCCCGCGATATTGAAACTGCCAGTAGTTTGCGGGTACGACCAGAACCAGGGTACCTCTAAGTTATTGCAGGTGTTGTCCATTCGTAACCTGCCAAGGAATGAACAAAACACACCTTCCACGACCGTTCCAAACCACCACAAAACGCATGAGTGGTATCGCGGAACGGACATCGCCTACATCCAGCTTCGGCAGTTCATGCCACTGCGGCCAATGCCGGTAGACCCGATGTCTATCTACATCGCCTCTGGCATGGTGCATGTGGGTGGGGTGTGGCGAGATGCTGGAAATCAGACTGTCTCATTGGCTGAATACGTTCCCAGCACAGGCGGGGCGTACCCGAGACCATCAGGCAGCGCAGTCAAAGGCAAGTTTGTGTTAATCAGCATCGACAAGACGAGCGGGTCGGCAGTGGTCACATCCGGATCTGAGATTGGGGCTTATTCAATTGGATTAAGCGACATACCTGCTACACCAGTAGGGAACCTGCCTGTTTGCGCGGTTGTGCTGTATTACTTTCAAGAGCAGATTATAGAGGCGTTCAGCCGCTCAGATTTGATAGACCTAAGGTGGGGCATGTTTACGGATGGCACGAGTCATATCGTGCCTACAGGCATAACACCAGTGGTCGATTTTTATCTCACTGGATACGATAATATCTCCGGTTCATTCAGTAGTGGTAGCATGGTAAGTGGAGCAAGTGGTTCAGGCGCAGACGGATATCTGACATCTACGGATTGGAACAGATTTGACAAGTGGTCATTACCTATAACCAGCAAGGGCGACATGCTGTATGTCAAGGAAATTATGGAAGGCGGGGTAGTCTCCGGCTCGGTGCTGTCTGGAAGTGCTACTGCTATTTCTGTCTTTGAAGGAAATATCGCGGATAACGTACTGGACGGCAATGATGAGACTTATTGGGCCGGCTCTTCGAATCCTGTTGATGATGATTGGATTTACATTGACTTAGGTTCTGTTAAGACAATCGCTGGGTACAAGATTTATCAACCTCTTGATACTAATTGGAGTGCAACGCGCTTCAAAGTTCAAAAATCAAACAGTTCGTCCGGTTCATGGGTTGATATTGATGATGTTACTCCAGCCGCAGATACGATCACAAAAACATTAAGTGAATTCCATTCATGTCAATATGTACGATTTTATGCGGTAACTGGGGGTATTTGGTCATGGCACATTCACACAATAGAAATATATGAGCAAAATGATTCTGGGTTAGTACCCGTTTTGCATACTTCCAGCCTCCCCATCGGCGTGGAAGGCACTGTACTCACATCGGCAAGCGGAGTGCCGATGTGGATGGCGGTAACCAGCGGGAGTGGGAGTACCTCTGGTTCTCACAATGGTCTGGCAGGGTTGCAGGGCGGTTCGAGCGGGCAATATTACCACCTAACGAGCGCGGAGGAAGCGATAGCAACACAGGCGTCAGGGAGTGGGCAGGCGGGCTACCTCTCGGCAGCAGACTGGAATACGTTCAATGCCAAAAGCGGAAGCGGAGTTTTTGCCAAAGCCAAAGCACCCATCTCTAACTTCTATCTTACAGGGTACGACGCGACCAGTGGGTCATTCGCAAGCGGCTCCCCTATTGTTGCGATAACTGACCATACTGGATTAGCGAATATCGGCACGACTACTCATGCAGACATTGACTCTGCGTTGACCCGACTTTTATACACCTCTGGGTCAAACACAGGCGACCAGTTAATGCCCATCACGAAGCCACCTGCTGCAAACTTTTACCTCACAGGCTACGACTCGGCGAGCGGTTCGTTCACGAGCGGGAGCGTGACGAGTGCGGCAAGTGGAAGTCAGGTAGTGCCTACGAATCACCCTGCGGTAGCAGGTTACGCTATCACGGGGTACAGCAACGTCACGGGCTCAATGACGAGCGGCAGTCTTGTAACCGACCACGTGCAGCTTGCGAATATCGGCAGTAATACCCATGCGCAGGTTGATACAGCGCTTACGAGACTGCTCTACACGTCTGGGAGTAATACTGGGAATCAGATAGTACCTACTGCTAAAGCAGCAGTCAGCAACTTCGCCTTGACTGGCTACGACGCGGTCTCTGGGTCGTTCAGTTCTGGGAGTGTTATCGGCAACGCTGGCACGCTGGACGGCTCTCATGCCTCAGCCACGCCCACCGCCGCTACCGTTCCTATTGCTGATGCTAATGGCAAACTTGACGGATGGGTTTCTTCGGTAAGCGGATTGCTAATCCGAAACACAAATGGCGGACTTACTATTAATGCAAGCTTTTGTTATGTTGTTTCAGACGACTTTGAAATACTGGATGGCGAATCCCTCACAATTGAAGTTAATGGTGTACTGGAGGTACTATGAGCAAAATTATCCTTACCAAAATCACAACGCCGGACACTCCGACAAGTGGCAAAATAGCTCTATATGCTAAAACAAATGATAGACCCTACCTGAAAACAGACACTGGAATAGAACTTGGATTGCTCACGGTGCCGGATAGCGCAGGTATTGACGGCTGGACGCCTGTGACTGGCACGTGGACATACGCCAGCGCATCCACCATCACTGTGCCAAGCGGCGCGGCGGCAATTTATCAGGTCGGAGATCGTATAAAATGGACGCAGGCCGGGGGTACGCCTGGCACGGAACGACAAGGCGTTATTATGGCGGTGGCAGATACGTTACTTACAATTTTGACTAATGTTGATTTTGTTGTCGAAGCCGGAAAAACAATTGCGCTTCCGTATTATTCTCACCAACAAAATCCGCTGGGTTATAAGCATTGGTTCGCGTGTGCTGCTCCAAGTTTTACGGTTGCTGAAATAGATAACGGTTCTGGTGGACAGCCTACCATATCCGAGTACAGGGCTAAAGTTGATGGTCATACATATTCTGCTCATTTGCGAGGCAACGGGGTGAAAGCCACTGCTGCACCGTATTTTCACTTTACATCTCCCGTGGCGTGCATTAACACTACTACCAGATGCTCTTTAGGGCCAGTGTATATTAATGGCGCCGGAGATTCGTTTATCAGTGGAGCAGTTATTAATATTTCAGATACAGCGTTTTATATTGGCAGTATAACGTCAATGGCTGACAACGAAGTGCTGACACACTTTGGATTTACTATTAGTTTTGAGATTTAGCGCATGAAGCCCATCATCGACATTTCTTACTGGCAAAACCCGCGGAACATCGACTACGACAAGCTGTGCGCAGCGGCGGACGGCATAATAAAATTCAAAGAGAAGAAGAGGCAAACATGGTAGAACCAACAATCATAACAACATTAGTAAACGCAGGAGCGGCAGGGTTCGTCATACTGGTCGTGGTTTTATTTTTGCGCTTCCTCACTGAAGAGAGAATAAAGACAGCTGCGCAGCAAACCAGCATGTTGACTTACGTCAAAGAACAGCGTGACGACAACAACACCGCAAACGTAGCCGCAGCGGCTTTAATTGCCGACGCGCATACAAAAGCAGCTGACCAAATTGCCGCGGCACAGATAAAAGCAGCCGAACTTATTGCTTTGGTTCAGCAGAAAACCTCTGACCAGTCTGCTAGCACTTACGTGCAGGTGGCAGATGCGATGAAATCGTTAACCACCGAAATCAGGTTACTTAGAGACGCTCAGGCAGTTCACGACACCTCCACGAATGCGACGCTGATAAAAGTGATTAAGGCACAGACAAGTGCCACAAAAAAGATAGGAGTAACAAGATGATTACATTCACACCAGAATTGATTGCAGGTATTGTTGGTATGGCGATAAGCTGGCTGTTTAGCTGGTTCCCCATGTTACGCGAGGCGTTTGCCGCGCTCAAAGCCGAAGTAAAGAGCGGCATTATGCTCGCGACTATCGCCGTCGCCTCTGTGACGATTTACTTATTGGCATATTACGGGGTCATACAGACCGCCGAGCCGATTACTATCGTCAGACTTCTGTCAGTGTTCTTTGTGGCTACTACACTCAACCAAGCCGCATTCAGCATCACGCCGGAAGCGCAGAGTGTAAAGGACATCAGGACTGAAAAGGTTATCACCGATATTAAAATTGTAAAAGCAGACGGAAAGTAATGATTGTAGCACGTATGGTCTGGCACGTTGGCCACGTTTGCCATTAAAAAGATTAAATACTAGAGAATTGAATAGCTATAGTATTTAATCCTTTTTGGTGACCCACGTGGCCATGTGCCCATAAGTTTAATAATATTGAAACTTATTACTCATCGGAAAATCTCATTACATTGCTTGAACATATCGCAGTTTGAGCATTTGTTGTCTTTTAACCCAAAATTCATACCACCTGAGTTATATTCATCCCACATTGTTTTCACAAGCATGTTTGTCCTGTTGGTATACCCTGTTCTCGGGCTGTCAATGGTGTAAACAGCCGGAGCGCTCATGTTCTTGATAACAATAACGTAAGTAAACATGCCTGCATGCTTTGTTTCGCCAAGTTGATCCAACGCAGTAAGATAAAAATCAGGTTGATATTCACCGTCAGCCCTCGACCTGCTCCAGTTGTTCCAACTTGTCTTTATGTCATACGGCACGCAGTTGACGTCAATTGCATCGATGTAGCCAACAACTGAAATCGGGACTCCCGGCACGGTGAACTCGACCTTGCGTTCTATCATTTCTGGGCCTGCGACGATAATGCTGCTAAGGATATTTGAGGCCAGTGGATCCCTGATAATTGATTCACCAGTTTCGGCTAGCTCGTGGAGTACAGAATCCACCAGCGTCACACCTTGTTCTTCAAGGGTATCGAATAAAATTCGTTTGAACCCACCTGCGTACGCGGTTATTGGCTGCCCGTCCGACCATGATTTTTGGATTGCCCTATGCATTGCGGTCCCAAAAATTTGCGCGGGTGAGCTTTGTGTTTTCACACCGTGCTCGTACTTGAGTAACCACTTCCTTTTACAATAGAACCATAATGTAATATTTGAGTACGACAAATGTTTTAGTTGTAAGTCTCTCATCATATCTCCTACACAATGAACGATGCTTGAGCGAACTCAGACATAGTGATGCCCAACCAAACGCGCTGTCCGCGAACCTTGGAAATATCTTGGTTGTTTAGTTTCCGTTTCACTCGCTTTGAAAAAGCGTCTGCGCTCATGATATACCTAACGCCGTTCTCTTTCGCCCACCGAGCGAATGTTTGATATAAATCTGCTCGTGACACATGGCCTGCAGTGGATTCGATCACGCACTCGTCAAAGAAGGACTGAATAATGTCCATTTCTAGCCGGTACCCGGAAGTTGACGCGCAGACGATGTCTGGGTCTAACAAGCCAGATTTGTACCATTCTAATGAGCCAGAGACTAACCATGTAACGATCCCGGAGTACTCCGAACGCAGTTTGTCGTCGACCTCGTCCCGAGACTTTCTAAACTGTGGGGGAATCGGTTTCTCAAACGGGATCAATTTGATTCTACGCCAAATCGCGTCACTCATGCCCCGAATTATCGGCTTCTCATTGGTTCTAATCCATAGCTTGAAAAGCGGACTAAATTCGAATGGTTCCTTGAATTTCTTGCAAGCCTGCAGTGTGTCGCCCCCTGTGATTTGTTTAATCAGCGCTTCGCTGAGCCGCTGACTTTCCTCAGCCTCATTCATCGACACAAGTCGAACACCGGGTAACTTCGCTAGGCTGCTTGCTACGCGATTATCTGCCTCGGCAGACGTGATAACCTTCACATCGCTCATCTGCGCGTACGGCCCCAATAGATTTTGGATGGCCTCTAAAATTGTAGATTTGCCGTTATTCCCCTGCTCGCCCCAGCAGATAAATAAACACTGCTCGGAAACTGATCCAGTGATGGAATAACCCAATGCTCGCTTCATGTATGATATTAGCTCGGGGTTCCCGTCAAACGCTAGTTCGAGAGTGTGCTCCCAGAATGGGCATATCGCTTGCGGGTCATAATCTATTGGAATAACCTTTGTGATAAAAAGCTTTGGGTCATGCGGCACTAGTTCGCCTGTTTTCAGATTCACCATGCCGTTATTCATGTTGAGGTAGATCCTTGATTCCCGAGGATCCAACTGGTCGACTTCAACTCGAATTTTTTCTCGTGTTTTAGCCAGTTCAACTGCAGCATGGAGCTTCCCAATATTTAAGGAATTTTCCGCCCACTTGGCCCTGATCAACGCAGATTTGAAATTTTCTGGGGTTTTAGCATCCTCAAGCGCCTGGTCTCTCATCATCACCATGGACTCGGTTGCGTATGTCATAATTGTGCTCTCGTCGTCATCAGGAATCCAAGCCTTATCATTCCAATTCAACCAACCCATGCCCGGGGCATACCGTATTTTGTCGCTATAGAGTGACACAAGCCGATCGGCATTGTCACTATCTGTCTTCTCTATAATAGAGCGTGTTTTTGAGACACGCTCCTGATCAACTTTTTTATACGCACTTGAGACCGTCGCCTCGATTTCATCGTTAGTAAAATCTCTTGCCTCAGACTGATCGCGCCATAGTTTCACTGCTGACAGCGTGAACTCAACAAGAGCACCCTGCCGTGCAAGCATTAGCGCTTGATGATAGACAGAGTTATTGCGCTGCCCGTCAGTAAGTTCTTCGCCAGGAATCTGTCCGAACTCGGTTGCATTGATTATTTTTAGCAGCCATGCAGGTATAGGAATAGGTGCTACATCCCATGGGGCCGTTACCCACTCATACCTTTGACCACTCTCATGCAATGATGGTGGGATGACCGCCTGACCTCCGTCGCCGCGAATGTCTATCCCTGGGTATGAACGTAATGATGTATTGGTGACTGTGAGGCCCTCAGGCAGTGAGAAGTAATAGTGCTCACCACCGCCTCCTGTCTTGCAGACTGCAGTCTCAAACTTTTTTCTCATTGTGAGTTTTTTCCACTGCACGTCACCGCCATGCCGAGGATCAACATCAATAACTACAATGCCCGACTTTTTTCCAGTAACCACTCCCCAGTTGCACTGAGGGTACAATTGCTCCCATGACTCAACGACTTTCGGATCGCAAGACGAATTCTTGCCCCATTGTTGAATCAACGGAATTTTTCGTTTAGTGGCCAATGGAATTACGTGATAACCTAACTCTAAAATTTGTTTTATGTTGTTGTTCATGCTCAAATTATATACTAAATAAATTTTTGCGTCAAACTTAAAAAATTCTTTAGAAATGTTAACCTATTATTAACCCCTGTTAATCAAACATTAACACACAGAATTTCAGTCGGTGGTACACTTATATTAGAAACGTTCAAAACTAAAGGAGACTAAGATGGACACAAAGTATTCGCAAGCAGACCACCGACTAACCACAACTCTTAAGACTATCAAGCGACAAAGAATTGAGCTTGCCGAGCGTGATGCGTTAATTGAAAAGTTCGTTCGAACTGGCGATTGGCTGGCAGATAGTACTACATCAAAAAATCCCCCATGGGAAAGTTTGCAGCGTTCGATTTGGCGCGCTCTTAAAGATGGCTGGAAAGCAATTAAAGGAGATTAAAATGAAAAAATGTGGCAAAAATTTTTGGATAATGGATGATGACACGAGTCTTCTTTATACAGTTGAAGCTGGTGGTTTTTACTTTTTATCCGGCGTCACCGGCAAAACAACAAAAGTTTACAAACACATGGACGAAGCAACAAACGACTACGATAGCAGGAAACTAGTGTGGTTAAAAATGACAGATCCATACACGCAATATGACCCCGATTGGGTCTTAGAAACTCTATTGGATAAGTCCACTTCCGCAAACGGTTAGTCGAAAGCCCGTGGAGGCGGGCTCCAATTGGGTTGACCGCCAACTGCTGATGAGACAGGTCAAATAGGAGACAAATGAAGAAAATCAAGGACGACGTTTGGAACATGGATGAGGATGTTGATCTTATCTATTCGCCAGATGAGCAAGGGTACTATTTCCACAATTTTGTCACCGGTAAAAGAACTAAAATTTACCAACTCGCGTACGAGGCGACAATTGCCTACAAAAACAACAAGCTAACATGGATTAAGTCAGGAGACACAGAGTGACCGCAAATATTTTTGGTGAAAGATTTCTTGGACGCAGAGAGCCTGCTTGGCATGGTCTTGGGACCGTATTCACGGATCCAATTTCATCCAGCGAGGCCGTCAGCAAAGCGAAGCTTGACTTCGAAATCATCAAGGCCCCATTGATCGCTTCTATTAAAGAAGAGAAGTTCCTGACCGGCAAGTACGGAATTTTCCGTGAGCCAACGGATGATGATCCGGAATATCGGTACCTCGGGACTGCCTCCCCAAACTACGGGATTGTGCAGAACAAAGAGATAGGTGAAATCCTAGACCCTCTAACAAAGTTATGGCCTGTAGAGACTATAGGCGCTCTTGGCGCCGGGGAAACCATGTTCTTAACATTGGATGCCGGCATGGGTAAGGTCCACGGCGAGGATGTACGACAATTTTTCTTAATCACCGACACCCGCGACGGTGGAACCTCGATGAAAATCGCGTTCACACCTGTCAGAGTAGTATGTCAAAATACTTTGGTTAGTGGTTTGAGACAATCCATTGTATCCGCGGCCATCTCCCACGAATCAAACATCAACCACGTGTTACGACTTAGAGTCGACCTGCTTGGCAGGATGCAAAATGCGTTGCAGAAGACCATGTCAACTTTTGAGTTGCTGGCAAGTTCTGTTATTGACCTTGACGGTGTCAAGAATGTTATTGCTGTTGCCTACCCCATGCCAGTTAAACCAAGAAAAATTGCCTTGCTTGATGATTTTGATGATTCCACAGGACCCAAGATTCTTGGTGAGTTGTTTGATGAGGCAAAGGCTGCTGTGCAGTCATGGGAATACGCGACGGGTAGAATAAATGTGTTTAGAGAAGGCGCCCTGCTGAACTACGAAAAGATTTGCGACGAGCATTCCGCCATTGCCGGGACTCCCTGGTGCGCGTATAATGCCGTCACAGAATTCGCTGACTATCGAGACGGCGCGCCGAGCCTATTAGAATCCACCTTATTTGGTGCGAGAGCGGGCGAAAAAATGCGCGCCTTCCAGAAGTCTTATGAATATGCAATGGTGGGCAAGTAATGAGTTCAAAAGAGTTATACCATAAGCGAAAGGACACGGGGTTATGCGTTCTATGTGGAAAGTATGCAACGCATGGAAGCCGGTGCGAAGCGTGCTACGTTAGAAACAGGAAATGGTTAGCAGCACGAATATGCGACCCCGAGCAAATAATAATCGCAAAAGAAATATACCGCAAGCGAAAGGACGCGGGATTATGTGTTAAATGTGAAAAACCAGCGATACACGGGGTATATTGTGCAATATGTTATGCCAGGTGTAAAAATTGGGTAGCAGCAAGAACACCAGAACAAAAAGCAATTGCAAATCTAAATGGTTCAAAGTATCAAAAAAGGCGTAATCTAAATTTGAAAATTGAGGTTTTTGCTGCTTACGGTAGAATTTGCAAATGCTGTGGCGAGTCTGATATCAGGTTTTTGACCATGGACCACGTAAATGGAGGTGGTGGTAAACAAAGAAAAGAGCTTTTTGGTGCCCGTAGTTTGGGGGGTATTATGTTTTACCGATGGTTGAAGAACCAGGGATATCCAGAAGGATTTCAAATACTTTGCTGGAACTGTAACTCTGGGCGGCAGATTAACCACGGGGTTTGTCCCCACAAAGACCACTATAATGAAGGAGTGAAATGAAACAATTCATACAAGTTACTAAGAAAAACACTTTGGGTAGCAATCTAACTGAATTGAACGCGATGGACTCAGCGACTAATCTGTTCTGGGAGCATTCCGATTGGGCGGCCCACATCTCCAGATACGGTCATGTCATGGACGCTGTACAGCGGCAGCATGCTAAAACCATTCTCGACGTGGGTTGCGGCAAGCTCCAACTTCTCAAATACTTCTGGCGCAACCGCTCTCAATTCGACGGTGTCTTCACTGGTCTCGACCTTCGTGCCCGTGAAACATGGATGGAAGAAATCGGTTGGTCAAAAGGAGATTTGAACCTTGTTCAGATGGATGTGGTCTTGGACGACCTGCCCACTCAAGTTCCCCAGCAGTATGATGTGGTTGTTTGCACGGAAGTGCTCGAGCACGTTCCACGAGATAAGGCTGTGGAATTGATCAGTAGGTTGTACGACTGGACCGCTCCAGGCGGGACATGTTACTTATCGACGCCTAATGCCGGAGTCTCAGACTCAACAGCCGAAAATCACAAAGATGAGGACGGCGTTTCACGGGAATGGAGTTATCAGGACAAATTGGACATGGTCAAATATGCCGGATTTGAAGTATTAAATAGCTTCGGCACGTTCATCGCCCTACGCAACATACCATGGGATTTTATGAGCAACCCGCAGATTCAAATAATCAGAAAGATGCTGCCGTACGCATTCTTTACTGTGTTTGCCGCAGCGCCATTCCCTGACAGGGCGAATAATTGCCTGATGGAGTTGAAGAAATGATTATCACAATTGACGGGCCGGAAAAAGCCGGCAAAACAACTCTTATCAACGCGATACGCGAAATCCGCAATGGCACGACCGTAGTGCATTGGGGACCAGTGGAACCGGATGACAGAGTTTACCTAAAACCACTCAAGCAGGCTGCGGCCTCAGACCAATGGGTTATTTGGGACCGTTGTTGGCCGAGCGAACACGTGTACGGCAAAATGCTGCACAGAGACCGCAGGTTGGCTGTTGACCCATGGCTCGGCGAGTGGTTGTACGGCAGGGCCGTGCAGACAGCAGGCGTGAAAATCATACTCCTGCCTGACCATAGTGAACAACTGAAACGTCTGAGAGACTCCAGCGACCTACCAGTTGACCCAGAAGTTGAGACCGGCATGTATGAAAACTACGCGAAGAGCTTCCAATGGAAAGTACTGCATAACAATTACACGTCAACAGGACTGCAGGCAAACTATGACAGAATCCTAAAACTGATGATTCCTGTTGAGTATCAACTCACGAAGCCCCCGAAATACGCTGGTGACCTGCTTGCTGAAATTGTGTTCGTCGGTGAGAGCCTAAAATTAGGCTCAGATCTAAAACCCGCTGGGGCATGGCTGCCGTTCACAACGTATTTGACCTCGCTCTATGGCAGGCATCTCGGCAACGAGGCATTCAAATGTGGATGGACAAATATTGATTCTAGTATTACAATTGAGAATTTAGCCGACACGTCACTTATCGCGTGCGGCAAGAAGGCGGAAGCATGGTGTGAAAATGTACAACAAAGTGTAAGGCGTGTGAAAGTAGTCGCACTGCCGCATCCAGCATGGCTGTATCGCTACAACAATGCTGAAACCACCAAGAAGCGTATCGAGACAGATGCGATTCTACAAAATCTAAAGGAGACATTGAAATGAGTAACAGTAAATCTACGACCGAGCAGAAACCCCTCTTCGAGGGAATGATAGATCCCCCCAACGGCGACAGCGAAAGCACCGCCATAATTGAAATTGACGACGACACCCCAGCCCCGATGGTTGCGTACTCGAGCAAACCGATTTTTCGGCCCGAGGACATCACGCCCCCGGTCTTGAAACTGCTTCAGGGTCTTTCGCCTGAGGTGCAAGAGGGAAACGGTAAACCAGGCCAGTGGTCGCTTAGTGGGTACGACCCTGAGGCGTCACTAACGGTGGTTCCGCTCTCGTATGCACGCCGCCGCGAATATCGTGATGAGGACAGCAATTTCATTGCATGCGCCTCGTATGACGGTGAAACCGGTGTCGGCGAACCCGGTGGGCATTGCGCGGATTGTGCGATGAACAAGTGGTCGGGTGAGGGCAAGAACCGTAAAGGTCCGCAGTGCGTGTTCATGTATTCATACATGGTGTACATCAAGGAATATGAGAACGCTGCAATCATAAACTTCAAGCGAACCGGTTTAGCAATCGGCAAATCGCTGAACAGTGTTATGAGTCGGCAGGGCTTTGGCCGTGTTGCAATCACCCTAAGCTCGAAACTTCAAACCGGCGGTAAGGGAACGTACTATATCCCTCAACTGCTGCCGATCCCGAATAGCGCAGCAATAGAAGTAATCGAAAGTGCCAAGAACTTCTTCGGCGGTTAATTCATGCATGATATGGGAGGATCCAGCAGGGTCCTCCCAGGAGGGTTAAAATGAACTATTACAACCGGTACGTTTCACGGATTGTTTCACTAGGGGAAGCTCGGGCGCCAAGAGGGCTCGAGATAAAATCGCTTCAAGCAGAACGATTTGCCGTCAAGACAGGCATCACATACCGCAGGCCTATGGATAACCCGTTGATCGGATTCATGGAAGGCCTGCAATTCATTGCGGAAATCTTTAATAAAGATGCCATCGCGAGAATCGCGCCACATGCTCGACTCGACTTGTTCGGATTCAATTCAGCCTATGGCCCGAGGGTCATGGGTCAAACCGAAAAGATAATTGATGAGTTGATTAACGACCCAGCAACACGCCGTGCAGTGATGATACTGGCAAAGCCAGACGAGAATCTAGCGTTAAGACCTTGTACCACAAGCCTGCAGTTTCGTGTCAACGGGTACCGTCTTGATACGATAGTCAACATGAGAAGTTCGGACGCCGTGTACGGGTTGCCGTACGACCTCACGCAGTTTGGGATGCTAAGCATGGTTATTGCCAGCTGCGCAGGTTTTGTGACCAACAATCTGATAATTGAAATTGGTGACGCGCATGTTTACTTGGAAACCAAGCATCTGGCCTCAGGGTCGAAACAGTGGGAGTTCGAACTGCCTGATATAGAAATCCCAAATGGGTTGACCAGTCTTGACTCGTGGAAGGCATGGGCCATGGAAGCCATTGGGCTGCTTAGTCCAGGTTATGTAAACGACACCTTCAAATACAAGAAGTCAGAGGTCGAATCATGAACGATGTAGTCCTTGACCCTGTCATTGGGGCTCAACTATTGAGCAATGATGATGTGATTAGTTTCGATTTAGAGACCACGGGCTTGAGCCCTTGGAAAGATAATATCGCGTTGATGCAGTTCCACGGCCACACCACACAGACCCCTGTGGTCGTGCGGGTGGCTGATGGCGTTGTGCCTGAGGCGATTAAGGCCTTATTCGCATCGGGACACCGGCAGTATGTCGGCCACAATGTGGGTGGTTTTGATGTGTTGTTTTTAGACACCCATGGTGTCAACTGGAAGTGCAACACATGGTTTGATACTCTCATAGGAGAGGGTATGATTTCGACCACAGGCAGGCGTGACGTGAGCAGGAATCTTAAGAATTCTGTGAGGCGCCGGCTCGGGTTGACACTGGACAAGGATATTGAACATGGGAAATGGACTGCAGAGGTTCTAAGCGAAGCTCAGATGACCTACGCCGTGAATGACGTACTGTATTTGTACGACTTAATGAAAGAGCAGGTCCTGAAGGCTGACAGTCAGGGTCAAACTAAAGCAATTGAGATGGAAATGCAACTGGTTCCTATCACTGCTCAAATGACGTTAAATGGTTTACCACTCCTACCAGAGGTGCTCAACGCATGGCTCGACGAGCAACGCGAGCTTGAGGTTGTGAGTCATGATTGGCTCAACGAGCACCTTGGTTCGATAAACTATGCTTCACCAATTCAGATTATGAAAGCTGTCAAGAGTCTTGGATTAGAGTTCGAGAACACACGAGCTGAGACACTCGCTGAACTCGCAAACTATGGTGAGGGTTTAGGATCCGAGGTCGCGAAACACATGCTAGACTACCGGGCACCCGCACAACGAATTAAGATGTATCAGCAAAGCTGGCAAGATAGATACATCTGCGACAACTGGGTGCACGCTAGGTTCTGGCAGACCGGTACCGACACGTTGAGGTACTCATCATCTGATCCCAACCTGCAGCAGGTGCCGAAGGACGGCAGGAAAATCATCGGAAACCTAGATGGTATCGAAATCGTGAACGCAGATTACTCACAGATAGAAGTTAGGATTGCTGCAGAAATTGCGAATGACGAGAATCTCAAAAACCTACTCGACTCCGGCGACGTGCATCGCAACATTGCGGCACAGATTTTCCAGGTGCCTGCTGGTGAGGTCACAGATGAACAGCGTAAGATGGCAAAGGCATGCACGTTCACGTTGTTGTTTGGTGGCGGTGCGAACGGGTTATATCAGTATGCTCGAAATTCTGGCGCCTCGCTCTCTCAAGAAGAGGCCATGGACATCTTCTCTGGATTCTTCACCGCCTTCCAGGGACTGCGTCGAGTACGTGAACAGGCGCAAGGGTTGGCACGAAATCGCCATGTTGTCACAATACAACTGCCAAACTCTGCTAAACGAGTTCTTGTTGGCAGCAACGTGACTCCGAATAGAATTCTAAACACTGCTGTGCAGGGATCTGCTGCTGTGGGATTAAAATATGCAATGATAGAAGCCGATAAGGCAGGGTTGATGAAATACATCGGCGCAACTGTTCACGATGAGTTAGTGGCTGCGGTTCCAACGACTGAGGCCGTTGAGTACGGTCACGAGCTAGAGCAAGCTATGATTCGTGGGATGCAAGTCATATTTCCAAATATGATCACAAAAGTTGAAGTAAAACAAGGGAAATGCTGGCAGAGATGATTTGCTTTTATTGTCTAAAGGAAATACCTCTAAACATGCAGACCCAGATCACGTTCGACGTGCCGTACATCAACCTTTATGTTCATAAAGAATGCAGTAAACTGATCTACGAGTACGGTGTGAATAAGTATATTCAGGACAACAAAGCACGCTTCCTAGAGTTAGCAGAGAAGAACGCAGTAGAGTTTGGCATGCCAACAAGGAAAGTCAAAAGGAAATGTTAACCCGTTTGTAATCTCTTGTTAATCAGATGTTATTGTTGATGTCGTACAGTAGTATTAGGAATAAAAATGACAAATCACATGAATTCACCGAAAATCAAGAAAGCACTCGAAGCCTGCTATGCGGTAAAACTGCAATGGCAGGCTAAGGAGGCGGTTCTTGTTGCCTCCAAAGAAGCTGAACCAATTCCACAGACTGACGCCGGCGCGTTCACGAGAATGTGCGAACTAAATCAAGCAAAAAACGCGTGGTCGGATCTGCAGGCAGCGGAGTTTGAGGCTCGACAGCTGCTGTGGGCGTACTATAAGAGTAAGAAGCTCTCAAATCGAGAGATTATAAATATCGTCGCAACTGTACTTCAGTGAAATAGGAGATTGTTATGACATCAACAAGAAATAAGTTTGGTCGGACAGGGACTTACACCTGCGGAATCTGTGGAAAGCGAACTCGCAATGTTGACGGGGAAGAGTACTCAGGATTATGCAAGGCATGCTATGAGCAATGCGAGCAGGATAATGAGAAGGCCGATGAACGAATCGTAAAAGAGACTGAGATGGACGATCGACAGATTGCAGATGAGATGACTAAAGAATTGAATTATGGGCTAATCCATCCAACCCTTGAAACCTAAGGCGAGAATTAAGGAGTCGAAAGCCCGTGGAGGCGGGCTTCACCAGAACTAACCTACTGGTGCTGATGAGACAGGTTACACGGAGACTAAGATGTTGACAAAGACTGAGTTTGACGCGATTGCACCATTATCGTTATTCGCCTCTGGTGTGTCGACAGATACACAAGAAGGCCTGCACATGTGCGGCACCGGCGATCCCATATATTGGGTCGCCGTAAAAGGCGGAAATAATGATTGGGCCATGTACTGCGGATGGCAGGATGGCATGGAGGATCTGAAACGGCACGGCGACAAGGTGCATGACATGGACAACGTGCAGCATGTGTTGGCTGTGGATCCCTATGTTCTTAGCAGGTATCGACTATGAACGACAAACTATGGTGTCAAATGTGTGGGCATGAGCAAGGGGCGACTGAGTCTCATGAAATGAGTATTGTTAATGGCGTAGTCTTCGACATCTGTCAGGCGTGCGGAGCACGGATTGCACGACATCCGAAGCCTGAACAAGGGGTGCTCGAAGAGGTTCTGCTTGCCAAGCTTGCGAAGCACGACGCTCTGGTTGAAAGACTAGTTGAGGCGGGCGATAAGTTAGCTGCCACCACTAGGTTTACCCCAGCATATCTCGCTTTGTACGTTGGGTGGAAAGTCCTCTCAGACGAGTGGAAGGAATCGAAATGATTGCCGAGGTCGAACAAAAACCTAATTGCTATGCGTGCATCCACAGGCGCAATATCCCAGGAGATGCGCACAGTGCGTGTGGGCACCCGTCTAACGCTGATGTGTTGAATAACCCATTGGCACAATTGTTTGGTATATTTGCCAGCGTTGGTCGGGTTGAGCCCTTTCAGGTGACCACCAAGGTTCATGTGACTGGTAACCCCCATGGAATAAGGAACGGCTGGTTTATGTGGCCATTTAACTTTGATCCTGTTTGGCTGGAGTCCTGCGATGGCTTTAGCTCGAAATCGAAAGAGGAGACAGAATGAACATTGAAAAAGAGTGCGGTGTAATCACCGAGCACGCTGACAGGTTGATGCGGATGGCGCAGGTCCTGCGGGCGCAAAATGCGGAGTACATGTGTATGATTGCCAAGTTGACTGCGCAGCTTGCAGAGTGCCACCGATTGGCTTTAATAGGTGGCAAGCAGTTTGATGAAATCAGGGTCAAGGTTGAGGCTTTGATCGCGGACAATTACGGGCTTGAGACGATGGTCGAGCGACTTGTGGAAGCAGGGAACGGCGTAATGAAATGCGACCCCGAGTTATGGCCTATTAGTTGTAAGGCTTGGTTATTTCTTATTGCCGAATGCAAGGAGAAATGACATGGCGACAGAGATGATTTTATGGTACCTATGTGTTTGGGGCTTCGTCATTGACGTACTAATCGTTTGGGCAGGGATACAATATAGAAAGGATAAGAAATGAAGAAGATAGTGTTAACAGGTCCGTGTATAAATAAAGAGAAGATTAAAATTGTTCTCAAACCAAACATCGACGATAAGAATATTCGTACAGATGTAATGGAACATGATGCGATGACAGTATTTAGACTGATGAACGACTACCTGCCTTCCGGTACGGTCAATGGAATTTACAAATTGCTGCATGCGGCAAAAGAGAATCCACCAACTGTTTGGATGAAGAAATGAACGACAAACTGAAGGCTTGGATTGTGAGCGATAACGATGGCGAATGGTCTGAATTGTTACATGCCGAAACACGTGGCAAGGCGCGTTCTCAGGCGGCTGGGTTGTTCTCGGGAGTCGGCGCCATACGCAATGAGAATTTCTTATATTTTCGTGTCACACGATTTACAAAAGCCGATGATCGTGCATTTACCGCCGCAGACCGATATGAGGCGGATGGCGACGCGGAACACGATGAACGCTATATTTCGGAGTGCTACTGCGTTCTTTGTCAATTGAGGTAATCAATGGGTGAAGATGCAAAATTTAAGATAGGCGACAAGGTCACAAGGTTTGCCGGCGACAAACCAGGAGTGGTCACGGATGTGATGATACTTAAACGTTATAACGGACAGGAAAGGTTTATGTATAAAGTAAAATTTGATGACACAGAGTACGCCTACGTACCATGCGATCTACAGTTGTTTGAGACAAAGGAGCCTAAAAATGAAACAGATATTAGCTAAGATTAGGCAAGACAAGTTCTTCTTCAAAACTGAAGAAGACGAAGCGCTGTTCAAGACAACCGTGCCAGAGAATCTGGTGAAACCACCCTGCTGGCGGGCGTGGGATTACCTGTTGAAGCAGGGTTGGATTGGTGGGAGTGAGGATGCCGCCAATGGCGGGTTTATCGTTTGGCAGCAGCCTGAGACCGACGCAGAGGAGCTCGAGCTCTGCCTGAAGCAGCATGACTGGTCTTATGAATGGTCGGATGCCATGAATACATGGCGGAAGGGCGAAGCCGAGAAGGATAGGATAAAACGCCTGATGAAGAGGATCGGCAACCCGCAAGCCGTTGAAATCTATAAGAAGTTCTGCCCTTCGGTGGACGATTTCAAGTGGGGGTTGAGATGATGGGCGATGACGAAATGGAGATGAAATGAGTAGCAATTTAAAACAGCTTGAAAACTGCCTTATTAAAATCAGTCTTCTATGGGCGTCTTACGAGACCGATAACCCCGCAACAGACGTACACATTGATGCGGCACTGGACATACTTGAAGATGTCAAGAAGGACTATGCCCAGCTTGCCTCCCGCGACGCGCTTATCGAGCGGCTGGCAAACGAGGGTGGCAGATTAGCGGGCTTATTAGGCCAGTTTTCACCGGAGGAGCGAGCCAAAGCGTTCTTAAGTTTGGATGCCCTCGTCGCCGAATTGGAACAAACAAAGGAGACGAAATGACAGACGATTTTAGTGTTTATGATGCCGGAGATTTAATAGGGCTTGAGCATGTTCGTGCTCTTGACACTATAAACAAAAACCGCTTGATTGAATTCACGCCGGAATATATTGCAAATTGCCGCAGGGCAAAGGGTGGTCCGTGGGTGTTCCAAGATACACGCCAGGCGCTTGACGAAATCGAGCGGTCACACGCGCTGATTGAGCGGCTGGTCGAGGCGCACATGATGATTACTGATGCCTCCGACTGGTGGGATGGGGAAGCAACTGAAAAGTGGGATGCCGTCGTTGCCGAATATCGTGCGATGAAGGAGAGTGTAGAGTGAAGGGTATTGAATCGTATGACGAACATGGCTATTGGAGTTACCTAAATGGCAATTTCTACGTTTGCACAATTGATGAGGGCGAACTGTTATTTGAATCACAGGGAGACAGTTTGACCGCCGTTGAGGTCGTGGATAAACTTGCCGCCCTCGAATCCCAACTCGCCGCCACGAAGGCGCGGCTGGCGGAGTACGAGGTGGGGTTTGACCCTGCGGTGAAGCCGCCGAAGGATGGGCGCGAGGTGTTCATAAGGGTAAACGATTGCAGAGAATATTACGCAATATACGATTGCCCAAGTGACGATTCTATTGCTCGTTTTATTGTTCTACCTTTTGGTGATTTTACGCCTGTATTTAGCATTAATGACATCATCCGCTGGTTCCCTTTGCCAGGCTCGAAAGGCGGTGAGTGTGAATGACGATTTGGCAAAAATGATAGCGAAACTAGAACTGCATAAGGGCGGCGTGTGCACACTGAGCAGGTCTGAGCTACAGGCTGTAACGGCATGGCTAAGAGATTACGTCAGCCTCATGCGGAAGCTCGAGGGCGTTTGGGGGCGGGTGGAAGATGATGATGAGAAGAAAGGCACTTACTAGGAGGTAAGATGAACCACGGTTGCGGAATCTATAAAATTACAAACACGACCACTGGAGATTACTATATTGGAAGTGCGAATAATATACAACAACGAATATATTGGCACCAGAGGCATTTAGTTAATAATACACACTATAACTCCTATTTGCAGCGCGCTTGGAATAAATATGGCAAGCAGGCGTTTGAGTTCACAACTCTCCTGCTATGCGGTGTTGAGCGCAAGCTGTATTTTGAGCAGGGGCTTTTAAATTTATTTAAACCGACTTACAACATCGCGGTGAATGCCATTGCGGCAATGCAAGGACGACACCATAGTGAAGAAACTAAGCGCAGACAAAGTGAGACACACAAAGGTGAACTTAATTATGCATTCGGAAAACACCTTTCGGATGAGCATAAGTTAAAACTATCAAAAGCAAATAAAGGCAAACCAAGTAGTATGCTTGGAAAACACCGTACTGAGGAAACAAAGTTCAAAATGAGCAAGGCACAAAAAGGCAATACACACGGACTTGGGCACAAGCACTCCGATGAATCTCGTGTAAAGATTGGTGAGGCGCGTAAAGGTAAGAACCTCTCAGAGGAAACGAGACATAAAATAAGTGAAAGTAGAAAGCGTTATTACGCAGAAAAGAAGATAAAATGAATCATGAATTGCCAGAACTCGATATTCAGAGAGCAAAGTTTATTGGCGAGAGCATCCTGCCATTGGTTGAAGAACGAATTAGGTTGGGCCTACTCTCACTGAAAGTGGTCCATTCGGCCACAAACAAGCTTGTGAAGCAGGGCGATCGCAGGTTGAACGAATGTCTTGGGGAACCCGAGGTCCTACGGACTTACGTATTAGCGGCGATCACGGAACTCACTGAACTGCTTCAAGAACTCGATTGGAAGCCTTGGCGCGAGCGCGAAAAACCCGTGGACCGCGACAAGGTAGCCGAGGAGTTTGCTGATGTCCTTGCGTTTATCGGGGTCATCATCACGATTCTCGTGGAACACGGGATCTCCGTGACGCAGTTGACAGAAGCGTATATACGGAAAGAGCACATCAATGTGCAGCGGTTTTTGCAGGCTTCCGAGAAGAAGCAAGGTTAATAAGTATCACAAATGTTAAAAGAATGGGCACGTAGGTCACGTTTGCCATTAAAAAGATTAAATACTAAAGAAATGATAGCTTTAAGTATTTAATCCTTTTTGGTGACCAACGTGTCCACGTGCCCATAAGTATCAAGTTATTGAAACTTATTATTAGCCCAAAACCTGCTGCGCAAAGCCAAAAATGCATTATAATTAAGCAAGAGCTTGGGATAGCGTCGCACGCGAAAAGTGGATTTCCTACCCACCTGCCCAAGCAATATCAAATAGGACTTGCTATGGAGGCAAAATGATCACAAACAAATGTGGGGTTTATAAGATTACTAATACCATCAATGGTGATTATTACATCGGGAGCTCATGTGATATACAACGACGAATAAATTGTCACCACAGGCTTTTAGTTAATAACACACACTACAACTCTTATTTGCAGCGCGCCTGGAACAAGTACGGTGAGAATAATTTTGAATTCACAACTCTCCTACTATGTGATGTTGAGCACAAACTATACTTTGAACAGGGGTTTTTGGATTTATTCAAACCTGTGTATAATGCAGCAATAAATGCAACAGCGTTTATGCAAGGGTTGCACTGCACTGAAGAGCATAAACGAAAAATAAGCGAAGCGAATACAGGTAGAAAATGTTCTAAAGAATCAAAACAAAAAATGAGCGACGTGCATAAAGGTATACCAAGTAGCATGCGTGGCAAGCATCTTTCTGAGGAGCAGAAACGAAAAATAAGTGAGACGCTTAAGGGTAATCTTCCTTGGAACATCAATAAATTCATGTCTGAAGAATCGAAACACAAAAACAGTGAGTCACAAAAGGGCAAACATCACTCAGAGGAATCTAAGCGCAAAAACAGCGAGTCACATAAAGGCAAGAAACCCACTGATGAAGCAAAGCGCAGAATGAGTGGTGCCAGAAAATGCTGGTGGGCGGAAAAGAAAATCACACGCGAAGCCAAAAACGTGGTACAATAATATATGCGCTACTGTGCAATAACTATGCAAGAACCACAGAGTGCTGGAGATAAATGCCAAGAGTAGGTCACAACACTGCAAAACAAATCGCTGCACTTCAGCCATTCGTGAAGGACGATTCTCGCATTAATCGAAACGGCAGGCCTAAGGGTTTTAATGAGGCAAGAAAAGCGGCCATCAGCATGTTGGCTGAGGTTGCGGATTCGAAAGATAGTCTTGAAATCACTCATTTTCAAGCAATACTGACTGATTGGCTAAATTCAAATAATTTTCAAAAACAAAAAGCGGCTCTAGAGTTGGCCGGTTTCTTTGTGAAAACCGCTGAGGGTTTAAATATGAATATTGATTTACGTTCGCTTACGAATTCACAGTTGGAACGGCTATCGGCCGGGGAAGACGTCTACAGCATCTTGCTGACCAAATAATAATCATAACGAAAAGAGGCACTCGTGCAACGAGAAACGGACTTACATGGCATTCAGAACCCCTAAACAAAACTATAAATCCATCTTATGCATAAGGGCCAACGCGGTCAGCGACTTCCGCATGGACTTCGCAGCGCGCTATCTCGACCGTGCCGGCTTCGATGTTGAGACTATCACGTATGTGCCTTTTTACAAGGCCTCCCAGTATGACCTCGTCATCTGCAGCCGGCCAGGGATCGACATGCTCGAGTACCTCAAGGTTTGTTTGATTGCTGGAAAGCAGGTTGTCATCGACCTAGATGATGACTTCACTGCCATTCCAAAGCATAATCCCGCCTTCAATTATACCGGCGCTGGTCATCCTCATTATCTGACAGAACTGAGGCGCGTGCTGTCTGACCCACAAGTGATTGTGACTTACGCGAGCGCAGAACTGCAAAACCGCTACAAGCACGACGGCATTGTAATCGCTAATTCGTGGGACGACGAGAATCCGAACTGGGATTTTGAGAAGGTAAGACACGATAGCATTAACATCGGTTTCACCGGGACCGCTACGCATCGCGAGGATTTCAATATCATCGAGCCGGTCATCAAAAAATTGCTCGACGAGTACAAGAACCTGCGCATCGTCATCCAGCTCGATGAGCAGATTTATAAGCGCTTCAACGACTACGAAATGCAGAGGCTCTTCCTGCCACCGCTGCCGTTCGCGGACTACCCCCTGTCTTACAGGATGTTCGACATTCTCGTCGTACCACTCCGTGACACGCGGTTCAACCGTGCGAAGTCCGACATCAAACTCTTAGAGTGTGGGGTGTCAAAGACACCGTATGTCGCAAGCAACCTGCCGTTCTATTCAGAGTGGAAAGAGGGCGGATTTTGCGTAGCAGACGACGCTATGAGTTGGGAAGCTAAGCTGGTGATGCTCATTGAGAACAAGAAGCTACGAGAAGAGCTCGGCGAAGCCGGCTACGAGAAGGCGCTTGCGCGCAAGGCGTCGCTGGTAAACAACAAGTGGGTAGAGCTCGTAGAGGAGTTGTGCAAATGAAAATGAGTAAAAAGGAATTGAGACACCAACTCGAAGCGAGCGTGCACAATAGCAACGTTCTGGCAAAAGAGGTTGAACGTGCAGACATCGTAGCGAAGCAATTGAGAGACACGAACGTGGAACTGTGCAGGCGTGCCGAGAAAGCCAAGGCGCTGGTAAGGAAGCTGGTTGATTGCGGAAACGCTATGGCTGAAGGTAGGGTTTATTCGATTGGATATGACGGCGTAGTTTATAGCTGGCACAAACTCGCAGACGAATGGAAGGCGCAGAACAAATGAACATCTTATTCCTTGAATCCGACCAGATGACCGAATACAACTGCTCCAACTGGCGCTGCGTGATGCCCCACCGTGCACTCTCCCGTGCCGGGTATCAGTCGAAGGTTATTCGGCTAGAGGCTTGGGCTGCCAAGGAGCCAGAAGCAGTAAAGGCTGCAGAAGAAGCAGATATCATCATTGTGCAGCGAAACGTGTTCCACGATGTGGTCCCTGTGATCCTGTATTGGCGTGCTAAGGGCAAGACTGTGGTCGTCGACCTCGATGATTCATACGAAAACATGACTGAGGAGACGGGGTCCCCGTCCTACGAGTTTTGGGGCAAAGGTCTGATAGAGCAGAAGCAGGCCGACGGTACGTCAAAGAAGGTGGAAGTTTACCCCAAGCCGTTCGAAATGCTTACCTACGGTATCAAACTCTCAGCAGGTGTGACCTCTCCCTCGAAGCTGATATGCGAGGATTGGGAGAAGCGAGGGGTGAAGGCGTATTGGTTCCCAAATTATTTGGATCTCTCAATGTATCAATATGACCCGAGTTTCTACCACGCGCCGAACACGATCCATATCGGCTGGGGCGGCTCGATGACTCACCTTGTTTCATGGGATAAATCAGGCGCTTCCGAGGCGCTCAACCAGCTCGCAAGCGAGAACTCAAACCTGCGTATCACGATTATCGGAGATCCTCGGACCGAGCGGTTCTTCAAGAAATTTCACAAAGACCGCCGCATCATGATAGGCTGGGTTCCCCACGCTATCTTTGGCAGCAAGCTCTCGATGTTCGATATTGGGCTCATACCCTTGTACGGCGAGTACGACCGCAGGCGCTCGTGGATCAAAACTGCTGAGTACTCGGTGATGGGGATCCCCTGGATAGGCTCTGACCTCGAGCCTACTCGTGACATTGACACGGGGACCCGAGTGCAGAATACGCCGGAGGCGTGGTATGAGACTCTGAAATATTATATTGAGAACATTGATGCACTAAAAGCGGCAGCAGTCGCAAACAAAGCTATAGCACAGGAGAAGTTCAACATTGACGCCCATGTGGGCGAGCTCGTGAAGCTCTTTGAGCGAATTATAGAGGAGGACAAGTAATGGCTAATATAAGCAATCGACCCTGCTACACACGGTTCAACCCCACCACCAACGGCGCATTGCACGTCGGCCATCTCTACATGATGCTCGTAAACGAGGCAGAAGCGCACGAAAACAACGGCAAGTTCACCTTTCGGTTCGACGACAACCAAGCGCCTTACCTCTATGGATTATCATGGACGGGTGCGCAGTTGAGCCGTGAGGACATCGGCAATATCAAGAACGATATGATAGAAGACGTTCTGTGGTGCGGAATACAGGTGGATAACTGGTCGTCCCAAGAACACAGGGAACAGCGTATCCAGACCTTCATGCGCTTCCTCAATGAGGGGAAGGACCTACCGGTGAAACGCTGCTACACCTCTCAGATCAACCCGGAAGTCCGGTGGATGTCATTCGACTCCGCCTACCCATACGTGCCGTACCTAACGGCAGAGAAGGTGCTCAACGATTTCCTAGACGGGTGCAACCTAATCATTAGAGGGGAGGATCTGCTTGACGAGTGGGCTCTCTACCACTATTTCGCAGATTCATGGGGCTTGCCGATGCCGCGACAAGCCTTCCTGAAACGACTGGTGATGGGTGACACGAACAAAGAGCTCTTCGACATCCGCAAATCGAAGGGTGGATATAGCATCGCCAGCTATCGAGAGCAGGGCTGGAAGCCGCAGGTTTTGAAAATGGCGCTAGCCGAGGCTTGCCTCATCGACCCGGCGAAGCCATGGCTCATCGAGAACTGCAAGACAGACCCGGTATGGAACGCGTAAAATCCTACCTTAGCAGGCCCTCAACAGGCATCTTCCTTGTGCTGGTAGTCCTCACAGGGTTGTTCCAAGCGGGCAACCCGGACTTCCTGTCTCTGGCTAATGTGACCGCTATCCTGCGGTCAATGTCTTATGTAGGAATCATCGCCATTGGCATGGGTCTCTGTCTGATGTCAGGTGTCATCGACCTCTCAGCAGGAGCGACAGCTGCGCTGGCAAGCGTGCTGTTCAGCAAGGCGATGGCAGAATGGGGCCTCCCGCTGCCTCTTGCAATACTGCTAGCAGTGGCCATAGGTGCTGCAGTAGGCGCGGTAAACGCGTTTATTATCATAAAATTGAAGGTCACTCCCTTCATTGCAACTATTGCAACTCAGTTTATGATAAGAGGACTCGCGCTCGCGTGGACACGGGGTTTTATCGTTTATCCATTGCCTGCCGGCATTGGCGAGATCGGAATGCTTCGCCCTCTGGGTGTAAGCGTCGGGTTTATCGTGCTGCTGCTTGTAGCAGGTGGTGCTTACTATCTGCTAAACCACACAGTCCTCGGACTCGAGATCAAGGCCACAGGGTCGGATTATGAAATCGCAAAATTGACAGAAGTACGGTACGTACTCGTACACGTGGTCGTTCTCATGTTGGTGGGTGCTCTCGCTGCTGTCGCAGGTGTTCTCCTGTCCTTCGTGCTCAACGGCGGTACGCCGAACGTGGGTATCGGCTGGGAATTCGCTGCTATAACCGCCTGCGCAATCGGCGGCGTGAGTCTCATGGGGTATGAGGGTTCTATTGAAGGCATTATCTTCGGGCTGCTTGTGGTCTACGTATTGCAGAACGGGGTGGTGGTCATCGGTGTATCCGTGTTCCTACAGAACGTGGTCATCGGTGCTGTTCTATTGATAGCGGTCGTCCTCGACGTGAGGCGCCGTAAATTCCTTAATATTGAGAGTTTATGAAAGAGAGATAAAATGAAGAAATTAGCAGTAATACTCGTAATCGTGCTGGCGCTCGTTCTGTCAGCATGCCAACCTGCAGTGGTTACACCGCAGGCGACTAAGGAAGTTGTGGCCTCAGAGTCCACGCTTCGTGACCTTCAGAAGGGCAAACCCTTCATTTATGTAGGGAACCTATTCGCTCACCCGACTATCAAGATGATGATGCTCGGTTTCTGGGACGCCTGCAAAGCCTACGACGTGGATTGCAAGCTCATCGTAGATCCCGCTGCTGACGAAGCAAGCTGGATTTCTGCGAATGAGAAGGCTGTGGCCTATGGCTCTTCCGGTATTGACGGCTCGGGCTACGTTGGCTTCCGCCAGTCAACTCTCCAAGCTGCCAAGGCAGGGATCCCTGTCATCGGCAATCACGCCAACCTGCAACCCGAGGACACCTCAGCTGTAACCGGATTAATCGCATGGATTGGTCCCTCCGCCTCGTTATACGGAGCGGATGTAGCAGTCACAATGAAAGAGGCAACCAAATGCGGCTCCCCTGTCATTGTGACACAGTCTAGCTTCAATACGACTGAGGATGCAGCGAACAAGGGATTCGTAGACAAATATGCTGAAATCTGCCCTGAAGCCGTCATCTTACCTGTGCAGCAGGAGGGGCTCGAGCCTCTCGAAGCGATGGCGAAAGTGGCTGCTATCATAACAGCGAACCCCGACCTAAAGGGTGCCTTCGGCACGACAGGCGGCTCGATTAACGCTTGGGGCAAGGCGCTCCAGCAGGCTGGCAAAAAGCCAGGGGATGTAATCCTGATAGGGATGGATGCGACTAAAGAGAATATTGATATGGTTAAAGCCGGTTACGCGTATGCAATTGTCAACCAGCCCGTGTACGAAGAGAACTATCTTGCAGTCGAAATCCTTATCGCAAACCTGCAAGGAAAGCCCTTTAAGTACGAAAACCCGCTGTCGTCACCTATCGTAAAGGTGGATGGACTCTCGGCCCTAGAGGTACTGGCAAAACGTTCATTGACTGATCTTCCTAAGGAGTGAAATGCCCATACAAATAAATGACAGAAAACAAGCAGTTGTTGACACAGAAGAGCTGGCTGATAACATCAGCAAAAAGGTTAGAGAGTTGAACGGGCTGTGTGAAGATGCTCGTAAACTCGGCATCGTGGTGCAGGTTTCGATGATTACGCTCGATACCGTGCCTGCCTTCAGGCTTGATGGTGTTTACAAGCGCCTCGACAAACCCCTCATCCTGAGGGTATAACGAAAGCGGTGGCGGTGTGGTGCGAACACACAACAGAACAGGTAGCGCGACAACCAACTGTTCGGAGCAGACAAACCAAGAACCTCCGACTACAAGCGCAGCAGGTTGGAATCCTGCCCACCGATTATCGAGGAGAAGCATGAAGATATACATAAATGACTGGAATGATTTTAAGTTCGTATTGCGACTTGTGAATAAATTTATTTATGCAATCCTGATAGGTAACAAAGAAGCAAGAGATGACTATTGGTCATGGATAAGATTACACTTGACGACTGGACATAGGAGAATGAGTTAATATGCTACGACTTGATATTGGCAGCGGCGGTAGTCCGAAGGACGGTTTCACCGGAGTCGATTTGTTCGCCGAGGGCGAGGGTATCATCAAAGCACCGATGAACGCCCTCCCCTACGGGGATGAGTCTGTGGACGAGATTTACTCGAGTCACGCGCTTGAGCATATCGGCAAGTATGAAGTCGTGCCGACACTCGCAGAGTGGCATCGAGTACTCAAATGGGACGCCCAGCTAACGCTGGAAGTGCCTGACCTCACATGGGTTTGCAAGAATTGGCTGCAGCGTCAAACCAATGATTGGCACCTTGATGCTATCTTTGGCGACCAGTCCACCCCCGGGCAGTATCACAAGACAGGTTTCACCAGGAATATACTTGCGAATTACCTGGAACAGGCAGGTTTTATAGGCCGAACTGTGACATTCTGGACAGTGTTCTCACATGAGCAGGACTGCATCCTGGCGAGCATTGTCAAGTGAAAAGACGCCCGGTGGTACAGATTAGCACGTATGTGCTGGCACGTAGGTCACGTTTGCCATTAAAAAGATTAAATACTAAAGAAATGATAGCTTATAGTATTTAATGAAAAATGGTGACCCACGTGGCCGCCTGCCCATAAGTATCAATAAATTGAAACTTATTATTGCCAAAACTGGAGGAAAATAGTATGACAGGTAAATTGCACTTACGCGTAAAAATCGGTTCGATAACTTATCAAGTCAAAATGGTTGAGCGCTTGATCGGAGACGACAATGAAAAACTAGAAGGACAAATTTCGTATTGTCAACAGACAATTGAAATCGAAAGTCGTCTAACCCCTGTCATGCAAAAACAGGTTCTGTGGCATGAAGTTATTCATGGGATTTTAACACAGTCTGGCCGCCAAAGTGAGGTGTCAGAGGGAGCTGTAGATGCGATCGCTTACGGCGTGTTCGGTGTCATTGAAGACAACCCAGGAATGAGGGAGATATAATGTCGTTCTTACATGAAAATGAATTCTACCTGCTTATGGACAATCCGTGGACGGGCGACTCAAACCCACTTCATTATCCAAACATGCCATTGCATCGCACAAAGCATATTGATGAGGAGGGTCTAAAGAGACTGCATGGGGTTGGAATACAGACCACCATGCCATTCTCGTGCGTTTGGAAAGAGATAGAAATCAAAAAGGGAGTTTACAATTGGTCATATCTCGACGACTACGTGAACCGCGCTGCTCGCGCGGGTATGAAAACAATCCTGTTTACACCGACTCACGGGTATCCCGATTGGTTTCCGGACTCTTACTTCGTGCAAACCCGTGACCAGCAGTTGCAGGGCAAGAACGTTGTCCAGAGGGGCGTGCTGTCCCCATGGAATCAGGAGGCACTCGCTGAGTTAAACACGTTCAACCTGCTGATGATGAAGCGTTACTCTTCGAGTAGGTGCCTCGTGGCGAGCTCACAGCTCAGCTGCGGCGAGACGGTTTTACTGAACGAACCTGCCTTCTACGACTCATTGGCCATCAAGAGCTACCAACAATTTGCTGACAGCGAAGACCTGCCTTCGAAAGACGACGCTATGACGAACGTCTGGCTTCTCGATAGTTATCAAAAAATGTTGGTTTACCAACAGAGCCTGCTCGCGCAGAATGAGTTCAAAGAAATCTTTGTCATGCTCCACCCTGCGATAGCAGACATGACTGGGTTGTACGGGAACGGCTGCAATTTCATTGAGGAGATCCTCTCAGAGCTCACTCGCTCCATAGAAGATGTGAAAATCAACCATATCTACTATACATGGATACAATGGCAGCCTTATTGGGGCTACATGAACTACCTGCGCGAACGCTACAACGAGGATGTGTTCGGTGGCGCGGAATATTCCGAAGGCATACCTGTCACGACACCACACGCCATCAATAATGGGCTAAGAGGGCAGATTATCTCGCCTTGCTATCCTGGTATCCATGACAATGGCGTCGAGGACTGGATGCTGCATAATATCGAATTAGGACAGAAGCTTTGGTCCTCGAGGCGAGTGTAATTTGTGACTATAAGTGATATAATAGATGTAGAATTTATGATTAGGAGATGGATATATGCCGGCAGCTCTCACATTGCAGGAACGAGCACAATGCCTGCTGATTGTCAGAAATCGACAAGTCAGTGAGGGCACCGCAGTTCCTGCTTCTAGTGTGAGCAAATACGCAAACGACCCCGTGGGGTTCGTAAGAGATTGCTTCAGTTGGAAGCCCGGAGAAGGTGCCACCCCCTATCAAAATGATATTATGCAAGGCCTTGTGGAACACAGGCGCGAGAGCGTTCGTGGTCCTCATGGTCTCGGCAAGACTGCTTTAATAGCTTGGATGGTGCATTGGTTCGCACTCACTAATGACGGTGTAACCGATTGGAAGATACCTATCACAGCAAGCGCTTGGCGGCAGCTCACGAAGTTCGCGCTGCCAGAGGTACACAAGTGGGCAAGACGCTTGAATTGGAGTGTCATTGGGCGCCTGCCTTACAACGAGCGCTATGAACTCACTAAGGAATCCCTTCACTTAAAGACAGGCGAAGCCTTTGCTTTGGCAAGCGATAACTCTACCATGATAGAAGGTGCTCACGCTTCGCGCATTCTTTATATCTTCGACGAGTCGAAAGAGATACCCGTGGCCACATGGGACTCTGCCGAAGGCGCGTTCTCGATTGGAGATACCTATTGGCTATCTGCCAGTACACCTGGTGAGCCGGTTGGTCGCTTCTATGATATACAGGCTCGGAGACCTGGGTACGAGGATTGGCATGTTCGCCACGTAACCAAACAAGAAGTAATCGATGCGAACAGAATGTCGCCAGAGTGGGCGGATGCAAGAAAGAAGCAGTGGGGTGAGCAATCTGCAGTTTATCAGAACCGCGTTGTGGGCGAGTTTGCCTCGTCAGAAGCAGACGGTGTGATTCCACTCACGTGGGTGGAGGCAGCCAACGAGCGTTGGTTCGAAATTATGGATGTATCAGAGTACAGCCCAAATATAAATTATGAGAGTAAACTCAAAGAGACTCACCCTGAACTTGCATTCCTATGCGTGGGTGCAGATATTGCTCGCTCTGGTGAGGATAAGACTGTTTTGGCTCCACGCTACGCGAATGTGATTCCCGGCCTACGGGTCACAACCCGAGAAGACACGATGCAGACTACGGGCAGGATCAAGGGCATCCTTGATGCAAATAAAGGCAAAGCCCTTGTCGATGTAATCGGTATCGGAGCAGGGGTCGTAGACCGCTTACGCGAAATGAAGTATCAGGTTATACCCTTCAACGCGTCAGAGCACACAGATTACATGGACTCAGCTAACGAGCTGGGATTTATCAACTGCCGCTCCGGGTCATGGTGGCACATGAGAGAGCTCTTAGACCCTGCTAACGGACACAACATCGCGCTCCCGCCTGATGACCTGCTCACAGGTGATCTGGTTTCACCACATTGGAAGGTCACTTCTGGGGGTAAGATACAGGTCGAAGGCAAGGATGACATAAAAGTACGGATCGGGCGCTCAACGGATTATGGCGACGCCGTGGTTATGGCGTTCTTTGATAACAACTTCCTTTCGCTGCAAAGCTGGACAGAGGCGCTAAAGCGTTTCACGCCGGCTATAAAAGTTACAAGAGGTGTGAGATATGGGAATAATTGATGCGTTAAGAGGATTTGCGCAAGGAATGCGCACGACCGTGCCTAACTCACGAAGTATAACCACATTGCCTGGAACAGGGCTTATAGATGTGGTCGATACGTCGAAACCGCCAACACGCTACAACGTGCCTGGGAACTGGTCTCGAGCTTTGCTCGGGCCTGGGCAGCCTTTCTCGTCTGATTCTTCACAAACTGCTCGCGGAAAGGACGCCGAGAACGAACCTCGCTCCTTCCAGTACATCTCGTCAGTGAACAGCACGATGTCTCCACGTCTTGCGTACGGTTTGGCCGCGTTTAGTGATTTACGTGCATACGCAGAGTCTGTGCCAGAGGTCTCAATGTGCTTACGCCTGCTGACTGAAGAAATGAAAGCCTTTGTGCCCACTATCGTCGACGACACGAAGACGGAGATCAAAGACTCGAAATACGAGTGGATGATCGAGAGGCCGGATGGGTTCAACCCCTTCCCGGTCTGGCTTAGCAAGTTCTTATACAACACTCTCATTTATGACGCAGGTTGCGCGTACATGGTGCGCAATAGTCAGAAGAAGATTGTTGGCTCCCGTGTAATCGATGGTTCGACTATCTTCGTTGTAATCGACGAGAGAGGCGAGCAGCCAAGACCACCGGCGCCTGCCTTCCAGCAGATTATCTGGGGCGTTCCACGGTTATTCATGAACACCCGCCAACTCTGGTACAAGCCTCGGCATTTACGCGCTGATGCTCCCTACGGGAGGTCGCCTATCGAAGATAGCCTACCTGCAGTAAAACTGCTGCAGTCGCTGTGGGACTATGAGTATCAGAAGTATCAAGTCGGTAATATTCCTGAAATGGTATTTACGGTTCCAGAGAACTGGAAAGACAATGTAGACCAGATCCTCGAGTTCGAACTCGCGTTCAATGCTCGCATGGCAGGTAATACAGAGGAGCGCGTGCGTGCACGATTCCTGCCTGCTGGCATGACCACCCTTAATACTAAGGAACTCACGTTTAATAAAGAAAGCTACGACGCTGCCACGAACGCAGTTCGCATGTCATTCGGCATCCTGCAATCTGAGGTTGGCGAGGGCCCCAATGCAGGTCTTGGTGGCAAGGGCTACGCTGAAGCGATGCAATCTGCATTCTATAGAATGGGGCTAGCTCCGCTTATATCATATGTGGAGAGTCACTTCAATGACATCATTGCCATGAACATGGATAACGGCATGAAGTTCAAACTGGAGTTTCCTGCGGAAAGTTTGGATCCTTCCAAGGAAGAAGAGAAGTTCGCGACACGCTTCCAGATCGGCGGCATCAAGCGCGACGAGTATCGGCAGGGCATTGGCATGACAGCGCTTAAGGGTGAGGTAGGTGAATTCATTGTACAACCCGGTGGAGCCGGGGGTGAGGGTGAAGACCCGTTCGGTGCACCGGGTAAACCCGGGATGATTAACGTGGGCAACTCGAAGAACGTGCAGGTCAGGCGACCTCTCAAGGTCCTCGACAACCCGCTCAACGTTTTGAAGAATCCTGTGCCAGTCAGCAAGCTAGAAGGTTCCCCTGCTCTTACAGAAGAACAAGCCAAAGAAGTTGGTGACAGACTAGGAGTGGATTGGGACTCCTTTGATTTAGGTGAATTTGCAATAGGCCTTGGAGATGAGCAAGAACATGCTGATACCGTTGGAAACGACGTCAACATGATAGCGCAAATCGCGTTGGACCACATGAGCGAAGACCCGCAGTATTATACGAAACTGAAAGAGCTATTTAACAAATTCGATAGTGTAACGCTTGCTAAAGCGATAGGCGTAGACCCTGAAGACGACATGCTGTTTGGCACGGAAATCGTGAACATACAGGACGTCAAGATGCCGCATCAAGGTGCGAACGAATCCATGATTGTCAGCATTGGGAGTGGCGCGATGGACTCGCGTCCCGCGGTCTGGAAGCCCGCAAGCGGTGAGAAGCCTGAACTCGTGGAGTTTGTAGGTGGTGAGTTGTTCCGGCGTGCCGAGGCAGTCTACCTGCTTGACCGAGAGCTCTCACCTGATGAGAAGCACTATCTCGTGCCACTTTCGTACATGACCCAGCAGGGCGACGACGAGGGCAGCGTGCAGCACTATATAACGCACCGTAAACCTCGCAAGGTTGTTACAGCTTATGAGCCGGAGTGGGTTGAGCGTGCTGCTGTGCTTGACTACATCTCAGGGCAGCTTGACAGAAAACAAAAGAATTATCTCACACACCCCTACAACGAGAAGCGCCCTGTCTTGATAGACAGTGAGCTATCGTTCTCGCCTGATGCGAAGAAGCGGATCAAAAGTTCCTTTGTTGAGGCGTATCGTGGAGAGCCCCTCGCAGATAAGACCCTTGACAGCATCTTCCTAGCATTAGGCAATCACGACCTGTGGGAAGACCTGCAAACCTGCCTTGACGACGAGCAGGCTGTTAGCAACGCGCGCGCAAGAGCGCAGGAGATTTTAGATGCAGGTATGCTGCCGAAGGCGGACAGCGCGTCGCGCCAGATACTCGTGAAGTATGATGAGAGTAAGCATCCGCGTAATGAGAATGGCGAATTCATAAAGTTTGACGAGAGCGAGCATCCTCGTGATAAGGATGGTGAATTCACGGACGCAGGCGGAGGTAGCAATAGTGGCGCAAACCCAAAAGGTGAAGCACCTGCCGGTGAAGATAATTCGACAATTAAAGACACGGTGTTATCAATAGCTAAAGATATTGCTGATGCTAAAAACGAACATTGTTATGTTGTAGATCCTGAAACAGGGAAAGTTTTGAGTTCAAAAGAGGGGCATAAATATGGTTTTAAGATGGATGAGGGCAATGAATTCTATAAAGGAAAAGTGACAATGCACAATCATCCTGGCGGCAGCGCGTATGCTAGGTTTTCAGAAACAGACATCTGGAGTGCGCATCTTGTGGGTGAAAAGCAGATGAATATAGTCGCGGGAGATTATATAGTTTCTGCTACACTCGAACCAGGATGGGAGATGACAAATCATCAGGTGTGGAAAGCCAATGAGTATATGCAGCAAGAGGTTGGAAAACTCAGGGGAAACGACAATTTCCATTATTTAGAAAGTTGGGGCGCTAAAAATCCTGAGATTCAAAAACTATACGTTGAAGCGTATAAACTTCTTGGCTTGAATGTGACCTACACGAAGTGGAGATAAGATGGATAAAAACGTGAGTTTAGTTGATGACAGCACTTTGGATGCAGAATGGCAAGCAATTCTTGACGGTGCTAAGAAATTAGCAGAAGAGGAAGCTGATGGCCTCACGAAGTTCGACGAAGCCGAGCACCCTCGCGACGAGAACGGTGAATTCACCGACAAAGGTGCTGGCGCAGGGGAAAAGACCTTTAGTGCCGCAGTAAGAAATAATAAGGATGGGGAAACTTCTGTTATAAATTCCAAATATAAATCTAAGCAGGAATTCCGTCAGGATTTGAACCGGAATGGTTATAGTGTTGTTGGCAGGGTTACTGAAGAAGAGCCGAAGGAGCAGGCAGCGCCTGCTGCGCAGGAACTTGACTACGACCAGAAGTATGACTGGGCGACTAAAGTGGTCACAGGTGAGCTCGCAGGTAAAATCAAGAATAATGAGTTATTGACTGATATGCAGTCATGCGCAATGGGTGACGAAACGGAAGAAGAGTTTACGTCACACTTCTCGGCTTCGGCGGAGCAAGACACGCTGCCAAAAGCGAAGAAGCCGACATCAGACGATTCCGGCTGGATGTTCCACACAGACTCCGGCAAGATGCCGCCTGAAATGATGTACTTCTTCCAGCAGCATTATAAGAAGAACGGCGATGGAAGCCAAATTATTCTGCCGAGTGAGTTGCGAGAATATTCCAATGGGGTTTTAGACGAACAAACTCTTAGTGGTATTTACTCAAAGAATTTAGATGGCAAATACTTTCAGTGGGAGCGCTCCGGCGGCTTGAATCAACTGCGGTTGAAAAATAAATATAAGTTCTCCGCCGCTGGCATTGCTTCCGTAGAGGAATCGAGGCTGAAAGCGCTTAAGGATGCTGGCATGACTCCTAAGCGGCTTTATAAAGAAATTCAGAAACTCCGACCAACCGCGAAAGCAGAGTCCTAATGCGCCAAACCGACTACCGCCGCCGCAACACCATGCTCAACGAGCAGATAGCTGAAGACCTGCAGCAGGCTGCTCAGGCAGAGCTTAACTGGCTGTTCAGGCAACTGCGATACAAGGTCAGGCGCTTGGACGCGCGTCGCGCGAAAGTGGTCACAGGGCGGCCAGCGTTGTGGAAGTTCGATCCGAGCGAAGCTCGCGACGCGGACGGGAGGTGGACCACCGGAGGTGGGGGTGAAGATAAGCACCGTCAAGCAATCCTGTCTGGTATGAGTGGTCGCTGGAAAGGTTACATCAATATATTCCGAGACCTTGATATGGACGCGAGTACGTTCGATGAAAAATTGAACGAGCTTTTGCACGATGGGGTTATAGAGCACAAAGAATCAGTTAATCCGGGCAGGAATGCTGACGTTGACCTGTATAGGATAAAACTCTCAAAATCCTTCCTCGTCCCCTCGAGCTCACGCCTGCAGAAGTCTTACATTGTGTCAGGGAACCTGTGGGATACGTTCGTCGAACGTATGACGAGGGCTATCCTAAAGGCGCTCAAAGACGGGGTCATCAAGTTGTTCGACCTGCAGCGCAAGCACGCCGGCGGGCCGGAACCGGTGGAGTATAGTTCAGAAGCATTTGCGAAGCAAATAGAACCCGAACTCGGTAAGCGTATCGTGGGTGAGACTGACACGATAAAACGCATGGTAGGACGACGTGTGGTGGGTTGGTACAACTCCCCGGGTGCTACGATGCAGTCCTTGGTAGATCAGTTAAAGCCGACCTTCGGTGAGACGCGAGCGAGGCTCATTGCTCAAACTGAAATCACGTACCTCGATAGCGCCGTGAAACGCATGACCGCCGAGAAGACCGGTGCAACCGAATGGTGGTGGTCCTCACGGAGGGACAGCATTGTGTGCGTGAAGCCGTTGATCGGACCCGATGGGCAGATTTACAAGGGCTGTCGTGAGCTGCATGGCAAGGTCTTTAATATTGGCTTACCGATGCCACCTGGCGGAAGCCATATTGGCTGCAGGTGTGGGGCAGTCATCATGCGTGTGAAGCGCGTGCGCGCGGATAAACCTGCTACGCAGGTCATTGAAGGCTTAATGAAGTTCGACGAGTCGGAGCACCCTCGCGCCAGCGACGGGGAGTTCACGGATAAGGGCGCGGGGAGCGGCAACGGGAGCGTTGTGTTATCAGAAACAGCCGAGAAATTTTTGAGTACTGACAGAGAAAAGCTTGAGACGACTGATGAAGAAGAAATAAAAAGACTGAACCAGTGGGCAGAGGACTATGAAAATTCAAATAGAATGTGGAGAGAGGCGATTGCGAACAAAACTAGCCCTGGTGGAGTAGTTCAGCGTCCTTGGAATTTTGATGACGAACCCGAATGGTCTATAAACGCTAGAGATGCGTATGTTGTAAACGACCCGAGAACCCTGCGGCGCAATAGCGCTCTAAGGAAAGGTGAATCCGTACCTGAAAGCTGGACTAACCAAATTGACAAATGGACACAATCTTCTACAATTGCCAAAGACACTACGGTTTATCGAAGCGCTCTTTTTAGTGATAAACAGCTAGAAGAATTAAAGGTTGGGGGCTCATTCGTAGATGACGCGTATATGTCAGTTTCGAACGATATTGATTTAGCCAAACATTATGCTGGAATTAGACAAGAAAAATCTTCTGGTAGCGCCGCTTTATTTTATATTTCTGTTAAGAAGGGTCAGGAATGTGGAGACGCAGGGCAGGATGAAATTGTATTCCCGAGAGGAAGCAGCTTGATTATAACTAAAATAACTCCTCCCTCGAGCAATTCACCATTAGACGAGAATTCTTATTGGAGGATTTATGCAAACAAGTAAGATTAAACCGATGAGCAGGCTTGTGTGGGAGTCGTTGGACTTCGAGTGGCTTCATAAAGCTGACTTCACGAAATTCGACGAGAGCAAGCACCCCCGCAGGGGCAAGGGGCCGCAGGGTGGGGAGTTCGCGTCCAGGGGCACAGGGAGTGCGGGGGGCAAGTGGAATCATTACACGAGCGCAGAGAACGCAACGTCTATCCACAAGGAAGGTTTCAAAAATTTCTCGAACGGCATGTTTGGGCAAGGTGCTTATTTTACCTCAAAGAGTGATGACAGACCCGGAAAGGCGCGTGTTTCTGCAACATCAAATCTCAAGAACGTGCTGGAAACGACTTACGAGGACTTCCCTTCTAAGTATGAAGAATTGACTGGCGAGAAGTATTTGGGCGGGAACGGACACGAAGAAGAGTACCTGCAAGAGCTTGGGTATGATGGTGTACACGTGGCTGATGTTGAAAAAGGCGAAGATTGGCTTGTTGCGTTTGACCCAAAGGGCATAAACGTAGAACTAGAGGAGGTTGTCTAATGTCACGACCAGGATTTGTACCAATGGAGCTAACCTCCGCAGAAATCAAACTTGTGCTGCGGCTTAGACAGTTAAGGAAAATTGGAGAGACAAGGCTTTTTATGGTAACGACCTCACCCTTATCACTTTCAGTGATGGGTAGCATTGAGTTACTTGAAAACTGCTATAGTGGTAGCAGTATGCAATACGAGAGGTAAATATGCAGCTAACAATCCCGAACTTATGGAAAGCTAATACGATTACTGACATCAATATAGTGAAGGCCACCTATCCAATGGTTATCCTACGAGTAGGATACGGCTCCGAGAAGGATGAGAAGTTCGAAGAGAATTACAAGAAGCTAACCGACGCGGGCGTGCCTGTGGGGGTGTTTTATTTTCCATTAGACCAGTACACCTCGAAGTATATGGTAGATTTGTGCATCAAGTGGATGACAGGCAAGACAATTCAGCTTCTGGCTCCTGATGTGGAACACCCTGCTCCGGGATACGGAAACACACTAAGCAAAACGACTGTAGACGGTTTCATCGCCGAGTTCGAAAAACGAGTGGAAAAGCCGGCTATTTACTCGAGTCTTGCACGTTGGCTAGAAATAATGCAGAACACCGCGCAATATGCAGGTTATGTAAATTGGGTTTCAAACCCGGGCTCTGCAAGCCCTGCAATGCCAGCAGGCTGGACCACCTGGGGACTCTGGCAGTTCTTGTTCAACCAGGACGTGCCAGGTATTACTGGCGGCGTGGATTTGAATTACTTTCATTCTGAAGAGCTAGCAAAGCTAAAGCCATTTACGATCGGGGAACCCCCACCAACGCCTGAAACATCCAACGTGTTATGGGTAGGCAGGGTGAATGGCTCACTCGGCTTGAACGTTCGCGCAACCCCTGCTACTAATGGTAAGTACCTTAGAACCCTGTCATATCTCACGGATGCCAACGTGTACGAAGTACAAGGCACTTGGGCTAGGATTAACTCTGCGAAGCAGGAATGGTGCTATATCGCCCCTGACTGCCTTGTCAAGAAAGTGGTTGTTCCCATCCTGCCTCCTGTTGTATTGCCACCTGCTTCCGGCGGGGCAATTGATGTTAGCACGTTCCCGTGCTTCTCGCAGCGCGACCCAAGATGGGCAAGCGACAAGCTTGGGACCTCTGATTCCACTATGGGCGGCTGGGGCTGTGTTGTGACCGCTAACGCGACTATCTACAAGTATTACGGTATTGATACGGACCCTGGGCGTCTCAATAAATCAATGATTGGCTGGGATGGCTACGACAATACGAATCTCTGGCGGTGGTGGACACCCTCGCTGTATTTACCAATTGCATGGGCGCGTGAGCCTGCAGGTACGACCTCACGGACGCGAATTGACCTTGTCAGGGAGCTTACATCACAGGGTATACCCCCTATCTTATGCGTGGATTTTAATCTGGCGCAGACAGACCTGCAAAGCCACTTTGTTGTGGGCTTAGGTGTCACGAACGATAATGATGTGCTGATTATGGATTCTTGGGATGGGAAAATTAAGAGTTTCAAATCCGCCTACGGGTCTCCACTCTGGGGTATATGGCGCGTAGACATTTATCGAAAGACCGGGTAGACAATTGATTACAAATAATTGCGGGGTTTATAAGATTACTAACATCATCACCGGCGGCTACTACATCGGGAGTTCATGTAATATAAGAAACAGAATTTATCATCACCGTTGGCAGTTAGTTAACAACACACATGGCAACCGCCACTTACAACGAGCATGGAATAAATATGGCGTAGACAACTTTGAATTTACCGTCGTCCTGCTGTGTGAAATAGAATATGTGATTGAAAGGGAACAATTCTATATTGACAATGAAAAACCCTATTACAATATTTGTCAAATAGCAGGAAGTTGTCGTGGGATTAAACTTTCAGATGAGTGTAAGCGCAAACTAAGCGAGGTCAATACAGGCAAGCACCACACTAGCAAAACTAAACTTAAGTTGAGTAAATTCAACAAAGGCAAACACTTGTCAGAAGAGCATAAACGCAAGATAAGTGAATCAAATACAGGAAAACACGTGCTATCAGATGAAGCACATGCGAAAATGAGCGCGGCGCATAAAGGCAAGCCGTGGTCTGATGCACGTAGAAAGGCAGACTAAAATGTACGAAACTTCACAATTAGGCGTTGTAACTACGGCAAGAGTTGATTATTCGGGAGGTAATACTGAACATCTATTATTTATGACCTCAGACCTGCACATCGATAGCGTCGGGTGCAATCGCGACCGCATGCTTGAAGATTTCAATGAGGCTAAGGCACGTGGTGCAAAAATTCTATTATTCGGTGACGTGTTTGACGCGATGCAGGGCAGGTTTGATCCGCGTCGGTCGTTAGACGAATTGCGGCCAGAGTATCGGCGCCAAGACTACTACGACTTTGTCGTAAAAGATGTAGCAAGACTGCTAGCACCGTTCGCGGATAATATCATGCTGATTTCACCGGGCAATCACGAGACGGCAGTGCTCAAGAATGCCTCGATTAGCTTGACAGACCGACTGGTTTGCACCCTCAATGACAAGTACGGTGCCCATGTAATACAGGGTGGTTATGGTGGCTGGGTTAGATTCCTATTTTACGCCGGCAAGACAGGCGGCAGGTGCTCGGTGAAAATGAAGTATCATCATGGCTCTGGTGGTGAATCGCCTGTTACACGGGGTGTTATACAAACTAACCGGCAGCAGGCCTACGTGCAAAATGCTGATATTATCCTAAACGGCCACAATCACCACTCGTACTACGTGCCGATTATCTCAGAGACTGTCTCTGACGCAGGGCGCGTGGTGTTCTTCACAACACATCATGTTCGGACTCCCGGGTATAAACAAGATTACGGCAATGGGTCTGAGGGTTGGGCCGTAGAACGCGGAATGGTCCCCAAGCCCGTCGGCGGCGCGTTTATCAAATTTGCAATCCGCGACCACGGCTTAAACCGTGGAGACGCGAAGAAAATAAACTGCGAGATCAGCGTGCAACCCGTCATCCACGCGCCTTCAGTCCTGTGACAAGTGCACTTGAGGTCACAGAATGTGTTCTCAAGTTATAGCTTATAAATGCGGAATTTTGTGTCTCACATAAACTATAAAGTGTTCCACAAAGCAATTAGTGGGTCACAAGTGAGACACAAGAATGTGAAAGGATAAAAGTGATTATCTATCTCGCGGGACCAATTCGCCCGAAGGGCGACCAGACACTCGAAGGCAACGTGGCTAAAGCTAAAAGCATTGCACTTGAGCTCTGGAAGGCGGGTTACACAGTCATCAGCCCTCACGCCAACAGCGATCTGCCGATTGCATTGGCGGACAAGGAACTTGACTCGTCAAGATGGTTGGCTGGAGATCTCGAAATCATTGCTCGCTGTGATGTCATAGTTGTATTGCCGAATTGGGAGCAGTCTGAGGGTACAAAGAAAGAGATTGCCTTTGCAGAGGGTAGAGATATTCCGGTCTCGTACTATCCGGAGTTGCCGAATAACCCGCTGGTGTAATGGCAGCACGCCCGCCTTTGAAGCAGGCAGTGGTGGTTCGACTCCACCGCGGGTTGTTATTGTGTAAGAAACGTGATAGTATTAATATATGACAATTGCCACATTGAAAACATGACAATTGCCACAATGGCAAAGGAGACTGCTATGCGTGACCCTGCTAGAATTCGTCGAATCTTAAAACTAATTTCAAAACTTTGGCATGCAAACCCTGACCAGCGTCTTGGGCAGTTGCTTTTCAATTACGCCGAGTTTGAGGATGGCGACTACCATGTAGAAGACGAAACGACAGAATTGCGTTTGACTGTCGCATGTGAGAAGATTAACAAATGAACATTTTTGGATGGTTTATACCTGTTAGTACAATGGGCATTATTGTGCGTGTCATCGGATATTTAGTATTCCTTTTTGTGGTTATAATTGAAGTCGAGGAGTGTAACCGCGGTGATTAATAAATTGCGCTGCAGCGGGTTGTAAAATGTGATAACTTATGACTTCCAAATGCGACATAAACACTAAAAAAGAAGGTATAATTAGTTTACTAGGGGCTGACGAGGTTCGCCTATCGTTTCACCTAAACGATGCGATAGTAACCCGGATGCAACTTCCGGCAGCTCCACATGGTGTAGTTCCTACGCCTCTCAGCGATGCGCACCTTGGGAACCCCCGAAAAGCCTACCGGCGGGCCCTAGTTCACCGGCTATTCGCTTAACTGCAATTTTGGCATAATTGCACCTCTGATTGCACTTTAACAGACATAAGAAGGTAGGTAAAAATGCTACTCGTAGGAATGCTGATCGGTATTATTTTGACAATCGCCTCAGTGCTAGCACTGTACATCATGTCGATAGAGACAGATGAGGGTGACGAGTGGAAATGGAAGCAATTTTGAGCTTAATGTCGATAAATTGCTAGAACATTTATTCAATTTTATGATATAATAAATGTAGAATATACGTGACCCGAAGATACACGGCGTTCTCTCTTGAGAGGACGCCGCTTTTTATTAAGGAGATAATATGCCGGAACCGATTAACATGTTCATCCCCATCCAAAAAGTAAATGCCGCGCGGCGTGAGGTGTGGGGTTTTGCCGCAATTGAAGAGCCAGATAATTCTGATGAAATCCTAGATTATGAGTCCTCCAAACCACACTTCTTAGATTGGTCTAACAAGGCGCAGAAGCGCTCAGGTGGCAAGAGTTTTGGCAACGTGCGCTCAATGCATCAAAATATTGCAGCCGGAATATTACTTGAGCTGCGACCCGATGACGTAAGCAAGGGCTTCTATGTTGGCGCTAAAATCATCGACGACGGCGAGTGGAAGAAAGTCGAGAGCGGTGTTTACACAGGCTTCTCGGTCGGCGGGTCGTACATCAAACGATGGTCAGACTTCAGAAATCCTGGGAAAATGCGTTACACGGCTAAGCCGACTGAGCTCTCTATAGTAGATTCACCCTGCATACCATCCGCCACATTCGAAATGGTGAAAGCTGACGGCATCAGTAAGACTGTGCACTTCAAGCCTACCAATGGTGAGAACATGATAGAGGTTGTCAGAGATAGCAGGCTTGTGAAAGTCGTGCGAGCGGGAGAGCTCACTAAGTGGGAAGAGCAAAAACATCCACGCGCCAAAGATGGTGAGTTCACCAGCAAGGGCTCCGGCGCTGCCGGGGGTGGTAAAACCATTGATAACACAAGTCATGAAGAGTTGCGCACAGAGTCCATGCAACGGCAAAAGGATATAAAGACCCTTTCGGACGTTAGAGGCAAGATGCGTGGCGAGCAAGATAAATTTCAGGCTGGGCAAAGCAAAGCACCTGCTAAGCAGCCTGCTCACGACCCCGCCGAAGACGGCACGTTCGGTCAAGGCGGCTGGACCGGGAATATTGACAGTAATGGCAAGGAAGAACCTATTCCACCGCGTGCTGAGAACCGCATTGGCGGAAAAGAGTTAGACGAGCAAGGCGGCACGCCTGCGAAAAGCAAAGATGATGATTGGGCTTCAGACGACGAGACATTAAAGGAAGGTGAAGACCAATATTCTGGCCTGCCTAAAAGACCAAAACCCGAAAGTCGTTTCTTTGACCCTGTACGACAAGGCAAAGCGCCTGCGGAGCAGCCTACTGCTAAAGAAAAGGAACAGCGAGTAAAGGAACTGAATTTCCAAATTGAACAAATGGGCCGTCAACGTGACAACCCCGAGTTCTCGTACGCGCGTGACGAAATGGTTGGTGGGATAGAGCGTCGCACGAAAGAGTTAAAAGAGTTGCAGGGTGGTGCCGCCGAAGGCAAAGCACCTGCGGAGCAGCCTGCTTCCTCTTCTGACCAAGCCCGTGCGGATACAGCGTCTGACAAATATGGTCAGAATCTCGCAAGAGAACATGACCGAGCCGTCGAAAGACGAATGAAAATTGCTGAAAGGCTCTTTCAAAGCGGTCGTAATTGGCATAAAATCACAAAAGGAGACGTTATGAATAAACTTGAAAGGATTTATGAAGTCCTTGATGGCCTCGAGGAAGAGCTTCAGAAGGCAGATATTCCCGACTCCCCTGAACCTATCGCTGATATTCCCCTAAAGGGAGAATACGGCTCGGTTACAGTGGAGCAAATGCCAGCCCCAAGTGTGCTGCTCGAAATTGAGCCAAATTCTGAACCCTCGCAGGAAGTCCTTGCGACGCACGCAGTAAAATCGGAAGACCTGACCAAAGCGTTTGACGCCTGGCTGCCTAAGGTTGGTGTATTAGTGAAATCTATCGTAGCTGAGGCAGTTGCCGAGGCTATGGATGATTTAGAGAAATCTTCTGCGCCCGCGCGGAAAATTCGTGTTGTTAATAAGTGAATAGGAGAATCATGGCTAAAAAGTTAGTAAAGCAAGAAGGCCAGGCGGGTGCAATCGGAGCTGCCCGCGATATGGTCGCCCAACTGCAAACTCAGGCACAGAACGGTCAAATTGACGGTGCTATGCTTGACCAGCTTGAGGCAATTTTGAATGTAAGCGTTGACACTGCGAAAGATGAGCAACCGAAGCTCAAGGCAGAAGCCGACGCCGCCCCGGACGTGCCAGAGGTTGAAGCCCCTGCCCCCGCCCCAGATGCAGAGACGCCCGAAAAGACCCCCGACGAGTTCGGCAAGGTAGATGAGGCATTACCCGAAGAAGAAGAAACTCTTCCAGAGGAAGAAGAAAAGACCAAACCAGAGCAAGAGGAGCCTACTATGGAAAAAGACATTGTTAGTAAGGTTGAACCTGCGACCGCACGCCCACCGCGCGTGAACCTGCAGTTCGACAAGGTAGACGACCTCAACTCTCGTTTGCCTGAGTTTATCAAAAATATGGAAACCGGACAGGTTGCTAAGGCGCAAAAAGTCGCAGGCAACGACACTCGTGATTTCGATACCATGTTCAGCATGGCACAGCACGCGTTGCTTGAAGAAGGCGGGTGGCGTTCCAATAACCTCACCAAGCTGAGCACCATGGCGATAGACAACGCTAGTGACGCTTTGAATAAAAGCATTACTGCCTCGTCCGTTCCGGGTATTTATCTGATTCGCCTTGCGAAGCTGATGCTCCCCGTGTACGCTGGACTCACCAACCGCATCCCAACAGATTCCCCCAAGGGAATGGGAAGCACCACGGCCACATGGCGTGCGCAACTCGGATTTGGTTCTCTTGCAGAAGCCAGCTTCTTCCGTGTACCAGAAGCTAGCATCGGCGTGAATCCCCCAACCAGCTTCTTGACTTTTGATGCCCCGTTCAATGACCTCGCGGTCAACGATTCTGTGACATTGAAAGCTTTACGCGCAAGCGCTGGATACAGCGATCCCCTGCAAATTGGGGTCATCAAGGCTATGTCCGCCCTCTTACGAGGACAGGAACGCGTTTTACTTGGCTCGAACCACACCGCAATCTCTGCCCCTGCTGCCGCCACCGTTGGCGCATCGGGTGCTCCTGCCGCAACAGTATTTGCAGCTGGTTCCTACGTCGTAGGCATCTCTGCCCTAACCTATGAAGGTTGGTTGTCACAATCCAAGGGCGGTAGCGCTGCAGTTGGCGAGACCGTTGCTACCTTCGGTGCTCAATTCGTTTTGGGTGCTGGCAGCTCCTTGAATCTCACTTGGGCTGCTGTTCCAGGTGCTGTGGCTTACAATGTTTATGTTTCAGGTTCTTCCGGTCACTTCTCCGGTTCGACTTCGAAATGGAATCAGATGGTCAACATCAACAAGGCGACTGTCTCTGCTCTATCGGCTGGCGCAAACGTCAGTCCCACAGCAGATACAACTGCCAACGAGACCTACGGTATTGAGGGCTTGCTGCAGTGGTGCTCTGGTTCAGTTATTTACGGGAACACCATCCCAGACAAGCAAGCCATCACCGACAATGCCGGCGCTGGTTTGACCGCAGGAAACGGCGGCATTACGCAGTTCGACGGAATTCTCGCAAATCTGTGGACCAAGTGGCACACTGCCCCATCAGTAATGGTTATGAGCCCTAACCTGAACGCTACCCTCGTAGGGAAGCTCCAGGGACTCGGTTCTGGCAACTTCTATCGTATCGAGGTTGGTCAGGAACGCAACACGGTCAACGGCGGCATGATGGTCACAGGGTATGTGAACAAGTTCGCCCCGTTCGCAGACGGAACACCTCGGATGATCGACGTGATTCCTCACCCCTACATGCCAGAAGGTTCTGTCATGTTCTTGTCGGAAACCATTCCTTACCCCATGGGCAACGAGAGTCGCGGCTTCGTCCGAGACGTTTTACTGCCCTACACTTATTTCCCACTGCCTTCACAGGCTGCTGGCGTCAACCAAACAACCTACAATTTCGCTGTTACGACCTCCGAAACGTTGGAATGCTTCAACCCAGGGCCGCAGGCAATGTTGCAGGGTGTGGATTATTCTGCATAACGATTATGACCAAATCGACGTCTAAGGTCACTCTTGAAGACTTCGAGGGTTTGGCGAAGGCTTTGGGCAACGCGAAAGCGCTGTTCAAGCCCTTCGCCAGTCGGGCTATGTCCGAGTGCCTCGTGGCTATTTCTGCTGAGATCGAACCTTATCCGCCACAACCAGACAGAATGCGCTCAGGACATCTTAATACCTATGTACGCGGGATGGGTTCTTATCCTAAGAGTGCGTTTATTCCTGATGTTGAGGAGCCTGGAGGCTTTTCAATTAAGAAAGGCGCGAAGGCTATCAAGCTGACGAGCCAGCAAATGGACAAAAAATATAGACAAGGGGTCAAAGTAACCAGCGACAAAGTGCTTGGTATTCTCTCAAAC
>Ga0209429_10000108_pt1 | contig 55977 bp, 46 predicted proteins | sample BarGraNGADG00212_3_FD_184493 | JGI IMG/M metagenome (GOLD analysis project Ga0209429, IMG submission 184493) | Arctic peat soil microbial communities from Barrow, Alaska - Barrow Graham LP Ref core NGADG0004-212 (SPAdes) (version 2) | ecosystem: Environmental > Terrestrial > Soil > Wetlands >... | reverse complement strand
GTATACGGTCGCTTTGCTGAGTGGCAGGAATCAGGAGTGTTTCAGAAGATTCTGGCCGAACTGGGTGAGGAAGCCGACCTTGAAGACATGAGCATTGACAGCACCTGTGTGAAGACGCATCAGCATAGTGCTGGTGCAAAAAAAGGGCTGTAAACAGCGAGGTCAACCAGCACATAGGAGTCAGCAGGGGTGGGAAAACAACGAAAATCCATGCAATCGTCGATGCGTTGGGGAATCCGATCCATGTACATCTTTCAGCAGGTAACCTGCATGACTCCACCGAGGCAGAAGCATCATTGATGGATGTTCCATTGAGCGGAACGGTGGTATTGGCTGACAAGGCATATGGCGCAAAAGCAATCCGCGAGTTTATCCATGAAGCAGGCGCAGATTACTGTATCCCACCCAAGTCAAACGAGAAGAATCCTTAGGATTGTGACTGGTATCTCTATAAGGAGCGCCATTTAGTTGAATGTTTCTTTCAGAAACTGAAACAGTTTCGTGGTATCGCTACCCGTTTCAATAAACTTGCATGCCGGTTTCTTGCGTTCGTTCAGTTGGGTTGTATCATGATCTGGTTGGCTTGATATTTATGAGTATGCGTTTACGAACACGCCTAATGTAACATTAGGAAGGATGAGGACATGCCTAAGAGGAAATTGATAGCAATACAGCACTGCGGTGAAGTGGGGGGTTCCGGAATTGGTCTCTTGTCCGTGTTGAACATTCTTAGAGAGCAATTTTACATTGTGGTGTATTGCGTAAGTACACCGCGCAATCTGGTCGAACTCTATGAAGAAAAAGGATATTGTGTCAAGCCCGTTAAGCACATTCCGACTTTTACTTTTCATAGTGGAGGCCCAAGTGTAATAAGCATTGATTTCCTAATACCATTACTAAGGATAAAAAAAGTCAAGAAAGAATGGGAAGGCATTTTTCAGGAAGAAGAACCAGATATTGTCCTTGCAAATTCAATGGTTCTTTGTTGGATGTGGGAAGCAATACAAACGTGCAAAGCAAAGGCAATATGCTATGTGCGTGAAGTTCTCCCAAATCGATGGGATCCTCGCGCCAGAAGAATACTGAGAGACCTCGAGCATTTTGACGCTATTTGGTTTATCTCTGAACACGAGAAATCCTACTTCAACCTGAAGCACCCCGAATCCGCTGTGATAAGGGATTGTACAGTGGAAGTTGCACCCAGCACAGAGGACGCAGACTCAGCACGGATGCGTGATGGAAAGTTTCATGTTCTATATGTTGGAGGTTTATCGAAGTTGAAGGGACTAGATACGTTAGTGAAGTCGCTTCGGTTTCTCGATCATCGCGTAGTTCTCGATATAGCAGGGTACTTACCGGAAAACGGGAAATTTAAGCGGCACAAGTTTGAGAGACTCAGTTTGTTGAAAAATGCGGTTCTGATGATGTCTGAGTGGAACAAGCGCAAGATGTATCATGCACTTGAGAACGCGCTTGAGAAGTACCCTAACAGAATAATTCTGCAAGGACACCACAAGAACACGGATGCCCTGTATCAGGACTGTGATGCTTTGGTCTTCCCCTCTAGAGCTCCGCATCAATCGAGACCGGCATTCGAGGTGGGCTTTTTTATGAAACCAGTAGTAATATCGGATTTTAAGCAGACCAAGGAGAATGTCCGCCACATGTTTAACGGACTTACATTCAAGCCCAAGAATCCTAAAGCTTTGGCCGATGCCATAAATGCACTCTGTCATGATCGTTCCCTGTGCAGGAGATTGGGCGAAAACAACCGCAAGAATTCGATGGAAAAACACACTTTTGAAGCTGTCCAGTCTGAGATGAGGCTATTTTGGCAGCGATTCTGCACATAGCTTTCTCTGGGACGTATAGTAATTGGGTGGTTATGAACAAATATAGGCCACAAACAGTCATTATTGATATGTTCCGCCGAAAATGCGCTACGAGGAGATCGAAATGGATTATGACCTCAAACGACCATTGAATGCCCTATTTTCTGCAGGTAATCAATTTGGGAAGTATGCTGATGTTAGTTCTGAGCTTATTTGTGGTAATTTAGAAAGGGGAATTCCCAAATATACAATTGTGATACCAACATTCAGAAGACCTGAGCAACTAATGGAAGCTGTTGAAAGTGCAATCAATCAAACATTCGGGAGTTCTCGTTATGAAATTCTTATTGTAGAAAACGAAAGTGATCTGTACAGTTTGTCTGGCGTAAAAATAAAGCAATTACACGCAGAGAATCTATTCTACTACCAAAATGCAAAAAATCTAGGTGCTGGTGGCAATTGGAACAGAGGATTTGAACTAGCGAGAACCGAATGGGTCTGCATGTTACATGATGATGACATATTGTATCCCCATGCTCTCGAGTCCATTTGTGCGACGCTTGAGAAGGTTGATCAAGCTAAAACAGCTGCCATTTCCCCTGCATTTGACTATGCTCATCAGATGGATGGTGAATGGGTTTGCGATAAGCCCAAGGCGACTCAACATTTCTGGTGGAAACCACTGCAGAATCGGCTTACGCGACGTTCATTGTTAAGACTTCAACTTAGCTTGAGAGATGATCCGGTTGCACCTACCTGTGGTGCTACGTTCAATAGACAGATAGTAGTGGATATGGGGGGATTTCCAGATCAATATAAGTCAGATGATATGTTCTTTGTCTACTCCTTGAGTATTTGCCATTATTGCTATACAACGAAAGAAGTATGGGGACAGTACAGGTGGGGACTTAATGACTCCATGAATGAGGCTACTAAAGCGGAGTGGCTAAGAGAATCAATTATTACGGATGATTACTTTCTAAAATTTCCACAGAAAGGCATTTTGCCATTCATAGATCGTTGGTTCAGGAGGAGATTAAGATTTTTTATTTGTGTTAAGCCTTGCATTGAACAAGTAGATATAGGTTTTCGCGATCATTTTGTAACAAAATACTGTCCTGAATGGAAAGACTATAAATTAAGGAATATTGATAAAGCAATGTTTAGAATGCGCAGTATAATGGCAAACTGCTATAATTTATTCATAACTTTTCTATCACAAAAAGGCGGAAACTATGTCAAGAATCGATAACCTGGTTCGCAACGCAAAGTGGTTGTATTTGAGCACAGCACTGGATATTTTATTGGGAATTGCCTCAAGAACCGCTTTCAGTTATATTTTAGGAATCACATATCTTGGATTGAATACTTTCTTCGCCAGCATTATTGGAGTTCTATCTGTTACGGAACTTGGGATCGGAACAGTGCTCAATACCCAGTTGTATAAACCATTGGCACATGGGGATTATGAAAAAGTAAAATCAATCCTGGCAGTATATAGAAAAACATACTATGTTGTTGCGGTGGTTATCATGCTCGTAGGCTTGGCAATTATGCCGTTTGTTAGGGGAATGATCAAGAGCACTGAGTATTTAGCGGATATTGAGATATACTTCTTGTTGTACCTGGTGAATTCATCTATTACCTACTTCGTTTCTTACAAATTCAGCTTGCCTAATTCTGAACAAAAAATGTATATTCAGACGAACATCAACAGTGTTTTTAATGTTTGCACAATTGCTGTTTCAATACTTATTGTGATGGTTTGGAAGAGTTACCTTTTGTACCTTGCCGCAATGTTGTGCATTAACGTGATCAAAATCACTGTATCAAACACTATTCTGAATAGACGATATCCCATTTTTAGGGATCGGCAGATAAAAAAACTATCGGCTGATGACAAAAAGGAACTCATCAGGAACATTAGGGCCGGCACTGCGTACAGGCTAAGCGATATTGCCATAGGCACTTCCACAAACCTTATTTTATCGGGCAAAGTTGGTATTGACACCACCGGCCGCTTCTCTAATTATTCGATGTTTGTGATGTATGTCGAGAGGTTTACTAAGCCCTTGGTTGAAAGCACTGGGCCCGGTATCGGCGAGTTCATCAATACACAGAGTACAGAGAGTAAAGTGAGCTTGCTGAAGACCTATCAGTTTATAGGTTTTTGGATTTATGGTTTTTGTTCTATCGGCTTGGTGTGTTTATCGACTCCATTGGTCCAGTTATGGCTTGGCGCGGATAAGGTCATTGTGCAAGCAGCGGTAGTGCTCTATTGCTTCAATTTCCTCTGCTCCGGTCTATCCAGATCGTATAGCGCGATACAAAGCGCGCATGGAGTGTTTTATTATGATTGGTATGTTGGCATAATTGCAGCTGGCCTAAACATTGCTGTGTCGCTATTGTTGGTAAAACCGTATGGTTTGGCAGGCGTATTTCTGGGTTCAACCTGTGCAACTTTGACTGTTGCGCTATGGAGCCCAGCGATTACCTTTAAGAGGTTCTTTACAGGATCCCCAGCCGGCTATTTTTTAAGTTTCGCGCGATATCTATTGGTCGGACTGTCAACAGGAGCAGTATGCTTCATGATTTCCAGTGCCATTCTAATTCAAGTAACTCTATCAAATTTCTTCTTGGCACTGTTGTTTGTCGCTATTATCCCAAATTTGCTTTGGATTGTCCTTTTCCACAAGACGGATGAGTTTCGGTACGTGAAGAGGTTAATATCGACAGTACTAACAAGAAAGAATCGATAGTTGGCTTTGCACCATATTTGAAGGAGGGTGATTGTAAATGAAGGCAGAACTGAAACGGATTGTAAAGTTCGTGGCTCCTTATGGGATCATTTCTAAACATAATTTAGCGCTTGAAAGCCGACAGGAGGTGGCTTATCTCAGCAATATTGAAAATACTCCGGAGCCCGAAATATATAATAAATATGGTGAGAGAATGCGCGTATTCTATATACAAGACACGTTGGGCAGGTTTATGACCTCATTTTGCATTGGTCGACAAAGTAGGTATATTTATTGGGATCGTGCAAACAAAAAACTTGAAAATCACTTCTATTCGCACGAACAAATTCTAAAAACGTCAGGAACACCACGAAAGAAGTACGCAATTCTGATAGAATCAGATCAAATTGTTCCGCAAGATTATTTGATATTTGATAGGAATCCCGGATTGAACAAAGAATTTGATAAAATATTCACGTTTTCTGAACGGCTTTTGGATAAGTATGAGAATGCTCTTCTATACATATACGGAACGGTGTGGTATGGAACTCCAAAGGGTGGAGGAGAAATGAGAGAAAACCTTTTTGAGGAGAAGACAGCCAATGTATCAATGCTGTGCTCAAACAAAGAGTATACAGAATTGCACAAATTGAGGAAAGAAATCGCCATATATCTGAGAAACAATCATTTGGCTGATACGTTCGGAAACTTTGACGGTGGGCCAAGGCTATCTCAAGTTGCAGAGGCCCTTACCAAGTATCGATTCAATGTTGCAATTGAGAATTCATTAACGAGAAACTATTTTACTGAGAAAATCATGAATTGTTTCGCTTCAATGACAATACCAATCTACATTGGTGCCGATAATGTTGGTTCTTTTTTTAATGAAGATGGGATAATTAAGTTGACTCCTAACACTACAATGCTTGAACTGGAAAGAGTAATCAAGTCTTGCACCAAGGAGTATTACAGCGAACGCATCAGTGCTGTCAAGGATAATTACAGTCGAGTTCAGGATTATTTATGCCCTGAAGACTACATCTACTCGAGATATAGCCACATTTTTGGATAGCATTGCGCTTTACTAAAGCGACGCAATCCTGATAATGTGATTATTCGAATTTTGACTCGGATTGTTGGGCGGGCTATCATTCCCTATATTGCTACCGCGTGAACGGATTTAGAAGTGCTCTGTCGTATCTGCAAAGCGAAGCGACTTTGTTGCGAAGGATGGACATTGATTCGGATTAGAGAAGAGACTTCTCTACAGGGGGTAGTATTACGCGACACGAATCTGATGCTTCATATACAATTCGAAAGCGTTTGTGCCGATTGATCCTCTGCTTAGTGGGGCAGTGCCTCAGGGCTACCTAGGGCAATTTGTAGGAGGGATAGCAGATATGAAGGTTGTAATATTAGCCGGCGGGTTCGGAACACGCATCAGCGAACAAAGCCATCTGATCCCCAAGCCGATGATTGAAGTCGGGGAAAGGCCGATCCTCTGGCATATCATGAAATACTATTCTGCCTTTGGACATAATGACTTCATCATTTGCTGCGGGTATAAGCAGTATGTGATCAAGGAATTCTTTGCTGACTACTATCTGCACACTTCGGATGTCACCTTTGACTTCACATCCGAAAACAAGATGCTTGTCCATACCAACAGTTCGGAGCCATGGAGAGTGACACTTGTGGATACTGGGCTGAACACCATGACGGGCGGCCGCATCAAGCGCGTCAGCGACTATATCGGAGATGAAACCTTTATGCTAACCTATGGCGACGGCGTGGCTGATGTGGATATCAATGACCTTCTTGCCTTTCACAAAGCAAATGACAAGATCGCGACTGTTACCGCCATCCAGCCGGGAGGCAAGTTTGGCATGCTGGATATCAATGAGGATCATCAAATTACACATTTCATGGAGAAATCAAGGGAAGACGGCGGGTGGATCAACGGCGGTTTCATGGTGCTTGAACCTGAAGTGATGAAGTACATCAGCGGGGATGATTGCGTTTTTGAGCGGTATCCGCTGGAAAAGCTCGCAGAGGAGCAGCAGTTGATGGCTTACCGGCACGAAGGCTTCTGGCAGTGTATGGACACGATGAGGGATAAGGAATTGCTGGAAAAAATGTGGACGGAGGGCAACGCCCCCTGGAAAGTATGGTAAACATGTCTCTGCTTGAGTTTTATAGGGGGAAGAAGGTTTTCGTTACTGGCCATACGGGGTTTAAAGGAGCCTGGATGTGCAGCATCCTGACTCGTGCGGGTGCAGATGTCACAGGCTATGCGCTGGGACCGCCAACGAATCCTTCTCTGTTTGAGATTGTGGATATGGGCAGGAATATGCGATCAATCATTGGTGATATTAGGGATTTGCCAAAGCTGAAGAGCGCTTTTGACGCGGCTCAACCGGAGATCGTGTTTCATTTAGCGGCACAGCCACTGGTAAGAGAAAGCTACCAGGACCCGCGCTATACCTATGAAACCAATGTGATGGGCACCGTGAACATACTGGAATGCGTCAGGCGAAGCGACACGGTTCGATCCTTCCTCAACGTGACCACCGACAAGGTCTACGAAAACAAGGAGTGGGAGTGGGGGTATCGCGAGAACGAGACATTGAACGGTTTTGATCCCTATTCCAATAGCAAAAGTTGCTCTGAACTTGTAACGCAGTGCTACAAGAACGCGTTCTTCGCAGATGGAAGGGTAGCAATTTCGACCGCTCGTGCCGGCAATGTGATTGGCGGCGGGGATTTCGCAAAGGATAGGATCATCCCTGACTGCATACGTGCTGTGATGGAGGGGAAGGAAGTCGTGGTCAGGAATCCATACTCCACACGGCCATATCAGCATGTCCTGGAACCACTTTTTACCTATCTGATGATCGCGGTGAAGCAATATGAAGACAAAAAGCACGCAGGATGCTACAATGTAGGCCCGGATGAAGACGACTGTTATCAGACGGGGAAGCTTGTTGATTTGTTTTGTAAAACCTGGGGCGATGGCGCAAAATGGGTTGATAAATCAGACAACGGCCCTCATGAGGCTTCCTACCTAAAGCTGGATTGTTCCAGGTTGAAGTCAACCTTTGGTTGGAAACCACGTTGGAACCTGGAAATGGCAATCGAAAAAACGGTGGAATGGTCTAAATGCTGGATGAATCAAGACGATTTTTACAGATGCATGGACAATCAGATCAATGAGTTTCTCAGTGCTCACACCAAAGAGAAGTCTGCCTTTTCCAGCAACACATAGTAGACTGATTTTGTGATTGTAGTCGGATGCTGAAGCGGCATGGAATTGCTCAAATGAAGGAGTATGGATGAAGGGTTCAGATTACATTGTAGAGTTTCTGATTAGCAAGGGAATCACTGATGTATTTGGATATCCCGGTGGCATGGTAACATACCTGATGGATTCCCTTGATAATAAGAAAGACAGAATACGAGCACACCTGAGTTATCATGAGCAGGCTGCGGCATTTGCGGCATGCGGCTATGGGCAAACGTCCGGAAAAGTCGGGGTTGCTTATGCAACGAGTGGCCCAGGAGCAACGAATTTGCTTACTGGCATTGCTCATGCATTTTTTGATTCAGTCCCAACACTTTTTATCACCGGGCAGGTAAACACATACGAACAAAAGGGAGATTTAGGTGTAAGGCAAAAGGGCTTTCAGGAAATGGAAGTAGTCAATCTGGTCAAGCCCATTTCCAAATATGCAGTTTCAATTAAGAGCATCGAAGAATTGCCTGTTGAACTGAACAAGGCCTATGCTATTGCGATAGGTGGTAGAAAAGGGCCTGTCGTTATCGATTTGCCTATGAACATCCAACGGGAAGAGGTTCAGAATAATCTCATCTATCATAGAGAAGAGCTTTCTGCTACAACAAGTAATTTGCTGCAAACCAGCCTGGATGAAGATATTGGGCAAATCTTTTCGGCTCTTAACAAGTCGCAGCGACCCCTTATCATTGCAGGAGCTGGGATAAACGGTTCTGGCAATCGGGATATCTTCAGATCATTAGTTGATAAGCTGCAGATACCTGTTGTAACGAGCATGATTTCGGTGGATTGTCTGCCCAGCAATTCAAACCTGAAGTTCGGGTTTCTCGGTGCCTATGGGCACAGATATGCCAACCTCATTGTTTCAAAGTGCGACTTGATTATTGCCCTTGGTACACGCCTCGATTGCAGGCAAACAGGAAATGATAAAGGTATTTTCGCAGAGAATGCAGTGATCATTCGAGTTGACATCGATCAAGGTGAATTGACAAATAAGATCCATCGCGATGAAATACAGATCGTCCGTGATTTAAGCGAGTTATTGCCCAGGCTGCTTGCTTCTGACTGGACCGTTAAGCATGCAACTTGGTTGGCTGAGTGTGATCATTACCGCGATGTGTTGTCAGCTTACGATCAAACAGAGGGGAATCACATAGTCAAGATAATAGGGGAAATGATTCCCGATGCAAGCGTCATTACGACAGACGTAGGTCAGAATCAAGTATGGGTTGCTCAGAGTTTACCGGTTAAGGAATTTCAACGTGTCTTGTTTTCAGGTGGCCATGGGTCTATGGGGTATTCCTTTCCCGCAGCGATTGGCGCGTATTATGCGAGTGGAAAAGCTGTTTACTCATTTAGTGGAGACGGCGGATTTCAGATGAATATTCAAGAGATGCAGTATCTTGCAAGGGAACGCATTCCAATCAAGATATTCATCTTGAATAACAAATCCTTGGGAATGATAAGACACTTTCAGGAAATGTACTTCGAATCAAAGTTTACTCAAACAAAATTGGAACACGGTTATTCACCGCCGGACTTTGCCTCAATTGCTCAAGCATATGGAATCCAGAGTAAAAGAATTGAGGACGTCTCCGATTTGGATATTCTAGGCGACCTGCTTGTTTCACCAGAACCCGCTCTCTTTGAGATTTCTATGTCTGACACAACGTTTGTGTATCCCAAACTCGCTGTAGACAAACCCCTGTACGACCAAGAGCCGCCACTTGACAGGAATATATTGAATGATCTCCTAGGCTATGGATTGAAATGAAGAAGGTTGTGATTACCGGAGCAACCGGCATGATAGGCGTCGCGGTTCTGCAGGAGTGTTTTGCGCACGGAAACGAGATTCTGGCAATCGTGCGTCCCAATTCGCGCAACATGAATCGAATCCCAAAGTCACCATTGATTACATTATGCGAATGTGAGATTGAGAATCTTGAAGAACTTGATGTTACTGCGTATGGGTACGATTGGGATGTATTCTATCATTTTGCATGGAATTCGCTGGCACCGGCAGGTCGAGACAATGTGGATCTTCAAATGCGTAATATTCAGTGTACCTTGTCTTCTGTCAAGTTGGCGAAGCGACTTGGATGTCACAAGTTTATTGGGGCAGGATCTCAGGCTGAGTACGGCACCTATCGGATGGGGAGAATTGGACCGGACACTCCAACAAATCCCATTGATGCATACGGAATAGCGAAGTTTGCATCTGGTAAATTGGCTATGGTTATGGCTCAGCAAACCGGCATTGATTTCTTCTGGGTACGGGTTTTTAGCGTATTTGGACCTTATGACCGCATAACAAGCTTAGTCAATTCAACCATTGAGAAAATGCTGCAAAATGAGAGACCGCAGTTTACCCGAGCAACACAAATCTGGGACTATCTATATAGTGGTGATGCAGGACAAGCTTTCTATCTCATTGGTGAGAAGGGCAAGGGGATTAGAACCTACTGTCTTGGCAGCGGCCAATCACGGCCGCTCATAGAGTACATCAGAATTATTCGCGATATTATCAATCCTGACCTGGAACTGGGGATAGGAGAGCTTCCATATGTAGGAGCGCCAATTAACATTGATCCTGATATTAGTTCATTGTCAAGCGATGTTGGCTTTCTGCCAGGAACAACATTTGAAGAAGGCATCAGACAGATCCTTTCCTCTTCCGCATTTCGGCAAACGACACGAGCATAAATTCTGTGAATGGAGATTCTTTGCGTGACAGAAAAAGACATAAGACGGGAAATACTTGAAAAAACGGCTCAATACTATGAAGCCAAGTTCGGTACAGACAAGTACAAGAAGGGCGACCGCATACCTTTCGCGCGAAGGGTATTTGATGAAAAGGAACTGGTAAATCTTGTGGATGCCTCATTGGATTTCTGGCTGACGGCAGGTAGATACGCAAATGATTTTGAGTACGAGTTCGCGCAGTTTATGGATGTTGAACATTGCCTTCTGGTAAATTCAGGCTCATCAGCCAACCTTGTCGCGCTATCTGCCTTGACCTCCCCCAAGCTGGGAGACAAGCGTTTGAAAAAGGGAGACGAGGTCATCACGGTGGCGGCTGGATTTCCGACAACCATCAACCCAATCATTCAAAATGGGCTTATCCCGGTGTTCGTCGATGTGGAAATCCCGACATATAACATTAAAGCAGAAGACATCGAAAAAGCCTTGTCTGATAAGACGCGCGCGATCATGGTCGCTCACACACTTGGCAATCCATTTGATCTGGACGCGGTCATGAAGACAGCAAAAGAGCGTGATCTGTTTGTAATTGAAGATTGCTGTGACGCGGTTGGCTCAACGTACAAAGGGAAGAAGGTAGGTACTTTCGGCAATTTGGCCACGGTCAGTTTCTACCCGGCTCACCATATGACCATGGGTGAGGGCGGGGCTGTCCTAACCAATGACGATGAACTGCACAAGATAGCCACTTCATTCAGGGATTGGGGTCGTGACTGCTACTGCGCTCCCGGTGCGGACAACACCTGCGGCCGTCGCTTTACGATGCAATACGGCAACCTGCCCTACGGATATGATCACAAATATGTGTACAGCCACATCGGTTACAATCTGAAGCTCACAGACATGCAGGCAGCAGTGGGGATGGCGCAACTGGAGAAGCTCTCCTCCTTCATCGCCAGGCGGAAAGAAAACTTTACGAAGATCAAGAGTGAGCTCGAGAAATACACTAAGTATCTGATCTTGCCTGAAGCGACCAAACACGCTGACCCTTCCTGGTTTGGCTTTCCCATCACAGTAAGGGAAAACGCAATGTTTTCGCGCAATGACCTGACAGGATATCTCGAGAAAAACATGATTATGACCCGACTGCTATTTGCAGGCAATATCACGAAACAACCTGCATATTTGGATATTGAGTGCAGAATCATCGGGGATCTCAGCAATACCGACAACATCATGAACAACACATTCTTCATCGGTGTCTATCCGGGGATCGATGATGAGCAGATTGCCTATATCGTTGAGACTTTTGACAGTTTTTTCAGGGAAACCGGCAGATGAGTTTTGTGTCCCAGGCCGAAGTGATCTCTGTCATAGAGCATAAAACAGATATCAGGGAGTATGTGCTATCCATTGACAAAGAACGCAAGTACAATCCTGGTTCATTCGTTCAGCTGACTCTGGATATGGTGACTGCTTCCGATATTTGGCCTGACTCCAGGACATTCAGTATCGCTTCCTACGAAAAGGGAAGCATGAGATTCATTATCAAAAGGGTTGGATCCTATACAACAAGTATATTCAATGAACTGCAGGTTGGCAGCAGATGCACAATTAAGTATCCTTTCGGGGATCTGTTCGATAGAAACACTCTGCACGAGAAGCATCTTTTTCTGGCAGGCGGCGTCGGCATAACACCGTTTTTGGGATTGAGCAGGTATTTTGAAGAAAATATTCTGATTGATAATGTGCATTTGTTCTACAGCGCAAAATACCTTCATGATGTACTTCATATTGATGAGTTGAAGAAGATGTTTGGCGATAGGATGGAACTATTCATCACGAGAGAAAGGGTTGATGATTCTCATAACAGACGGATTTGTATAGAGGATATTTCGAGGGTTGCGGATGTCGTATCAAATGTATATATCTGTGGAAGCAAAGAGTTTAGCGCAGAATTATCTAATCAACTGGCCACAAATGGATATAAAAAAATCCACATGGATGAATGGGAATAAATCTTGCAGGAAGGTAAAATAAGTGAAACAAGCGCTCATCACCGGAATCACCGGACAAGACGGTTCCTATCTGGCAGAACTTCTGCTGGATAAGGGCTATGACGTCCACGGCGTTACGCGGCGCGCGTCTATCAGCAACACAGCGCGGATCGACCACCTAATTGAGAAGAAATCTATCACCCTGCACGATGGCGACCTGACCGACTCCTCCTCCTTAATCCGCATCATCGGGCTTGTGCAGCCGGACGAAATCTATAACCTGGCGGCGCAAAGCCACGTGCAGGTGTCCTTTGACGTGCCGGAATACTCAGGCGACGTGGATGCGCTGGGAGTACTGCGAGTGCTGGAAGCTGTGCGTATCCTGGGCTTAGCCAAGAAGACGCGCGTTTATCAGGCATCCACCTCAGAGTTGTATGGTAAGGTGGTGGAAGTGCCGCAGAAGGAAACGACCCCCTTCTATCCCTACAGTCCCTACGCGGTGGCCAAGCAGTATGGGTACTGGATCGTCCGGGAGTACCGGGAGGCCTACGGCGTGTTCGCAGTGAATGGTATCTTGTTTAACCATGAAAGCGAGCGGCGGGGCGAGAACTTTGTCACTCGAAAAATCACGCTTGCAGCCGGTCGGATTGCGGAAGGGCTGCAGGATCACCTGGAGCTGGGCAATCTGGATTCGCTGCGTGACTGGGGCTACGCGAAGGACTACGTCGAGTGCATGTGGCTGATGCTGCAGCACCATACGCCTGAGGACTTCGTCATCGCTACCGGCGAGCAGCACACTGTGCGTGACTTTACCCAGAAGGCTTTTGCGGTCAATGGCATCACCCTGCGCTGGGAGGGCAAAGGGCTGGATGAAAAGGGTTTTGACACCGCGACCGGCAGGATGCTGGTGTGCGTGGACCCTGTCTGGTTCCGCCCCACTGATGTAGACAACCTATTGGGCGATCCCACCAAGGCGAAGACCGTGCTGGGCTGGAATCCTCAGCAGACCTCCTATACGGAGCTTGTGCGCATCATGGCCGAGCATGACCGTGCGCTGGCAATGCGGGAAAAGAAATTCAGGGATGCTGAGAAACGATAAGGGAACAGGAGAAATGATGGACAAACACGCAAAGATATATATCGCAGGCCATCGGGGCATGGTGGGATCCGCGATCGTCAGGGAACTGACGCGGCAGGGCTATGATAACATCATCACGCATACCCATGCGGAGCTTGACCTCTGCCGCCAGGATGCTGTGGAGCATTTCTTTGCTAAAGAGAAACCGGAGTACGTTTTTCTGGCCGCTGCGAAGGTAGGCGGCATCATGGCCAATCAGAGCATGCCGGCGGATTTCATGTACGTGAACTTGATCATGGAGATGAACGTCATTCATGCTGCTTGGCAGAATGGATGTAAGAAGCTGGAGTTCCTTGGTTCCTCGTGCATCTACCCGCGCATGGCCCCTCAGCCCATGAAGGAGAGCTGCCTGCTCACCTCCGAACTGGAGCAGAGCAATGAGGCTTACGCGCTGGCGAAGATTTCCGGCCTGAAGTATTGTGACTATCTGAACCGCCAGTATGGCACGGACTACATCAGCGTGATGCCAACGAACCTGTACGGGCCCAACGATAACTACCACCCGACGCTCAGCCATGTTCTACCTGCGCTGATCCGCCGCTTCCACGAGGCGAAGGTTGGAGGCTTGCCTTTCGTGACTTGCTGGGGTGATGGCAGCCCGCTTCGGGAGTTTCTGTATGTGGATGATCTGGCCAATCTGTGCATATTCCTGATGAATCACTACAGCGGCAATGAGACCGTCAACGCAGGTACTGGGAAGGAGCTGACCATCCGGGAACTGGCGGCACTGATTGCGAGGGTTGTTGGTTACACAGGTGATATCCACTGGGATGTTACCAAACCCAATGGCACGCCCAGAAAGCTGCTGGATGTGACAAAAATCCAATCGCTGGGATGGACATACAAGACAGAACTTGAAGAGGGTATCTGCCTTGCGTATAAAGACTACCTGAGCAGCTCCGCCCAGGCGGAACGTTAAGCATTGGAGGGAGCAGCAAGTTGCACCAAAGGTAACAATCGAGGATTCTTCAATATACCGAAAGGACTTTTATGATGAATCTGATCCTACTTTCAGGCGGATCCGGAAAGCGCCTATGGCCTTTATCAAATGATGTTCGTTCGAAACAATTCATCAAGATATTCCGCACTGAAAATGGCGAACATGAATCCATGGTGCAACGCGTCTATCGTCAGGTCCAGAGCGCAGATCCAGAAACATCCGTAACAATTGCCACTTCCAAAGCCCAAGTATCTGCAATCCTGAATCAACTTGGCGAAAAGGTGAGCATTTGCGTGGAACCCTGCCGAAGGGATACCTTTCCGGCAATTGCCCTTGCTACCGCTTACCTGCACGATATGAAGGGAATCAACGAAGAAGAGGTTGCTGTTGTTTGCCCGGTAGACCCCTATGTGGACAAGGATTACTTTGAAGCGCTCAATGGTCTCGCGCTGCACGCAGGCACAGGGGAATCGAATTTGGTATTAATGGGCATGGCGCCAAGCTATCCCAGTGAAAAATACGGCTATATCATTCCGCAGAATGATCACCAGCTAAGCAGAGTGAGTTCATTTAGGGAGAAGCCTGACGCCACAACCGCCGCGATGTACATCCAGCAAGGTGCGCTCTGGAACGGGGGCGTTTTCGCCTTCAAAATCAGATATGTTCTGGATAAAACGAGCAAATTGCTGGGATACTCGGACTACGTTTCCTTGTACGCAAACTACGCTGACTTGAAGAAGATCAGTTTTGACTATGCGGTGGTTGAGAAGGAACCCAACATCCAGGTGATGCGCTTTAATGGCAAGTGGGTTGATATTGGAACCTGGAATACCCTTACCGAAGCGATGGAAGAGAACAGCATTGGAGATGTTCGGTTCGATCCTGCCTGCGACAATGTCCACGTCATCAATGAACTGGATGTACCTGTGCTTTGCATGGGCTTGAAGAACATAGTCGTATCGGCTAGCCCCGAAGGCATTCTTGTGTCTGATAAAGTGCAGTCCAGTTACATCAAGCCGTATGTTGAGGCAATTGACCAGCAAATCATGTTTGCGGAAAAGTCCTGGGGAAGCTTTCGAGTTTTAGATGTAGGCAACGGAAGCCTGACAATCAAAGTAACGCTTCAGCCGGGCCACCGAATGCACTACCATAGCCATCAACGGCGAAGTGAAGTTTGGACGGTTGTTTCGGGTAAAGGGTGCGCGGTGGTGGATGGCAAGGAAAAGTCCATTTTGCCAGGAGATATTGTCTCGTTGCCTGTTGGCAGCCGACATACAGTGTTTGCCGAAATCGAATTACATTTGATCGAAGTTCAAGTTGGAGAAGACATTCATGTCAGTGACAAAATTAAGCACGAGCAGGGGCTCAGTGAATAGATAATTGACACACACTCTATTTCCCAGATAAGGAGTCGCCCAATGCAATCACAATTCTTTAGCGGCACAACCCTTCTCATCACCGGTGGCACCGGTTCCTTTGGCAACGCTGTGCTCAACCGCTTCCTGCGCACGGACATTGGCGAGATTCGCATCTTCTCACGAGATGAGAAGAAGCAGGACGATATGCGGCATCTATATCAGACACTGTATCCGGAAATGTCTGAGAGAGTCAGATATTATATCGGTGATGTGCGTGATCTTGCGTCCGTGAAGAATGCGCTGCATGGGGTAGATTACATTTTCAACGCTGCGGCACTCAAGCAGGTGCCTTCTTGTGAGTTCTTCCCCATGGAGGCGGTCAAGACCAATGTGCTGGGCACAGACAATGTGCTGACGGCAGCTATCTCGGAGGGTGTCAGGTCAGTTATTTGCCTGTCAACGGATAAGGCGGCCTATCCGGTCAACGCCATGGGCACCAGCAAGGCCATGATGGAAAAGGTGATCGTGGCCAAGAGCCGCACCGTATCGCCGGAGCGAACCAAGATCTGCTGCACGCGCTACGGCAATGTACTGTGCAGCCGGGGCAGCGTGGTCCCGTTGTGGATAGAGCAGATCAAGGCTGGAAAGCCCATCACCATCACAGAACCCAGTATGACGCGCTTTGTCATGTCTCTGGAGGAGGCAGTTGATCTGGTGCTGTTTGCCTTTGATCAGGGCGACAGCGGCGATATCCTGGTGCAAAAGGCGCCTGCCTGCACTATTGGCGTACTGGCAGAGGCGGTGAAGCAGTTGTTTGCGCCTGAGACCGAGATCAAGATGATCGGTATCCGTCACGGCGAAAAGATGTATGAGACGCTGCTCACCAATGAGGAATGTGGCAGTGCGATAGACCTGGGCGATTTCTATCGCGTGCCCTGCGACAAGCGCGGGTTGAACTACGATAAGTACTTTATTCAGGGAGACACTTCACGCAACACGATCACTGAGTTCAACAGCAGCAATACTAACATGTTAGACATTGAACAAGTGAAAGCAAAACTTAGTGCGTTGGATTACATCCAAAACATGTTAAATGAACAGGGGAATGCTAAATGAAAATTTTGGTATTGGGTTGTAATGGCATGGCTGGTCATATGATTTCCCTGTATTTCCAAGAGCAAGGACATGAAGTGCTTGGTTTCGCGCTTGAGCAATCAAAGCTCGTCAAGTCGGTTGCCGGCGACGCAAGAGACAAGGATTTTGTAAGGGATCTTGTGGTGTCCGGTCATTTTGATTCTGTCATCAATTGTATAGGAATATTGAATCAGTACGCAGAACAAAACAAGGAGCTTGCAGCATACCTAAACGCGTATTTTCCTCACTTTCTTGCTGAAATCACCAGGAGCAGCAAAACACAAGTGATTCATATGAGCACTGATTGTGTGTTTTCAGGCAAGCAGGGCCCCTATACTGAAGAAGACTTTCGAGACGGCGAAACGTTCTATGATCGCAGCAAGGCGCTTGGGGAGCTTGATGATGATAAAAACATTACTTTGAGGAACTCGATTGTTGGACCTGATATTAATAGGAACGGAATCGGTCTGTTCAATTGGTTCATGCAGCAGAACGATGCTATAAACGGGTACACAAAGAGCATGTGGACCGGTCAAACGACACTTCAGCTGGCCAAGACGATGGAAGCCGCGGCGCAAAGCAGAGCTGCTGGTCTGTACAACACAGTACCTGATCACTCAATCAGCAAATATGATCTTCTCCAATTGTTTAACCACTACTTCCGACACGATACCATTAGCATTACGCCGGTAGATGGAATTGCTGCAAACAAAGCCCTCAAGAGAACGCGGTTTGATTTCACCTACTTGATACCAGATTATGAACAAATGGTCAAGGACATGGCAAATTGGATCAGCAGGCATAGGGAGTTGTATCCCCACTACAGTATGGAAAGCATGGTATTATGAAAAAACTTAAGCTCATGACCATTATCGGTACCCGTCCGGAGATCATCCGCCTTTCGGAGGTCATCAAGAAATGCGATCTGTATTTTGATCACATCCTTGTACACACTGGTCAAAACTATGATTATACGCTGAATCAGGTTTTCTTTGACGATTTTGCGCTGCGCCAGCCTGACTTCTATCTGGATGCTGTTGGGGCTGATCTAGGTGAATCCATCGGCAACATCATTGCGAAGTCCTATAAGCTGATGGTGGAGCAGCAACCGGATGCCCTGCTTATCCTGGGTGATACCAATTCCTGCTTGTCCGCGATATCGGCCAAGCGCCTGCACATCCCCATTTTTCACATGGAGGCGGGAAATCGCTGCTTTGATGAGTGCCTGCCGGAGGAAACTAACCGGCGTATTGTGGATCACATTGCCGATGTGAACATGTGCTACTCAGAGCATGCCCGCAGGTATCTCAACCATGAAGGCACCCCTAAGGAGCGCACCTATGTGACAGGTTCTCCCATGGCAGAGGTTTTGACGGCCAACCTTGACAAGATACGCGCTTCCAGCATCCTGGCAAAACTTGGGCTGGAAAAGCACAAGTATATCCTGCTCTCCGCGCACCGTGAGGAGAACATCGACACGGAAAGCAACTTCTTCAGCCTTATGAATGCCGTCAATGCAATTGCGCAGACCTATGACATGCCAATCTTGTATTCCTGCCACCCGCGAAGCAGAAAGTTCATCGAATCCCGTGGTTTCAAGTTCGACTCCCGCGTGCGACAGCATCCACCGCTCGGATTTCATGACTACAATCACCTGCAGATGAACGCCTTCTGTGTGGTATCAGACTCCGGGACCTTGCCGGAAGAGAGCAGCTTTTACCTCAGCATGGGACAGCCCATATCCGCAGTCTGCATCCGCACCTCGACCGAGCGTCCCGAGGCGCTGGACAAGGGCATTTTTGTCCTGGCGGGGATAACTACTGAGCAGGTACTCCAAGCCGTCGACTTAGCAGTATCAATGATAAAGAACAGCCACTTTGGAACAGCAGTGCCTGATTATGGAGATCTCAATGTGTCCAATAAGGTGGTGGCAATTATCCAGAGCTATACAAGCGTGGTCGACAGGATGGTGTGGAGGAAGTATTAGTGCTATACTTTAACTGGACTTCTGTTGATGCACGCTCTCCAGAGTGTGTTTTACAGCATTCAAATCAGGGGTAGAATCTCAGATCATAAGATTCTCCTTCAACAATGAGTCTCTTGACTAACACAATTGCGATGTTTCTGAGTACCTGTTTAACAATATTTGGAAATTGAATTTTTAAATGAGGAGATTATGAAATGAAAACTGTTGAACTGTCCCTAAAGGAGTTTCTCATTGTTGCTTTGCGTCGGTGGCTGCCAATCCTTCTGTGTGCCCTTATCGTTGCGGCAACGCTTGGGGCTCAAAGCTATCTTTCACTATTTGGTGCGGCGGATGAGTTGCGTGAAAGGTATAACAAAGAGCTTACTTCCTATGAGCAAATCTTGAAGGCAAAACGAGAATCAATGATTTCCCTTGCTGAAAAGAGAACAGTTGCGGACGAATACAATCAGAAAAGCGTTTTGATGCATTTAGACCCATATAATAAACAGACGTCCATTATCAGCATGAGTGTTGATGTTGAGCCAAGTGTTTTCTATTTGAGCACAGACAGTCAACAAACACTGGGACTGGTTGAGCTGAAAGCGGCTTTGATTGAAAGGATCGTCGATCATTACTTGATAGTTGTAGGTAATGCGAAGTTAGAAGATGTGCTTAAGAACGATTTGCCAACAGAATATGAGGAGAAGTACCTGCGGGAAATAATCGCAATCAATCGAGAGGCTGGTGGCATTATTACCATACGCTCGCTTGGCAATAGCGAACTAGACGCGTCTTTATTGGTCGAATCACTTTATCAGTACTTGCTTGGGAATCAAAAACTCATAGCAGATTCAGTGGCCGAACACACGGTGACTGTCATTGGCAGAAGCAGCAGGGTAGAAGTAGATACTGCGTTAGCCGATTATCAAAGCGCTCAACGTAATTCTATATCAGAATACAGCAAGCAAATTGTGGGGCTGTTGAACGATATCAAAACACTCATTAACGAAAAACCATCGCTAGAAACTTTGGGATTCAATGTAGTCAAGAATACATTTGTGGGTATCTTGATCGGTGCGGTGGTGGGCATCATGTTTGTACTATTGTCATATACAGCCAGATTACCGATTCAGGTTTCTGAACAGATTCAGCGTCAGTTGGGTATAAGGCATCTTGGGGGAATTCCCCATAGGTCCAGAACCCTGATTGGGAGACTGGGGGATAGGGTAGCCGGCGAGGCTGTTTCGGTTAGTGAGGCAACTGCGCTGGACATCATCTCAGCAAACATCAGCGAGGTCGTAGCCGACCACAAAAGAGTCTTGGTCACCGGTACGGTTCAGGAGAGTATCCTAGCCGATTTCACGCAGAAGATGAATGCTTTATCCAATGAGACAGAAAGTGATCTGTTGTTCACATATGGGAACGATATTAATGTTAGTGCAAGTACGATCCGTGAATTGATGGCTTCGGATGCTGTAATTCTTGTCGAACGCATTGATGCCTCAAGATTGCGGGATATTTCCAAGGAAATTGAGCGCATCAAGCTGTCCAATAAAGAGATACTCGGTTATGTATTGTGCTGACGTAAGGACCATTTATAATGTTTCAACGCCTATGAATCCGAAATCGATAATAAACTGTTGCTTTATAGCAAAATCTTGTGTATATTCATAGTGATAGCGAGAATAATACAGGGAAAGAAGGTGTGGAGATGAAACATAAACTGCTTGTAATTATTGCGCTGGTCATGTTTCTCATGCTGCCGACATTTGCAGGCGCACAGGAATCTGAAAAGGATTTCCTGTACAAAATGGGGAATGACGGCAGCATAACGATTACAGCCTACACCGGCACTGATGCTGATGTGAAAATTCCCGCTCAGATTGCGGGGCGGTCTGTTACGGCCATTGGAGATGGGGCTTTTGGTGACAACGATCAGCTCGTGTCCGTCGTGATTCCTGAAGGCGTTATCAGCATTGGGAATGCAGCGTTCCAGAATTGTTTCAATCTTGTGAACGTTAGTCTTCCTTCTTCACTGTCAACCATTGGGGAAAGCGCCTTCAACTCCTGGCACAGCTCAAGCAAATCGTGATTCCTGACAGGGTAACGGCTATCGCTGATTCGACCTTTCTCAGATGTTTGCAACTGAAGGATGTGACCTTTCCTGCTAAGTTGAAATCGATTGGACGAATGGCATTTGCAGTCACCGGAATAATGAATTTGGATTTGCCGCTTAGCCTGGACAGCATCGGTGGGCAGGCTTTTTACGGGAATCGCAATCTAATTAGTGTAACATTTCCAAATAACATTCGGAAAATAGGTGAGTTTGCTTTCTTCATGTGTGAAAACCTAAAGAGTATAATAATGCCTGCGGGTTTGACATCGATAACCTCCGGTGTAATTGATAAGTGCCCGAAACTGGAAATGGTTGCAATTCCCATGAGCGTCAAACATATTATGGACGACGCACTGTACAGCGGTCTTCTAAAACCTGATTCGCTGAGGATATTTGGGGCCAAAGGCAGTGAGGCCGAGAATTTTGCACACAGGGTTGGCTTGCCCTTTGAACCTGTTATGTCGGCTTCGAATGTTCAGATTACGTTGAACGAACAAGACGCAGCCGGCAAGAAACTCGACATTGACTTGTCTTCTGGCGACAAATCGCTCCAATTGCAGGCCGTGGCGATACCCGACACGCTGTGGCCTGGCGTTGAATGGCTCAGTTCTTCACCTAATATTGCTGTCGTTGATCCTTATGGCCTTGTGACTGGCTTGACTAAAGGCGAGGCGACGATCACTGCCACTTCGGTCGATGGAAGTGGCGTGGAGGCATCTACTCGGTTGAATGTCGCAAATCTGGCTAAGTCTATTAGCATTAGCGGTGAGTCAGCAATTCCAGCCAAGGGTAAGGTTACCTTAAAGGCAGTTGTTCTTCCCACAACCACAGACAACAAAAACGTTGAATGGTCCGTTTTGGATAACAACGTTGTATCCATCAATGCGAATGGCATCGTGACGGCAAGTGATGTAACTCAGAAGAACCAAGTGACTATTACTGCCACAGCTAAAGATGGATCAGGAGTCAGTGGGACCTATGAACTCATAGTCAATCCACTTGTTACCGAAATCGCTCTTTCTGTTGGTGATCAGGTTCTGGAGAACATGACAGCGCTGAATATCAATCTTTCAATGGATCAGGCAACTGTTCTATTAGTTGCTAAAGTATTACCTAATGACGCCATCCAGACAGTGTCATGGAAGAGTTCTTCTCCAGAGGTTGCAGCAGTTGGCAAGGATGGACTAGTAACCGCTTTAAAGAAGGGTAAAACCATTATCAGCGCAACAACTGTTGACGGAACAAACAAAACAGCCTCTTGTACGATAAATGCTGCAAACCTTGCCAGAGAAATCGACATTTCAGGAGAGAATGCAGTAACAGCCGGAAAGAGCATCACGCTCAAAGCAGTTGTATTGCCCGAGACAACTGACAACAGGAAGGTCTTATGGAGCAGTTCCGATGAAACCGCGGCAAAGGTCAACAAAAGTGGTGTTGTCACGGCAAAGAAGGTAAGCGAGAAGAAAGTAGTGACTATCACTGCAGTCGCTCAAGATAATTCAGGAGTTGCTGCGATGTATCAAGTGACCGTGCATCCGGAAGCCGCAGCAGTTAGTCTTTTAAAGGACGGAAATGTACTTGAGGTAAAAGCACCTCTGGAAATAGATCTTTCATCTACTGAGACCAGCATTCAGCTGAGCGCAAACGTGCTGCCTGTCGATGCGGCGCAGAAGGTGATCTGGAAGAGTTCCGACCCCAGAGTCGCTTCGGTCGATGAAAATGGTTTGGTGACCGGGCTCAAGAAAGGGCAGACAACCATTACAGCGACGACTGCCGATGGCACAAGGAAGAAAGCAAGCTGCATCGTTACAGTTTCCAATCCCGCGAATTAGGCGTAAGCGTCAAACTGAAGGGCACGGATTCCCTGCTGCGTGGATATAGCTCGGGACAAAAGCGGGCAGGAATTGTTCGAGCGCGTTCGGGTCATTGCGGAGATTTCTATTCGGCGCATTTTCGAAAACATACACAAGATATGTGAATGGATTAAGCCCGTTCTCCTTGGCAGTTTCAATCAGGCTGAACATGACGGCGCTTGCCTTCGCGCCGCGCGGAGTGTTCGCGAACAGGAAATTTTTGCGGTCAATAACAAAAGGCTTGATGCTGCGTTCGGCTCTGTTGTTGCTGATCTCCAGCCGCCCATCCAGCAGATAACGATCCAGGTATTTCCGCTGCGACAGCGCATAATGAACAGCGATCCCAATCCCGCTCTTGGGCACAACTTTCAACGATGCGGCCCACGCGAAGAATTCATCGAGCACCGGTTTGGACAGTTCCAGGCGTTTTTCGTAACGCTCTTGTGGGGTAAACTCCGCAAACTCACGCTCAAGCAGAAACAGTCGGTCGCAGTAACGTTTTCCACGCAGAGCGCTGCTGCCCTCCCGGTCACTCTCCGCCAGGGCTTTGAGCGCCTCGTCAAATTTTCGCCGGACATGCGCCCAGCAGCCAACAATCGTTATCTCGCTTCCAAGCGAGTGATACGCTTCGTACCCATCCGTATGCAGATATCCCTTGAAATCCTTCAGAAACGCCGCCGGCCGCTTTGACTTGCGGTCCGGCTGATACTCATACAGGACGATCGGATGCTCTGCGTCGCCCCCAGTCCTGTACAGCCACATATAGCTCTTGCTCTGCGCCGTTTTTCCCGGTTCGCGCAGCACCTGCAGCGTCGTTTCATCCGCATGAAGTACCTCTCGGCCGCGGAGGAGTTCGCGCAGCATGCCGTAAATGGGCTCCAGCCAGTCTTCAGTTGCCCGGATCAGCCAGTTTGACATGGTCTGCCGTGAAAGCTTGATCCCATTGCGCTGCAATTCTTGCTCCTGGCGATACAACGGCGTTCCCATCACGAATTTCTGGGTCATGATATGCGCAATCGCTTCCGGCGATGCAAAACTCCCCTTGATCACAGGCTCGTTTGCAGGGGATTTTACAATCGGAACACCGCATTCGTCCTTCTCGCAGTTGCGACAGGCGTAAACCTTGCGGACATGTTCGCGTATCTTCACCTGTGCAGGGATGATGACCAGTTCGCGCCGGGTATCCCGTCACATTACATGGAGTTCTCCGCCGCACTCCGGACAGATCTGCTCGGATTCCGGCAGGTCATGCTCTATCACTTCAACAGGCAGGTCTTCCGGCAGTTTATCCGTTGTGAGCCGGGTCCGCTTGCGGTAGTGTTTCTCAACCTCAACGAGTTCCGGTTCCGGTACGTTTTCATCGGCAAACAGCTCAGCCTCATTGAAAATGGAAAGCTGGACTGGATCATATTCGCTTTTCTCGCTGGAAGCTCCGAATTGCCGATGCTTCGAGATGCGGAGTTGTTCCTCGTAGTATTTCAGGAGTCTTTCAAGTTCCGAAATGCGGGCTTTCAGCGCAGCAATTTCGGTCTGGGTTTCAGCCTCAGCGACAGCGGTCAAATCACTCTTTTCCATGCCTTCATTGTATCATGAAATTGCCGAAAACACAAGTAAAATCAACGTTTATTCGTGCGCTCAGACTTGCTTTTTGCCTATATCACGCATCGCCCAGTCACCTCGTTCCGGCGCAGTTTCAGTTCGACTTTTGATCCGCCCAGCAATATGGCCAGTTCTTCCCCGGACAAGTCCATCGTTTTCGTATCCCCTTCACCAGGCCATCTGAAATGTCCCTTCTCCAGCCGTTTGAAGTACAGCCAGAACCCGTCGACGTCCCATTCCAATATCTTCAGCCTGTCCCGATTCCGGTTGCAAAATACAAACAGTGAACCACTGAAAGGATCAAGCTGGAAGCTCCCCTCCACGATGGCCGCCAGCCCGTTGATGGATTTTCTCATATCCGTCGCTCCGCATGCGAGATAGCAGGACTTCCCGCTGATGCTGATCATAGCGCTTTCAATGCCCGGCAGACTTTTGCAAGAAGGACAGGGTCTGTGTCCGCCTGAACTCTGATTCGGCATCCACTGACTTCGACAGTCAGTCCTTGCGCCTGGTGCGGTTCTTCTTTTGCGCCCAGCGCCATCCAGCCCTTGGGCACAAGGGATTTCCCGTTCGGCATGTCTGCTGTCTCTATTCCGGAGCACGCTGCCTCACGCAGTCTGCGCTGCCAGTAATAATAAGTGTTCTCGTGGATCCCGGCTTCCTCACAATACGCACGGATGCTTAGCCTTCTATCCGCCCGCTCCCGCATAATCTGTGCCCAGTGCGCCAGCCGGTACTCGGCTGCTATACTCCTTGTGTTCATACAAACCCTCCACTTCGTCATGAATAACCACTTGTGGGTTTTCATGCGCTCTTGGAGTTATTGTAGCCTGGCTCTTGTCGCTATGATAGGTGACGTCCTGTTTTACGCTTACAATTAGGCGGCTGTTTCTCTTGTTTGAAAATACCATGTCGCCTCGGCGACATGGTATTTTACCATTATATGGACTCAATATCATTCGTTGGATGTGTTTACTGCTTTTTTGCTTCAGTTGAATACAGCAACTTCAGCATTTCGGTATCTGCGGCACCATCGACTGTAAGTCCGTTGCGTTTTTCAAACTCACGGACAGCCTCAACTGTGCTGTCGATGTATTGATCATTCAAACTGCTGGTGCGGAAATAACCAAGTTCATACAGACGTTTCTTCAGGTTCAGTACTTCATCTCCCCGATCACCCTGCTTGAGCGGTAAATATTCTGTTGTATTTTCCACTTGGGTGTTCACTAAAGGGTCAGTCTTCGGCTGAGGGAACACCAAGTACTCAGAAATCACATACCCTTTTTTGCCTTCAAAGCTGATGTTGGTCCATTCTTTATCAGTGGATATGACCTGCACAGATGATCCGCTGCGAATGCGACTGATGATGTCACTGGTCTTGGATGCCACTTTTCTCATGTTGAGAAGACCATTATTAGCAACCTGCACTGTTGCTGTATTCTCGTTTTCGGTTGCTTCAATTGCAGCCACTTCAGGCTGCGGTGTTGGTTGGCTTTCGATGCTTGCGGGTTTTGCTGTTTGGTCAGGAGAAACTACAGTAGGATTCACCAAACCGGGATCAGTCCCATCTGCGGGCTCAGTTACGAACAGGGTGGTTTGTGTCTTGTCCAAATCCCCAATAATGATTTGGGTGGAATCATCACAAATGATGACCCAGGTCTTTCCGCGCTGCAAAGAAATTTCGTTTCCATTCTGATCAAAGAATACAGTTCGTTCATTCGGTTTGTGCCGTGCCCAGACTCCGGCGATGTACTGACCACCGATAAAGATGTCACATGCGCCTGTGCCCACAACCTCAGGCAGCATAGGATTCATTGAAGAATTGTTGAAACTGAGTTTGGTACGCTGAACAATCACATTGCTGTATGACAGCTGCTCTGCTGGTTTAAGAAGGTCGAAATAAGCCCCACTTGCAATAAAACGATAATATGCATTGTTTGCAGCGTTATAAACAAATGTGGAATGGGTGTCTTTATTTCCTTTGTGTATCACATTGATTTTCTCTGCGATAGTACCTCCGTAGTTTAGATCGTCGGTAAATTTGAATGGACGAATCGGGAACTGATAACCTTGTGTGAGCATAAGTTCATGTAGTTTAGCAACATAAGCAGATACATTGTGCGGCGCCACGTGATACTTGACCCGTGCAAAGTAATTCTGGTACTTGTTCCCGATTCCATCAATATCCAGTCCCTTGGCTGTTACGCCATAATTACTAAGCGATTCACTCATATTGCTTCCCGGGGCTTCTTGTCTGCCATAATGAACAAGCAGCGCGTCCCACTCTTCCCGCAGATCGGCATGCATCACGCGGCCAGAGCGAACAGGGCCGGCTTCCTGGGGATATTCATCCGAGAACAGTGCGGTTAGTCGTGTCCATCCTTGCCCTTGAATGGGGAACTCATAAATGATATCAGCTGAGGAGATGCCCCATTGTGGAACAGGGCCAACGTTATTATCAATCTGCACAAGGATTGGCACATAGGATGAATTGCTGGTTGGAAGACCAGTGGTAGGACTTTCACCAGCAATCACTGGATTATCAGGAAAGCTGCCATCAGCATTCCGTTCGTTGACTTTAATGTCACGGGTCAGCACACTCTTTATATCAGTTGAAGGAGTCTCTGCGCTTGCTGTCAGAACCAACACGAGAAGCAAGAGCGAAAGAGGAAAAATAATCCATTTCTTCATAATAACGATCCTCTCATTACCACATAATACCTGCAAGACAATAGCACATACTGCCAATACTGTCAATTTCATCAATTCTTGGTTAACTGTCCTTTGCTCAGGACACAAACGAGTTTTGCAAATGCCCTGCTTCATTCAAGGCTGTAAAATAGTCAATTTTGTTTCGCAGAACCTCATTTCAACTAACGCGTTCCTAGCCGACCACAAGGCTGCTTTGATCTATCCGTGGTGTGACGATAATTTTTGGAGAGCCTTCATCAGGCCGCAATGTAATCAACATATCAGGCAGTGACCACGACATGTCTCCATTGTCGTCAATTGTCGTAGGATCGTAGAAACGCATATACAGAGAAATAAAGGCTGAGTAATAGGACTCAGCGTTCCCGAGTTCATATTGAATGCTTGACAACCAGCCATCTGAAAAGCTGTAGCTGAGCGAGACAGGCATCCTGAATAATTGCGCGCCGCGAACGAGGAAGGTGCCATCACTCACTCTTTCAACATTTGTTAGTTCGTTAGGCGTTATATTCCAAGTGCGCCCCTGCAGAATCTCCGAATAACCCTTTTGCAGTGTCGCCTCATCAGTTCCTGCCAGGCCATGGATGTACTTGATCCTTTGTTGGTAATCACTATAGTACTCTTTTGCGATGCGACACAATTTCCATTCGTTATCAATTTGGACATAACAATATCGCTCATAATAGATTTCCTCCCAGGAATCTTCTTCAATATAAAACATAAGGACGCGGTATGGGATCTCTTCGCCATTGATAACAACGGTGTAGTCCACGTAGTTATCTGCCAGGGACGCAATATCTGCATCCTCAAATCCTTCAATTTTCTTGAGTTTTTCATAACTGTCAGCACCTTCAAAACCACCAAGCAGTTCAATCGCTTTGATTCTTTCGTTTTTCGGAAGCGCATTCAACTGATAAGAATATTCATCCAATAGGCCGGTATACTCAAATACAACAGGTACTGGCTCATTGGATTTACCGTCAATGCTGTCATACAGCAGATTCAGTGAAGTATCAAGATCAACGTCACTCCCTTGAACGGTATCAAGACCATAACCCACAATACCTCTATAAGGCGTGTTCGGGTCCATTATCTTGTACTGAGTGAACCCATAAATTGTGAAGTAAGGCATATGATTCTCAAGGCTAAACACAATAAACTCGCCGATCTCAGGATGGGTAAACGCAGTCACGGTTTCGGCGGAACTCGATGCCAGCGAGGTCAATACGAGTAATACAATTACCATACTCAGAATTCTTTTCATGAACATTCTCCTCCAAGCAAATTTTAATGACTAGCTTTCACTTTGATTATTATACCAAAAACCTGTTTCGATTATACTCTTGACAAATGACAAAGATTCTGTAAACGCAGCTATTTACTGAGAAAGTCGTGGACTATCTTAATTTCAGCCGGCATATCATCTGCAACCAGCGCCCTGTGCATGTTGATATGTTTTATTTGATATGAACCAAAGGGTGTACGTGAATACTCCAAATTCTCCAGGTTGGCATCAAGAACAATTTGTATAACACGCAAAAGGTCCGATACAGATAGATTTGTTTTGATCAGCGGAAGAATCTCGAATGCCAAATTCATCGCGCCAGAAACATCCATACGGACAGCTTTTTCCAGGCAAGCGGCAAATACGCGTTCTTGCCTGTCATTGCGGGCTTTGTTGGACTTAATGGCATCACCGTCCATGTCGCGAACAGCTAAAAATGCCCAAGTCCGAAAACCGTCAAGATGGTTCAGACCCGATTGCACGCCTGGTAAGGTAAATGGCGGACTTCCGGCGATAAACAGATTCACGCTTTCAACTTCGTTTGATAAAATCTCAATATCTATACCACCAAACAAGTCGATTGCTTTGATTAAATTGGTAATGTCAATGTGCGCATAAAGAGGTATATCCAAATTGAACAGCTGATTCACTGCGTCCAGGCACATTTTCGGACCACCGAAGAAAGTTGCGGTCCCCAGTTTGTTTTCTCCCAGATCTCCTGGAAGAGTGACCAAATAATCACGCTCAATGCTGAGCAACTTGATTGATCCTGCGTCAGGGTTCAAACTCATTACATAGATTGCGTCAGCGCGGCTCATTTCCTCGATTTCTGTCCCTTGACCATATCCGAAATTATCAGTTCCCAATAGCAGGATGTTCGTTGTTTCAATACTGTCTGCATAGGTGTTAAGCGGAAGCAGAAGAACCAGCAGAACAAATGTATAACAGATGCGTTTCATGATGACACCTCACAATAGACTTAAAGTCATTATAATCTAAATCATTACATTGTCAATTCTTCAGGCTTGAGTGAATAAAAAACAGGACAAATTTCATACTAAAAACCGCCCCATAAAAGGCGGTTATTGCTTGGTAGCGGCGGTGGGACTCGAACCTACGACACTCCGGGTATGAACCGAATGCTCTAGCCAACTGAGCTACGCCGCCACAAAAATGGTTGCGGGGGTGGGACTTGAACCCACGACCTCCGGGTTATGAGCCCGACGAGCTACCAAACTGCTCTACCCCGCGTCACGCGCCTTACGACGCAAGAGTTATTATATGTTGGATCCAGGCCCGTGTCAAGCACTTTTTCTGGTTGTGAAATTAAGAAGGAGGCAGCGCTGATTCGTAAAGAATCAATGAAAACCTTCATACAAATGTAATCAAATCTTCATTGCATGCCTTGGGTGAATAGGGTATATTGTGTCTATACAGATATGCTCTTTTCGGTGAATCATAGAGAGGGGTGCAATCCATGAGAAAACGTTTATTGGCAGGGTTGATTTGCGTTGTGTTGCTTGTGAGCACGATGCTAACTGCTTCCATGGCGGAAAACCTGAAGTTCGGTTCCCAGGGCAGCCAGGTATCCCAGGCGCAGGCGCGTCTGACTCAGCTTGGCTACTATCAAGGGGAGTTTGACGGCATGTTCGGTTACTCCACCTACTTAGCCGTCAAAGGCTTCCAGGCCAATAACGGCCTGGTAGTGGACGGCGTCATTGGGGATTTGACCGCTGCCAAACTGTACAGCTCCGGCGCAATCAACAAGGCAGGCGCAGTGGATGGCTCGGCATATCACCTGCGCATCGCATACGGTGACGCCGGTTCGACGGTCAGCCTCGTTCAAGGTCTGCTGCGGAATCTGAACTACTACACCGGCGTGGTGGACGGGGGATTCGGTTATTCGACCTATCTGGCTGTCAGGGACTTTCAGGATCTCAACGGGCTCAGCGTGGACGGCGTTGTCGGGCCCCTGACCTGGGCGCTGCTGCAAAGCCCTGCCGCCATACCAAAGCCCGTCACGCCGCCGCCTGCCGTGACGCCTACGCCGACGCCCGCCCCGACCGCGGAACCGCCGCTGCGTCTTGCCTATGGCGACACCGGGGCCTTGGTCAGCCAGATCCAGACCAAGTTGTTGGGGCTGGGGTATTACGCCGGACCTATCGACGGCACATTTGGCTTTGCGACCTACCTGGCTGTGAAGGATTTCCAAAAAGTGAACCTCCTGAAAGTCGACGGCGTCGTCGGCTCCCTCACCTGGGCCAAGCTGTTCGACGCCGCGGCGCTGCCCAAGCCGACGACGGCCCCAACATCGACTGTGCTGCGCATTGAGTACGGTGATGAAGGCGCCCTGGTCATCCAGGCGCAGACAAGGCTGGCGGCGCTTGGCTACTATACCCTGGCCATCGACGGTACGTTTGGTTACGCCACCTACCTGGCCGTGCGTGCCTTTCAGGAAAAGAACCTGCTTCAGGTGGACGGCATCATCGGTCAGCTGACCTGGGACCAGCTGATGAGCGCAGGCGCGATAGCGAAGTAATGTCAATCAAGAACTCCGATATTGATACAATGTCGGGGTTCTTTTTGTTTGAGCCTATTCATGAGCCCTTGAAAGCTTAAGGGAAATTGGCGGCTCATATATTACACGCGGTACTTAACGATAGTGTACACTATCGTATGCGATTGCCTTGGCGCGACAGCTTTTCGCTTGAAGCGCAGGGGAAAAGCATCTATAATGGGGGCACCGGAAGGAGTGGCCGGCCGGAGTAAGGAAACAGATACTGCATGAAGCTTGAGTTTTGCTCTTTGAATAGTGGCTCAAATGGAAATTCGACTTATGTTGCCGCGGGAAACACGCATGTGCTGGTGGATGCGGGGCTGAGCGGCAAGACGATCCTGGAGGCGCTTGATACCATTGGGGTGCTGCCCGAGACACTTAGCGCCATCTTGGTCACGCATGAACACATCGATCACATCAAAGGGGTGGGTATCCTCAGCCGCAAATATCGCATCCCCGTCTACGCCAACGCGGATACCTGGGAGAAGATGTACCGCATAGTCGGCGACATACCCTCTGCCCAGCGCCGCGTGTTTGAGACAGATAATGATTTCTACATTGGGGATCTGGCTGTGATGCCCTTTGCCATACCGCATGATACAGTGGATCCCGTAGCCTTTCGCCTGTACGCTGGCGGCCGCAGCGTAGCTGTGGCAACCGATATGGGATACACACCAAAGAGCGTCGTCAAGCATCTGGCGGGATCTGATCTGGTGCTGCTGGAGAGCAACCACGACGTGGAGATGCTCAGCAACAATGACCGCTATCCGTTATCGCTGAAAAAGCGGATACTGGGCAAACATGGGCATCTGAGCAACAACGCCTGCGCCGAAACGCTTATGCGATTGTATGAAACAGGCGTCACCAAGGCCCTATTGGGACACTTGAGCCAGGACAATAACACACCGGAGCTGGCCATGCGCACTGTATCGGACATTTTGTCCGGTGAAGGACTCAGAATGGGGCAGGACATCCTGCTGGAGATGACCTGGCGCGACCGGATCAGCGGGTACTACAGCATTGAGTAAGCGGCGCACCTGGAGCTTTGTAATGGCGGCAATCATCAGCCTTTTACTGGGCGCTGCGCTGCCCTTTGCGCTGAACTCGTGGCTCCAGGAGGACATAGAGCTGCCCAACGCCGCGCAGTATTTGTTGTTAGCGATTCAAGAACTGCTTCTGATTGGCTTTCCGGCACTCTTGCTGGCCCGCAGGTCACAGGCGGCCAGAGATCGTTACCAAGCGATGTGGAAGAAGCCTGACAGCTATGCTATTGGCTTGGTGAGTATGGCCGCCGTGGCTTTCTCGCTGGCATCCGTGTTGGTTGCCAGCCTTTGGTATGTGTTACTTGAAAGCCTGGGGGTTCATGTCCCAATGGAGGTCAGCTACATCAAGCCAAACAGTGGGACGGAGTATGTATTAGCCTTTATCTGTGCCGCGTTGATCCCTGCTTTCAGCGAGGAAATCATGTTCCGAGGGCATATACTGACTTGGCTTCGCGGCAAGATGGGGGATAGGCTGGCGTACATTGTGTGTGGCCTGGTTTTTGCGGTACTGCATTTCTCTTTACAGGGATTTGCCTCGCTTGCGGTGATTGGCATATTTCTCTCATTGCTGGTGATGCGCTACAAGGGCCTGTGGCTTTCGATCATTTTCCATGTTGTCTATAATGCAGTGGTGATCCTGCTCAATGGTCTGAACGCACAACCATCCATGCAGATGGTAATGTTGAGCACCGGTATCTTCATCGCACTGTACTACCTGTTGATCAGAAGGGAGGAAACAAAGACATGGAATTAGTCGTATTGGGCTGTGATGGCTCTTATCCAGGAGCCAATGGTGCCACCTCCGGTTATCTGGTGCAGTGCGGTAAAGCAGGGAGCATCCTGCTTGATTGTGGCAGTGGGGTGCTGCCGCGGCTTATGGCCTTGATGGACCCAGCAAGGCTGCAGGCAATCGTCATCACGCATTGGCACAATGATCACGCCTGCGATCTGTTGACGCTGCGCTATTATCTGCAGATTCATAAGCTGAAGCTAAAGGTTTATGCGCCTTCGGAGTCAAATCCTCTACGCCAACTGTGCGAAGGTGCGGAGTTTGAACTCATCGATCTGGCGCAAGGTCTCACATTTGGAGATGTTAAGGTAACAACTTTGAAAGTGAATCATCCACTGCCAGCCTATGCTGTCAAGCTGGAGCAGAAAGAAAGAAGTTTTGTTTACACTGGGGATACCAGCAAGTGCGACGCGTTGGTAAGCTTTTGTGTGGGGGTTGATCTGTTGCTTTGCGATGCAACATTCACTGTCGCGCAGTGGCATGAAAAGATGCCCCACATGAGCGCGGCCATGGCCGGTCAGTTGGGCAAGGACGCCTCAGTCAAACGTCTGCTTCTGACTCACTGCCAACCAGGCAGTGACTTCAAGACGCTGCTTGAAGAGGCGAAGACCATCTACCCGGGCAGTGAATGGGCAAAGCAGGGTGGCAGGTACAGCTTGTGAACCAACGGGCATTTCATATACAGCGTCCGCTGGTATGCGTTGCCTGTTGCTTTGGCCTGGGCATCTGGCTGGGTGGAAGCGGAGAGACATTGAACCTGCCATTGATGGCAGCTGGTCTGGTCTGCGCCATCCTGTTGATGGGCATACTGCTTCTTTGTAAGAGACCCCTTATTGCCGGTATCTGCTTTCTTGCCCTGTTTGGCGGGATGATCTATGCCAATGCGCGTGCAAATCCTGCCCTGCCGCCTGAAGGCAAGTATACTGTTCGGGCTGTGATATCCGGTGAAGCCGAACGAAGGCTTGAAGACGGACGTATCAAGGCACTGCTGCGTCAGGTGGAGCTGGTAGATGAGCAGGGCAAGATATATTATTCGAGCGGTGCATACTGGACTTACTATCCTGACCCCGCAAGCCCTTTACCGCTGGATGGGCAGAGACTGAGTATGAACAGCACCCTGTATCATCCGGACGGCCAAGTAAATCCATATGGTTTTGATTTTCAATTGTATCTGATGCAGAAGGATATCCCCGTTGGCCTGAGCGGCGGTCTCGACATCGTGTGGACTCCGCAGGTGCAGCTGGGGCCTTCCGATCCTTGGCTGAAGGCTAAGCTGGCTATCGGCAACCTGCTGGACAAGGTGCTGGGGCAAGACAGCGCGCTTTTCAAGGCACTGCTGATAGGCGAACGCAGCCAGCTGGAGGATGATACAACACAGGCCTTTCGCGATGCCGGCATTGCGCATGTGTTGGCGGTTTCGGGCCTGCATGTGGGCATTCTGGTGGGGATGCTGCTCACATTATTGAAATGGCTGCGTTTGCGGTCGTGGGCACGGATGATTGTTATCGCTATATTTCTGTTGGTATATGCAAGGTTGTTGGATTTTGCGGCACCTGTCCTGCGCGCGGCGATACTTAGTATGGTTATCATGACGGGGCAGATGCTGCATAAGCGCAGCGATCCGCTTACCAATCTCGCGCTTGCTTTCATGATCATTCTGTCATTCAGGCCGCTGGATATCTTTCAGGCGGGTTTTCAGTTGTCATTTCTTGCGGTGCTTGGCATCTTTGTGCTGGGAGACAAGCTGCGCTACATTTATAGTAAGTCAAGAAGCACCTGGCACAAGCATAAACTGCTGGATTGGACAGTGCTCGCCTTCATTACAACACTCGCGGCGTCGGCTTTCACTACACCAATCACGATGACTGCCTTCCATCAGTTTTCTTTGATTGGCTTATTTTGGAGCCCTATCGCTTGTCTGATTGTTGCCTGGCTTATGGTAGGTGGACTTGTGCTGATTGCGCTAGCCGCACTTTCCATGCCACTGGCACAGGCTGTTGCTGTGCCTTTTGCATTTTTAAGCCGCCTTTTCTCAGATATCAGCAAGGCGCTTGCTGATCTGCCATTTGCAGTGTACCAGACTGCGGCGCTCAGCGCGGCTCTTAGCCTTGCTGTGTTCCTGACCTTGTGGCTGTTGACGCGGTACGTTCGGGTTAGACGTTATCAGCGTGTCATGATCGCATCGGTTGCGCTGATCATCTCCCTGTCATTGGGGTTTGCCGCTCAGCAGCCCTATGTGCGTTATATCCAATTCAGTGCAGGCAGTGCGGACGCGGCGCTGATAGAGGATGGCAATGTGACCATTGGCATCGACACGGGTGAAAACGGAAGCGATCTGGCTGCCTACCTGCTCAGCAGCGGGCGGAGTCTGGAGACGCTCTACATCACCCACCTGCACAGTGACCATATAGGCGGTCTGCAGCAATTGCTTGAAAGCGGTGTGCAGATCCAGCGCATTGTGCTGCCCTTTGGAGCGATGGAAACGCAGGTGGCTGACAACAGCAGCGCCATCCTGCAAATGGCCCGGGATGCGGGCATTTTCATCAGTTATGCGGGCGCGGGGGATACATGGCAACAGGGGCGAGTGAAAATGCGTGTGCTGTGGCCATACGAGGATCGCATGTATCCAGGCCTTGATGCCAATCTCAGTTCACTGACTATGCTATGGGACCTTGACGGCAGCAGTCTGATGACTATGGCAGATCTGAGCAGCGATTATGAGCTCTATGCCGCCCAGCCGGCGCAGATCCTCAAGCTGGCGCACCATGGCTCCAAGAGCAGCAGCAGCATGGCATTTCTGCAGATAGTGATGCCACAAATTGCCCTGCTGACAACCTCTGACAGCCTGCAGGAGCATGCAAGTGCAACTCTTGAACGCCTTGACGCATTTGATTGTCAGGTATATGGTACGCATAAGAGCGGGGCGCTTATTCTGACGGCTGCACCACATGGGCTTATCATTGAGGAATACGCGAAGCGGGGGACAAGATGAACAGAGAAAGCTTCTATGATCAGCTCAGAGCTGGAGAAATAATGTCCTGCTATCTGTTTGAAGGGGAGGAAGAGTACACCAAGGCCAGCGCCCTCAAGCTGCTTCAAAACAAGGTGCTGCAGGGAGAGCTGGCCGCGCTGAATGCCACTGTCCTGGTGGATCCGGATGCGGATGAGTTGATCGCGGTGGCGGAAACGCTGCCCTTGATGGCGGAGAAGCGTTTTGTCCTGGTGAAGGACAGCGCCTGGCTATCAGGAAGGGCGAGCAAAGAAGGAACCGAGGATGAGGAGCAGCCTGCGGCCAAGGCGGAGTCTGGCGCAGATAAAGTGGCTGACTACCTGGTCCGTCTGCCAAATACGCTCTGTTTGGTTTTCTATACACGCGGCAAAGCCAACGGTACACGCAAACTCTATAAACAGATCAACAAGATGGGCGGCCTGGTCAGCTTTGAGAACCTGGATCAGAACATGATTGTCAAATGGATTGCCAAAGAGCTAAAGGGCTATGGCAAGCAGATCGACCATCAGACAGCTGAGCAACTGCTTTTTGCCGTTGGCGATGAGATGTATCAGCTGAGCCAGGAATTGTCCAAGCTGGCCGCCTGTGCGGGGGAAAGGCAGACTATAAGCATCGAGGATATCGAAGCTATCAGCGTGAAAACAAGAGAATACAAAGTCTTTGATCTCTCCGATGCCGTAGTATCAGGCCAGGCAAATAGGGCAACGCGTCTGATGAGTGATATGATCATGGAAGGTGAACAGCGCCTGATGCTGATTGCGCTGCTTCAACGGCAGTATCGGCAGCTCTTGTTCACCAAGATCCTGATGGACCAGGGGCTCTCTGCGGATGTTATCGCCAGGAAACTCGCGGTGCCCCCCTTTGTTGCCCGAAAATTGCAGGGCTTGTCCAGGAACTACACTATCGGAAGGCTCAAATGGGCTTATGATATGCTGATTGACACGGAATTTGCGGTCAAGTCAGGGCAGATTGCGGAAGAAGGCTCGCTGGAACAGGCGCTTTATCGGCTCTTGAGCGAGCAAAGGCAGGATCATCAGCATGCTTGAGCAACTTGAAGCCCTGCTTGCCCCGACTGCCCTGAGGCTTGATCAGGGGCAATATGCGCAGCTGCAGCGCTATCACGAGATGCTGCTTGACTGGAACACGCGCATGGACTTGACCAATGTGCCCGCTGAAGAGATGGCGCTGCGCCATTATGCGGACGCGCTGTTGGTGCTGGTGCAGGGCAGGTGGTTCCCTCAAGGCATCACCCTCGTCGATGTAGGGACGGGGGCCGGCTTGCCCGGTCTGCCGCTTGCCATTGCGCGCCCGGATATAAGAATATGCCTGCTGGATGCCTCACGCAAACGCTGCAGCTTCCTGAGTGCTGTTATAGAAGAGCTGCAGCTTAAAAATTTGATGATCATGCACGCTCGGGCTGAAGATGCAGCCAAGGGTGCTCTGCGTGAGTCCTGTGACCTGGCGGTTGCCCGGGCCTTGGCCCCAATGAATGTGCTATGTGAGCTATTGCTGCCCTATGTGAAGGTTGGCGGGCTGGCGCTATGCTGGAAAGGCCCTTCCATTGATGAGGAGATGGCGGCCGCCCGCACAGCGCTCACCAGCCTTGGTGCCAAGGCGGGCGTGCGTATCATGCTTCCGCTTGAAGGCTATGCTCATTGCGTTCAATCCATCAAGAAGCTTGCCCCAACAGCCAAGCAGTATCCCAGGCAAGCTGGCACACCGGCGAAAAATCCATTATAGATCTGCAGACGCCTCGCTGCTGAAGGCATACATGCCGATGGCTGCCGCAATAGCCAGATTGAGCGAGTCGATCTCCTGGCTATGCTGAATGCGTACAGTCTGACCCAGCGCAACAAAGCTCTCCGGCAGGCCGCTGCCTTCATTGCCCATGATGAGGCTGTAAGGAGGTTTCTGTTGCTTTGCCGCCTCGTGCAGCGGCAGCGCGCCTTTAAGCATAAAAGGGTAAAGGGTATGCCCGGAGAAGGCGCTGTGGTAAGTTTCAATATCATCGTACTCTCGAATACGAAGGGAAAACAAGGCGCCCATGCTGGCGCGTACAACATGCGGGTCAAAATGGTCCGCGGCAGGATGGATAATAGCGATGTCGACATAACCAAAGCCCAGGGCTGTTCTGAGCATGGTGCCCAGGTTGCCCTTGTCACTGGGGCTGTGCAGCACCAGGTGATTTCGCTTCTGGCTTAGGTCGTCCTGCACTTTGTCAAACACCGCGGCAATAAAACAGTTTTCCTTGCCGGAGATGCGCGCCAGGGCTTTGTCAGCAATTTCGGTTCGCACTTGGTTGCGCTGGCAAAGGTCAAACAGCATATCCACACTGGGACTGGACTCAAGTTTGCTATGAAAAAGGACCCGGCGCACAGTCTCCGGGCGCTTTTTGAGGGCTTCCATGCTGGGAAAGATGCCAGGCGCATAGGAGTAATCAGATTCACGCCGGTAGTTTTCTAAGCTGGGCATATCGCTCCTATCCTAAGCGCACTCATGTATGCGCAATCAATATCCCTAGCAGCGTCTGAGCCATCTGTTTGCCGTCCTGGCCCACTTCTCCCACAGGGCCCACGCAGGAGGGGCAGCCTGACTGGCAATCACAGCTGGCGATCAGCTGCTTTGCATGATACAGCAAGGTGCTGCGCATATAGTAAGCCTTCTCCGATAGACCGATGCCGCCGGGGCAATTATCGTACATAATAATGGTGGGTTTATCCGTGATGGGGCTTTTGACCTGGTAAGAGATGGCAATATCCTGCGGTGAGCACATGAGGTAAAGCGGTGATATGATTCGTAAGGCATTGCAGATGCCCAGCATGCTGTTTTGCAGGCTGTCCTTGCCATAGGCCTGCACCAACTCTGTATTTAGTGTCAGCCACATGGCCTGCGTGTGCATATCCGTTTCGGGCAGGCGCACAGGACCGTAGCCAAGGCCTTCACCTGTATCGAACTTCATTTTCTTAAATATCTTGACCAGGGAGGTGACCTTCATTTCGCCAAAGAAGGCATTGTTTTCCTGCTGCTCAATGTCCAGCAGGCTCAGACTGATATTCAGGTCCGCATCCGTGTAGTAGTCCACGCTGACGTGGCGGATGTAGGCCTTGCAGGCATCATAATCCAATTTCTCTACCTGGTACTGCACGCCCTCGTGCAGGTAAATAGCGTTCTCGTGCAGCAGCATGGGCACAGTGAAACGGTCCATCTCGCCCACCACGCGCACGTGCAGCGGGTCGGTAATATCAAAGATGAGGAAGTTCTCTGTCATCGCGGTGCGCAGACTGATTTCGCTGGCGGGGAAATCCTCAGCCGACCAGTGCCAGACGTCTCCCACATGGCGCAGGATGGAGGCCTCCTGAAGGTACTGCAGCATATTCTCCACACCCAGCGCACTTCCAAAGGGTTCACCGTCCTTGAATGGCAGCTCGTAGGCGGAGCACTTGAAGTGATTGAGCAGGATGTAGAGGTTATCGGGGTTGATCAAGGCATGTTCAGGCGACTGCTCGAAGAAATAGGCGGGGTGGGTGATGAGGTACTGGTCGATGGCGGCACTGGAAGCCACCATGATGGTCATCGATGTCCCCTGCCTGCGGCCCGCGCGGCCAGCCTGCTGCCAAGTGCTGGCGATGGTGCCGGGATATCCGCACAGCAGGCAGACATCCAGCGCGCCTATATCGATGCCCAGTTCCAGCGCGTTGGTGGAGATGACCATGTCCACCTGGCCCTGGCGCAGCGAGCGCTCGATATCGCGCCGTTCAGCCGGCAGATAGCCGCCGCGGTAGCCGCGCACACGCCCGGAGCGGCCCAGGGGATCACTGGCCTCTTCCTTCAGGGCCTTGGTCAGCACTTCAACCTGCACGCGGCTCTTGGCAAAGACTATACCTTGTATCTTATTCTTTAGCAGCATGGTGGCAAGGTGCCTGGTCTCTCCTAAGGCGCTCTTGCGGATGCCCAGCTGCCGGTTGACAACCGGTGGATTGTAAAAGATGATGTGCTTTTCTCCCAGTGGCGCGCCATTATTATCCACCAATGTGACCGCGCGTCCGATGAGTGTCTGCGCCAACTCCTGCGGGTTTGAGATAGTAGCGCTGCACAGGATGAACTGCGGGTGACTGCCATAGAAAGCGCACAGACGCATCAACCTGCGCAGCACATTGGCCAGGTTTGAACCAAAGACGCCACGGTAGGCATGGATCTCATCAATGACGATATACTGCAGGTTCTCAAACAGTTTCACCCATTTGGTATGGTGGGGAAGGATGTTGGAGTGCAGCATGTCAGGGTTTGTCACCACCACATGCCCCGCCTGGCGGATGGCACGGCGGGCGCTGGATGGCGTATCGCCGTCATAGGTGAAGGTTTTAATGTCGACATCCAATAAGGTTATCAGGTCATAAAGCTCAGACACCTGATCTGCGGAGAGCGCCTTGGTAGGGAATAGATACAACGCCCGCGCATCCTGGTTCTTGAGGATGGCCGACAAAACGGGGATGTTGTAGCACATGGTCTTGCCGGAGGCAGTGGGCGTAACGACGACCACGTCATCCCCGGCCGCCACTGCCTCTATGCTGCTGACCTGATGTGTGTACAGCTGGCGCAGCCCGCGTTTGGAGAGAGCCTCAATGATGCGCTGATCTACACATACTGGCCAGGGGGCGAAGCGCGCATCTTTAGCTGGCAACGTTTGCCAATTCGTAACGTTGCCCATGAAGCCCGGGTCATCCCTAAGCTGATCCAGCAGTTGATCTAAGTTCAATGCTTCATCCCCTTTACCATGCGTACAGTATACCAAATGGGTCCTCTCAGCACAAGAACGGCCGTTCCATGGAAAATTGCGGAATTGGTGAATTTTGCACTTTACATTCTCGCCTTCCCATGCTACTATACTCTTCGCTGTGGGGCATTAGCGCAGCTGGTAGCGCACAACACTGGCAGTGTTGGGGTCAGCGGTTCGAATCCGCTATGCTCCACCAAAGCAAACGATACCCGAAACCTGAGTAATTTCAATAGGTTTCGGGTTTTTCTTTTTCCTTCCAAATCGTAGGCATTTTGCCTCGCGGTTGTGTTTGACCCCCACCAGCTTTTTGGCTAGTTTGATCTCGGCAATGGAGGCACCACTTATAACACTTAAAACACTCAAAATTACGAATATGCTTCCGGTCATTACAGCACACTTGAGCTGCACATGCCGAAAGATCATCATAATACCATTCTCAAACATTAATGCTTTGATGCGGCGGATCTTTTCCGCCCTATCTTTGTCTCATTCAGTCGGCGTAGGCTGCGACTACGCCTTCTTCTCTCGACTTTGATATGACGAAAAATCTCTCTTCGCATCGGCGCATTATTGTTTTTAAATAGTATAAGTAGTGGTATTGCGCGCCGCACTATTTGAAATATTTGTCCACATAAGCGCGTGTTACTTGATAAGCCATTTTAATGTTTTCGGCATGCGGCATCGTATAGTATTCCGGGCGGAACTCCTCAATGGTACAAACTCCGTCAAAGCCAATTTTTCTCAAAACAGCAGCAATTCCGGCATGATCTATGACGCCCAGTCCGGGCCAGAGCCGCTTGTCGTCCCCGCAAGAGCCCAGCGGAAGATCCTCGCAGTCGTTCAGATGGAAAGCGAATAGCTTCTTCCCCTTCGCCTTTTTAAGATCAGAAAGCTTCGAGCACATTTCATGGAAATGGAACGTGTCGACGGTAATGCCCACATTGTCACGGTCAACGGCTTTGACAACGTCATAGGCTGTCCTGAACTGGTTGATGGAACAGGCCGGCTGTCCGCAGAATTCCAGCGATATGCGGATGTTGTGCGGCGCGACACGGTCCGCCAGGTAACGCAGACGCTGGACAGCCTCTTCGCGGATCTCCGCAACATGCTTGTTTTTGATGCCGAATGTGGGGACCGTAATCAGCATCTTCATGCCGATGGCGTCACATACTTTGATGATGAAATCCACCTGCGCATCGATATCTCTCTCGCCCGCCCGGTCCCGCAGATTGAAATATTCCAGCGTGTTGAACGCCCACGGCTTCAAATGGTGCGAATCGAACCATTGCTTCAGCTCTTCCAGGGAATGTTCCTTCAAATAGTCATGGATACAATCACCCCGCAGCTCGATGTAATCAAAGCCGTTTTTTTCGCATTCCGTAAGATCCGCCATCAGGGAACTGTTCGCGCAGTGCAGCGCGGTCGCCTCGTTGAAGCCAAGTTTCATTGTTTTGTTTCCTTTCTATTCGGTTCAAAATTCCCTTCTTCAAAACCGGCTGGCATGCAGGATCGCTTTGTTGCTAATGGACTGCGTCAGGATCATCCGTCTGTGGCCGAATTGTAAACCTTAACAATAAGCAGTAGCAATCATCTCTTCAGCGCTTCCATCTTGTGAGAAAGCTCTTTCGGATAATTGAAGCTCAGTGATCCATGTTCATCCGGATCACCCGGTTCTCGCTCTTCCACGAACCAGCGCCGCTGATCATCCATAAACAGATGGGTTTCGCGTTCCCCAATGCGCACAGTATAGCGCTTCCCTTGCCCACCAGCCAGCAATGCTGGAGCATCCACGGCCTGTCCCAGGACGCGGTCAATTGGATACTCCACACCCTTGAATGTGATTCGTTTCGGGGATGCTCGACCCATTGTGTCGTAGAATACCTCGACTTCCACATAAGTGCGTTTCGCCATGTTTCCCTCCTAAATGCGAATAATTGTTCTCATTATAGGGTTGCGCAGCGGGGATGTCAATGACTGTCGGATGCCAGGTTTTTGCCGTTGTGATCACTGGCTACCGCATTCTCATCCGACGTGGCGGCACCCGGCGCGGATGATGTCGGTGTTATGTATATAGCTGCAGCGATGCCACACGTGAGGCCAATATAGCCAATCCTAGGCCCTATCCACTGGAGGGTGATGAGTTTACTTCCACTAAGGCAATCTACGCTCCTCATCCTCTAACAGACAACAGCATATGTTGCGGGATCAGTCTGCCCAGCCCCCTTCAATGATGTCGCTGTCAAAGCCCACGGTGACCTCGAGCGCCCCGTTGCTGCTGTCTATTCTCCAGCTTCTTGATCTGCGCTTCGGTCAGGCGCTTGTCCACATCAAAGCGTTCGCGCTCCAGATCCTGCATCGGTCTGCCGTACCCATATTCGACAATCAAGCGCGTGCCGGCGATGGTGTCCCTTGCAGCCGCGTCTTCCGCCGTGACAATATCATAAACACGGTGCAGGCAGACAAGCGACCACTTGCGCGCCATATCCCTAAACTCTTTGCGCACCTTTGGCCTGCCCTTTGGATTCGCGTTGTTCCCAGCCGCGAATTGGCCGTTATTGCTCCGTTTAACCATCACTTATTTACCTCCCCTGCCTCATAATAGCAGAATCGCGCGGATAATTAGAGCCCCTCAGGAGCTGCGAGAGCCCCACCAAGGCTTTTTGCTTACAGGTTGAAGTAGTTAGTCGCAAACGCAACGCACGCCCTTTGGTGTGGCCTAATGTTTGGCACATTTGTTTGTTGACAACGATTGTAGGAACGGGTACAGTTACCTTATTCATAAGGTGAGGTTCGATGAACACAATCAATTCGCACATCCAGTTGCCGCAGTTTTTGATGAAGGGTTTCTGTATTCCGGAAGAAAAGGGAAAGTGTTGTTATGTGTGGGAAATTGACACCAATGAGATCAGCAAGAAATCCATAAAGAAAATTGGTGCTGAGGTTGGCTATTTTTTGAATGAAACAGAGACTTACCTCAACCAGCAGACAGAATCGCCCATGGGGCAACTTGTCACCAACATCAACAAAAGCATTAAGATAAAAGGCTCTTATCATTTTTCGGATAAGGATACTAAAATCATTCATTGTTTTTGCATTCATTCCATTGCCAGAGGTAAAATGGCTTTGGAAATATTTGAGAAAAATTTAGTAAATTCAGTATATGCCACTTTAATGCATCGAAATAACCCTGAGTTTCTCCGCTCATTTTTAGTCCAATCATCTGTTGAATATATTGCGAATGAGAATACTTACAGCGCTTTTCGTCCTTCCCTTATGTTGAATCAGACAAACCTTCGTTTTGTCAACTCTTCCAGCGGCATATTTAGCATGAAAAATCAAGGACATGAGTTTTTGGTCATTCCGATATCAAGAGATATCGCCATCACACTTTCCAATGGTACCTTGATCAATTGGACTGTTGAACTGGACGAGGATGTCGACAAGATAAATTTTCATGCTATGCGTTGTGAACTGTTCTACAACCATGGAGGACGATTTATAATATCGGACAATGAGGAGAATTTACTCAAAATGCAGCATTACTTCAATCAGGAGCACGAGGCGATCAAAAGTATTATAGAGCAGTACTGCCAATAGGGTCTCCTTCTGCCTCATTCATCGCCAAGTTTGCGCAGTCCTGTGCCTGGTTTCTTTACCATTTTAAATTCCTCCATTTATTACCAAACCATCAAAGATTTATGTTGGAATCAAATCAGTCAGTATTCCAAGATTTGCCCTATCTGTGTTACAATAGCAGCAGTATTATATTAAGGCGGCAATATGACAGATAACCAGCAAGTCAAGTCAAAACAGCGTGTGCAGGACCACGGGGAGGTGTACACCAACCCACGTGAAGTCAACGCTATGCTTGATTTGGTCAAGCAGGAAACGGAACGATTAGACAGCCGATTTTTGGAGCCCGCCTGTGGCAATGGGAACTTTCTCATCGAGGTGCTCAGACGGAAGCTGGCGGTTGTCAGGAAGCGACACAAGCCCAGCAAAAGCCACGGCCAGACCAGTTATGAAAAGAATGCGCTTTTGGCTATCAGTTCCATTTATGGCGTGGATATTTTGGAGGACAACGCTCAAGAGTGCCGTGATAGGCTGTTTGGACTCTTTTTTGATGAGTATAGAAGTGTGAGCAAGGAATTGAATGAAGACATCCTTAAAAGTGCCAGATACATTCTATCCCTTAACATTATCTGCGGGGATGCGCTCACCATGCGCGATAGTATGGGAGAACCCATCACCTTTGCTCAATGGGACATTGTCAGCAGATTCAAAATGAAGCGGGTGGACTATACGCTTGCGCATTTGCTGGAGGCGCAAGAGAACCAGACAAACATGTTCGCTTCCAGCTTGGGGCTGGACCTTGCGCCCGATCTGGTCTACGACGAAAATACAAAAACTTTCATCCCAAAGCCCATCAAAGAATATCCGCCAATTTCCTATTGGGAGGTGTACAGAATTGCCGCTTCTTGAAAATGTCTACAATCCGGATATCCTCAACTGCTTAGCCAACCTCTCCAATGATGAGGGTTTCACCCCGCCCGAAGTAGTCAACCGGATGCTGGACATGCTCCCGCAGGAGTTGTTCCGAAATATGAAAACCACTTTCCTGGACCCGGCCTGCAAGACGGGCGTGTTCTTACGGGAAATCGCCAAAAGGCTGATGATAGGGCTTAGCGAAGCAATACCTGATGAGGAAGATCGCAGAAAGCATATCTTCACTAGGCAGATATATGGCATCGCCATTACAGAGATGACCAGCCTGCTCTCACGTCGGGGACTTTACTGTAGCAAATACGCCAACGGCCGATATTCCATTGTTCCCTTTGACAATCCGGAAGGCAACATCCGCTTCAAGAATATTGAACACTATTGGGAAGGGAACAAATGCGGGTTTTGCGGGGCAAGCAAGGCTCAATTTGACCGAGCAAAGGATCTGGAACAGCATGCTTATGAGTTCATCCATACAGCCAAGGTGGAAGGAATTTGGAATATGAAGTTTGATGTGATTATTGGGAATCCCCCATATCAATTGAATGATGGAGGAAATGCAGCAAGTGCTATACCAATTTACCAACATTTTGTTAGGCAAGCAATGAAGCTATCACCAAGATACTTGTCCATGATCATTCCGGCTCGTTGGTTTTCTGGTGGACGAGGTCTTGATAGTTTCCGGAATGAACTGCTTAATGACAATAGAATGCGTGTATTACATGATTTTGCTGATGCTTCACTTTCCTTTCCTGGAGTAGAAATAAAGGGTGGTGTTTGCTATTTTCTATGGGAAAAGGACAATCCCGGTTTATGTCGAGTTATTTCTACAAAAGCTGATGGCAAAACCAATGAATCCATTCGTCCTCTACTAGAAAAGAACATGGATGTTTTTATACGTTACAGTGAGCAGGTATCAATTCTGAAAAAAGTACAAGCAATGTCCGAGCATTCGTTTTTAGAAATTGTGAGTGCGAATGATCCATACGGATTTGATGTTCGCGAAGAAGGTAGTTATAAGCGTGTAAGGGCTCCTTTCTCCATAAAACCATTCTCAGGTGGTGTACTTTTTTACTATAATGGGTGGCGAAAAGATGGGGTGGGATATGTGGATAAGATGTATATCAGAAAAGGACACCATCTTGTTGACACATTTAAGATTTTTGTTCCACGAGTTTGGGGTGTGGGAAATCCTATTTCCGATTGGGTTAATCCATTCGTTGTTGGTAAAAACACCTGTAGTACAGAAACATTTTTAACTATAGGCCCATTTAAGAGTGAACTATATGCCAAAAACGCTATTTTGTATATGCAAACAAAGTTTTTCCATTTCATGGTTTCTATAATGAAGAACACACAGCAAGCAATGCAAAGAGTATATTCTTTTGTGCCGCTTCAGGATTTTTCCAAGCCTTGGACGGATAAAGAGCTCTATGCTATATATGCCCTTAGCGATGAAGAAATCGCCTTCATCGAGAGCATGATCCGCCCCATGGATCTGGAGGGAAGCGCAGATGCCTGACACTTTCTTCCCACCACGTTCCAAAACCCACCCGATGATTTATGCCTATACCGATCGCGGTTACCCGGGGCGGCTGAAAATCGGCTACACCGCTGGTGATGCTGAGAAGCGCGTGCGCCAACAGTACCCCATCAAACTGCCTGAGCCGATTCCCTACCAGATTGTGTTCAAGAAAACCGCGATGCGCCCAGAGGGTGATATCTTCCGAGATATGGACCTCCACCACCATTTGAGGAAAAAAGGGGTTCAGCATACAGGAGAATGGTATAAATGCGACCTGAATGACCTGGAGGCAGCTTACCTAGCTGTTCTGACCAGGTCGGATAACATGGAAAGCCGGACGTGCAACTTTGTCATGCGCCCGGAACAGCGGCAGGCAGTTGACAAGACTGCCGCTTACTTCAGAAGCCTCAACAGCAATGGGGGGAAGCGTACGCCCAAGTTCCTCTGGAACGCGAAGATGCGCTTTGGCAAAACCTTTGCGGCCTACCAACTGGCCAAGAAGATGGGATTCACCAAGGTATTGGTGTTCACTTTTAAGCCTGCGGTGCAAAGCGCCTGGCGGGAGGACTTGCTGACACATATGGACTTTGAAGGCTGGCAGTTCATCAGCAGCCGACCGGAAGACATGAAATTTGAGGATGCCGACCTAGGCAAACCCATCGTCTGCTTTGGTTCATTTCAAGACTATCTGGGCGTTGACAGCAACACGGGCGGCATCAAGGTGAAAAATGAATGGGTGCATCTGCTCAACTGGGACCTTGTCATATTTGACGAGTACCACTTTGGGGCATGGAAAGAGAAAGCCAGAGCCCTCTTTGAAAAGGATGATGAGGAAGAGATACTCAACGAGAATCTGGAGGATTATCAGCGGGGCAACGCGATTGATGAAAACTGCCTGCCCATTACGACCAACCATTATCTCTACCTGTCGGGCACACCTTTCAGGGCGCTGAACAGCGGCGAATTCATCGAAGAACAGATTTACAGCTGGACCTATGCCGATGAGCAGCAGGCCAAGCGGGATTGGAAGGAACCGCCCGAAAATCCCTATGCCGCGCTGCCCCGCATGGTGATGATGGTATACCGCATCCCGGACAGCATCCGCCAGATCGCCATCAAAGGCGAATTCAACGAATTTGACCTTAATGAGTTCTTCGCGGCGGAAGGCCTGGGGAAGAACGCCCGCTTCAGGCATGAGGGCGAGGTACAGAAGTGGCTAAGCCTCATCCGCGGCGCCTATATGCCCCAGGCAGAGGATGACCTGAAGCTTGGCGCGGAAAAGCCGCCCCTGCCCTTCAGCGACGTCAACCTCTTGTCCGTGCTGACTCACACGCTGTGGCTGCTGCCAAACGTAGCCAGCTGCAACGCGATGGCAAACCTGCTCCATCAGAAGCAGAACACCTTTTATCATGACTACACCATCAATGTCGCGGCAGGCCCGCAGGCCGGCATAGGCCTTGCGGCGCTGGAAAAGGTGACGCCCTCCATGAACGACCCGCTGAACTCAAAAACCGTCACTCTCTCCTGCGGCAAACTCACTACCGGCGTTACGGTGCGCCCCTGGACAGGGGTGTTCATGCTGCGCAACCTGAGCAGCCCGGAGACCTATTTTCAGACCGCTTTTCGTGTGCAAAGCCCCTGGACGGCGGTCAATGATGACGGCACGGCGGAGATCATCAAAAAGGTATGCTATCTGTTTGACTTCGCGCTGGATAGGGCGCTGCACCAGGTGGCCGACTACAGCTGCAAGCTGAACACAGGCAATACGAATCCGGAGCAGAAGGTAACAGAGTTCCTGAATTTCCTGCCTGTGCTGGCCTATGACGGCAGCCACATGACCAGCATTGACGCCACCAGCCTGCTGGACTTTACCACAGCAGGCACCAGCGCGACGATGCTTGCCAAACGCTGGCAGAGCGCCTTGCTGGTCAATGTGGACAACGATACCCTGCAGCGCCTGCTCAATTCACCCGACGCACTGCAGGCGCTTGAGAACATCGAAGGCTTCCGCAACCTGAACCAGGACATCCAGACCATCATCAACAAATCCGAAGCCGTCAAGAAGGCCAAGAAATCCGGCGAAAAACTGACGCCAGCAGAGAAAAAGGAACTGACGGAGGCCGAGAAAGAGTACAAGAGCAAGCGCAAGCAGATACAGGAAAAGCTGATCAAGTTCGCCACGCGCATCCCCATCTTCATGTACCTGACCGATTTCCGGGAAACAAGGCTGGTGGACGTCATCACGCAACTAGAGCCTGGACTGTTCCGTAAGGTCACCGGTCTGACGGTCAAGGATTTTGAAACCCTAATGTCCATCGGCGTATTCAACAACGGCCTGATGAATGACGCCGTTTTCAAGTTCCGCAGATATGAGGATTCCAGCCTCAGCTACGCAGGCGTCGATAAGCATGCCGGGCAGGACGTTGGCCTGTTCAGCACTGTGCTGCTGAGGGAAGAATACGACAAGTTGAGCCAGGCACAACAAAGCAGCATGCAGCCCGGCGGACGCGCAAAGGATGATGTGCCGGAGAAACCAGTGAAGAAGCCAGCCGCATCAACGGATAAAGAAGAGGATGGGGAAGATGATTATGAGCCAGAAATCATCATCAAGAATAAGAAGTCGACAAAACCCTGGGTGGTGAAGAATCCTGCGAGGGACCTCCCCCAATCTGTTATCCCAATTCAGCCCAATGAGCAGCCATTGCCAGGTATTCCTGGAGCGGTGAAAGGCGCAAAAGTAGAACATCAAAAATTCGGGAAAGGGGAAATCAAGAAATTCAAGGTGAGCGGATATAACATGAATGTTGTCTGCGTTTTTTCAGGACAAATCAAGGAGTTCATCTTTCCCGACGCCTTTCATTTGGGATACTTGAAACTGATGGATTAATTTATATCGACCAGACATGTGATTCCACTATTTCATGAAGTAGGACAAAGTGATGAAAAAAATCAACGCCTATCCCAGAAACCTTAAAACATTGCTTGGTTCCAGGTATTTTATTCCGTACTATCAGCGTGAATACAAATGGGGAACAAAGCAAATGCTTGAGCTTGTCGAGGATTTATCTGATGAATTTCTGAACAATTATCAGTCTGGGCATGCGCTGAAAGATGTGGACCGATATGGTATGTATTTTCTCGGTCCTGTCATTGTCACTGATGATAAGTATGTGATTGACGGGCAACAGCGCCTCACCTCTTTGACACTGCTTCTGATCTATATCAACCATCTTCAAAAAGAATGGGGCAGCAAGCCAATAGCGCTTGATAATCTGATATATACAGAGTCATATGGTGAAAAAGCTTTTGTGATTAATGATGAAGAACGTAACAAATGCATGAGCGGCTTGTTTGAGTACGGTATCTATCAGATATCTGATGATGAATCTGAAAGCGTTCGGACAATATTGGACAGATACAATGACCTTCTGAACTTTTTTGATGATAAGCTCATCAATGAGTCATTACCTTTCTTTATTGAATGGCTCAAGAACAAAGTCATGTTCATTGAAATAATTGCTGAAACCGTGGATGACGCACACCGCATTTTTGAAAGCATGAACGACCGCGGATTGCGCCTTTCCTCTGTGGAAATGCTGAAAGGATATCTGCTCGCAAGAATCAATGACGAAAATTCACGAAACAAAGCCAATGACATTTGGAAAAAGTGGATGAGGAAACTGAACGATACAGCAGAGAACACAGATAATATTTTTATCAATACCTGGCTCAGGGCAAAATATGCCCAAACCATACGTGAACGTAAAGCGGGGTCCGAAAACCAGGACTATGAGCATATTGCCACCATGTCCAACAAGTGGGTCGCGCAGAATGACAAACGCTTGAACCTGATCAGGTCATCAGATTACGAACGGGTTATCTCTGCAGAAATCCCCTTTTATGCAAACGTATATCTCAAAATCAGCAGATTGTCAAAAGCCTTTGACCCTGATTATGAATACGTCTTTTATAATGCGCACAGGGATTTTACTTTGCAAGCACAACTGATAATGGCCGCTGTCATGCCTTCTGATACAGAAGATATAGTAAACACTAAAATAAAGATGATTTCTTTCTTTATTGACCAGTACATCTCCTTGCGTTCCTTCGCATTTAAAAGTGTTTCCTATTCATCTACTTTATACGCTTTATTTATTATGACAAAGGAAGTCCGGGATAAAACGCTGGAGGAACTTGTCCCCTACATTCAGTCAGCAGTCAAGCAATTGCAGGAGCAATTCCCTTTCAGCAATATCGACCATTTCCTGCTGAATCAATTTTCTGCAAGATACATGCTGCACATTCTTGCCCGATTGACGTACTACATCAATAAGAAATCAGGCGTAGACATTTCCTTTGAGCAGCTTGTCAGTAGAAAGGTGAAGGATTCATATGACATTGAACATATTTGGTCAAATAATTATGAACAGGACGGTCATAAGCTTGAATTTCAGACATCCAGGGAATTTGATGAATTCAGGAACAGGTTTGGCGGTATGATCCTTCTCCCTAGAAGTGTGAACCGAAGCCTGCAAGACTTGTCATATACAGACAAGAAATACAAGTACAATCAACAGAACTTATTGGCAAGGAGCTTCCATGAGGATTGTTACAGAAACGAACCCGGCTACCTGAGATTCGTGGAGGAAAGCGGATTGCCTTTCAAGCCGTACAACAAGTTTGGGAAGCAGGAACTGATTGAAAGGCAAAGCTTGTATAGAAGAATTGCTGAACAAATCTGGAGTATCGATAATATGGTATCCTGCATATGATATTCACGCCTTCAAAGTAGGTATGTTAATTATACAATGCCCTAGAGTGGTTTATACAAATGCCTGCGCCCATATCGCCAAGCCCCTTACAGTCTTCGGTTGAGCAGCAACGAATCGTTCAGCGTATGAACAAACTTTTGACCATTGATGACAGCCAAAACGAGGTGATTGAATGCCGCCACGCAACACAACAAAGATGGCCAAACCTGTTTTGGACAGTCTAGCTAAAGCAATATGTACCGAAAATGTAACTGGTTCTCAGCTCACTGCTTGTTTTGGGGCAAAGAGGCTATACTGTGATTGCAGGGAGTCGACAAAATGGAAGAAGTTGACTTATGTTTTTGAAAAGTATCAGAAGCGGTATTCCAATTCATCAATCACTCTGGGTATTGTTGAATATTTGATGACCCCGGCGAACTTTATCGGGAAAGAGGAACCCTATGCTGCACAGATTTCCGGAATCAACAAGGTTTTGATATCTCAGGGGTTTGAGATTAACCTAAGCGGCAAGATCAAGAGATCAGATAGGGTCACTGCGCTTGATGAGATATCAAACAAATACAATAGCCTTGTTAACAAGCTAAAGCAACGTGGCGTCCACGAAGAGGTTTTGAAGTATTGTACGCAAGAGTTGTTGCATGAGAACTACTTTCACAGCGTCTTTGAAGCAGCAAAAGGGTTGAGCAATCGCGTCAGGGAAATGTCAGGTATAGCAAACGATGGCGCGGGTCTTTTTGATATGGCTTTCGCAGTAAGGGATCCTGTGCTGCAACTGAATGACCTTTCCACGGAAAGTTTGCGGAATCAACAGAATGGTTTGAAATCGATGCTAAATGGAATCACCTACTATGTACGCAATGTAACAGCGCATGAGCCACGAATCAAGTGGATTGTTATTGAATCTGAAGCGGTCAATATTCTAATGATTATTTCTTTTCTGCACTCCATGCTCGATCTTTGTTATAAAACTAACATTAATTCTTTGCATAAAGGAATACAGATGACATGATAATTAGTGAACGTTTCAAAGGTGACTCCCTCTACATGCAAGACATCCAGCATGACCTGTATATGCGACATATCAGCACAATTTTTGATAAGGCGAAAACCTGCTATTTGGATGCGTTACGTGTCACAGATATGGAAACACAACTTGGATTGGATATAAAAGAGAAAACGTTGCATGACCATCGAACGCTACAGCACATGCACGATGTAATAGCAGCGCGTTTTCGGTTCTTAAACAGAGAACGCCTGAACCAATACGCTTTTTCTGGTGTGTTCAGTGAATTATCCGACGAGGATTTCTTTACACGCCTGTGGCTTAGCTATTATGAGCGTTTTCTGGACTGGCTTTACGAGAAATATCCGTACTTTGTATCCAAGGTATTAATTGCATCTACGTACCCAAATCCAAATACCATTGGTATGGACGCGGAAGATTTTGTCTATGAAAAAATGAAACGATTCCTGCCCAATGAGAATATGGACGTGGAGGAATGGGAATTTGCATTCATCACGAGTTCATTCGCTTCAAGATGAAGTACTGTTTTTAGCATCAGAAAGGATGGTTGAATGTGGCAACCTACAAAGAGATACAAGATTATGTCAAGACCACTTCTGGATATACACCAAAAACATGTTGGATAGCGCACTGCAAAGAAATCTATGGCCTGGAACCGAAGATTTCGCCGAACAGACATGATATTGGGAAACGCAAATACCCTTGCCCAAAGGAAAAGCAGGAGGACATTAAGAGAGCGTTCCAGTTTTTTGGGATGAGCAAAGTGGTATAAAGGAAGTTCACTGTGAAATTGAGGATCCCGAACCGCTCACAAGCCAGGCAACAGAAGCGCAGCAGGGCCCTTTTTCCCGGATCTGTGGCACATCGCTTCGCAGAAGCGGAAACGAATAAGAGGAGCCGAGCAATGAAGAATGCAATCTTCGATTATTTTATCACAAAGGGATTGAATTCCCTCTTTGACAAAATCGGGAAAGCCACGGATGACCGTGGTTTGAGGAAAAGAGTCGAGGGGTATAGCTCAAGGTATTTCCAGGACCACTATGCCCATTTTCCAATGACAGAGGAATTTGACTATCAGGGTCTGCATGACTTCCTGATGGGTGAATTGACGGAAGGAGTGGCGGCCTGTTTCGACGCCCCGTCCCTTCGGAAATGCAGTTTCAGCAGAGACCAGCTTATCGTGCGCGCGTATGTGGCTGCAGCAGCGGACACCAAGGATAAGAAGAGGGGAGCGGAAGCCTATGTCAGCCTTGTGTTGGGCATCATAGAAACGCACTTCTTGGAACAATGTGACGGAAAATTTCTGTTTCTTGCCAACCGTCAAACCGCAGAAATACTTGAATCAGTCGCAAACATGCTGAACAGCATGAAGGCTGAGCTGGAGGCCTTTCTTGACCGATATGGATCGTTCGCCGAGTTTATCGACTCCGTCAGGGTGCCGGTAGTCAATAAACTGGACTATCATTATCTCAATCCCAACATTGGCTTTGTGCGGCGTGATAAGGAATTTGATTATCTGGACTCTTTTCTGGACGCGCCAGGGAGTCTTCTTTCATCGGCCGTTACCGGACCGGGCGGCATTGGAAAAAGCAAGCTCATGCATCAGTATATGTTGGAGCGGCAGTACGACCTGGAGTGGAAAACCGTATTCCTGAATCAGGCTCAGGTTCTGAAGCTCAGTGAGTTTAGAGAGTGGAACTACCCCAAGAACCTGCTGATCATCATTGACTATGCGGGTGAACGCGCAAGGGAGATTGGGCAATGGCTCCAAGAGTTATGCAGCTCGACCAGCCTGCCGCAAAAGCTACGCATCATACTCTTGGAACGCCAAGGCCTGTTGAAGCTGGGCAGCGATCAAAATGTTGAACCAATCTGGTATCAGCAACTAGCTGAGGCTTCGGGCCATGCAGCGAGAGAAATCCTGTATCAGGATAGATTCCATCCACTTCCCGTGATGGTTAAGCAAGAAATGATTGACATGATAGACATGGTGGCGGAGAACCATCGGGCTGTTACCCAAGCTGAGAAGGAACACATCTGCTGCACTGCATCGCAGTTTGCTAAAGGTGATGAGGACTACCGCTTCAACACGCCCTTGTTTGCCATTTTGTTGACGGATGCGCTTCTTAACAACAAGTCGTTGGAAAAGTTGAGTGCCCAAAGCCTAATGGACTATGTGATCGTGAAATTGAAGAACAACTGGAGGACAGTTTTATGCGGAAATGACCCGAGCCTCTTTGACAGTCTTGAACGGGTCCTGGTCTTTATAACTGCGGTAGGGGGATGGGATATGCGACCATTGCCGCCACCTTTGAAGGAGGACACAATCCGTATTCTGAATAATTTCAATGCTGATGCGCTGCCGATGTTATCGGCGGCGATCGCGGAAGATGATGGTGAACATGAGGAGTTAGCCCCGTTGAAGCCGGATATCATTGGGGAGTACTTTGTCCTTGATTACATGCATCGACATCACACAATGCCTTGTTATGATCAAGTACTCCACCTTATGTGGCAGGAGCCATACGAATTCGCCAGCTTTCTTAACCGATGCATCAGTAGCTATCTGCGTGACTTTCCCAAGTTGATTTTTGGTGAATACTCGCTTTTGACGGATGATGCGAATCCGTTCCTGCGATCAGTGCTTCTGGTTAACTTGACTGCGTTTATGGACCTTGATGTAGCAACAAAAGCGGCAGCAATGTTAGAGGTGCTTTACCATGGCAGTGGCTGTAATACTGAGATCGCGCTTAGGTATGCCCAAGGGCTTGTCAACCTGTCGATTAAGCAGGACGCGGCTGAGGCCGAGGGAACGATCGAGCGTCTGGACAGCCTGCGCAAAGAATGGCCGGACAGCGAAGAGATCGCGCTTAGGTATGCCCAAGGGCTTGTCATCCTGTCGATTAAGCAGGACGCGGTTGAGGCCGAGGGAACGATCGAGCGTCTGGACAGCCCGCGCAGAGAATACCCAGGCAGCGAAGAGATCGCGCTTTGGTATGCCCAAGGGCTTGTCAGTCTGTCGATTAAGCAGGACGCGGCTAAGACCGAGGGAACGATCGAGCGTCTGGACAGCCTGCGCAGAGAATACCCGGGCAACGAAGAGATCGCGCTTAGGTATGCCCAAGTGCTTGTCAACCTGACTTTTGAGCAGGACGCGGCTGAGGCCGGGGGAACGATCGAGCGTCTGGACAGCCTGCACAGAGAATACCCGGGCAACGAAGAGATCGCGCTTAGGTATGCCCAAGGGCTTGTCATCCTATCGATTAAGCAGGACGCGGCTGAGGCCGGGGGAACGATCGAGCGTCTGGTCAGCCTGCACAGA
>Ga0209429_10000101_pt1 | contig 56880 bp, 46 predicted proteins | sample BarGraNGADG00212_3_FD_184493 | JGI IMG/M metagenome (GOLD analysis project Ga0209429, IMG submission 184493) | Arctic peat soil microbial communities from Barrow, Alaska - Barrow Graham LP Ref core NGADG0004-212 (SPAdes) (version 2) | ecosystem: Environmental > Terrestrial > Soil > Wetlands >... | reverse complement strand
CCTCCTTGTAAATGCCATCTGCTGTCAGAGTCAAGCCTGAGGTATGGATTATTTTCCTATATTCTTTGTTCTTTTTAACGGTGTCAATATCTTTATAGGGTCTGTCGTGGTCCAGATGTATGCAAATAGCTGAATAACGAATTTGACGTCCCTTGATTTGGAGATTTTGCAACCGTTCACCCAGTTCACGGTCTTCTCCACCGTAGCGTAGGGTCCCATTGAACCCATTGATCCGCATTAAATCGGATTTCCAGCCAGAGGAGTTGCAACCATTCCAGGATGCTTTGGCTGTTGTTGTACGGTTCATGAAGCGTGTGACTATTTTCGAATGAATCAATTTGGTGCATTTGAAGTGCCACTTAACCCCTTTGCTGAAAAGCCAATGAAGATCGAATAGTCGCTGTTCCTCAATATCCTTTTTGGAGAGTTGCTGACTAATGTCTAAAGGAATTTTAAAATATCCTCCGGATAGAAAAGAACCTTTCCTGGCGTAATGCAAATGTGTTGCTATAAAATCCTGCCGAGGTACGCAGTCCTGGTCGGTAAAAATAAGGTACTCGGCATTTGTGGCTTGAATGGCAGCGTTCAGAATTTTATTTTTCCTAAAACCAAGATTGGGTTGCCAGACATGATTGATTCGCAAACCCAATTCTTCTTTCGCTTGTTCAAGCATTAAACCAGTTTCAGGTAAGGATCCGTCATCAGCAACAATGATTTCAAAATCCGTATAGCTTTGATTGGCGTAACCCCAAAGCACTTTCTTCAGCCACTCAGGGTTATTGAATGTGGAGATAATTACTCCGACACGACCTAAAAAAGGTTTTTTATTATCCATTGCCAAAGGTCTGTATATTAATACTATTTTCGACCGAAATCGGCTGGAATCTCTCCCCAGGAGGAGGTCTCCCATTTATACAAGTGGATGTTCCAAGTATGTGTGGCAAGCCAGTTCTCAGCCCGATCTATCAGATCGAAGATAGGTCCATTGGCAGCTGTTTGAACCAGTTTGGTGTTGCACTTTTTCTTCTTGATCCAAGCCAGCGCATTCATGCTGTCTGAATAGATCGGAAAATGAGTGTTCTTGGTGATTTGCAATGCCAGTGCGTGCACGATGGCCAGAAATTCCCCGATATTGTTGGTCCCTTCCTGGAAGGGGCCTTGATGGAATATTTCCATGGAGTTTTCCCTGAAGACGCCTCTGTATTCCATCAAACCCGGATTTCCGCTGCAAGCAGCATCAACTGCAATGAAGTCGCCTGTTGGGCGGGGAGAATTTTTAGTGGGACGAGCTTGGGCGGTTTGTTTGTAAAAGGCATGCCAACCCCTCCCCAAAGCATTTTCAGCATCATCTTTGGTTAGGAACGCTTTATATTTTGCTCCTTCCACACCCTCGATCTGTGCTTTACATTTAGCCCAGTCTGTATAGACTCCCGGAGTATGCCCTACCCAAACCACATAGAATTTCCCTTTATTCGCCATGCGTTTCGGGTTTGTCTTCGTACAATTCTTTGCGTTTGCCGCGGAAGATATCGTATTTACGGAATTCGCAATCCAAGGCACCGTTCATCAGAGGAATCCGAGCTGAGGGGCGCAAACCAATCTTGTCAAAGCACTCTTCGCGGTAGCTGAGAATCCAGGCGGAATAGCCCATGAAAGCGTGCTTTAGTCGCTCACCAATGGTTTCATAAAGCGCCAACAGGTCGTTGGAGGAGATGCGTTCACCATAAGGCGGATTCATCACCAACATGCCGTTTTCAGGTGCTTCCGTAATTTTCTGAATGGAACGGGTTTCAAGCTCGATGTATTTGCCAAGGCTGGCACTTTTCACATTTTTCTGTGCTATGGAAATGGCTTGCGCGGACATGTCCGAACCGTAAATCTTAAATTTGAAAGGATGTTCGTCAGGCTCTTCGGTGCAAAGTTCTTCAAAGAGGTCTGCATCGAAATCGGGCCATTTCTCAAAAGCAAAGCCTTTCCTGTAAATGCCGGGCGGTATCTTTAGTGCGATTAGCGCCGCTTCAATAAGCAGGGTTCCAGAACCGCACATGGGATCTATGAAATTGCATTGCCCTTCCCAACCAGCCAAAAGCAACATGCCTGCCGCCAAGACTTCGTTCAGCGGTGCTTCCGTCTGATCGACTCGATAACCCCTTTTGTGAAGCGATTCGCCGGAACTGTCCAATGAAATGGTACAGGTTTCGTGCGAGACATGGACGTTGATGTAAACATCCGGGTTGGTGAGACGAACCGATGGTCGCTTCTCGAACTTTTCCATAAAATAGTCTGCCATACCGTCTTTAACCCTATAGGCCAAAAATTTGGAATGGCGGAAAAGTTCCGAGTAAACAACGGTATCTATGGTGAACGTCTGATTCGGGGAAAAATACTTTTCCCATTGAATTTTTCGAACCTTTTCATACACTTCGTCCGGGTTTTTGGCTTTGAACGAAGCAATGGGTTTTAGGATTCGGACTGCTGTGCGCAGGTACAGGTTGGCTTTATACAATAGTCGCTGATCTCCTGAAAAGGAAACCATTCGGCGACCGATCTGCACATCATTTCCACCCAATTCAGTGATTTCTCTGGCGAGGACTTCTTCCAGCCCTTGCATGGTTTTGGCAACGAGTTCGAAAGACATTATTTTTTTGCTTTTGACTGGACAACGCGCGCATTGGGTGCAACATCTTCGGTTACCCAGATGTTTCCACCCACTGTGGCATTTTCTCCAATCGTGATACGACCTAAAATGGTCGCGTTGGAATATACGACGACATTGTCTTGAAGGATGGGATGACGGGGAACACCTTTTATGGGATGACCGTTTTCATCCAACGGGAAACTTTTGGCACCCAGCGTCACGCCCTGATACAACTTAACGTTATTCCCGATGACCGCTGTGGCACCGATCACGACACCGGTGCCGTGGTCGATCGCAAAATGGGTACCGATGGTGGCGCCGGGATGGATGTCGATACCGGTTTCAGAATGTGCCATTTCGGTGATCATCCTTGGAATCATTGGAACACCCAGTTCCATCAGTTTATGAGCGATGCGGTAATTGCTGATGGCTTTGATGGCGGGATAGCAATAGATAATTTCTTCCATGCTTTCAGCGGCAGGATCTCCATTGTAACAGGCAAGCACATCGGTGGCAAGCAAATCTCTTAAGGACGGCATCGATTCGATGAATTCAGCAGAAATGACTTCAGCCTCGTCCTTCATGACCTGTTGTTCCTGACGGTTTTTGGGCAAATCGTCGCAGTCTCCTTTTATATGAGCTTCGACCTGCTTTTGAAAATAAAGTCCGGCCAAAACCTGTGCGCTCAGCAACTGATGCAGTTTTTCCACATTCAAACCAATGTGGAAAGACAGATTTTGTTTGGTTACGGATGCATTTCCAAAATATCCGGGGAAAATGATGGCGCGGCAAAGGTTCACCACTTCCAATAAAACCGGAGCTGAAGGTATCGGACTCGATTCGATCTCCTCATGGCAAAGGCCTTTAAGCAGGTCGTATTCGGAAAGCTCTTGAATAGCCTTGGTTATTTTTTCTGAATGGAGGAGGTTCATATTCTAGCATTTTGTGCCTTCACAAAAGTAGGAAATTGTTTTCACTAAACCTGCATGATGATTTAGAACATCGAACAGTGTTAGATGTCTTTTGAATAGGAGGATATGATTTTGGCGTTTTTAGATAAAAGCATTTTTTTGTAAAGTCTCAAATACAACCCTATAAGGTTATTGGGGCTGTTTCTGTATTCTAAGGTGACAATATCATAGGCCGATGCCTTTTTTTCAAGTTTCTGCGGTGAAATGAAACGCGAATATTTTTTTCCAGCTCTTCGAAATGTATTTAATGTTCGCATGACGTATGTATCTGGATAGCGGTTTAACACATACGTTCCATACGTTTCAAATTCTGAAAAGGCATTAATCTCATTAGTAGGCATGGCATTAATAATCTTTTCACACCAATTGTCACCCAGAACAGCACTTTGTTCAATTTCAGAAATCAATGATTTCATCTTCTGAACATCTATCAGCATATTCTCCGAGATGAATGATTGTTCCGTCGATTTTTTCAAATCCAGCAACTTCCCCATGGTTATGAAATAGGGCTTGTGATACTCCTCTTTCATGCTAAAATAGGGCAAACCCTCCTTATTGAAAAAAACTAGCGGTTTGACCGGATACGTATCCGCATCAAACGTCAGATAGTACGTATCCGCATATTCTGAAAGGGCAAACCCCATTTTTAAAAATTGTTGAAAATACCATCCTCTTGTACCTTTATTTAAGCCTACCTTGTCCAGATAACCAGCAATCGTATCATAATTGACATTACTCAACAATTCATCTTCATTGATCAGTATGAGCTTTTTCTGAATTCTTGGATCCAAATTCCTGAAATGAAAATAGAATGGAGCCTTTGTAATGATATAAAGTTTGTCAGGAGCCAGATTTTTAAACACCAAAGAGACTAGATTCCTTAATAAGGGACAGTCTTTACCTGCAACAGGGATGATACAATCAAATTTCACATTCATACGTTTAGCGAAACCGATTAACTTACAACGCTGCCTTGATCTTAGTGATAACTTCTGTATAGGCGAGTTCTGAGAGATAAACCTTCTGGGGATTCATCTGAAATGTTCCACCGTAATCGGGGCCGTCAACGTATTTGGGAGCAAGATGGAAATGCAGGTGCTGGAGCTTGTCTGAATAGGCTCCCATATTGATTTTCACCGGATTGAACGTTGTCGTCAATACTTTGGCCACACGTGCCACATCGGCCATGAATGCATTTCGATCAGCATCTGAGAGCTCAAAAAGCTGATTTGCATGACCTTTATAGGCCACGACGCAACGTCCGTAATAGGTCTGTTCCTTGAATAAAAACAGGGTGGAAACGCTCAGGTCGCAGATTTCGATCATCAGATCCTGTTGCAGTTGATTTCTAGTACAATATAGGCAATCAGGATTTTTTCCCATGAGGAAGTGGTAATTTTGATTGAATGATTGATTTGTACTTTCAAAAGTAGAGATTAATTCGCAGAAATCAAAAGCGAGTCTGGGAAAAAAGTCGGGAATCACTTGCGGGGGAAGTCTATTTGAAGTAATTTTGCATCTCTTTAAAAAAGGCTCTCGGAAATCCGCCAAAAATTCTATAATCACTAATTATTCAAAGGTATGGGTGTATTCATCTTTAATTCTTCCATCGGGCGTAAACTGGTCATGAGTGTGACTGGTATAGCTCTCGTACTGTTTCTCACCTTCCACAGCATCATGAACATCTTCGTGATCATTTCACCGGAAATCTATGACAAGATCGCTGAGTTCTTGGGTGCGAACTGGTATGCTGTTGTTGGTACATTGGGCCTGGCTGCCCTAGTTGTAATCCACATGGTTTATGCCTTCTGGCTGACGCTTCAGAACTACCTTGCGCGTGGCAAAGACCGTTATGCGGTTTCTAAACGCGCTCCGGGTGTTGACTGGGCTTCACAAAACATGCTGGTGCTCGGTATCGTCATCATCGGTTTCCTGGGTTTGCATTTATTTAACTTCTGGTACAAGATGCAGTTGCCCGAACTGATGGGTGGTGAACCCGCTGTCGGTTCAAAAATCGTTTCCGGACTTTTCCAGATGCCTGCCTATTGCATCTTATATATGGTATGGTTGGGAGCCCTTTGGTTTCACCTGACACATGGTGTCTGGAGTGCCATTCAGACCATGGGTGGCAGCAACCACACTTGGTTGCCACGCATCAAGGTGATTTCAAACATCATAGCAACCCTTGTCATCTTGGTGTTCATGGCCATCCCTGTTTATTACCTCATCACCAACCTTCTGGGATAAAATCTATTCATTATGACTGCAATAAAAGACACTAAAAAGATTGACGCCCGGATTCCTGAAGGACCGTTGGCTGAAAAATGGTCCGAATTCAAGGCCCATCAGAAACTGGTGAACCCTTCCAATAAACGCCGCCTCGATATAATCGTGGTTGGTACAGGTTTGGCTGGCGCTTCTGCTGCCGCCTCACTCGGAGAGCTTGGATTCAACGTTTTGAACTTCTGTATCCAGGATTCCCCCCGTCGTGCGCACTCCATCGCCGCACAGGGTGGTATCAACGCTGCAAAAAATTACCAGAACGACGGTGACTCCGTTTACCGTTTGTTTTACGATACTATTAAAGGTGGTGACTACCGTGCCCGCGAAGGCAATGTCTATCGTCTGGCCGAAGTATCCAACAGCATCATCGACCAATGCGTGGCTCAGGGAGTTCCTTTCGCCCGCGAATACGGCGGCTTGCTTGACAACCGTTCTTTCGGTGGCGCACAGGTTTCCCGTACCTTCTACGCCAAAGGTCAGACCGGCCAACAATTGTTGCTCGGCGCTTACTCTGCTTTGAGCCGTCAGGTACACCAAGGTAGCGTTAAGCTGTATACCCGCTATGAAATGCTTGACCTAGTCGTCATTGAAGGTAAAGCTCGCGGTATCATCGCCCGCAACTTGGTTACTGGTAAAATGGAACGCTTCGCTGCTCACGCTGTAGTTGTTGCTACCGGCGGATACGGTAATACGTTCTTTCTTTCCACCAACGCCATGGGCTCCAACGCTTCCGCTGCCATCCAACTATACAAGAAAGGCGCTTATTTCGCAAATCCTGCATACGTTCAAATTCACCCGACCTGTATTCCCGTTCACGGCGAAAACCAGTCCAAACTGACCCTGATGTCAGAATCGCTCCGCAACGACGGTCGTATCTGGACTCCAAAGAAAAAAGAAGATGCCGAAGCCATCCGTGCTGGAAAACTCAAACCCGCACAACTTGCCGAAAAAGATCGTGATTACTATCTGGAACGCCGATATCCCACATTCGGGAACCTTGTTCCCCGTGACGTCGCTTCCCGCGCAGCCAAAGAACGGTGCGATGCCGGTTTTGGCGTCGGTGCTACCGGTCTGGCGGTATACCTGGATTTCTCCGATGCCATCAACCGCCTGGGACGTGACATTGTTGAAGCCCGCTACGGCAACCTGTTCCAGATGTACGAAAAGATTGTGGACGAAAATCCTTATGAAACACCGATGATGATCTATCCGGCCATTCACTATGCGATGGGTGGCGTATGGGTGGATTATGAACTTCAAACCTCCATACAAGGATGTTTCTGTATCGGTGAAGCCAACTTCTCCGACCACGGTGCAAACCGCTTGGGTGCTTCTGCACTGATGCAAGGTTTGGCTGACGGCTATTTCGTATTGCCTTATACCATCCAAAACTACCTGGCTGACCAGATTAGCGCCCCTCGCTTTTCCACCGATCTGCCCGAGTTCAAGGATGCCGAAAAAGCTGTTGCCGATCGTATTGAAAAACTAATGAAAATTCAGGGCCAACGCTCTGTTGATTCCTTGCACAAGGAACTGGGTCTTATCATGTGGGACAACGTGGGCATGGGTCGCACCAAAGCCAGCCTAGAAAAAGCACTCGTGGAAATCATGCGTGTCAAGAAAGAATTCTGGTCCAATGTCTTTATTCCTGGTTCCGGAGCCGACCAAAACACCGAGCTTGAAAAAGCCTTGCGTGTTGCCGACTTCTTAGTAGTAGGGGAACTGATAGCCCGCGACGCCCTGCTTCGCGAAGAATCCTGCGGCGGTCACTTCCGTGAAGAATATCAGACTCCCGATGGCGAAGCCCTTCGTAACGATGAAAAGTTCTCCTATGTTTCTTGTTGGAAATACAACGGTGAAGAGAAAGAACCTGAATTGCTTAAGGAAGATCTGAACTACGAATTCATCAAGGTGCAACAACGGAATTACAAATAATCTACGGTCATGGAAAAAACGATCAATATAACCCTCAAAGTATGGCGTCAACGCGGTCCTAAGGCCAAAGGCGCTTTTGAATCCTACAAACTCGACAGTGTTTCCACCGACAGCTCTTTCCTCGAAATGCTCGACATGTTGAATGAGCAATTGTTGAAGGAACGCAAGGAACCCATCGTATTCGACCACGATTGCCGCGAAGGCATCTGTGGCATGTGTTCGCTTTACATCAACGGGCATCCGCACGGACCCGATGAAGATGTGACCACTTGCCAATTGCACATGCGTAAATTCAAAGACGGTGAAATCATTACCATCGAACCATGGCGTTCCCACGGTTTCCCGGTCATTCGTGACCTGATGGTGGATCGCACGGCTTTCGACAAGATCATGCAGGCTGGTGGCTACGTTTCCGTAAACACCGGTGGCGTACCGGATGCCAATACAATTCCCATTCCCAAGGTCATTGCCGATGAAGCTATGGATTCTGCCTCCTGCATTGGTTGCGGTGCCTGTGTTGCTGCCTGCAAAAACGGTTCAGCCATGCTGTTTGTTTCTGCCAAGGTCAGTCAATTAGCCATGCTGCCTCAGGGTAAGGCTGAAGGTGCTCGTCGTGCCAAGGCGATGGTTGCCAAGATGGACCAACTGGGCTTTGGTAACTGCACCAACACGGGTGCTTGTGAAGCGGAATGTCCCAAGAACATTTCCATCACGAATATCGCTCGTTTGAACCGCGAGTTCCTGTCAGCCAAGTTTAAGGATTAAAAGAAACCTTTAACAAAAGTAAAAGGCTGAATCAAAATTCAGCCTTTTTTTATGCCAATCAGAGGTTGTTTTTCTTCAAGAAATCGGAGATTTCCCGTATCGTGTCCGATAGGGGCACGAACGAATAGTTGAGTGTTTTGAGGACACGATCGTTAGAATAAGCTTGTGGATTTTGAGCAGATCGGATGGTGTCGTTGGTCAGCTGAGGCGTTTTGCCGGTTATCCAGCCAGTGAGGGTTGAAAAAAGGACACCCATCTTAAGCATGGCTTTCCCGGCGAGAATCCGCGGAGGTCTTTTGTCGAACTCTTTGGCTACGAACCCAAAAACGGTACCGTTGTGTGCATTTTCTGATACCAAGATGAACCGCTTTTTGAAAAGACCTTTTTCCATCAATTCAACGGATATCTTACAAACATCTCGAACATCGACGTAACCTGTGGTGGCTTTGGTGTAAAAGGGCATACCCTTTCTGCCTGTTTGAAACAGGAGCAAACTACCTTTTTCCGGATATCCGGGTCCCAATATAACTCCGGGATTGACTATGACGGCATTCAAACCGTCACTAATTCCGCGCCAGACTTCAAGTTCCGACCGGAACTTGCTATCCGAGTAGGCTGAGCTGCAGTCATCATTTTTACGAGGCGTGTCTTCCTGAATGGGTGTGTGGTCGGGGGTAGCCCCTAATGCAGCAATGGAACTGATATAGCAGAATTTTTCCACTCTTGCTTTCAGGGCGGCATCTACCATATTGGAGGTGCCCTGGATGTTGGTTTGTAGCACTTCCGAGCGGTCCTTGGTGTTGAACGAAACCATGGCAGCACAGTGATATACTTCTGCGGCACCTTCCATTATATCACAAAGTCCAATATAATCGAGGGTGTGTCCCTTCACCCATTCAACCGAAAGTTGAAGTTCTCCAAAGGACAGGTCATAAAAGGAGCAAATCAGCTTCAATTGTTCCAGTGATGAAGTGGGCCGTATAAGGCAGCGAACCCGCTTGCCAGCCTTAATTAGGTGAACCAGCATGTGCCCACCCAATAAGCCGGTAGAGCCAGTCAGTAATACCAAATTGTTTCCAGATGCACTCATAACAAAGGATTGAGGTGCAAAATTACGAAAAGAATGCGTACTTTTGCGAATAAATTCATTAGGCAGCGCCCAATTAGTCAGAGGATGCAAGGAGATTCACTCACAGTCATTGACACTACATCCCAATGGGGTGGACCTGTTTCTACTGATTCCACCATCGCCCTTGCAAAACAATGGAGTTATAGTCGGGATTCTGCTTTGTATCATGGTTCCGGTTTTTGGTTTCAGGAAGTTCTCCAATATTTCAGGCAACGGGACAATTTCGGATTTGAACGTCATCAGGCCGTTCAACGTCCTGATAGATTGGTTTCAGAAAGTGTACTGCTAACCCTCTTGCTTTTTGAAGTTTTCTTAGTGGCATTCCTGCTCAAACGTGGATTGAAACTCATTACCCAATATACTAAAATTACTTTTACACCTGAGGACAGAGCGTCATCGGCCAATGATTCCGTACAAAGCGGCGGTTTCAGCCTTTTTCTTTGGCTGTTGACCCTGGTTGTATTTGCATTGATGGGTCATGTGCTGTTGAATGCCAAACTGGGTCATCAGGGATTCAATTTTGATTCATATATTCTTTTACGCCTGTTCGTTTTCACGGTAGCTTTCTTTGTGATACAGGGGTTGTTGTATCAGATGTTGGGTAAGATTTTCTTTTCTCCCCTACAGACCAGCCGTTGGATTTCAAACAACAAAACGGTACTGTTCTTTTATGCCATGATATTGTCACCGGTACTTATAGGTGCTGAAATCGGTGCCATAACCAATGCCACATTCATCTTCTATTGGACCCTTGGATTCTTGTTTCTGGCTAGGGTTTGGATGTTCAGTAAAACCATTCAAATTTTTTCTATCGGCAAAGGCTATTTTTTCTATTTGATTTTGTACCTTTGTGCGCTGGAAATACTACCTATTTTATTGTATTATAGAGGCTTATTTCTGTTGTAAAAATCAATCGTTCAATTTAATTTTTAATATTTTGAAAATCAAGAATTTGTTAGTGTCACAGCCGAAACCGACGACTGAAAAGTCGCCCTACTTTGATTTGGCTGATAAATATGGACTGAAAATTGATTTCCGCCCTTTCATTAAAGTGGAAGGCCTTTCAGCTAAGGACTTCAGACAACAGAAGGTTTCCATACTCGATCATACTGCTGTTGTCTTTAATGCACGTCACGGTATTGACCATTTTTTTCGTCTGTGCGAGGAAATGCGCATCACCATTCCTGAAGAGATGAAATATTTCTGCATTAATGAACAGGTCGCTTTGTATTTACAGAAGTATATTGTTTATCGCAAACGCAAGATTTTTCATACCACAACCGGCAAGAATGACGAATTGGTTCAGCTGATTCTTAAGCATGGCACCGAGAAATTCCTGATTCCTGTTTCTGATGTCAGCAAGGACGATTTGACATTTCGACTGGATGAAAAGAAGGTTTCCTTCACCAAGGCCATCATGTACTGCACGGTCAGTAATGATTTCCAGTCGGGTGAATCGTTTGACTATGATATGTTGGTTTTTTTCAGTCCTGCAGGTATTGTATCCCTGCTGAAAAATTTCCCAGATTTCGTTCAAGGTGAAATCTCAATCGGATGTTTTGGTGCCGCAACGGCAAAAGCAGTTCGCGATGCCGGACTGCGTCTTGATTGTGAAGCACCAATCGCTGAAGCTCCCTCCATGACGGGTGCACTAGACTTGTACATCAAGGAAAACCATAAGGCAGCCAAAAAGGCCTGATTCAATAATCATATTTTCGACACGCTGTTTTCCGGTAGAATCACCTACCTTTGTGAAAACAGCGTGTTGCTTTTTTATAGGATGGTACAACAATTTACGTTTTCAAAACAGGAGAAACTGACCGGTGAAACAGTGGTGAATGAGCTTTTCCTAAAGGGGGCCTCTTTCATTGCGTATCCGGTTCGCGTAGTCTGGTCTGTTTCCAAAACGGAAGAGGAACCCTCTTTAAAGGTCTTAATGAGTGTGCCTAAAAAGAAATTAAAACATGCTGTTGACCGTAATAGGGTGAAACGTTTGCTCAGAGAAGCTTACCGATTGCAAAAAAAAGACCTTACCGTTTTGGTTGATGAACAGGGGTTGCAAGTTCGCATGGCGCTTGTTTGGATCCCGAATGAAGTTCTGGATTATGCTAAAGTGGAAAGAAAAGTCTTGGACGCCCTAACCAAAATGCAAAAATTGCTTATAAACGATACTACCAATGATTAAAAAGGCTTTTTCGATGTTGTTCATCGGCTTGGTCCGTTTTTATCAATTGGCCATTTCCCCGCATACGCCTTCTTCATGCAGGTATACACCAACCTGTTCTCAATTTGCCATTGAAGCTATCCGCAAGCACGGGCCCTTCAAAGGTGGTTGGCTTGCCTTGAAACGCCTCTTACGCTGCCATCCCTGGGGCGGTCACGGATACGATCCTGTACCTTAATTTCCTGAAGCGATGATGACAGACATCCACAGTCATGACCCTCAGATAATGCCAGGGCAAAACAAGGTCTTATCCCTTCAACTTCACCCAGATACGGACTTTGAAGCTGTGCTGAATGCGCTACCTGCAAATATTCTGATAAGTGCTGGTATACATCCATGGCATGCCTCTGAGTGGAACCCTGCGAATATATCCATACTTGAAGATATGCTACAACATTCGTGTGTTGTATTTATAGGTGAAATTGGGCTTGACAATGCCTGCGGTGTTACTTATGAAAATCAACTTTTCGTATTGGAATCTCAACTAAAATTTGCTGAAAGAACAGGTAAAGTTGTCCTTATTCACAATGTGGGCCATCAATCTGAACTACAAGCAATGAAAAAGAGGTTCAAAGACATTCCAGCATGGATATTGCATGGGTTTCGTGGTAAAGCCCAAATGGCGGAACAATTCATTAGCAATGGCTTCTATCTATCCTTTGGACCGAAATATTTGGTTGAGGCTTTGCGCGCATGCCCCATTGACCGACTTTTTATTGAAACGGACGATTCAGATGCCGATTTAAGAAAACTTTACCAGAAAGTAGCTGATGATCTTGGTATCACCGTAGAAGTGTTGGAATCGTCCATTTGCAGGAATGCTGAATCACTGGGTATAAAATAAAAAGGCTGCGGAAACGCAGCCTTTTTGAATGTATTCGTTTTTGGATTAACCTACGAACTTATAACCGACACCCTTAATGGTGCAGATATAATTTTCGCCGATTTTTTCACGGATCTTACGAACGTGAACATCGATGGTACGATCACCGACAATGGACTTATTACCCCATACTAACTTGAAGATTTCTTCACGGGTGAAGACTTTCAGCGGTTTTGAAGCTAAGAGAACCAAAAGTTCAAATTCTTTGCGTGGCAGGAAGATGTCTTTGCCATCTTTGAATACCAAGTAGCGTTCGCGGTCAATGACAATACCTTTTTGGGGTACTACATCCTTGGCGTTGCCCAAGTATTTGCCAATAATGTTCATTACGCGGCGGGTAATTAAAACTGAGTTGGTGTCGCGTGTTCCAAATTCATCTACGCCCAGGTCGAACCATTCGAGCTGTTCGGTCAGATTTTGGTTGTTGTCAGTAAGGAAGTACACATTGGTTTTCTGTTCTTCCTTTGTTTTCTTGATTTTTTTGCAAAGTTCAATCGCCTTAGCATCGTCTGACGGAGTGTCAATAACGATCAAACAGGGGTTTTCTTCAGCAATAAATTCAGAGGCTTTTTGAACACTGTAGGTGTATTCTACTACAGCTCTAGTGTTTGCCAATGCTTCCTGAATCTTTGTGCCGAGAACCGAACCTTTCACAGAAAAAATCAACACATTACTTTGGAGTGGTTTCATAAATGTTTGATTTTTTAAATAAATAATAAAAACGAAAAGAGATATAAGCCAAAAATGGCCAATACCAAAAGAATAATAACACACAAAAATAACTCATGAAACTCGTTTAAGCAAATTTTTCAATCCTTTTATTATTAATTATCAAATTAGGAGTACTTTTGTGGTTTATAAGGATAAAACAATAGATAAACCCTTATGCAATAACATTATTTAACATTAGCGAAAAATTAAAAAATAGAAAATTTCAATGGATTTTATTCAAGAATTAAAGTGGAGGGGGATGATGCACGATGTCATGCCTGGAACCGAAGAACAGCTTAAGAAAGAAATGTCTACAGCCTATGTGGGAATTGATCCTACAGCGGATTCTTTACATATCGGTCATTTGGTCAGCATCATGATGCTCAGACATTTCCAACGTTGCGGTCACAAACCGATCGCATTAATTGGAGGAGCTACCGGAATGATCGGAGACCCGTCCCTGAAATCACAGGAGCGCAATCTGTTGGATGAACCTACCCTTCGTCACAACCAGGAATCCATTAGAAAACAGTTATCCAAATTCCTGGACTTTGAGAGTGATGCTCCCAATGCTGCCGAACTGGTGAACAACTATGACTGGATGAAAGACTACTCTTTCCTGGATTTTATCCGCGATATTGGCAAACACATCACGGTTAACTACATGATGGCCAAGGATTCCGTTAAAAAGCGACTGAGTAGCGAATCCAGTGATGGCATGTCCTTTACGGAATTTTCCTACCAATTGTTGCAAGGCTATGACTTCTTGCACCTATATCGTGAAAAGAACTGCAAGTTACAAATGGGTGGTTCCGACCAATGGGGAAACATCACCACGGGTACTGAGCTTGTTCGACGTGTAGCAGGTGGCGAAGCCTTTGCTCTGGTTTGTCCGCTCATCACTAAAGCGGACGGTGGTAAATTCGGAAAAACAGAATCTGGAAACGTTTGGTTGGACCGCCGATATACTTCACCCTACAAGTTTGTACAATTTTGGTTGAATGTCAGCGATGCCGATGCTGAAAAATATATCAAGATTTTCACGTTTCTTTCTCAAAAGGAAATTACCGGGCTTATCGTTTTACATCAACTAGCTCCGAGCCAGCGCATCCTGCAGAAGCGCTTAGCCCAAGAAATCACCTATATGGTGCATTCAAAAGAAGACTACGATGCTGCAGTAGAAGCTTCGTCCATCCTATTTGGTAATGCTACAGCTGATGCCTTGAAAAATCTGAATGAAGAAACATTTTTGGCTGTATTCGAAGGAGTTCCTTCTTTTGAGGTCTCCCTTGAAGAAATTAAGAATGGCATAAAAGCTTTAGATTTGCTCACTGCGAATGCTGCAGTTTTCCCCTCTAAAGGAGAAATGCGCAAGATGATTCAGGCCGGTGGATTCTCCATAAATAAAGAAAAATACGGCGAAACAGATGGTATTATCGATTCGACCTTCCTACTCAACGGTCGCTATTTGCTGGCTCAGAAGGGGAAAAAGAACTATTTCCTGCTTATTGCCAAGTAAAAAACTGTTTCGAGCTATTGGCAGGCTAAAAGATTTTGCGTACTTTTGCCCCGCTTTCAATGGAAAGCAAGGAGGATTGTCCCATGGTGTAATGGTAGCACTACAGTTTTTGGTACTGTCTGTCGAGGTTCGAATCCTCGTGAGACAACAATTCAAAGTTAATATCCCCTGATTATCGGCAAGATAGTCAGGGGATTTTTGCCGCTTTTTTTCTTGCTATATTCTTGACGTTCTCCGGCTGCGAGGGGTGAAGACTGAGTTTCAGTCGATCGGGACTGGTCGGCGGCGCGCCCTTGGCACAAAAATTTTGTCTCTGCGAGCCTGCAATATTTTGTTTTGCCAGGCCCACACCACCTCGGGCGCCCTCCTCCAATGAAACTCAGTCTTCACCCCTCTTCCGCCTGCGACCGAGTGGGGTTATAAATTGACTCCTCGAACTTACGGTAGGAAGGCAATGCCTTTAATTTGCTTAGGTCCATTTTCTGACCAATTGGCAAATATAAATCACTGATAGTGAAATCACAACATTTTTTTTGGTTTCTCTGATGAAACTATGCGTATAACATTTTCTATCGCCTGCTTCGGGTCTGCATATTGTTCCGGGAAGCGGTGTAATTCCAAATCACAACAATCCCTATCCTGTTCCAAATAAAATAAACCCTGATTATTTCGGTAAGCATTGGACGAGAATCAAATCCTCAAATAAGTACCTTGAAGAAAATTGCAGATGCTTTAGGGGTTGAATTGTACGAATTGTTTGAAGGAAATGAGGGTAAAGAACCGGATATTTCGGGATATATTGAGGTTAAGGGTAAGGGGATATTCAAGATTGGATGCTTCGAAGACTTGGAAAGAATATCTCATGAATTGAAGTAGCGTTATGAATCTTAACGAAATCTTAAAACGTCCATCCATTTGAAATAATGGTTGGACGTTTTTTTAATGCGCTTATATCATGTCAGATGTGTTGCTTTTGAGCATATTTATTATGGATAAATGTTAATATTATTGGAGATGAAATATTCGGTACTATGAAATACATGTTATATAACATACAAATAGGAACATAATGATAAGATTTCATTAAGGGATAGTTCGTTTGTTAATCTTTAACTTTGTAGACGGAATTTTGATAAAAGATGAACCATTATAAACTCATGAGTTAATATTTAACAAAGTCCGTGTTTATCAATATCTACATTTTTGAAATACAAACATGAGAAATATTAATGCAATATTAATCTTTTTATTTATACCATTCTTTTACATCTTTTCTTCTAACTTAGAAAAAAACCTGCAATTTGCCGGAGACAATCGTCCAGAACTGGAAAAAGTCCTTAAATATTACGGACAGTCGCCTGCAAATGAGTTAAAGCTTAAAGCGGCCCAATTTCTTATTGAGAATATGGATGCCCACTCTTTTTTCCGCTCCAAAAGTTTGAATAGCTATTATGCTTCTCTTGATTCCATATCCTCTTTGAACCACATCTCAGACCCCATCAGTAATAAACAAGATTCACTGTTCAAGGCCTTGAAAGAACCGAACACTGAGAATCTAGAAGAAGTTTCCGATCTCAAAGTCGTCTCTGCCGATTTCTTGATCGACAATATTGACAGAGCCTTTGAGGCCTGGAAATTACCTTGGAATAAAGAACTGAGTTTCGAAAACTTTTGCGATTATTTACTACCTTATCGAGTTTCAGATGAATATCCTGCTGCCTGGAGAAAGATATATAAGGATAGCATGATGCCTTATGTCGAACATATTTTGGATCCAAATAGTTACAATAAGGATATAAAAACCAATTTGACTTTTGAAAAGTCACTTAAAGATGTCTCCGGCATGAAACAGAAAGTCGAAATGAACGGGAATGTCATTTTCTCAAAAGGCGTTAAAGGTTCCGCACTTATTTTGGATGGAAAAGAAAACTACTTAACCCTCTCATACCATGATTCTGTCGTTCCAACAAATATGACTATTACAGCATGGATCTTTCAAAATGAGGCTCGGATCTGGGCAAGAGTATTCGATTTTGGTAAGAATACCGACTCCTATATGATTCTTACAACCAGCCCATATAATGGATTATTACATTTTGCGACTAAGTTGCCCGGAGAAGCTGAGCAAAGCTTTGATGGCGCGCCCTTACCTGTTGGGAAATGGGTGCATCTGGCTGTGACTATCTTTGGACAAAACGTGACGATTTATATGAATGGTATAAAAACAGGCAGTCGCAATTTCTCTGCTTCTCCACTAACCCCAGACTTATTAAAAAACATTTATATCGGAAAATCTAATTTTGGCAGCGATCCGCTTTTAAATGGAAAGATAGACGAATTTCGCATTTATAACCGAGCCCTTAGTGCTTCCGAAATTCAATCAATTGCCGAAAATGGGACTGTAGAATATAGGACATTTATACAGCTTCAGGAATTAGCCTGGACCATCAGTCTACGTTATTACGTAAACATTTCATACAACACTGTTTATTACGGAGGCTATAAGCCGGATTTGCTAATAAAAACAAAAAAAGGTTCATGTTACGACTATTCTATATTAGGCGCTTTTTATTACCGGTCATTAGGCATACCCGCAACCATTGACATTATCCCGCAATGGGCCAATCGAAGCATGAATCATTCTTGGAATGTGCTTTTTAAAGGAAGCAAAGCCTACGACTATTCATTCAGTGGTAGAGGAGACTCTCTGGACGGAGATCTTATGAGACGCAGGGAGAATGAAGAACAAATTGCCCCAAAGGTTTTTCGGGAAATGTATTCTAAACAACAGACTTCTTTAGGTATGAACAAGGGAGATGAAGAAATACCAATGTCGTTGGAAAACTCATGTTGCAAGGATGTCACAGACACCTATCTGAAGACATCAGATCCTGTTATTTTAGTCAATAAGACAACATCAGCGGAAAGAAAATTCGCATATCTGTGTTGCTTTGACGACCATGACTGGATACCGGTACATTGGGGCAGGATAGATAGGCTACAGGCTGTCCCTTCCGTTAAATTCACCAAGATGGGACGAGGTGCACTATATCTTCCAGCCATATACAAGTACGGCAGAACTTTTTCAGTCGCCCCACCATTTGTGCTGACCGATTCCGGTACAATTAAAACCATCAATCCGGATCTGTCGCACCTACAAACCGTGCAGTTGACCAGAAAGTATGTAGATAGAAAGAACGTTCGCGGTTTCGGAAAACTCATGTTAAATGGAAAGTTTCAGGTCGCAAATAAGGCTGATTTCAGCGATTCAGTCACCGTGCATACGATAACCACTGCCCCAGAGATCCGTTACAACAAAGTATCCTTGTCATTAGACAAGCCATATCGGTATTTTCGTTTCTGTAGCGCACAAGGCACAAATGGTGCAAACATTGCAGAATTGGAAGTTTTTGGCGATGCCCCGTCCAAAAAATTAGCCGGAAAAAGTATCGGAATGACTTCTCATTGCCCTTTGAATTGCAGCATTGATGCAGCTTTTGACAATGATGTATTGAGCTACTATGAATATAATGACTGGGAGCCGGGTTGGGTTGGACTGGATTTTGGCCGATCTGTTAAGCTGACTACATTCCGCTTTTTACCGCGCAATGATGGCAATTTCATCCGTGAAAACGAAGTATACGAATTATTCTATTGGAAAGATCGATGGGTTTCTTTGGGAGTAAAGACCGGTGATACTGAGCAGATGCTACAATATTCAAATGCTCCGACCAATGCCTTATTTTTGCTGCATGACAAGACAAAAGGAAATGAGGAAAGGATATTTACATATGAAAACGGAAAACAGATTTGGTGGTAAAACCAAAAAAAATATTAATGGAAAACAGGTCTTATACTTCGGAAATGTATGTTATCAGGATGTTTGAAATGCTTTTATTTGCAGTTCTATGTTTTGGCTCATTGTTTATTGAATCGTCTTTATTTATTGATTCAAGAACGACTCCCAAATGGTACTTGTCCATTTTTGGTTGCCTTGCTTTGTTTTTGGTCGTTGCTTCTGACTTTTTGTTGTCAAAAAATGAAGAAAAACCAATATTATGGTCAAATGAATTAAGGTCTGCATTTTTCATTATATTGATCTCATGCTCTTTACAGGCATTATACGGTATTATCCAATTTTTTGGTATACTATCAGCCTTTGATGTTTTCAGAGTAACAGGCAGTTTTGAAAACCCAGCTGGTTTTTCCACTTGTTTATGTGCCGGATTCCCCTTTTGTTTATACTTTTTTAAAGATAAAAATTTAAAACTAAAATATACAGCCATAGTTTCAGGATTCATCATTATTTTGGCAGTCGTATTATCTGCGTCCAGAACAGGAATTATATGTTTAGCCATAGTATGTAGCATTGCTTTATTTAACCGAATAAGAGCACATTATAAGAAGAAAATGCTCATCCTTTTGCTTATTCTTATACCACTTTTATTTATCTCGCTCTATTTTTTAAAGAAAGACTCAGCTGACGGAAGAATACTTGTATGGCATTGTTCACTGGATATGGTAAAGGATAAACTCGAACCATTTTAACAAAACATTCTTTATGAAGAATAAATTGTTTTGCTTTATTATCCTTATTTTCTTTCTGCCTACCTCTCAGATTATCGCCCAAGAAGATTCCTGTGTCTGGAAGCTAATGTCCTTTGTCAAAAATATGAATACCTTCAACCGCCTCCATCCGCAAGAAAAGGTATACCTCCATTTTGACAACACAGGCTATTATGTTGGTGAGAGCATCTGGTTTAAAGCATACGTTGTCAGTGCAGAACAGAACAAGCCAACAACACTGAGCAAGACACTTTATGTGGAATTGATGTCCCCTGAAGGCTTTGTGATGGAGACCAGAAAGTTAAAAGTCGAGAACGGACAATGCCATGGAGACTTCCTCTTGAAGGACAGCCTTTATGCCGGATACTATGAGGTAAGGGCCTATACTGCGAATATGCTAAACTTTGGAGTGGACAAAACCATCTCAACGCTTCCGCCTTTATTGGGGAAAGACATAAATGAAGAAGACAATAATTATGGGAATGATGATATTTTTTCACGTGTGTTTCCCGTATACGATAAGCCATTGAAGATAGGAGACTATAACGAGAAAACCATGCGTGAACGTCCACGGATAAAGGAAGAAGCCGTCAAAAAGGATAAGAAAATTGCGGAAAAGATTGAAGTGTCCTTTTATCCCGAAGGAGGAAATCTTATCAACGGTATTATGTCGAAAGTTGCGTTTAAGGCCATCAATGAAAAAGGAGAAGACATTGAAGTGAGTGGAAGCATTCTTGATTCAAAGGGTGATGAAGTGACCACCTTTAATACCATCCATAATGGAACCGGAGACTTTTACTTGTGCCCGACGGGAAAAAAGTATACGACAAAAGTGCGGTATAAAGACAGGACATATACTTTTGATTTACCGAAAAACCTTCCGTCAGGATATGTCGTGACCTTAAACAATTTATTTGAAGAGCATCTGTATGTCCAAATTGAAAAAAGCTCGGACTTGGCATCTCAGATTCTCGGTCTTTCTATCTCCTGTCGGGGCAAAGTGTCTTATTTCGATACGATACAGGTGACGTTAAAAAAAGAGCCTTATGAATTGAAACTTCCTAAAAGCCTTTTTCCGTCGGGTGTCAACCAGCTAACGCTGTTTAACGCGCAGGGGGATATTTTGTCCGATCGTCTTTTTTTTGTAGATCATCAGGAATATAAGCAACTTTCCTTCAAGGCGACAAAAAACAAAGCATTCTATCAACCTTTCGAAAGGGTTGACATCAATTTTCAGCTGAAAGACACCACAGAAAAGCCCATCGAAAGTGATTTTTCTCTATCTGTCAGGGATGAGTCAACCGAAGATATCACGTACAATACTGAAAATATCCTGACCAATCTGTTATTGTCGTCAGACCTGAAGGGTTTTATCAAAGATCCGGCGTATTATTTTGAATTAACGGATAGGCGACGCAAACTGGAACTTGACTTGCTGCTAATGACACAGGGCTGGCGTCGATATTCGTGGAGACAGGAGGCAGGGTTGGACTCTTATAAAGAAAGGAACAAAGTGGAAAAAGGACTGGCCGTCAATGGTTCAGTGATGTACCGAAAAACAGCCTTTAATGATGAGGATTCCAGAGTAAAAGCGCAAGATACGGAAATAACTGCAACCATCAGGGCAGACAGCATTACCATGAATGGCTCATGTATGACTGACAAGAATGGAAATTTTAGTTTTAATGTTGATGATTTTAAAGGTAAGGCGAACTTAACCCTTTTTGCATTTAATAAAGAAGACAAACCCAGGAAATACTACATCAAAATGAACCGGATTCTTCCACCTGCTCCACGAATGTACTCTTTCTACGAGACCGCCGTACCCTATGAGCAGTCAGCAATATTTAGCAAGTCGGATAAACTGCCAGGCCTCAAAGGGCAGTCCCTGCCCGAAGTTACGGTGATGGCGAAAAAACGTAAGCGAAATAAGATTGATTTTTCCCGTCCAAATCTTTGTCTGAACTTTCAGGATATGGTAGATAGGGAAATTGATATGGTCGATTATTATGATTTTGATACATATTGTTCTAAGCAAATTTATCTTCCCAGTGGAGCCCTCGCACAGATACTCGGTTATATGGGGTTATCCTTACTTTTGTGGGATTATATGCCTTTGGACAGCAGACCGTTACGTAGCTATAATCAAGATAAAGATCCGTATTTTCATGAAACAAAGGAGCTTGATCCTAAAAAAATAGAAACAATAACGATCTATCAAGATATGGAGACAAGAGCACGTTATAAAGACAGCAGAACCCTATCCGTCCCGGAAACAGTTATTTCTTTAAATTCTTACAAAAATAACGGACATAACCTCCCTCAAAACGGACCACATGAGCGCTATACTACCATGCAGGGATACTCTTATATCAAAGAATTTTACAGTCCAGCGTATGATCATGCAGACTTACCGAAGGAAAAGGACTTTCGCCGAACGCTTTACTGGAATCCTGATGTAAAGACCGACAGCACCGGAAAAGCCAGTGTGCACTTTTACAATAACAGTACTTGCAAGACAATGAAAATTAGTGCGGAAACAATGACAAAGGGAGGAGTCCCTGTTGTCTGTAAAGAATAAAGGACAACAACAAGGTTTTCTGGAAAGATGTGAGGATGATTTTGTCCATAATTCAACCTGTTGGTTTTGTTGTAGTTGCTTGTCATAAATTGACACTATTCTATCCCACTCGTTCTATCTATATTATATTTATACCCATTATATATTAAATAATAAATATTAAGTATATTGTATCCGTTTAGACCCCCGTCTCGCTTAGTTTATATCCCCATCTAGATATACTTAGACCCGCATCTAAATAAGCTGAGATCCGGGTCTCGTTGAAATTTATCAATTACTAAATATAATATAACTAAGAACAACGATGGCTTACAATTACCGTGTCCGTAAAAAAGTGGATAAAACAAAACCTGAAAAGCAGGTAAGATATTATGCCGTGCCTGTTTCATCAAAACTTGTCAGTGTCAAAAGGCTGTCGAGAATAATCTCCGACCGCTGTTCCTTGACTGGATCGGATGTTGTCGCCTGTATTGATGCCTTGGCTCATGTAATTGAAGAACAGATTCACGATGGAAACAGTATCTGCCTGAAAGGTCTCGGCATCTTTTGGCTGGCAGCAAGTAGTCCGGGCTTTGACACGCCTGAAGAATGTACCCCATCCAATGTATTTGCAAAACGCATCTGTTTTTTGCCAGAAATGGATTTGAAGAAGAATCTGGCAAACGTAGAATTTACAAAGGTTGACTAAAAAGGAGGCCGGGATTTTTGTTTTGCAGACAGGTTGCGTTGAAGTCCGTCAAGGCCTGTACGTTCTAAGCAGGTGTTTGAGAAATACGTTTTAAACGATGTTTGGTTGAGCTTTCGAAATTTGGTTTCGTCGAGATCGAGAAAGTGGTCGGTAGGTTGCAGTTCAGAAATGGAATTAGCTTTGGCGAATCGGTTCCATGGACAGACTTCCTGGCAGATGTCGCATCCAAAGATCCAGTCGTTATCACCGACCATTTTTGATTCTTCTGCTGAAAATGGACCCTTTTTCTCGATGGTCAGATAGGAGAGGCATCGACGAGCGTCCAGACATTTCCCATCAAGCGCCTGAGTCGGACAAGCATGGAGGCATTTGGTGCAGGTACCGCATTGGTTTTTCATAGGAACGCCATAATCCAGTTCCAGGTCAATCAGCAATTCCCCCAACAGAAAATACGATCCGCTTCTAGGTAGGATGAGGTTTTGGTTTTTACCCAACCAGCCCAGCCCTGCTTTCCAAGCCCAATAACGTTCCATTACGGGTGCGGAATCGGAAAAGGCTCTACCGTTCACTTGGATGCCAAACTCCCGGATTCTATCGATCAACTGATTTAGTTTGCTTCGGATGATGGGATGATAATCAAGCCCGTAGGCAAATCTGGCGACTTTTGGAGCTTTAGGCATTTGGCTTGCTGAAGGGTAGTAGTTCAGAGCGACCACCACTACCGACTTACAGCCTTCCACAAGAAGGCAAGGGTTCAACCTTTTGTCCAGATTCCTTCCCATGTAGGACATTTCACCCTGCATACCGTCTTTCAGCCAGGCCTCCATATTCAATTGCTCCTGTTCAGGAAGGGATTCTGCCTGTGCAAAACCACAGGCATCGAACCCAAGCAAACCTGCCTGATTCCGAATAAAAAGTGAAAGTTCTGAGGTGGTCATGGGACAAAAATACACCAAAAACCATAAACAACCCGACAATATGCGTTATCTTTGTTTGCTCAAACCAAAAAACTGTTTATGAAGGTATTACTACTTGGATCTGGTGGTCGTGAACACGCTATGGCATGGAAAATTGCTCAAAGTGCCAAAGTCGAAAAACTATATATCGCTCCCGGAAATGCCGGTACGTCACTGGTCGGAACCAATGTTGCCCTCGGCATCAACGATTTCGCTGCTCAGAAGGAGTTTGTACTGAGCAATCAGATCAATATGGTCGTTGTTGGCCCCGAAGATCCGTTGGTGAATGGTGTTTACGATTATTTTGCCAGTGATAAGGCTTTGAAATCCATTCCTGTTATCGCTCCTTCCAAAAAAGGTGCACTACTTGAAGGTAGCAAAGACTTTTCCAAAGGCTTCATGCAACGTCACAACATTCCAACAGCGGGTTATCTGAGCGTTACGGCTGATACGCTTGAAGCGGGTATCGCATTCCTAAAAAAGATGGATGCCCCTTATGTGCTGAAAGCTGACGGTTTGGCTGCCGGTAAGGGTGTTTTGATCCTGAACGATCTGGACGAAGCGGTTTCTGAACTGAAATCCATGTTGGATGGTAAGTTCGGTTCAGCCAGCAAAACCGTTGTCATCGAAGAATTCCTGGATGGCATCGAATGTTCGGTGTTTGTGATGACAGATGGCCAACATTTTTGCATTCTGCCGGAGGCCAAAGATTATAAGCGAATCGGTGAAGGGGATACCGGTTTGAATACCGGAGGAATGGGTGCCGTTTCACCAGTGCCTTTTGCCAACGAGTCTTTTATGACCAAGGTTAAAGAACGAATTATCTTGCCGACTATCAATGGGTTATCCGAGGAAGGTATTGTTTATAAAGGTTTTATTTTTCTGGGTCTGATTAAAGTAAAAGGAGAGCCTGTTGTCATTGAATACAATGCACGAATGGGGGATCCGGAAACAGAAGTGGTCATGCTCCGCATTCAGTCTGATTTCGTGGATTTGTTAGAGGGCATCGCTCAGGGCGATTTGGATAAACGCGTACTGATTACCGACCCGAGGACTGCTGTTACGGTGATGTTGGTATCCGGTGGTTACCCTGGAGACTATGAAAAAGGCAAAGTCATTTCAGGTTTGGATGAAGTGGAAGGCAGTATTGTGTTTCATGCAGGAACCATACAGTCTGGAGATGAAGTCCTTACCAACGGTGGCCGCGTCGTCGCTGTAAGTTCTTACGGTGTAAACAAGGCAGCGGCTTTGTCCTTGTCTTTTGCAAATGCCAAGAAGATTCGTTTTGAAGGAAAAAATTTCCGTTCCGATATTGGGTTTGATCTATGATGAAATGAGACGTGGATTCCTGAGTAATATTGCTTATACCAACGCCCTATGGGGAGCCGGTTTGCTGCTGCTGTTGGTTGCTGCTTGGGTGAGCCATTTCATTTACGGAGGTTCGGTAATCATGGCGGACAATGACGTAATCAACGCCATTAGTCAATATACGTTTTTGGACATTTCTCTGAATGATACAGTTGCATATCCGTTTGTATGTCATCTATTGCAATTTCTTTTTTTGCTCGGAACGGCTCTGCTTCTTCAATATATGTCCTCGGAATTCCGCCTGATTCGGGTACGTGGCTTTTTCCCTTTCTTCCTTTTTTGTTTATTGGGTGGAACAATTTTACCCAATCTCCCTTTGGATGGTTCGACAATGTCATGTTTTCTGTTTACACTGTCCATTCTGAGACTTTTCCGTTCACTGGATCATGGATTCGAAAGCAGGGCTGTATTTGATGCCTCCGTCTTGTTGGCTCTGGCTTCGGTCTTTCAAAGCCGGATGTTGTGGCTGATGCCTGTCATTTGGATGGTGATGGGAATATTGCAAGTATTGAGCATCAGGAGTTTTTTAGCTTCCCTACTAGGCATGTTAACCGTTTTTTGGGTTATTGGAGGCGTCAGCTTTCTGATTGGAGATTTTAATTTTCTGCTGGCCTATCTAAAGGATTTGATTCATTTCCAAATGTTCCCGATTTCCAAAATCTCTTCAGCAGAGATATCTTACATTGCATTCTTGGCAGTACTAATGATTTCAGCCATCATATCGTTTTGGCCCAAACAGCACCTGGATAAACTACTGACCCGCAACTATTTAAACAGTGTTTTGTTGTTGTGGTTTGCAATGCTGATTCTTTGGTTCTTTTCTGCCAATGACGAAAGTTATATGCTTCCGTTGTTCAGTTTATCCTCCCTGGTCATAGCCCACTTCTTCTCTTTAGTGGACTCACTTTTCTCCAGATTGATGTTTTTTGCCCTGCTGATTCTTTCCGTTACGGTTTTCTTGTATAATTAAGGTCCGACTTTACAGCACGTAACATTTCACGTTTTCCGGGAGGACCTGGTATACGTTCCACAGTGAACCCGCATCGCTGTAATCGACGTCTTACTTCACCTTTGGCGCAATAGGTTACGAGTATCCCATTTACTTTAAGATGGTCGAACAAGAGGGCAAACAACCTCTCCTCCCACATCTCAGGTTGCTTCTCAGGAGCAAAGGCGTCGAAATAAATGAGGTCGAACCTACTCTGAAAAGACATCGTCGTGAAATCTCCGTTTATTTTTTCGAGTGTAAAACAGTTTTTTTCAAGGATGACCGGACAATTCCAAGTAACCTGATGCATTTGATGAAAGGCCTCTATAGGAAGTGAAGGTTCCAATGTATCATAGCCAATGGCTGAAATGATATCCAGAGGTAACGGAAAAGCTTCAACGGTTATATAGGAAATGTTCAGGTTGCTTCGTTTGGCTTCTCCCCAGGTGAGCAGCGCATTCAGTCCGGTTCCGAAACCTATTTCTAAAACATGGATGTTTTTAGTGGAGCACTGTTTTAACCCTGCTTCAATGAAGACATGTCTTGACTCCTGTAATGCTCCATTGAGTGAATGGTATGATTCCTGCATTTCGTCGGAATATAATGTTGCCGACCCGTCTGCGGTCTGGTGCAGGGTAAAATCTTTTGGATTCATGAGCAGTTATCCGGCCACTGAAACGTGGATGCCGGTTTCGTCCTTCACCCTTTTTGCGATGTCGCGAAGAACCTTCAGGGTGACCTTTGATATTCCTTGAACGGCCGTTTCTCGGTCTATGGCATAGATCATCACCGATTCAGGTGCGATTTCCTGCATCAAATCAATCCAGGCGGAAACTTCTTCTTCTGTCGTGTTGTCAAAGGATTGACCTTTGTACTGACCTTTTGTAAATAAAGTTTGGATGATCAGTTTGCCCTTGAAGGCTTTCATCCGGTCTACTTGATGTCGAACGGTATAGTCTTTTGAGGTGGGCCTGTCCAGGATACGAACCGTTTCGTCGATGGCAGAGTCTAATTTCAGAATGGCATTGTCCACTTTTAGCAAGGCTTCGAAGATGGATGGTTTGTCCAGACCGGTGGCATTGGAAAGTACGCTGACTTTGGCATTTGGGAAAAAACGGTCACGCAATTCAATGGTTTTGTCGATGATCAAGGAAAAGTCAGGGTGCATGGTTGGTTCGCCATTGCCGGCAAATGTGATGACATCCGGGATTGTGTTTTCCTTTTGCATGGAAATCAATTTAGCTTCGAGCGCCTCGAGTACTTCGGCGGTTTTTGGAAGCCGGCCACCTTTGAAGGCTTCATTCAGTCCGCATTCACAATACAGACAATCAAATGAACAAACCTTTCCATTGACAGGTAACAGGTTAATACCGAGCGAAACGCCCAATCTGCGACTTTTTATGGGCCCAAAAATTATTTCGTCAAAAAGTATGGTAGCCATGATGAATCTTGTTTTTGCAAAGGTAGAACTTTTTATCCGAACGACTTCAAAATTTCCAACTGAGCTGAAATCGGACCTCCGTCCTTCGGTCTCCTGTAATTTGCTCCGGACCAATCCCCAGAATATCCATTCCCGGCTGAACACTGTCCGCAATTTTTAACTGAAAGCTTAGATTTCGTAGGTTGTAACGGGCCAAAAAAGCTGTGCGGAAACCTTGGCCATAGAGCATCGGCATGGAAAAAGCTCCTGGCAAATCCTTTTCCCAAAGATAAATCTTGTTTTCCCAGGCATCGGTATTGAAAAGGACGGCATGAAGTAAAACGGTGAACCTGTTCCCGGAAGGTTCAAACCCTAAGTCTTGAGCGATTGCATAACCTGTACTTTTAGTGTTGCCGAAGCTGTATTTGTTGGCATAAAGTATTGTTTTTATCGACCATAATCCTTGTTTCTGAGAAATCTGCAGCCGTATTTGGTTCTTAATGTACGGTTGTATAAGGTTGGTAGGCAGGCCTTCCATTGTAACGTTCTTTTCTTTCGTCTTGCTTTTTATCAGTAGCCTGACCAAACCATTTCGACCAACCGTCATGTTCCATTCTGCTGCCAATTCCTTCCCCCAGGATGGTGCACTGACAGTGTATCCGAGCCAAGGAAATCGAAACACGTCCACATAACCGGAGAATCGTACCCGTTTTGCCAATTGAAAATCGGTCGATGTGTAAAGCCCTTCTTCGTTTCTGGTGGAAGTGCCTTCTGAAAACGCATTGCTGAATAGCCCTTGATATGCTGGCTCGTACTTTCGGCCTACCATGGAAACAGCCATTCTCGGATAGGGTTTGAATGAGATCCCTGCCAATAAAGCGGTGTGACCGCTTTGGTCAAGCGCAAACTCACCAAACGCCAACAAACCGTGAAAGATCGTTCTGAAATCAGCAGAAACGTTGCCGCCATTGTTTCCCTTTAAGTTGAAAATCTTCCAATTCTCTGGGCTTTCCAACGCAGATGCATTATTATACCAGCCTAATGCTGTTATCCCAGTTGTCAGATTCGTCCATCTAAATTGCAAGTGACTGCCGATGACCATTTGGTTCAGCCTTTGTTGATTCTCTGTTTCTGAAAGGGTGCGGTGCAGTCCGGTCTCTAAAATACTTGAATAATGTCCGTTTTCAACGGAAGAATCCAGCTTTTTACTGGAGATGAATGTGCTTAGGTCAATGCCGAATCGACGCCCTTTTTCCATGTTGTAAGGTTTTAGTGTCAATCGTAGTGCAGCACCTCTGAAGAAATTGATTTCAGATGATGAGAAGTGCCTGCTGATTAATGGACCCGACAGTTCAGGAATTCCGCCTGATGTATTCTTGCCCAAGGAAAAAGCGTTTCCGCAGACCAATCCTTGTCCGAAACGAACCTTATAATCACCGATTATCAGCGTGTTCCTCCTTTTGGCATCTTTGATCAACAGATGCATGGAAACGTAATCAATACCACCTTTTTTACCGTTCCACCACAACTCACCCGGATCCTTTTCTAAAACGACGCCCCACTGCAATTGGTCTTTGTAATCAAAGCCATACCTAAAACAGGCATGCATTTCATCTCCTAAATACCGTCCGGTGCTGTCTGTTAATGCTTTGTACCCTTGTTTTTGCTGAAGAGTGGAACCCATTGACCACCGAAGTTCTTGTTTTCCATACATAAGTGCCTTTTTCATAGGTGGATAGTTAACAGTCGATTCCTCGGCGGCCCCTATGCAAACAAATGGTTTCAACCAGCGCATCGTCTGTGCGTCCATTCCTTCAACAAGCAACAATTCAGACAAACTGACAATAGGACCATAGCGGTACAGGTAGTAAGAAAGGTTTTCCACTTGTTCTGCATTTATAAACGGAATACTTTCTAACATCTCTCTGCTGGCAGTATTCAATGGAATGGGGTTGTTTGCCAGTTCAGTCAAGGTCTCCTCCCATTCTTCCGTGTTTATCTCGTTCTCGGCCATTTCTTCGAGGATTTGATGCCAATCTTCCGTATCGATGAAATGGGGAATGCTGTCTGAAGTCAACGTTGCTCCATATGCCGTGAGATGCACGATGAATACAACAATTCCACCAAAAATCAAACGCAGTTGTTTTTTCATGATTCACCAATGGTAGGTCAAGGTAAATCCGTTGCTGAAACCTAGGATTTGATGCAGATTGCCTCCCCATGAATAATGGAATCGATTCATTGTTCCGCCAATGCCCCAGGATGGCATCAAAGGGTTGGTGCTTAAACCTGTTCTAAGAATTATGGATTCATAAAGGGCATATTCCAATCCCGTTCGTCCCCGTATAGGTTGATGGAGTTGGCCAGTCATTTCAATGAATATCCGGCTTTTTGAAGTCGGAGAAAGCTGTGCTCCTAGGTGCGCGGAACTGCTCAAAGGGATATACGCGTCCGCATATTTGATGCGTGCACCTACAGGATTGATCATCCTAATTCCCACCATTAATTTTTCGCTTATACTAAAACGACCATCCAATTCCGCGAAGCACGTTGAAGCCAAACCCGCTTCTGCATTCTCAACCAAGAGCAGATTGGTGCTTACTCCTATATACAGCTGATCACTCAGTTTCTTGCCTACATGCAGACCAACATTGTTTTCCATCCAATCCGAGTTCCCGCTTTGGTACCAATTCAACTGCCACTCCAAGGCAAACGCGTTTTTACTGTACTCAACTTTTCGAACCGAAAGATCTTTCAACTGAAAGGGAATCAGGCAGGTCAAAGCCATTTCGTTGGATTCCGCAGACTCATAATCGCAGAGTAAACCTCCTAGGGATAAATCACGTGCATCGGTATGCAATGCGCACTCATTCACCACATATTCACTGGCATATATACGTTGAATGAAACAGATGAATATAAATATAAGTGCATTTTTCACGTCTACGCCGCTTTAAGAGTTTACGACAAAGATATAAAAAAATAACAAAAAGAAAACAATAGACATAAATAAAATTTAACGGAGGCATCCGCTTCTTCCCTAATAAAAAAACGTACTTTTGCATCCATGAAAAGGCAACGATGCATATCATCCCTTTGGAAAGGTCTGCTTTTATTGGTTTCACCCTTCCTATTTTTCTCCGTTGTTCAGGCGCAGCAAAATCCCATTGTTGCTCAGAAACAACCTTATAAGGAGGTGCGTGGCATTGAGCCTGAGAAAAAGCCTGAGAAAACGGCTTTTGCTGAAGTCATTAATGGCGATACTGTTCCGGTGGCCGTTCTTGGGTCAGTCTACTCCTTTCCGAAAGAAAATTTTAAAAGTGCTTCTGAAGAACGTTATTACTGGAAATTGGTACGGGATGTGAAAATTGTCTATCCCTTGTCCAGAATCGTGTATTTCACCTTATTGGAAACTATGAATTATATCCAAACCCTGCCCGATCCGAAAGATCGTGAACGCCATTTGCGCCGGATGGAAAAAGATCTGGTCAAGGAATACGAGCCTGTCCTGCGCAAAATGACTTACACTCAGGGAAAAATTCTGCTCAAACTCATCAACAGGGAGTGCAACTCCTCACCTTACGATCTTATCAAAGCCTATCGGGGTTCTTTTGCGGCATCCTTCTGGCAGGGCGTTGGCTCGCTTTTCCATGCAGATTTGAAAAGTGGCTATGATCCGGCCACAAAAGATTATACGTTGGAACGCATCGTCATAAAAATAGAGCAAGGCCAGCTATAAAAAAGCAAGGGCGCCCGATTGAGCGCCCTTTTGCTATTATAGGATGTTGGATTTACAAACCGACTGCTTTCTTGATGGCATCCACAAAATCCAGCTTTTCCCAAGTAAAGAGTTCCACTTCGATGGTTTTTGGGGCTTCATAACGGGAAGTAAATGTTTTCACCACCGTTTTTGGTTCGCGGCCCATATGACCATAGGATGCGGTTTCAGAATAGATCGGATTGCGCAATTTCAAGCGTTGTTCGATGGCTTTGGGACGCATGTCGAACAGTTCGTACATCTTGTCGGCAAGTTCGCCGTCGTGGATGCTTAATTTGGAAGTGCCGTAGGTGTTGATGTATAGATTCATCGGTTTTGCCACGCCAATGGCGTAGGAAACCTGAACCAACACTTCGTCCGCTACACCTGCAGCCACCATGTTCTTGGCAATGTGACGAGCGGCATAAGCGGCTGAACGGTCCACTTTCGAGGGATCTTTTCCGGAGAAGGCACCGCCGCCGTGTGCACCCTTGCCACCGTAGGTGTCCACGATGATCTTGCGGCCGGTCAGACCAGTATCTCCGTGCGGGCCACCGATGACAAACTTTCCTGTCGGATTCACATGGTATTTGATGTCGCCTTTGAACAGTTCGGCCACTTCTTTCTTTTGTTTGGCAACCACGCGGGGAATCAGGATGCTCACGATATCGTCGTGAATTTTCTGAAGCATGGTGGAGTCAGCCTTGTCGATGGCTTCCTGGCTGTCGTTTTCGGGTTTGATGAAATCATCGTGTTGGGAAGAGATTACGATGGTGTCGATACGGACGGGCTTGTTGTTGTCGTCGTATTCGATGGTCACCTGTGATTTGGCATCCGGACGCAGGTAGGAAATGGTTCCTTCGCGACGAATGTCGGCGAGTTCCATCAATAAAAGGTGAGCCAGATCCAGGGCCAACGGCATGTAGTTGTCGGTTTCGTTGGTGGCGTAACCGAACATCATACCCTGGTCACCGGCACCTTGGTTCATCGGATCCACTTTGGCAGCGCCGTCCACACCACGGTTGATGTCGGCAGACTGTTCGTGGATGGCTGAAAACACGCCGCAGGAATTACCTTCGAACATATATTCACCTTTGGTATAACCGATGCGGTTGATGACTTTGCGGGCTACATCCTGCAAATCCACATAAGCACTGGTTTTCACTTCGCCGGCCAAGACAACCTGACCGGTAGTCACCAACGTTTCACAAGCCACTTTCGACTCGGGGTCGAAGGCCAAAAATTCATCAAGCAGCGCATCCGAAATTTGGTCGGCTACTTTATCCGGATGCCCTTCGGACACGGATTCAGACGTAAATAGATAAGCCATTTTATAATAGTTTTAAGTAATTCAATGGAAGGACTTGTCAAAGGCAAGCCTACCTATTATTATAAAATCTGGAGGAGGATTTGCGCCCGAAAGCGCGGACTAAGATATTCTTTAGCATTTTTTCTAGTGGTTGCAAGCGTCCAAATCCTTCCACAAATTTCGATGCAAAGATACTACTTTTCTTTATGATGCAACTTAAGTAGGTGGTAATTTTTCAAGAATTCCGGGCGTGCAGCCCTGCTGCTTGCGGCGGGGCTGCGCATAAACTAGTTGACTTGCCGGAATCGGAGATTCCTCGCTGCTTGCGGCGAGGATATTCAATTACGTAGGGATCAGTTAAAATTGAAATTGTAATGTAATGAAATGGTGACGAGTTGCAAGCCTGGGACAGGTAAGCCTTTATCTTCCAAATTGAAATCACTTACAGATCCATGGATACTTTTACCGCGCAAGTCTTTAAATAGATCAATATTGGAGTAGCCGTAACCTACAGAAAGATCAAAATTATCGGTAATGTTCACACTCAGTCCCCCTTGAATGCCATAATAGAAACGAGCATGGCTATCACTTTCCAACGATGTTTGAAAATTGTCTTCGGAAGGACCAGGAATTTTTTCTCCGTTCATATTAATTGTGTAATACAGTTCATTCAAATAGGTGGTTCTGGCTGAAAAGGGCAGAAATATCAATTTAGGCTCTACAAAAATCTTAAAATCACGACCAAAGAAATTGCCGATTGGATATTGACCTTTAAAACTGATTTGTAAGCTTGGAAGCGCTTTGTTGTCCGTAAGTTTATAAATAGCCGCTGAGGTTCCAATTTCTGAATTCCATACCGATTTGTATCCCGAATTCCAGAGACCGAGTCCCAGATTCGTGGAAAAATAGTCGTTCCATTGTACCCTGCCTTCCAACAATACGGGGTTGATTACTTCACTGCCGTTCATCCCTAAACCAAGACTACCGTCCAGTCCGAATCCTTTTTGACCGAAACTAACAGTGGCGACTGACAGCAGTATCCACAAAATAATGGAATGTTTCATATTTATTTTGATTTCATGATGTCAAACCCCTTCCCGTAAACTCCAATGACTGAACCCTGCGAAACAAAGGCGTTCGGGTCCACCTGTTTCACTATACGGAAAATCTTGACCGATTCGTTCTTACGGGCCATCACACATAGCACTTTGGATGGTTCTTTAGAATACCAGCCCATGCCGTCCAGAACGGTGACTCCGCGGTGCGCCTCATTATTGATGCGCTCAGCGATGCCCTCGTATTTGGAAGAGAAGATAAAGAACTGAACCGATTGCCTATCACCATTTAGAACCATGTCAACGGCATAGGTGCTGACGACAAGCGATGTAAGCCCGTACAAAATCTTATCAATGCTATGAAAAAGCAAGTAGGATGAACAAATGATGATTAAGTCACTGTAAAGTATTGCCCTTCCTGGTGTTACATTCCTGTATTTGTTGACAATAAGGGCAACGATGTCCGTTCCTCCGGTGCTACCATTTGCGGTCAATACAGTTCCGACACCAGCTCCGGCAATTAAACCGCCAATGATGCAGGCCATAAATGGTTCATTGACCAACAAAGGCTTCGTAATGTATTTTTGTGCGACGGTCAAAAATAAGGTCAATATCAAGACGCCTATTATGGTCCTGAAGCTGAATTTCCATCCGAACATACGGATTGAAATGATCAACAAAACAACGTTGATGGATAAATAGGTAGCTGCGACTGGTATGCCGTAGGCAAAATATATAAGCGCTGCTATGCCTGTAACGCCACCCGTTGTAATTTCATGCGGCAAAAGAAATCCTGTCCAACCAAGGGCATACAGGGCCAATCCGAAAAGGATGGTCACGTATTCCTTAATAGTATCCGATTTAAATTTATTTGCCATGTTGGCTCAAAATTACAAAACGATGTTCACAATCTTCCTGGGAATGATAATTACTTTCTTAGGCGTTTTTCCTTCCAACCATTTTTGGGAAGAGGGATTATTCATAACAGCTGCTTCAATTTCAGGGATGCTCAGGTCTGCAGGAAGTTCTAACATATACCGGGTTTTACCGTTGAAGGAAACCGGATAGTTGAAAGCTGATTCCACCAGATATGCTTCGTTGCATTCAGGCCATGTAGCATCGCAAACGCTGCCCGAATTGCCCAGGGCTTCCCAGACTTCTTCAGCAAGGTGTGGTGCGAAGGGTGCCAAGAGAATGATCAGTTCCTTGAGTATGGCGCTTTTGTTGCATTTCAAAGTGGCCAGTTCGTTGACACAAATCATAAAGGCGCTGACTGAAGTGTTGAACGAAAAATGTTCAATGTCCCAACTTATCTTTTTAATGGTCTTGTGCAGGGTTTTGAGTTCAGCTGCCGAAGGCGTTTCGTTGCTGAAATGGAAACTATTTTCGTCGGTGCAAAGCCCCCAGAGTTTTTTCAGAAAACGGTGGACCCCATCAATGCCATTGGTGTCCCAGGGTTTGGACTGTTCCACGGGGCCCAGGAACATTTCGTATAAGCGGAGTGTGTCGGCACCGAAATGCTCCACAATATCATCCGGATTGACGACATTGTACATGGATTTGGACATTTTCTCTACAGCCCAGCCGCACACATACTTACCATCCTCCAGAATGAATTCGGCATTGGCGTAATCAGGGCTCCATGCCTTGAATTTGTCAATGTCGAGCACGTCGTTGTGAACGATGTTCACATCGGCATGAATGGGTGTAGTATCGAATTGCTCTCGTAAGTTGTATGAAACAAAAGTGTTGGTTTCCTTGATGCGATAGACGAAATTGGAACGACCCTGAATCATGCCTTGATTGACTAATTTTTTGAAAGGTTCGTCTTTGCAAATCAGACCAAGGTCAAAAAGAAATTTGTTCCAGAAGCGGCTGTAAATAAGGTGCCCGGTGGCATGTTCGGTTCCGCCGATGTACAAATCGACCTGCTCCCAGTAGGTGTTGGATTCTTTGCTTACCAAGGCTTTGGCATTGTGCGGGTCCATGTAGCGCAGGTAATACGCTGAGGATCCGGCAAAGCCAGGCATAGTATTTAGCTCCAGTTGGTAGCCTTCTTCGGTTTTCCAGTTCTTGGCATGGCCGAGAGGGGGCTGACCGGAAGCAGTCGGGAGGAATTTATCCACTTCTGGCAATTCGAGTGGCAATTTGCTTTCGTCAAGCATATACGGCATGCCGTCCTTATAATATACGGGGAACGGTTCTCCCCAGTAACGTTGGCGGCTGAAGATGGCGTCACGCAGACGGAAATTTACTTTGACACGGCCCAGATGGTTTTCACGAACATAATCTTTGGTTTTGGCGATGGCTTCCTTAACTGTCAACCCATCCAGGAAACCCGAATTCATTAGGATACCGTCTTTTGCATCGTAGCTTTCGGTGCTGATGTCGGCGCCTTCAATCAAAGGAATGATGGGCAGATTGAAGTGTTTGGCAAAGGCGTAGTCGCGGGAATCGTGCCCTGGAACGGCCATGATGGCGCCCGTTCCGTAACCTGAAAGCACATAGTCGCTGATATATACGGGTATGGGTTCGTTGGTAAACGGATTGATTGCGTAAGCACCTGAGAATACCCCTGTCACCCTACGGTCGGATATCCGTTCGCGCTCTGTGCGTTTCTTCGTGCTTTGGATATAATTCTGAACTTCAATCTGTTGGTTGGGTGTGGTGAGTTGAGCCACCAGTTCGCTTTCAGGAGCCAGTACCATGAAGGTCACACCGAAAATCGTATCGGCACGAGTGGTAAATACGGTAAAGTCCAGGTCTGAATCTTTAACTTTAAAATTCAGTTCAGCACCTTCGCTGCGGCCAATCCAATAACGTTGAGTATCCTTTAGGGAATCGGTCCAATCTATAGTGTCCAATCCGTCGAGCAAGCGTTGAGCATAGGCTGAAATGCGGAGGCACCACTGGTTCATAACCTTTTGTTCCACCGGATGGCCGCCGCGCAGGGAAACCCCTTCGCTCACCTCATCATTGGCAAGCACGGTGCCGAGGGCCGGACACCAGTTCACCATAGAGTCACCTAGATAGGCGATGCGGTAATTCATGAGCAATTCGAGCTTTTCTTTTTCAGTTTTTGCTTTCCACTCAGCAGCGGAGAAAGTCAATTCTTCGGAACAAGCAACATATAGGTCTTCAGAACCGATGGTTTCGAATGTTTTGACCAGTTCGGTTATGGGCAGCGCTTTTTTGGCTTTGTTGTCATAATAGCTGTTGAACATCTGGATGAAAGCCCATTGCGTCCATTTATAATAATCAGGTTCGCAGGTACGGACTTCGCGGTCCCAGTCAAAGCAGAATCCTATTTTATCGAGTTGTTCGCGATAGCGGGCAATGTTCCTGGCCGTTGTAACAGCAGGGTGTTGGCCGGTCTGGATGGCGTATTGTTCAGCAGGCAAACCATAGGCGTCGTATCCCATGGGGTGAAGTACGTTGTAACCCTGAAGTCTTTTGTGACGGGAAAAGATATCGGAAGCGATGTAACCTAGCGGATGACCGACGTGTAGGCCAGCGCCCGACGGGTATGGAAACATGTCGAGCACGTAATATTTAGGTTTGCTTGCGTCTTCCTTGACTTTATAGGTCTGGTTGGCCTTCCAGACTGCCTGCCATTTCTGTTCCAGGGCTTTGAAATTGTATTCCATCTGATGTTAAAATGATTGCGAGTTGCAAATTTCCCGCAAAGGTAAGAATTTGAAGACAACCTGAGCAAAAAAGACCTACTTTTGCAGTTCATCTTATGCTCCTATGGTAAAAAAGTACGATTTTCTGGTAATAGGTTCCGGCCTTGCCGGTATGAGCTTTGCACTTAAAGTTGCCCATAAGGGACGTGTCGCCTTATGTTGCAAGACTGGCTTGGAAGAAGCCAATACCTTTTATGCGCAGGGTGGTATTGCCTCCGTGACGCTGGCCAGCGACCAATTCGACAAACATATTGAAGATACGCTCATCGCCGGTGACGGATTGTGCGATCGTGCCGTAGTGGAAAAGGTTGTGCGCGAGGCTCCTGAACAAATTGAGCAACTCGTGCGCTGGGGGGTGGATTTTGATAAGGATGAATCCGGTCACTTCGATTTACACCGTGAAGGTGGACATTCTGAATTCCGCATTTTGCATCACAAGGACTCTACGGGAGCTGAAATTCAGCAAAGCCTCATCATACGGGTAAAAAATCACCCCAACATCGATTTGTATGACCATCATTTTGCTATTGAAATCTTGACTCAACACCATTTGGGGCAAAATGTGACCCGACATTCTGAGAATATTGAGTGTTATGGTGCATATGTCCTAGACATGCATACCCGTAAAATCCATACTTTCCTGGCCAAAACCACACTGATGGCTACAGGCGGCATCGGAAATATTTATCAGACCACTACGAACCCGCTGATTGCCACCGGTGACGGTATCGCCATGGTTTATCGTGCAAAAGGCACTGTAAGCGGTATGGAGTTTGTACAGTTCCATCCCACCGCCTTGTTTCACCCTGGTCTTAGGCCTTCTTTTCTTATCACCGAAGCTCTTCGTGGTTATGGTGGAGTTCTTCGAACGCAAGATGGTGAAGAATTCATGCAGAAATACGACAAACGAGGTTCTCTTGCACCGCGTGACATCGTGGCCCGTGCCATCGATACGGAGATGAAGAGCAGGGGTGACGATTTTGTTTACCTCGATGTAACGCACGAATCGGCTGAAAAGACGAAGGAGCATTTCCCGATGATTTATGAAAAATGCCTAGAAATGGGCATTGACATTACCAAGGACTTTATTCCTGTGGCACCTGCCGCGCATTATTTGTGCGGTGGCATCACGGTAAATCAGGATGCATGCACTTCCATCAATCGACTTTACGCTGCTGGTGAGTGTTCCTGTACCGGCCTTCACGGTGCCAACCGGTTGGCCTCCAATTCATTGATCGAGGCCATCGTTTATGCGGATGCTGCCTCCAAGCATGCCTGCTCCATCTTGGAAAAACTTTCTTACGAGGAAAGAATCCCTCTTTGGAACGATGAAGGTACGCGGCTGCCAGAAGAAATGATTCTAATTACTCAAAGTGCCAAAGAGGTAGGGCAGATCATGAGTTCTTACGTAGGCATTGTCCGTTCCAATCTTCGTTTGAAGCGTGCCATGGACCGTCTTGATATTTTGTATCAGGAAACGGAACGATTGTTTATCCGATCTGTTGTTTCCAAGGAAATTTGTGAGCTCCGTAACATTATCAATACAGGATATCTGGTGATAAAGCAAGCTCAGGAGCGCAAAGAAAGCCGTGGCTTACACTATACCATTGATTATCCAAATAAGAATCCAATTCGGTAAAAATGAAAAAGATGATTGACATACCCGACTTGAAGAATGCCAAACTGCCTAAAATTAAGTTGGTGGATGAATTCAAGTCCTTTGCACTAAAAGGAAATGTTGTGGATATGGCGGTTGGGATTATTATCGGTGCGGCATTCGGCAAAATCGTATCTTCGTTTGTAACGGATGTGATCATGCCCCCGATTGGTGTCCTGATAGGAGGAGTCGATTTCAAGGACCTTAACATTGTCTTGAAAGAAGCCGTTGGTAAATCTCCAGCAGTTACACTGAATTACGGCAATTTTCTTCAGATGGTATTTGATTTCATCATTGTCGCCTTTGCCATCTTTATGGTCATCAAGGCCATGGCCATGGCCAGACACAGGAGTGAAACCAAAAAGGAAGAAACGCCCAAGCCTGCTGAGCCTTCCAAAGAAGAACTCCTTCTTACAGAAATCAGAGACCTACTGAAAATAAATAGTGCTGAAAAATAGATAAATGTCTATTATAAAACCGGGCGGAATCTTAAAAAATTCCGCCCGGTTTCAGTTTACGAATCCACTCAGTCTTGTGGTTGTAGAAGGATTTCCAACCGGTTGTTTTGTTTGAGCAACTCTTTTGCAGTCGCGCCGATGGTTTCAATGCTGAGTGATTCCACGGCTTTTTCAAAATCGGCGGCATAGTTCAGCTTATCCTTGTAATAACGGTTAAGTGCGTACGACCAGAAGCCGTTGTCCTCTTTATCTTCCTTGTACTGTTTGAACATATTCAATTTGACTTTATTCAAGTCTTCCGGAGTTGGTCCATTGAGAGCCAATGTGTCGATTTCGCTGTGGATGATTCCCAACATTTTTTCTTCCACTTTGGGATCCGTATCAAATCGGATTTGCAATACAGCCTGTTTAATAGGGGTGTTCAACACATTTCCATTCAAGCCGACGCCATAGGTGGCACCTTCTTTTTCACGCAAGGTAGCTGTGTACCTCAAGTCCAGAATGGATGCAATGGCCTCCATCCGAACCAGATTAGTCAAATTGAAAGGCATATTGGCTGTATACCTGATGTTGTTTGTGGTCTTGCTAACTTTGAGAGGCTTAACGATATCCTTGCGAATCAGACCCTGTTGTACTCGAATGCCATTATCTTTCCATTTTTCAAATTTCGTTGTAGTCTTTAGGCCACCAAGGTAAAGCTCAATTAGTGGCTTGAAAGTTGCCACATCAATGTTCCCAACAAAAGTGAATGTGAAGTCTGCAGGATTGACGAACCGTTCCTTATATATCCGTTGAATGGCATCCAGGTTTACTTTCTTAATGGTTTCTAGGTTCATAATCGGTACCCGAGGATTGGACCCATAAGTGATTAAAGTCATGGAGTCTGAATAGGCTTTTTGAGGATTCTGTGCTGCATTCTCCAGATACGTATTGACTTGTTTCATCAATAATTCATATGCATTTTCATCTTTCCTGGGTGCTGTGAAATAAAGATACGCTAATTGAAGCATGGTTTCCTGATCCTTAACGGAAGAGGAACCATTCATGGTTTCTTCATAGCCTCCGATACCAGGAGTAACAGAAGCGATTTTTCCATTCAACTTTTTATTCAGATCCGTAATATTAAACGTTCCGATACCGGACTGGACAATAACATTGGCTGCCAATGTCCCAGACATCAGATCTGCCTGAGGGACCAAGCTTAAACCACCTTTGCTCCATGAACTCATTTTAATTTCATCGTCCTTGAACTTTGTCGGTTTCAAAATGACTTTGATTCCGTTTGAAAGCGTCCATTCGATGGTGCCTTGCTCTTTGTTCTCCACCGTTTTCTTGACTTTTCCGGCTTTGGGCAAAATTGGAATCAACGGGTCATTGGACACACTGTCTTTGAATGCATCCAACTTGGCTGCTTTGGCTGTTGCGATTTCCTGAAGTAATTCGTCGTTCGTGGGGTAAATCAGTCCTGCTTTTTCAGGCCCGGAAATAGTGTAGACGAAATTCTTCTCTGTCATGTAGCTTTGGGTGATCTGATTCACTATTTGCAGGTTTATGGATGGCATCATTTGTTTGATCATGTCATATTCCCAACTGATGCCCGGGCAGGGTTCAGCAGAAGTGAAATTTCGAGTGTATTCTGCAACTAACCCGCCGTTTTTCTGTTGGTTGCGTTCTTTATACGCTTTTTCAATTCCACTTAATGCATCGGATTTGGCTCTTTCCAGTTCGGTTTCTGTAAATCCATATCGACGAATGATTTCCGCTTCCCTAAGCAGACGCTCCCTGGCTTCTTTTTCTTTTCCAAGTACGGGCGAACCATAAAACGCGAAAACGTCGGTTGTGCGAACAAAATTTCCCACAGATGCTCCGGCATTGGCGAAGGGTGAACCTGGTTCCTGACAAATATTGTTCAGACGTTCACTGGCCATTTGTGAAATCAGGCCGTTGATACGACTCAAGCCATAACCCTGTATGGATTTACTGACTTCGTCGGGCAGAGCTGGTCTTTTCCAAAACATCAGCATATTCGTGCTTGTCATTTCCGGATCGGTAAAGACTCCGACAATAGGCTTCTCGTTGTCAGGTACCTGAAAATAGGTACGTGGTGCCGGATTGACAGGAGCAGGTATATCTGAGAACAAGGTTTTGATCTTTGCTTCAATCTGATCAACATTGACATCACCAACCACTAAGATGGCCTGAAGGTCTGGACGATACCATTTTTTATAATAGGAGCGTAATGTTTCGTATTTAAAATTGTTGATGATTGCAGTATCACCGATTACATCACGGTTGGCATAGGCCGATCCTGCAAACATCACTTTGTTTCGGGCCTGCATGATGCGGCGGGCTGCATTGCGCCCTTGCCTCCATTCTTCGCGAATTACACCGCGTTCCTGATCGATTTCATTGTCCTCCAGTGAAACAAAACTTGACCAATCGTGCAGGATCAACAGGGAAGAATCGATTATACCTTCTCTGTTTGTAGGCACTTCGGACAAATTATAGACCGTTTCGTCCAAAGAAGTATATGCGTTGATGTTATCACCAAATTTAACACCCATTTTCTCAAATCCATTGAGAAAGTTCTTTCCGGGATAGTTTTTGGTGCCATTGAAACACATATGTTCCAGAAAATGTGCCAGACCGTTCTGGGAATCCTCTTCCAAGATGGCTCCGACGTTTTGGGCAATAAAAAACTCAGCCCGTTGCTTAGGTTGTTCATTATGACGGATGTAATAAGTAAGTCCGTTACTCAACTTCCCATAGCGGATGGCCGTATCCATGGGGGCAGGCTGAAGTCCTTGCGCCAATAAGGACATGGTACAGGCAAAAAGCAGAAACACAGAGATTTTAAATGATTTCATATGTATCAGGTTAAATTATTGTCAGCAAAAATACGAATAAAACTTAATTTTCGTTATTTGTTCGTCAAAAAGAATGTGAACGACTCCCAAACGTTTTTTTATAATCCCTTTTTTTTATCTTTGTCGGCTTGAACACGTATCTTAAATCATACGCTACAATGACTCCATTACATTGATAATCTCTTAGTTGCACTTATAATTGGCATCAAACTAAACTTCCCTATGAAAAAATTCAAGTTAGTGAACAACCTGTTCGGCTGGATTGCATTCGCAATAGCCGCCGTAACCTATTTCCTAACCATCGAACCGACAGCCAGTTTCTGGGATTGCGGCGAATTCATTTCCACTGCTTTTAAGCTAGATGTAGGGCATCCTCCCGGAGCTCCTTTCTTTATGCTGATGGGCCGTTTCTTTACAAATTTCGCATCGGACAGCCAGCATGCCGCCATGATGATCAACCTCATGTCGGCTTTGTTCAGCGCGCTTACCATTCTGTTCCTGTTCTGGACCATTACGCATCTTGCCCGCAAAATTGTCCCGAAGGACGAAAACAAGATGACCACCGGCGAGATCATTACAATCATCGGTTCAGGCTTGGTTGGCTCATTGGCATATACCTTCTCTGATACATTTTGGTTTTCAGCCGTCGAAGGCGAAGTATATGCATTCTCCTCTCTGTTTACAGCCATTGTTTTTTGGGCCATCCTCAAATGGGAAGATGTTGCAGACGAGCCGCACGGTGACCGTTGGATCATTTTTATCGCCTATCTGATGGGCCTCTCCATCGGTGTCCACTTGCTCAATCTGTTGTGTATTCCCGCCTTGGTGCTGGTGTATTACTTCAAGAAAGCCAACGTGGTCAACGCCAAAGGGTCCCTTCTTGCCCTGTTGGGCTCAGTTGGCCTGATAGCCATTGTATTGTATGGCATTGTACCGGGTTTTGTGAATATGGCCGGTTGGTTTGACCTGCTTTTTGTCAATGTATTCGGATTCTCCTTCAATACGGGTGCTATCTTTTATGTTATATTGATGGCTTGCGTAATAATCTGGGGGCTTTACGAAACGTTCTCCGGCAAGAGTATCCAACGGATGAAAATTGCTTTTGCAGCCAACATCATATTGGTCGGCATACCTTTCTTTGGTGACAGCTTCTTGGTTTGGATCGTTCTTTGTGCAGCTGTCCTTGGCTTCACTTTTTTCTGGAAAGGCATCAACCCCCGACTCATGAATACGACTTTGTTGGCTATGATGGTTATGGTGATCGGTTATTCCAGTTATGGAGTCACGGTGATCCGTTCGAATGCCAAACCTCCAATGGATCAGAATTCACCCAATAACATGTTTGCGCTGGAACGCTACCTGAATCGTGAACAATATGGTGAAACACCTCTTATATATGGTGAGTCTTTTGCTTCCGACATCAGCTGGAAAGCACAGGGAAGAAACTGTGTGCCAGTTTATAAAAAGGGTGGTGCGCTTTGGAATGAGAAAGCCAAGAAATCTTCCGATGAAAAGGATGAGTATGTCATTTCCGGCTATAAGGAAACTCCAGCCATGAACTCTGAATGCAACATGTTCTTCCCCAGAATGTACAGCAAACGCGCTGACCATGTGGAAGCCTATAAGATGTGGTCAGACTTTAAGGGTCAGTCGGTGACCTTTGACCGTTGCGGTCAACCGCAGACGGTGATCAAACCGACCATGGTCGAGAACCTGCGATATTTCATGACCTATCAGGTCAACTTCATGTACTGGCGTTATTTCATGTGGAACTTCGCCGGCCGTCAGAACGACATTCAAGGTAATGGCGAAATTCAGAACGGAAACTGGATTTCGGGTATCAAATTCATCGACAACATGATGGTCGGTGACCAGTCCAAATTGCCTTCCGATCTGGAGAACAACAAGGGGCACAACAAATATTATCTATTGCCATTGTTACTGGGCATCATCGGTCTGTTGTTCCAGGCTATGCGCGGTGACAAAGGTATTCAGGGCTTCTGGGTGACGTTCTTCCTGTTTTTTATGACAGGCTTGGCTATACTGCTTTATCTGAACCAAACACCACTTCAACCTCGTGAGCGGGATTATGCCTATGCAGGGTCCTTCTATGCGTTCACCATCTGGATAGGATTGGGCGTTGCGGGAATTGTGCATGGTTTAAAGAAAGTTGTTCCCGAAACGCCAGCAGCCATTGTTGCTTCGTTGTTATGTCTGTTTGTTCCGACCCTCATGGCTACCGAAAACTGGAACGATCATGATCGTTCAAACCGTTATACATGCAGGGATTTCGCCAAAAATTACCTGGAGTCTTGCGATAAGGATGCTGTCATATTTACAAACGGTGATAATGACACCTTCCCCCTGTGGTACGTCCAGGAAGTGGAAGGTTTCCGAACTGATGTTCGTGTTTGCAACCTCAGCTATTTCCAAACAGACTGGTACGTCAGCCAGATGAAGCGTCCATACTATAAATCCCCCGCTTTGCCTATTGACTGGACAGAAGACATGTATTCCAATGGAAAACGCGATATTGCCCGCATCATCAAACTGACGGACGATTCCATAAGTTTGGATATGGCCATGAATTGGATTGCTACCGACGACCCGCAATATAAGAAGGTGCCCGGATATGATGAAGCTCTTGATTATATTCCGTCTGAGAAGATATATCTGGATATTAATAAGGATCAGGTAGTTAAAAACAAGTACATGGATGCCAAATATGACAATAACATAGTTCCGCGTCTGAATATCAATCTGGCCGGTAAGCAGTACATTGGCAAGCAAGAAATCATGATTCTTGATATGCTTAAGGTCAACAAATGGAAACGTTCCATCTATTATGCCGTAACTGTTGAAGAGTCACAGTTCCTTGGTCTGCAGCCTTCGTTCTTGCAGGAAGGGTTGGCGTATAAGATCGTCCCGATGCGCAGTGCCAGTGGTAAACCTACAGTCAATACGGATAAAATGTACGACATGATGATGAACAAGTTTAAATACGGAAACATTAACGATCCCAAAGTTTACCTCGATGAAAACGTGCTTCGAATGTGCCGTACACACCGTGCCATGTTCGTGCAGCTCATTAAGGCTTTGTTCAACGAAGGCAAGAATGACAAGGCTGAAAAGGCTGCTGATTTTTGTCAAAAAATGATTCCGATGTCAACTGTTATGGCCAATTACCACAATGTGGACATTGCCGACATTTATTACCGCATCGGTAAACCCGAAAAAGCATTCCCGATCATTCAGGAAGTAGCTCGCATTTGTTTGGAAAATCTGGAATGGACTTACAGCCTGAAACCGAAAGAATATCAATCGGCCAGCATGCTCGTGAATATGAATCTGGGCACACTACAACAGATCATGTCCGTACTTGAACAGTTCGACAAACCACACATGAGCCTGTATATGCCTGCTTACCAGAAATACGACCAAGTCTATCAGCAGTACAGTGCCATGAGAGGCGGAGCGGGTGGTTCCAATCAGTAAGAAATGATCATTGAACAGCTCCCGGTCTTTTTCCGTGGTGTGTACCGAAAGGTGACGTGGAGAAAGGACAACCAGTTAAAAAATATTTATCTGACTTTCGATGACGGTCCAATACCCAAGGTAACTCCTTGGGTATTGGACGTTCTCGATTCATATGGTGTTAAGGCTACTTTTTTCTGCGTGGCTGAGAACGTTTGGCGATATCCTGAAATTTATCAGGATATCTTACGTCGCGGTCATCGTACCGGAAATCATACCTACAATCATTTGCGGGGCTTCTTTACGAGCACAAAAAAATATATGGCAAATGTTGAAAAAGCAGCCACTTTTGTGCAGTCTGATTTGTTTCGTCCTCCGCACGGCGAACTGCGTTCACCTCAGTATTTTCGTCTGCGAAAGAAATATCAGATCATTCAATGGGACGTCATCACTAGGGATTACAATCCGGAACTTACCGGTGAGCAAGTGCTCGGTATCGTTAAGAAATATGCCAGAAACGGCTCCATCGTGGTTTTTCATGATTCGCTAAAATCAGAAAGAAACATGAGGTATGCCATGCCCAAGGCTATTGAATTCCTGCTGGAACAAGGGTATTCGTTTGAAAAGCTGTAATTTTTTAGAACGATTTTCTGCGATAACGACCTCCAGGCAAGCTCTCGGTCAATCCTTCCATTTCCAATTCCAACATATGTGACAGAACTTCATTTACCCTGAGGTTTGTTTGAATGGAAAGATCATTCACGGTCATGATTTCTCCTACCTTAAGTATATCGATAATCATTTTCTGTGCTGCTGGCAATTCAGTAAATAGATTTTGCTGCCTGGCTTTTCTTTTTATCGGCGAAGTCCAGTTCATTTCGCGTATTACATCTTCGGCCGATTCAACCAGTGCAGCACTCCGCTGCTTGATAAATTCGTTGCATCCACTGGAATACTTGTCAACGGTTCGACCGGGAAATGCCAAAACATCCCGGTTATAATCCCTGGCAAACTTTGCCGTTATCAGCGATCCACCATCGATTGCAGATTCAATGACAATGCAAACATCGCATAATCCTGCAATAATACGGTTTCTTTCACGGAAGCGATAGCGTAGTGAAGGCATTCCCCATGGGTACTCACTTAGTAATGCTCCACCTTTTGCAACCATTTCATCCGCAATTCTACGGTGTGAAGGTGGGTATACCTCGTGCAAACCATGAGCCATAACTCCGATGGTTTTTAATCCGTATTGCATGGCTGATTGATGCGAAATCACATCAATGCCATAAGCCAAACCGCTAACAACAAGCGCGTCCGGAAAATGTTTTGCAAGATCCCTGATTAATAATTGGGTGGTTTCTTTCCCTAAGGGTGTGGCTTTTCGAGTACCTACAACAGCAATGACTTTTAGGGCATCCAGGCCGTTGACGCCACGACTGTAGAGCATTATTGGTGCGTCGGGACAATCCCGAAGCCGGTAAGGGTAGGTTTCATCCAGAACAAAACGACCTTTAATCCCGTTCTCACGCATGCTTTTAAGTTCCTTCTCAGCTGCTGAAAGCAAGCTTCCGTCTAAAAGTGCTTTTTTGGCTTCTATAGCTAAATTCGGTACCTCTTTTAAGTTTTCTTTATTGAAAAAGGCCTCTGCCGAGCCAAAGTTGTTCAGAATAATTCGTGTGTCTTTTACCCCTACAGCTGGGATAAATGAAAGGGCTACCTGGTACAACTGCTCGTCATTCATATTTTATTGATTAAAACCAAAAGCCTCCTCGAGGGGCTTATAGTCGGTGAGTTTGCCGTTTACGACTGCAACGGCATCCACTCGAGCTCTGACGGCCATTTTTAGGTCAGGGAGTCTTTGTATGTCCTGCAGAAAAATCCAACGAATGCCTTCTTTTTTCATCGTAACCGTGACGATAAATTTGTCGTTGCTTTTCAAGGGTGTCTTGAAAGTCATCTCCAGTTTGGCAACGACCATATCGACTCCTTGTTCGTGAAGCTCTGTAAAATTCAGTCCCAACGTCTTGATGTATTCATGACGCGCGTGTTCCAGATAATGCTGGTAATTTGCATTGTTCACGATACCCTGGATGTCGCATTCATAATCGCGTACACTGAATTCGAGTCTGTATGTTTCCATAAACTTGCTGTTGGATCTGCTACAAAAGTAACAAATAAATTAATAATATAAAAATGTAAATAAAATATTATTTAGTCAGTCGTTTTCTGTTGCGACCACTTTATACAATTTGTCGGAAGGGCGCATCTTTTCAGCTATGGGGAATGAAATGCGCTGACCTTTTACGGCTTTATCAACTGTTTTTAAATCTACCCTGATTTCTGTGACAACAGACTCCAATGCACCGGTGGTAGGGCCTGTGATTAAAATCTCATCCCCGACTTCCAGACAGTTGCTTTCGAGCAGGAACTCGGCCACACCCAATTTGGAGTAGTATTTTATGCCTTTTCCAATCAGGATTTTTCGCTTGGTGGCAGAGGATCCGTACTGATGCGTCCACTCACCAAGTCGTTGCCCCAGATAATAACCATCCCAAAAACCTCTGTTGAAAACAGTGGAAAGTCGAGTCTCCCATTCCTCAATCTTAGCAGAATCAAAGGAACCGTCCAATTGTGCTTCGATGGCTTCCCGATAACAGTTGACGACTGTCTTTACATATTCAGCACCTCTTGCGCGACCCTCAATCTTGAAAACGCGGACGCCGGCATCCATCATCTTGTTTATGAAATGAATGGTTTTCAGATCTTTCGGTGACATGATGTATTGACTGTCAATATCCATTTCAACGTCCGTTTCCTTGTCTTTAACGGTATAACCACGGCGACAAATCTGAACACAAGCTCCACGATTGGCGGAGGCATTGTATTCATGCAGGCTCAGGTAGCATTTGCCTGAAACGGCCATACACAATGCACCATGGCAGAACATTTCAATACGGATGAGGCCTTCGCGTGGGCCTCGAATGTCTTGCGAAACTATTTGATCGTAGATTTCAGCCACCTGATCCAGATTCAGTTCCCTGGCTAGCACCACCACATCAGCAAAATGGGCATAGAACTTCAAGGCCTCAATGTTAGCAATATTCAATTGCGTGGAAAGATGAATCTCGACACCCTTCTGATTGGCATAACTCATGACAGATACATCGGCAGCAATGATAGCACTGATGTTCGCTTCTTTGGCAGCATCGACAATCTGTTGCATCAGGGAAAGGTCTCCGTCATACATGACTGTATTAATGGTCAGGTAGCTTTTCACTCCTTTTTCATGGCATAGACGGACTATTTCTTTGAGGTCGGCAATGGTGAAATTGTTGGAGGAACGTGCCCTCATATTCAGGCTTTCAATGCCGAAATAAACGGAATCGGCTTTGGCCTGAAAAGCAGCTGCCAACGATTCCCAGGAACCGGCGGGGGCCATGATTTCAAAATCAGTACGTGTATAGTTGGATGTTTTGGACATAATTCTTACAATGTAATTGATTGCAAAAGTACTACAAACCATCGAAAACCAAACCCATGGGTGGCCGTTTGGTCAAAAAAGGCTACTTTTGCGGTCTAAATGCAATAGTTCATACATGAAGATAGGCTCAATCGATTTAGGTACATATCCCTTGCTGCTTGCACCGATGGAAGACGTCACGGATCCGGCATTTCGCCTGATGTGCAAACGGTTCGGGGCTGACATGGTTTATACGGAGTTTGTTTCTTCCGATGCCTTGGTGCGTTATGTCAATTCCACGCAGCAAAAACTCCGCATATGTGACGAAGAACGCCCGGTCGCCATTCAGATTTACGGTCGGTTTCCCGATGCCATGGAACAAGCAGCCAAAATCTGTGAAGAGGCCAATCCCGATATCATTGACATCAACTTCGGCTGCCCAGTCAAAAAGGTTGCCGGAAAGGGTGCAGGTGCAGGCATATTGAGGGATATTCCAAAAATGCTGGAAATAACAAAAAAGGTGGTGGAGGCAGTCAATGTGCCCGTGACCGTAAAAACCAGATTGGGTTGGGACGACTCCTCCAAAATCATTGTGGACCTGGCGGAGTCCCTTCAGGATTGCGGAATAGCGGCACTGGCCATTCATGGTCGAACCCGGGCGCAAATGTACACCGGAGAAGCCGATTGGTCGTTGATAGGCGCTGTAAAGAACAATCCGCGGATGACCATTCCGATCATTGGAAACGGAGATGTGACTTCGCCCGAAATAGCCCGACGCCGTTTTGATGAAACTGGTGTGGATGCTGTGATGATAGGCCGAGCTAGCATAGGCAGGCCTTGGTTTTTTGAAGAAGTCAAACAATTTTTACTTCACGGAAATACGGTAGATGAAGCGTATGCCCACTTTGATACTACAAAAGGCCTTATCCCGCATTCCTTCAAATGGAAACTTGAAATCATAAAACAACAAGTGGAAGACAGCGTACGAAGACTGGACGAAAGAAGGGGCATCGTGCATATACGCAGACACTTGGCAGCCACACCTGTTTTCAAAGGAATTCCAAATTTTAAGGAAACGCGAATAGCCATGCTACGCGCCGAAACCGTTGCCGAGCTCTTCCAAATCATTGATTCAGTGGAAGAAATCGTTGTCAATAAGCTTTAATAGACATTGCTGGCAACCCGCTTCACGCTTTGGGTGGCCATCATGGAATAGAAATGAATGCTGGGCACACCCTTTGCTTTCAATTCTTTTGCCTGTAAGGTACACCATTCCACACCCACTTCCGTGACTTCAGCATCTGTGGTGCATTTGGCCAATTCATTGGCAAAAGCATCGGGCAAATCTACATGAAAAATCTTAGGCAGTGCATTCAGCTGGCTGACCATGTTGATTGGTTTCAAACCTGGAATGATAGGTACGGTAATACCATCCACCCGGCAAGCATCTACAAAATCAAAATATTTCTGATTGTCGAAAAACATCTGCGTCACTAAGTAGGAGGCTCCTGCATCTACTTTTTCCTTAGCGTACTTGATGTCTGTAGCCAAATTGGGTGCTTCTTCGTGTTTCTCAGGATAGCAAGCCATACCGTAGGAGAAGGGCAGCCCTAGTTTTTTCATCCGGGAACCATCGATGAAAAGGCCTTCATTGAAAGCGTTCACCTGCTTCTGGAGATCGGTGGCATGAGCGTGACCAGTCGGAACAAAAGATTTTTCATGCTTGGCTTTGTCTCCGCGCAAAAGCAGCAAATCGGTGATGCCGAGGAATTGCAGGTCAATCAGCACATATTCCGTTTCACTTTCAGTAAAACCACTGCAAAGCACGTGTGGTACGACAGGTATTTGATACTTGTTGCGGATGGCGCCTGCAATGGCTACCGTGCCAGGACGATGACGTTCCGCAATGCGTTCGAACAATCCATTCGGAAGTTCGTGATAAACCATTTCACTGCGGTGGGTAGTAATATTGATGTATTGGGGATCGAATTCCAACAACGTATCAATGGTCTTGTAAACGGTATCGATGGTATTGCCTTTCAACGGAGGCAACAGCTCAAACGAAAAGGCGGTGGTTTTGCTTTGAAGTATTTTTTCTGTAATGCTCATAATGTACTCATTTACGTTTTAGAAGATCGTTGTAGGCCTTTTTATCGTTGATGATTTCAATGGCTTTCATGAGGGTCTCGTTGTCTCTCCAAATCACTTTGTACAAATCGGTATTTTTCCCCAAGTCCCTTGCTATGAAGGCTTTGAGCTGCTTCAGTATAAAAGTCTTGTCACAGGCGGAATCTGCTGCAGTCAGTTTCACTTTGTCGTTTACGGCAAATTGAAGCAGGTTGTCCGCTAATGTCTGATCTGGTTGGAATTTGTCTACAAAGGCATCAATGTTGGGGTATTTGGCATTTAGTTCAGCACGGTGGTCATCCACATACTTCATGCTGAAGCGGTTCAAGACGCCAGACCTTAAAATAATGCTGTCCAAAGAGTTATATTTCGTAGTATCTATCGGGATGAAAACATCCGGCATGATTCCTCCACCACCATAAATGGTTCGATGGTTTTCCAATGTTTCGGTGCGCAACGAATCGGGGAAATGGATGCTGTCCGCACTGGCCATTTCGCCACGGTTGTAACGATCGATCAGATCCCGGCTGTAATTCTCTGCATTTTCATAGGGCTTTTGGATAAAGCGTCCACTGGGTGTGAAATAACGGGCAATAGTAAGTTTCAACATGGAGCCATCTGGAAGCGGGATGGGCCGTTGTACCAAGCCTTTTCCAAAACTCCGGCGGCCGACAACTACACCACGGTCCCAATCCTGGATGGCTCCTGCAAGGATTTCACTGGCAGAAGCGGAGTATTCATCGATCATTAGGATCAATTTTCCATTTTCAAAACACCCTTTGGCAGTAGCCTCATTGTCCTGTCGTGGGCTATGCAATCCTTCCGTGTAAACGATACATTTGTTGTTCGGAAGGAATTCATCGGCTATTTCAATGGCAGCATTCATGTAACCGCCACCGTTGGATTCCAGATCCAGTATCAACTGAGTCATGCCTTGCTTCTTCAATTCCTCAAATGCTTGTCTGAATTCGTCAGCAGTAGTCGCTCCGAAGCGATTTAACCGGATGTAACCGGTTTTCTTGTCCACCATGAAGGACGCATCGAGACTGTAAATGGGTATTTTGTCCCGGATGATTTTGAAATCCATCAATTCAGGGCTGTTGCGTCTTTTGACCGATACAGTCACCAATGTTCCTTTCGGACCTTTTAGTCGTTTCATGACATCTTTGTTGGACATTTTCACGATGGACTCTTTGTCAACGAACAAAATGCGGTCACCAGGTAAGAGTCCGACTTTTTCAGAAGGTCCTCCTGAAATGACTTCAACAATGAACAATGTATCATTCATCATGTTGAATGAAATTCCAATGCCATCAAATCCGCCCTGCAAAGGTTCGTTCATTTCCTTCATTTCTTCGGCAGTCATGTATGCTGAATGCGGATCGAGCTCCTTGACCATGGCCCGTAATCCTTCTTCCACAAGCTTGTTCTCATCTACATTGTCCACATACAAATTTTTGATGGCATACATGGCAAGGCCCATTTTCTGAGTGGCCGGCGTCATCTGGAATTGTGAAAAGGCGATATTGGCCAGCATCAAACTGCAGGCGAGACAAAGCAGGAATTTTTTCATAGGTTCATTTTTTCAGTAGTTCGGCCATTGCTTCAGGCACAAAAGCCCGAACGTCCTGGTGATGTTTGAGCAGGTCGCGTACCACATTGGACTGGAAGCTGGCCAACTCGGGTTCAGTAAAGACACAGACGGTGTCAATGCCTGAAATCTTGAGATTAATATCGGATAGAAGTCGTTCATATTCGAAATCCGTAAGTGAGCGTACACCTCTAAGGATAGCAATTGCATCATGCTCACGAGCGCAATCGACAGTCAGCCCATCGTAGGAACAAACTTCAACCCTGGGTTCTTCGGTATAACATGACCGAACTTGTTCGAGGCGTTCCTCCATGGAAAAAAAAGTTTGTTTTGCGTCGTTAACACCGATGGCGATAACGATGCGGTCGAAAAGCGCAAGACCCCTGCGAACCACGGAAGCATGTCCAAGGGTGAACGGATCGAAAGTCCCGGGGAAAAGTGCTGTTTTCATCGTTTAAATTTCTTCGTCAATGACCAGATTGTCTATGATGAACATCTGCCGTTCGGAAGTGTTCTTGCCCATGTAGAATTCCAGCAATTCTTTTACCACGTCTTCCTTTCGGAGTGTAACACGATCCAAGCGAATGTCTTTTCCGATAAAATGTCTGAATTCATCGGGAGAAATCTCACCAAGTCCTTTGAATCGGGTGATTTCAGGATTGGGGCCCAGCGCTTCTACGGCAGATTGACGTTCCTCTTCCGAATAACAATAACGCGTTTCTTTTTTATTTCGAACTCGGAAAAGTGGCGTTTGCAGGATGTACACATGCCCTTTTTTTACCAAATCAGGAAAGAACTGCAGGAAAAAAGTCATTAGTAGCAAACGTATGTGCATTCCGTCCACGTCGGCATCGGTGGAAATGATCACTTTGTTGTATCGTAGTTCTTCCAGACCTTCCTCAATGTTCAAAGCCGCTTGAAGGAGATTGAACTCTTCGTTCTCGTACACCACCTTGCGGGTCAGACCATAGGAATTCAATGGTTTGCCCCGAAGGCTGAACACGGCCTGATAATTTACGTCGCGGCTTTTGGTGATGGAACCGCTGGCAGAATCTCCTTCCGTTATGAAAATGCTGGTTTCATCGAGTAAATCTCCCTTTGAATCGTTGAAATGGAAACGGCAATCACGGAGTTTCTTGTTGTGCAGGTTGGACTTCTTGGCGCGTTCCCTGGCTAGCTTGGTTACACCGGCTATGGCTTTTCGTTCCTTTTCAGATTCGGTAATCTTTCGCAGCAATGCATCGGTAACGTCCGGATTCTTGTGCATGAAATTGTCCAATTCCTTTTTTAGGAAGTCACTGATGAATTTGGTCACTGACGGTCCTTTCGGCCCCATGTCACGTGACCCCAGCTTGGTTTTGGTCTGTGATTCAAAGATAGGTTCCTCTACTTTGATGCTCACGGCGGCTATGATACCCATGCGGATATCGGAATAGTCGTGGTTTTTATTGTAATATTCCTTGATGGTGCGGGAAAGTGCTTCGCGGAAAGCCGATTGGTGCGTGCCACCCTGCGTGGTGTGTTGTCCGTTTACAAAGGAATAATATTCTTCACCGTATTGGTTTCCATGCGTGATGGCCACCTCGATGTCTTCGCCAGATAGGTGAATGATCGGGTAAAGTGGTTCGGAAGTGATGTTCTCGTTCAGCAAGTCCACCAACCCGTTCTTTGAAAAGAACTTTTTGTCGTTGTAAAAAATATTCAGCCCCGTGTTCAGGAACACATAGTTCTTGAGTAAGGATTCTATATAGTTGTCTTGATAGCCATAGCTTGGGAAGATGTTAAGGTCGGGCATGAACTCGATAAGCGTACCGTTGTTCCCATTGGAAGGCTCCTTATGGGTTTCCTTTGTGAGCATGCCGCGGCAGAATTCTGCAACTTTTGTTTCACCTTCGCGGAAACTTTGAATACGGAAATAGGAGGATAATGCGTTGACGGCTTTGATGCCGACACCGTTCAAACCGACGGATTTCTTGAATGCTTTGGAGTCGTACTTGGCGCCGGTGTTCATTTTGGAGGATACATCGAGCACCTTGCCTAATGGTACACCGCGGCCATGGTCGCGTACGGAAACAAAGCCCTCCTTGATGGAGACTTCGATGGTTTTTCCGTAGCCCATCATGAATTCATCCACGCTGTTGTCGAGAACTTCTTTCAGAAGCACATAAATCCCGTCATCCTGGGAGGATCCGTCACCTAATTTGCCGATGTACATACCCGGACGGCGACGGATATGTTCCTGCCATTCAAGGGTGATGATGTTTTCTTCGTCGTAATTCGTAGTGACGGTATGGGTCGAAATCAAATCTTCCATAGAAAATTAAAATACTGGTGCGTCCTGCAAATGTACAAAGAAACCGTTTATTTTTTCGGTCAAATTTTCGTTCAGATTAACTCTTTTTTGAAGACTCTGCGGCTACGAACAGGCTGAGGATTGAATTCACTCCAAAGCAGTTGAATTTTAGAGTTTGTTTCCAGTTCCGGATTGGTTTCAGCTATTTTGAAACCGTTTTTATGGAAGATGGGATACAGGTCGGCAAAGATCATGGCACTCACTCCTTTATTCTGATAGTCGGGATGTACAGCCATCAGATAAAAGTCTACTACGTCGTTCTTTTTAAGTGCTTTGAGCATGTGTAAAAACCCGAAAGGGAATAAATTGCCCTTTGACTTTTGCATGGCTTTACTGAGCGAAGGCATCGTGATGCCCATGCCAACCACATTGTCGTCTTTATCCACCACGATGCTGATCAGGTCGGTTCGTGCAAAGGACAGATACATCTTGATGTAGTATTGCATCTGTCGTTCCGTGAGTGTGGAGAATCCGTACAGTATGTTGTATGTTTCGTTGACAAGTTGGAACAATTTTTTTCCATATTGCTTGACAAGTTTTCTGAGCGACTTTTCCTTGACCATGCGCAAACCGAATTTCTCCGAAACAATGGCAGACATTCGTTGGTATCGTTCCGGAATGGTTTCGGGTATTTCAATGCGGTATTCTTTCCAGTCCACCTCTTTTTCGAATCCAAGTTTCTCCATGTGTACAGGGTAGTACGGATAGTTATAGATGGTAGCCAATGTGCCGATAAGTTCATAACCCTCAAGCAGCATGCCTTCCGGGTCCATGTCGGTGAAGCCAAGCGGACCGATAATTTCAGTCATGCCTTTCTGCTTTCCCCAACCTTCGACGGCATCCATCAAAGCCTTGGTCACTTCCAAGTCGTCGATGACATCGAACCAGCCAAAACGTACATTCTTAACTTTCCAGCCATCGTTGGCCTTTTGATTGATCAAGCCGGCAATTCGACCGACAATTTTTCCGTTCCGAAATGCGAGAAAGCACACCGATTCGCAAAAGTCGTATGCAGGATTCTTATTGGGATTCAGGGTGGCAAGGTCATCAAAAATCAATGCTGGAACGTAATAAGGATGGTTCTTGTACAAAGACAAGGGGAATTTTACGAAATCCTTCAATTGTTTTGAAGTATGAACTTCTCTTATTTCTAAACTCATGGCAATGCTATAGGTTAATGGATAAAACCGTGAATAATCTCCTCTTTATTTTGAAAAATCGACCAAAGATAAATAAAAAATTGTAGAAGCGACTTCAACCCTCCATGAGCGAGGGTAAAAAAAATGGCCGAATCCGTGGGGATCCGACCTTTTTTTCTTCGCGTATCAGATTTTTAACGTCTGATGCCCAGTTCTTTGATTAGGGAACGATATTTTTCAATATCCTTCTCTTTCAAGTAATCAAGTAAACGACGACGTTTACCCACCAACATTTTCAGGGCGCGTTCTGTGCTATAAT